>ERZ836358.3446-NODE-3446-length-10324-cov-4.821891_pt1 | contig 10324 bp, 8 predicted proteins | sample MGYA00519942_ERZ836358 | MGnify/ENA primary metagenome ERZ836358 (study PRJEB31850, sample SAMEA3708798) | human gut metagenome | biome: human gut; feature: human-associated habitat; material: faeces | place: China | collected 2014 ...
GGCGGCGGCCAGACCGTTTTCGCGGTGTTCGGTCTGCACATCCATCAGCACAAGGTCGATGTCCTCGGTATCGCACAGGATCGGAGCCTCCGCAGCGCCGGGGATAGACACAGCAAGCTGATACCCGTCCTCGTTCTGAATATAGCTTTCAAGCAGGCTCCGTACCAGCTTTTGATCCTCAACGATCATAACGCGTATCATAAGTGCTCTCCTTATCGGGCAGGGTTACTTCCAGAACAAACACAGGCAGGGAGTGTACGGTTACCGTACCCCCTGCTTTTTCAATACGGCGGCGGAGCGAGGAAAGCCCGCCGCCTTCCTTTATCTCCGCTCTGGGCGGTGTGCCGTTGTTCGTGATGCAAAGGTGCCATGCCTGTGGCCGATGCTCGGAATCGGCGTACAATTCCGTGGCGCCCGCATGCCGCACAGCGTTGGAGGTACATTCCCGCAGGATCAGTGCGTAGAGCTCACGCGTGGCGCGCGCCGCAGGGTACGCACCGCGCAGTTGTACGGCTGCGCCCAGAACAGCCGCCCGCCTTTGCATATAGCTCAGCGGATCCTCGGCAGCATCCTCCTGCCGGGCGCGGCATAGCAGGGAAATGGAACTTTCCCACTTTGCAGCTTCGCTCTTGATTCGGGCAAGGTCATGCTCATGCCGCAGTGCGCGCCGTGCGGCAAGCAGGGTATGGCCGATGTCGTCATGCACCCGCATCTTCATTTTCAGGATTTCTTCCCCCCGCACAATGTCGGGCATATTGTCATATAAGCGCTTTGCGCGGCGGTTCGCATCGGCAAGGCGCTCGTTTTCCTGCTGCAGAGCAGCATGTAATGCAGCCAGCTGGGTGACATCGGTGGCCATTACCTCGGTGTACGGTATGCCGTATTTGTCCTGAACAGGGCGCACCGCAAAATGGTACACCGTCCCGTCCGGGAATGCGTAGATGCGGGCGGCCTCATCGCGCAGTTGCACACCGCCGCCGGGACTGTGCAGCGCCTGCTCCAGATCCGTAAGGGTCTGCAGATCGCGGCCGCAGAGGACTGCGGAGATTTCCTGCATCCTGTGATTGATCAGGCGCAGCAGGCCGTTGCGGTCAAAGTAGCAGATGGCCGCCGGCAGCGTGTCAAAGCCTTCCTTGACAGCGTTGCGGGAGATTCGCAAAATCATAGGCCGCCTCCTTCTGCCGGAAACATTGTGAAATACAAAAGCCCGTCATCATCCCGTTCAAGCTGCATTTGCGGCAGGTCGGGCAGTGCAGCGGGTGCGTCCGTGCATTGAACGCTGCAGCGCAGCCCCCAGCCCTGCGCCGTATGCTCGGCGCAGAAAAGGATCTCCTGTAATCCCGGCAGGGTCGCTTCTATGATGGCTTCAAAGGCGTCATAGATCGCCACGGCGGACGCAGGGGAAATCTTTGCAGTGTCGGCGATCTGTACGGCGCAGCGTATATCACTCAGGCGCAGGCTCTCGGCCGATTCAAACAGGCTCAGCCGCAGCTCCGTGGTGTCGATGTCCTCCGCCTTGTCGCAGACAAAAACAAGGTTGCTGCGCCGCTTGATATAGGTTCCCAAAATGACGATACGCTTCAGCAGCCGGCGGGCGGCATCGACATCGTCTGTGGCTTTGAGTGCAATCAGGTATTCCTGTATCCGTGCCAGCTGGCGGGCTGTGACGGTCTCGATTTTGTCATACAGCCGGTTCTGCTCGCTCAGCTTTAGCCATTGTGCCTTCTGGGCTGTTTCCGCCTGTATGATGTCCCCGATATCATGCAATTCCTCCTGCGTGAGGCGCAGCTCCTCCAGCAGTGCCACCAATTCGGTGATGTCCTCCTGCCAGAAAACATACCCTTTCCGGATCGGGTGGCCGTGAAGCTGGGTCGTGGCATCCAGCTGGACACTGCCGGTGAGCGCTTGACGCAGCTGCTCCTCATGAAGCGGCGCTGCCTGCATGGAGCATTGCACAGGCACAAACGCCCGGTCCGTGATCAGACCCTTGGCCATAGATACCTCAAACAGCGTGGCATACCCCATGTTGGATTGGATAAGCCCGCACTGGATGCACGCCTCAAAGGTCGCTGTAAAGGTCAGGCATTGCACCACGGTCATATCACCGGCGATCGCATGCATCCACGGCACATTTAAAATATGCTTGTACAGTAAAGCATAGAGCGTAGCCGCAAAAATCGGCACAAGCGGCAGCCAGAGGATGCGCTTTGTATGCGGAATACGGCAGCGCCGTACAAGGTACACCACCGTGAACACGGCACAGGAAAATATCCACAGCAGGCAGAGGTAATATACGAACCGATAGGTGTAATCGGGGCTGCCCAGTACCTCCTGCCCGGGTGGGAACGCAAACGCAAGCTGATGGCAGTCGTTTGTCAGCACCAGACTGAACAGCACCACCGGGAACACAAAGATCAGATGCCGATATTTGTACAGCGGACCGGACTGCCCACGATCCAAAAAGAAAAGCGTATAAAGTGCAAGGGTCGGGATCAGCAGCATCGGGATATAGTATGCATACCACAATCGCCGCAGCATCTCCGGTGTCTGGGCAAAGTCATAGCGGATCAGGCGGATATCCAGCCAAAACAGCATCAGGGCGGCGGCCCCCAGCAGGCAGCGGCGGGTCTGCGCATGCAGGATACGCCACCAGACCGATACCGCCCAGGAAAAAATCAGAATATTATACAGCACCGTGCGCCAAAAGCCGGAATACGGCATATAAAATGCCCGCATCAGGACAGCGCAGAGAATCACCCCTGCAACCGCAGCGGCTAAATACAGATTGCCAAGCCGTACCTTTGTCATAGCGCCTGTCCTTTCCAAAAAGGTTATCGTGCTGTCTTTTCACACTATTATTATGACGCAATCCGCCCAATTTTGCAATAGTGTTGAAAAAGGCAGAAAAAAGTTCAAAAAAACTATCCAAATGGTGGGGGCAAAAATTCTTCCGATCCTGTATGATGAAGTTGACAAATAGTATTCTTTGCAGGGAAGGAGGGCTGCGCCGTGCGAAGGATCGTTTTGGACGCCCAATACTCTGTGATGACGAGCGCATTGACAATGGCACTGAAACACGGCAGACCGGACTTTCAGGTGCAAAACGCCGGCCCTAAGACAAAGGATATTGTAAAGCTATGCCGTTCCTGCAGGGCGGATGTACTGCTGCTGGAGGTCTGTCCGCATCCGCCGCGCACCCTGCAGGACAGACTGCTGCTGGTAAACGACCTGCGGGATGTCTGCCCGCACTGCAAAACGGTACTGCTTGTGGATGAGGCCGAATATCCCGAACTGGCCACCGCCGTGTGTCTGGCAAAAAAGGATCACATTGTCGATGATTTCGTCTACGCTTCCGTCTCGCCTGCCTATCTGAGCGCTATGATGGACACTTTATGACCAAAAGGAGGACAGCTATGAAAAAAGTACAACGAACGCTCGCTGCCGCATTGGCAGCCATGATGCTTATGGCTTTGGCCGGTTGCTCCAAGGGGGATGTGACCAAAGAGGTCGATTCCGGCTTATCCGACCTGAAAGCGCAGGCCGCCGAACCCGCCGTTGAACCCCAGACGGAGACCCCTGCAGAGCCCAAGACCGACGCGGCATCCGAGCCTGCATCCGAACCTGCATCGGAGCCTGCTGCAGAGCCGGAGCCGGAAGCCACCGCCGAACCGGCCCCCGCTTCCGCTCCTGCGGACAATCCTGATTATCCATCGGCTGCCGGCCTGAACACCCAGACGCTGGAGGCATTCGGCACGGACTTTACGCTGGTGCTCAACGTGACCTGCCCCGATCAGGGCTGGTACAAGTCCGCGACCAGTTTCGGGGATTTCAAGCTGTTCCCGACCGATGACCCCAGCCATATCTTCTCCGGCGACCCGCGCATAAACTTTGAACTGAAAAGCGGTCTGGACAAGATCAACTACTATTACGACGACTTCGAAAATGTGGAGGAGCTTACCCCGCGCACCATCGGCGGCGTGGAGCTGGCGGGCCGCACCTACAAAAACGTAGGCATGTGGTGGACGGAATACTACGGCGAAATGCCCACCGGCGGCTGGCTGAGCATTAGGATCTCCGGTGTGGACATTGACCCCGGCACCGAGGGCGACACCGTGCTGAACAGCGTTACCTTTGGCTAAGCACAGGCAGCTTGCTGCACTCTCAACCGAAAGGCGGGTGAACCAACCATGAAAAAACGCTGTGCCGTACTATTGGCGGCGGCGATGCTGCTGTCTGCGGCAGGCTGCGCACAGGACAGCAAACAGCCCGAACCGACCGAACCGGCCGCAAGCGCAGTGAGCGAGACCTCCGTTAAAAATGTTGAAGCTACGGAGGAGACCCCGCAAAAGCCGCAGTCATCCCGCAGGTTTGATGATTCCCGCATCTCTACGCTGTATGATGTGGAATTCAGCTACACCGACCCCAACGGCAACAAGGACACCTATTTTTACGAGGTCCCGCAGATCGATGATGACACCGAGGGCGCAAAGAACATCAACGAGATGATTGGCTACCGCTTCGGCTATCTGGTAGAGCGCGCCGAGGACGCCCGCTCCCGCAATGATTTTATCGACACAAGCTACATCATCTGGATAAGCACCTGGACCGGCCCGGTGCTGAGCCTGCAGATCACAAGCGTTGACACAATGTACAACCACGATGTAGGCGCCTACCACTATAACTTTGAAACCGGCAGGGAGCTTTCCAACATCGAAATGCTCGAGTACCTTGGCTACACCGACAACGACCTGACCTTAAAAGCAGTGCAGCGCGCCGTGGCCCAGCATTTCGATGCTTACTACGGCAGCAACGACCCAACCTACGCATCCCAGCTTTACAAGATGCGCGCACAGAGCCTGAACGGGCTGAGCGATGTATTTACCTACTTTGCCGTCTACCCCTACTACACTGGCGGTCTTATCGTCACCGTGCCGATGTACACCCCTGCCGGGGCCGGCATGATGTGGACGGACATAGATGTTTACCCCGACAAGCGGCAGGCCAGCGGCCAGATCCTGCACGGGCAGGATGAATGGTTTACCTGCGATGTGACTGCCGCAGGAGAGGTTACGGTACGCGCCCTGACCGACTATGTTACCCCTGACGGTGCTATGACCTACCAAGCCATGAAGGAATGGTACGAATTGGGCGACAAGACCGAGTTCGCGGTCAGCGGCTGCTACGGCAACTATATAAAGATGCTGATGACCAGCATCGGGCAGGACTACGCCCCCTATGTTTTCCTTCTGACCGAGAACGGCAATGTCGAATACATTGATGTCATCAGCGGCGCACAGTGCGGCACCATGGTCAACGGCGGTCCGCTCTTCGGTATCAACGGAATTGTCCGGTTTGAGACCGGCACGGCCTACGATGCAGAGTACGGCGCCGAGTACACGACCGTGTACGGCGTTTCCCGCGATAACGAAAAATTCAACCTGATGGAGGCTGTCTGGAACACCGCCCCGCTGAGCATTCCGAGCATGATCGGCTCCTTTGTGAGTGAGGAGACCGGCACCTGGTTTGAAATCTGCGAGGATCAGCCGAACTTCTACACCGGCGCATACACCAACGGCCAGAGGATTCCGGCCACATGGGACAGCAGCATCTCCTACCTTGGTATGGATGACCGCGGCTGGATCTGCTCCGTTTCGCTGTTCCGTATGGATTCAGGGCGTACACAGCGCGAAACGCTGGCTATGATGCCCGATGATTACGGCGGCGTCAGTGTAATGCACATCGGCGGGGAATCCCTGTTGAACCTGCCGCAGCAGGAAGCTGTATGGTTTGAAATGACACAGGAATAAGCAAGGCTCTAAAATATTACTTTATAAAAGGAGGCAGACACTATGGCAACATGTACGCAATGTGGTGCCGAGTTAAAGCCCGGTACTAAATTCTGCGAGAATTGCGGTGCAAAAGTATCCGTACCGCAGCCCGCCGCACAGCCCGCAGCTGTGCCCCAGCCCCCGGTTCAGCCTACCCAGACTGCGCCGCAACCCCCACAGCCTGTACAGACGCCACCGCAGCCGCAGGCAAGCGGCGGCAATTCCTATGCAGGCGGCGCACCTGCCGCGCCGCAGCCCCAGACGAACGCAGCGAATCCTTACGCAGGCAATGCGCCCGGCACACCGCCGCAGACCGGCGCAGGCGCACCGATTTACGCCGGAAAAACGCCCCCGCCCGCGTCCACACCGCCTGTCACGCCGCCACCCGGCGGCACGGGCGGCAACCCTTACGGCAATGTGGCCCCCGGCGGCAAGCCCAAGCGCCCCCGCGCACCAATGACCCCCAAGCGGATGATCCTGATCGCCATCCCGGTGATATTCCTGCTTATGATCATCGTAACAATGATCAGCGGCTCCATCCGCACCGGCAAGCCGAACGCCAGTGACCCGAATCAGGGCACCTGGGAAGCAGCCTACGCCGAGATCGGCGGCTCCGTGACGCAGGTCGAGGATGCCTTCGGCAGCGGGTTCCTGATGGACCTGAATGACAAGGGTAAGTGCGTTGTAACGGTGGACGGCACCAAGTCCTATGGCAAGTGGACGCTGAACGGCGGGGTCTTCCAGCTGGATTGCGGCGGCCTGAGCTGCACAGGCACCCTGCAGGACGAAATCCTGACCCTGAACGATGTGCAGGGACAGGGCGTGACGCTCTACTTCGTCAAGTCCGGCAGCACCATGCAGCAGCCTCTGGACGGTGACAAGATGACGCAGGACGCCGCCGCAGGCAGCGATACCGATGTGGGCGTCTATGTGCTGGAATCCGCCTCCGACAGCGAGTACACCCTCTCCAAGGAGGAGCTTGCCCTCGTCGATATGGAGGACTTCTACATTGAGCTGCGTGCGGATGGCACCGGCGAAACCTACATGGAGGATTTTGTCACCTTCCAATGGAAGGACGGCAGCTTCTACGCGCTGACCGACCCCAATACCCCGGCCATGACCTACACCCGCGAGGGTGACCTGCTGACCATTGAGTATGACGGTATGACCATGGTCTTTAAGCGCAGCGACACCAAGCCCGAAATTGACCCCGCTTTGCTGGACGGCGGCGATGACGAATATGACGGCGACGGCTTGACCGACGGCACCGACGGCACGGATGAGCCTGACCCGCCCTACACCTACGACGACGGCAACACCTACGCTGATTTGGGCAACACCAACTGGTACGGCTGGTTCCGGATGGAAAACTACAAGAATGTACCGAACCGTGACTACTTTGACACCGACACCTACGATTGCTGGGGCTACATCGGTGAGAGCGAGGACGGCAGCCACTACTTTGAGGTTTACCGTGACGGCATGCCCGATGACCCGGTCATCACGATGTGGGTCAATGTCTATGATGACCATATCGAGCCTATTCTGGACGGCTACGACTGGGTGCTTGACCAGAACATAACCGAGAGCGATGCGTATAAGTTCAACCTGTACCCGTATAACGACAGCATCTCGCTGTTCATGTATGACTACGAGGGCGAGGACGGCACGGCCTGTGCGGTCAGCTTCTACATGAGGCTGGACGGCACCGAGTGGAACGAGGAGCTGGAGGAACTGCCGCCCCGCTATGAGGAGTACAAGGCCGCCTTGGCCAACAAATAACGACCTGATTTATCTGTACAAAATGGGGCGGGTCCTGCCCGCCCCTGACATAGGAGGATCATTATGGGACTTATCAGAGCTGCAATGGGCGCTGCTGGCGGCGTTATGGCCGACCAGTGGAAGGAATACTTTTATTGTGAAGCCATGCCGGCTGACCTGTTGGCTACCCGCGGCTGGAAACGCCAGAGCGGACGCAGCGCCAACACAAAGGGCAGCGACAACATCATTACAAACGGCTCGATCGTGGCCGTTGCCGACGGCCAGTGTGCCATGATCGTGGAGCAGGGCAAGGTCGTGGATATGTGCGCCGAGCCGGGTGAGTACACCTACGATACCGGCAGCGCCCCCTCGCTCTTCAGCGGCGACCTGTCTGACTCGATCGGCGCAGTGTTCCAGAACATCGGCAAGCGCTTTACCTTCGGCGGCGAGGCCCCGATGGATCAGCGCATCTACTACTTCAACACCAAGGAGCTGGTGGGCAACAAATACGGCACGCCCAGCCCGGTGCCCTTCCGCGTGGTGGATCAGCGCGCCGGCATCGACATCGACATTGCCATCCGCTGCTTCGGCGAGTACAGCTACCGCATCACCAACCCCATTTTGTTCTACACCAATGTCTGCGGCAATGTGGAGGAAGGCTACACCCGCGATGAAATCGACGGGCAGCTGAAATCCGAACTGATGACCGCCCTGCAGCCCGCCTTTGCCAAGATCAGCGATATGGGCATCCGCTATTCCGCACTGCCCGGCCATACGATGGAGCTTGCCGAGGCCCTCAACGATGTGCTCTCCGCCAAGTGGGGCAAGCTGCGCGGCATTGAAATCGTATCCTTCGGTGTTTCCAGCGTGAAGGCCAGCGAGGAAGACGAGCAGATGCTCAAGGAAATGCAGCGCAACGCAGCTTTTATGGACCCGACCCGCGCCGCTGCGCATCTTGTCGGCGCACAGGCCAGTGCTATGCAGACCGCAGCCGGCAATCAGGGCGCAGGCCCCGCCATGGCCTTTATGGGCATGAATATGGCCGGTGCGGCGGGCGGTATGAACGCACAGGGGCTGTACCAGATGGGCGCCCAGCAGCAGGCGGCACAGCCTGCCCCAGCAGCTGCCCCCGCCGGGTGGACGTGCAGCTGCGGCCAGACCGGCAACACCGGCAAATTCTGTGCAAACTGCGGCAGCCCCAAGCCTGCCCCGGCACCCGCAGCCGGCAGCTGGGTATGCAGCTGCGGCACCTCCAACACCGGTAAGTTCTGCTGCAACTGCGGCAACCCCAAGCCAGCACCGGCACCCGCCAAGTGCAGCCAGTGTGGTTGGACCCCGGATGACCCGACCCATCCGCCCAAGTTCTGCCCGGAGTGCGGTAAGCCGTTTGGCCAGTGATGCGCAAAAAAATTGCTGCGGTGCTTTGCGCCGCAGCCGCTTTTCTGACAATGTCCAGCTGTAAAAAAGCCTCGCCCGGCACGCTGACCGGTATCAGCATCAGTTACTCCGGTATGTGCTATGACGACACCTATGGGTTCAGTATAACAAATGACCCGGCTGACGGCTGCCTTTTCAGCTGTAATTACAAGGATGATGAATGGGTGGAGCTGGAAAACATCCCTGTTGAGGACACCCATTGGCAAGAAGTTCTGACTCTGGCAGAAAAGCTGGGGCTGGAAAGCCTGCCGGACGAAAAGAAAAATTTTCCCGGCTTATTTATCACCGATGAAACGTTAGATAGCGTTTGCCTGATTTACAAAGCCCCGGATGACGAGATCGTCTACCGTTATCTGGATGCCGATGGCAATACGCGCAGCGCCCTGCGTGATTTTTTTGAGGATCTGGCAGGGCAGCTGCAAACCGAAGGAAAGAGAGGTGACGCATAATGGCAACGCAGCTTACCAACTACCAATGCCCTGCCTGTACCGGTCCGCTTCACTTTGACGGTGCCAGCGGAAAGCTGGTGTGTGACTTCTGCGGCAGCAGCTATGATACTGCTGAGATCGAAGCGCTCTATGCTGAAAAAGAAGCCGCTGCCGAAACCGCGGCACAGAATAAACAGGCACCGCCGCCCGACTCCGTCTGGATCGAAAACGAGGCCGCCGGACTGCGCAGCTATTCCTGCCCATCCTGCGGCGCAGAGCTGATCTGTGACGAGACGACCGCCGCGACAAGCTGCCCGTACTGCGGCAACCCAACGGTCATTGCGGGGCAGTTCAGCGGCATGCAGCGGCCCGAGCTTGTCCTGCCGTTTGTGCTGGATAAGAACGCCGCCAAGGCCGCGCTGAAAAAATACTATCGCGGAAAGCGGTTCCTGCCCAATGCCTTCTCCTCACAGAACCATATCGAGGAGATCAAGGGCGTGTATGTCCCGTTCTGGCTGTTCGATGCCAACGCCTCCGGCTCGGGCCAATATGAAGCCACGACCAGCTCCAGCCACCGCAACGGCGATTATGTCATCACCACGACCAAGCACTATGATGTCCGCCGCGCCGGTACCACGCAGTTCATGGGCGTGCCGGTGGACGGCTCGACCAAGATGCCCAACGGCCACATGGATGCCATCGAGCCGTATGACTACCGCGCCTTCCAGCCCTTCTCGACCGCCTATCTGCCGGGCTACATGGCCGACAAATACGACGAGGACGCCGACACCTGCCAGGCCCGCGCCCACAGCCGTATGCAGAATTCGGTCAGCAGCGAGCTTTCGGCCAGCATTACCGGCTACAACAGCG
>ERZ836358.3448-NODE-3448-length-10310-cov-2.152413_pt1 | contig 10310 bp, 9 predicted proteins | sample MGYA00519942_ERZ836358 | MGnify/ENA primary metagenome ERZ836358 (study PRJEB31850, sample SAMEA3708798) | human gut metagenome | biome: human gut; feature: human-associated habitat; material: faeces | place: China | collected 2014 ...
CTACCTTCTTAATCTCTCTTGTAAATCCTCTAAAAAGCTGTGATAAAATAACACCTGAGTTACCTCTTGCACCTCTTAAAGAACCAGTTGAGATAGCCTTGGCAATCGTTTCCATTGTCGGTTCTGTAATTGCGCCTACTTCTTTAGCAGCGGACATAATTGTTAAAGTCATATTTGTTCCTGTATCCCCATCTGGTACAGGGAAAACATTCAACTCATTTATCCATTCTTTTTTTGCTTCTAAATTCTTAGCACCTGCAATAAACATTTTTTGTAATGTTTCTGCATTAATTGTTGTCATTTCCAAAATAATATCCTCCTGGGGTACTAATCAATGTTTCTTACGCCTTCAACGTACACATTAACTTTCTTAACTGACATACCCGTAAATTCTTCTACTTTGTATTTGACATTCTCGATCAGATTATCTGCCACTGCCGAAATGCTGACTCCATAAGCGACAATCACGTGGAAATCCAAAATGATGTGATTTTCTTCGATGTCTACGTTAATTCCATGTGTCAGGCTTTCTTTTTTCAGTAATTTTACAAGTCCATCCTTCATGCTGACAGCAGCCATACCGACAATACCGAAGCACTCCACCGCCGTAATTCCTGCGTACTTTGCAATCACTTCCGGGTTGATCTGGATCTCGCCCAGTTTGTTATTAATTCGACCCTTCATAAAGGAACCTCCCTATCTCTATTTTTTATAACAGACTGTATCCGTTTTCACAGACAAGTCTTTTACTTTCATTTTTGCCGCCTTTTCTGCCTTTTAACTATCTTAGTATACCACAGACAAGATATTGTGTCCATTCCAAGATGGTCTTCAACAAAAATTTCTCATATTTTTTTAAAATGTACTTGCAAATTATGGATATATCTGTTATCATATTCGTGTTGTGGATTCTCAGTGCAGAATTCAAGTAGCTTTGAAGGAGGTGCAATCATGGCTAAATGTGCTATTTGCGAAAAGGCGGCTCACTTTGGTAATGGAGTAAGCCATTCCCATAGAAGATCCAATAAAATCTGGAACGCGAATGTAAAATCTGTAAAGGTTAAGGTTAACGGCGGCTCCCGCAAGATGTATGTATGCACTTCCTGCTTAAGATCCGGTCTCGTTGAGAGAGCTTAATCCTCCTTTTACAAGATAGGGAAATGAAATGAAGGCATCCTCATGTGAGGATGCCTTTTTCATTCGGCTCTGATTTCCCAACAGAACAATTCAAATACCTTTTCCAATAAAATTTCCGACCAGTTCTCCAAGCAGCGAAGCAGCCATAAGACCCACTACTCCTCCCACGAAAACTTTTTTCGAGATCCGCTTTGGTTCCGGCCCGTAAAACAGGGCAAAAATCAGTGAGATCATCACGATTCCCGGGAGTCTCATCTGAGCTGACAGCCAGGGAATATCCGCTAAAAGTTCCGAAACAATGATTGCTATCACGCAGAACCACCCATCGCCCTCAAAAATTGGTCCCATAAAAGTCCTCCTCTCCATCTTTATACTTCCGTGTGTAACTGTTCAGTACCCTCACAGTTACGAGCAAAAATCCCATGTTTTATTACGGTCAGCGCAGCAAGTGCGCAGACCTACTGAATAGTTACAAGTTTGCATACGAAGCAATAAAAGGCAGAAAGACAGGCATTCATAGACTGACTGGCCGGTGATTACATAAAATCTGCGGGGAGTGCAGATGGGGGAGGTTATTATGCAGGTAACAGATGTACGTGTGAGAAGAATTGAAAAAGAGGGAAAAATGAAGGCGATCGTTTCCATTACAATGGATAACGAGTTCGTGATCCATGATATCAAGGTCATCGAAGGGGAGAAAGGCCTGTTTATCGCAATGCCGAGCAGAAAAGCGGCAGACGGCGAATATCGCGATATCGCCCATCCGATCAATTCCGGAACACGGGACATGATCCAGAGAGTGATCCTCGACAAGTATGAGACAACTGCTCTGGAAGATGCGCAGGAAGCTTAACTGCCGGTTAAGGAATCCTGAACGGAACAGATCCTGCAGATAAAAGCCGCGGTGTGCGGTGTCTGAATGGGGAATAAAATAAAGAAGTCCGCCAGGTCATGAAAACAGATCTGGCGGACATTTTGTATGAAAAAAACTCCGGAAACCGACGGTCAGTCGGAAATCCGGAGTTTTGCTTTTGAAAAAATATCTGGATCACATCAGTCCCGGAATCAGAAGCGGAACATATACGATCATGAAGAATACGATGATCAGTCCGATCAGATATGGAACAACAGATTTGGAAATCCGCTCGATCGGAAGTCCCGTGATACCGGAAGCAACAAACAGGTTGATGGCAACCGGCGGTGTGATCATGCCGATGGCGATACCAACTACGAAGAGGATTCCGAAATGTACGGTGCTGATGCCCATGGCCTTGACAAGCGGCAGGAACACCGGGGAAAGAATGATGATCGCGGAGGAGGTTTCCATGAAGACTCCTGCGAGCAGGATGATCAGGGAGATCAGGAACATGATCACATACTTGTTTGTGGAGATTCCGAGTACTCCGGATGCGATCGCCTCCGGGATCTTGTAGTTTGCGAGAACCCAGCCGAACGGACCGCTGCATGCGATGATGATCATGATGACAGCGGATGTCTTTGCACTTCCCTTCATGATCTCAATGAGACCCTTGAAGTCAAGGTCGCGGTAGATAAAGAAGGAAACAAAGATCGCGTAGATAACCGCTACGGCAGCCGCCTCAGACGGTGTGAAGTAACCGGAGAAGATTCCGCCGAGAATGATGAGCGGCATCAGGATTCCCCAGATCGCTTCCTTGAAGGTGCGGAGCACATTTCCTACGGAGAAAGGCTTTCCCTTCGGGTAGTTAAACTTGCGTGCCTGGTAGAGGGAGATCGCAACGAGGATCACGCCCATTAAAATTCCCGGGATAAATCCGTTTTTGAAAAGAGTGTTTACGCTGTCCTCAGAGATAACGGCGTAAAGGACCATCGGAACGGACGGCGGGATAACGACACCAATCGTTCCGGCAGCTGCGATCAGGGCAGCCGCGGAGTCTTCACGATAACCACGTTTCTTTAACTCCGGGATCAGAGTCGCGCCGACAGCTGCTGTTGTAGCGGCACCGGAACCGGAGATCGCCGCGAAGAACATGCCTGCGAGGACGGATACGATGGAAAGACCGCCCTTTAACATACCGAGCAGAGACTCAGCAAACTCAACGAGCACCTTGGAAACCTTACCTTTTGCGAGAAGATCACCGGCAAAGATGAAGAACGGAACCGCAATCAGGGAGAAGGAATCGGTGCTGGCGAACATACGCTGCACGAGGATCAGGAGCTTTACATCGCCTTTTAAGAGAACGAGGAGAGCTGCGGCTGCGATCGCGAATGCGACCGGAACACCGATCAGGAGCAGAACGATAAAGGAAATAAATAATAATGCTGCCATTTTATGCCTCCTCCTTTCCGAATAAGAGTCCGAGAACTGCATCTACTGCATGGACGAACATGAGGCCGCATCCGACCGGGATGCAGAGGTAAATGTATTTCATGGGAAGACGCATCGCTGCGGACAGCTGGTTTCCCTGTTTTCCGAAGTATTTCATTCCATAGATGATCACAACAACGAAGAGGATGCAGCAGATCACATGGACGAGAAGTTTTAAGATCTTACTGAATGCGGCCGGAACCATATCCTGGATGAAGGTGATGGAGATATGGCCGCTGTGTTTGTATACACAGCTTGCACCTAAGAATGAGGACCAGACTAAAAGATAACGGGTCGCTTCCTCACTCCAGGAGAGAGCGGTAAATGCCATACGGCAGACGATCTGTGCGCCGGTGATAACGACCATGGCGCCGAGCATGACAACGATGATGTAGGAACATAAGGTGTCCAGGACATCGCTGAGTTTATGAAAACCTTTAACGAAAGCCAATGGTGTTTCCTCCTTTTTAAATCCTGAGCGGTTACTGCTCACGACAGGCGTTTTCCGCAGCCATGCATCTGTAAGGGGACGCCGGCGGCAGGTCCTGCAAGTGTGGAAAATGCTTATCGTGAACAGTAACCATGAAATGTGTTTAAGATGGGACCGGCTGCACAGGAGATCCTGGGCAGCCGGGTCAGATCACATGCTGAAATTCCGACTGCGAAAGCAGTGCCAGCGGATATCAGCACAAAAAGTTACGATCCAGAAACCGGGATTACTTTAAAGCATCCTGGATTCTTGTGATGTAGTCAGCGTAATCCGGATATGCATCGTATACGCTCTGAACAGCTGCACGGAAGCTGTCTACATCCGGGTTCTCGACGACTTCCATACCATGATCCTTGATCTCCTGGAGCTGGTCAGCTTCCTGATCTGCAACCCACTGGCGCTCGTACTCAGCAGCTTCCTGTGCGGATTCCTCGAAGATCTTCTGAACATCTTCCGGTAAGGACTTGAAGAGGTCGTTGCTCATTGTGATGATCGCTGTGGAGTAGGAATGACGGTCAAGGGTTACATACTTCTGGGACTCCCAGAGCTTGTAGGAGTAGATAACGTTGATCGGGTTCTCCTCGCCATCGATGGTGCCCTGCTGAAGAGCTGTTAAAGCGTCGGACCATGCCATCGGAACCGCGTTTACATCAAGAGCCTTGAAGGTAGCTGTGTAAACGTCGTTCTCCATGACACGGAGCTTTAAGCCTGCAACGTCAGCCGCGTTTGTGATCGGCTTCTTGCTGTTTGTGATGTTACGGAAACCACGCTCTGCGTATGCGAGACCCTTTAAGTCAGCATCCTCAAGTGTTCCAAGGAGCTCTTTACCGATCTCACCGTCGAGGACTTTGTAAGCTTCCTCGTTGTTTGCGAACAGGAACGGCATATCGAGAACACCCATAGCGCTGGAGAAGTTTACGAACGGACCGCTTGTGATGATACCCATATCAAGAGTACCCATCTGCATGCTCTCAAGCATGGTACGCTCGTCGCCGAGAGCTCCGTTCGGATGGATCTCGATCTCGTAGGCGCCGTTTGTGCGCTCTTTTACGAGCTCAGCGAATTTCTCAGCGCATACCTGGAAACTATCCTGCTCGTTTACGGTCGTACCAAGCTTTATTACGGTTGCGTCTGTGTTTGAAGTCGCTTCCTTGCTCTCAGCAGCGGAAGAATCAGCGGCAGCGGCTGTTGTCTCAGCGGCAGCAGCAGTTGTCTCTGTGGAATTGCTGGAAGAGCCGCAGCCTGCCATGGAAAGAACCATAGCGCCTGCCATAACGGCGGATAATAATTTTGCACTTTTTTTCATAATGACCTCCTAAAGTCTTTTAAGAATAGATTGATTATAAGTATATATCTTAACTGCCCCTCGCAGGTAAGAAACTAAGGAATTGATGGTGGTGTTGGCAAAGTGCGCGAAAGGAGATTGCTCCGCACTGCGTGCTCCCGCAATCTCAGCCGGTATTCGTAATCCGGGCTGTCGCCCTGCTTACTCATGCTGGCTTGGTTGTCAGATGTACAGACAGCTCTGCGTGCAAGCACGCGGTCTGTCTGTCCGCCTGACAACACTTTCAGGGCAAAAAAAAACTCCTGTCTCTTATTTTTAAGAGACAGAAGCGAAACTTCTGCGGTACCACTCTTGTTGCTGTCAAAAAACAGCCTCTCGATCCCGTCGTTTTTCAAATATGAAAAATTAACAGGCAACACGTTAACGGGTGTAAACCGAACCAGCCTACTTGGAACACTTTCAGTGGTTAGCTCCGGGAGGATTGTCTGTAACGCGGTGTCTGCAGCTTTTCACCAGCCAGCTGCTCTCTGAAAGACCTTCGTTAAGAGCGTTCCCATCATCGCAAGGAATATTTAAAACTGCCCTTTATTATAGTCACAGATTTTCAAAAGTCAAGAGAATTTAAAAAAATAAATCGCGTATTGTGAGAAAAATATGATATGATAGATCGTATAGTAAATTTATTTCATAGGAGATATTCCAACAGGTTATTATAGAGAATGGAGGAGGAGAATGAAACCGACCGTCAGTATAATTGTTCCTGTCTACAATGCGGAAAAATTTCTGAACCGCTGTGTGGACAGTATTCTCGGACAGGAATATAGAGATTTTGAACTGATCCTCGTAGATGATGGGAGCAGAGATATGTCAGGCTCGATCTGTGATGCGTATGCGAAGACGGATGAGCGTGTGGTGGTGATCCACAAAGAAAATTCCGGGGTTTCAGATACGAGAAATCAGGGAATTGAAAGGGCAAAGGGAACATATCTCCAGTTTGTGGACAGTGATGACTGGCTGACGCCGGATGCGACAAAGCTTATGGTCCGAGCGGCAGAGGAACATGGCTGTGATATGGTGATCTCCGATTTTTACCGCGTCGTTGGGGATATGGTATCCAGAAAAGGGGACATCGAGTCAGACTGCGTGATCGACCGGGAGGAATTCGCGTCGTTTATGATGGAGAATCCGGCGGATTATTACTATGGAGTGCTGTGGAATAAGCTTTACCGGCGCGATCTCGTAAACCGCTTCGGGATCCGGATGGATGCGGAGATCAGCTGGTGCGAGGATTTCATGTTCAATCTGGAGTATGTCCGCTATGCAGAGACATTCTATGCGCTGCGGACACCGGTGTACTATTATGTAAAGACAAAAGGTTCGCTGGTGAACCAGAAGATCAGCATCACGAAGACTGTGAAGATGAAGCTTATGATGTTTGAGTACTACAACAACTTTTATAAGCATGTGCTGGACGAAGAGGATTATGAGAAAAACCGGCTTCAGGTGTACCATTTTCTGGTGGATGCAGCGAAGGACGGCTTTGTTTTTCCGGCATCGATCCCCGGAAACCGGAAGCTCGGAGAGGAGCGGAGCAGTGCGCTGCAGGAGGTGATCTCCGATGATGGGATCATTGTGGATAAATACCGGGACCGGAAACTTCTGGAGAGATATCTGGAGTCGGCGGCATTGAAGCATGATATGACAATGGAGGAGCTTTCCCTGCTTTTATATCTGAAGGATGCAAGACATGAGCTGAGCAGAAAGAATCTTGCGGATCTTATGGATCTTAGCCGCGGAGACCTTGCGGTGGCGGTCCAGCGGCTGTCCGCGAAAAAGATGGTTGAGGTAACGGAGCTTCCGAGAAGGCGGGGAACAGAACGAAAGATCCGACTGGAACTTCTTCCGGCATCAGAAGTTGTGATCCCGGATCTTGAGGCGGCGGAGAACGATTACTATCAGGCGAAGTTTGGAAATTTTACAGAGGAAGAGATCAGACAGTATACGCTGCTGGCACGGAAAGTGCGGGAGAACGAGATGAGTATTTTGCAGCGGGGATAGGAGAAGGCGCATTCGCGCGAAGCTGCGGATTGCGTCAGGCAGTCGTACTGGTGTGGAAATACAACGGATAAACATCAAAAATATGGAGATAAAGATGAAAAAAGAAAAAGCTTGCAAAATCGTATTCAGTGACATCGACGGCACGCTGCTGACGTCGGACGGACAGATCACGGAGGGGACGAAGGAGATGATCCTGAATCTTGAGAATAAGGGGATCCCGTTTATCCTGACTTCCGCGCGGTCACCGGAAGGCGTGGGGGTCATTAAGAGAATGCTGGGGAACCATGCACCGATCATTGCGTTCTGCGGTGGGCTGATCCTTGATGATGACGGAAATGAGATCTACAGTAAGAGGATCCCGCTTAAGCGGGCACTGGAACTGAAGGCGATGCTGGATAAGGATTTTCCGGCTGTTGCCTGTAATACCTTCGGCGGCGAAAAGTGGATCGTGGATGACCGGGACGATTGGAGAGAGCAGCGGGAAGAGAAAATCGTGGGATTTCCGGCTGAAATTGGATCTATTAAAGATACATTTGAAACAGAAGGCGGAATTCATAAATTTCTCCTCATGGGAGATCCGGACGTGATGACAAAGCTGGCGGCGGTTCTGGCAAGAGATTTCTCTGATCTTCAGTCCGCGGCCTCCAACCCGGAATATCTGGAGATCACGGCAGCGGGCGTGGAAAAGTCGGAAGGTTTGAAGACGCTCTGTGGAAAACTCGGAATCTCCCCGGAAGAGGCAGCGGCCTTCGGTGACGGCGAGAGCGATCTTTCCATGATGCGTGCGGCAGGATTTGGCGTGGCGATGGGAAATGCGCCGGAGAATGTGCGGAGGCGGGCACCGATGGTGATCGGGAAGAATGATGAGGAAGGGCTGCTGAAGAGGCTGAAGGAGATATTTAAGGACTGAGAAAAATTGAAGAAATAATTAAAAAAACAGACCCATTTGATACAAATCCAGAAATCAAATGAGCCTGTTTTTTAATTACCAATATCCGAGCGACAGAAGATGTTTCAAAAACTCAACCGTATTACTTCTGTTTCTTCACCGCATTCCTCACCGCATCCGTTGTCCACTGACAAAGCTCAGCGATCTTGAAATCCTGATACCGTCTCATAGTCGTGAGGATCCTGTCCCCGATGGGCTTGATATAGCTGGCGTCAATGACATCCAGACCGATCATGATCGCCAGTGCGTTCAGTACCGGGGCTGCGGTACAGTCCGCATCCTGACCTTCCATGGCGATGATGTGGCAGGTCTCCTTAAAGTCCATATTTCCGAACCAGAGGGCAATAACTTCGGCGGCTGCGTTCGGATAGGCGTGAATCCAGTTATACTCTTTGTAGCGCTCCTCGCAGGCCGTCCATGCCGGCTCCCAGGAAGAATTTTCCTTGCAGAGATCCAGCGCATGCTTTACGACCGCGTAGTATTCGCTCTTATGCGGGATCATGTCCACCGCTTTCTCAACAACGGTCCGGATATGGTCCTCCGTGAAAGCGAGAGAGGTGAGCAGGGCGTTGAAGATCCCGCCCAGCATGCCATTGTTGGAGTGGGAGACGATCGAATCGTCCGCGGCAAGTCTCGCAGCGAGCTTCGGGTTTCCGGGTGCTAACATTCCGTGAAGCGGGGTGCGCATCTGCGCTCCGATCCAGTCGTAAAAGTAGTTGTTTGTTGTGCCGCTCTCCGGCGGAAGAAGCCCGCGGCGGAGATTTTCGATGGCCGTCTTCTCGGCGGAATATCCGTCGGAGATCAGCTCCAGCCACTTGTAGGCAACGTCGGCAGGCGTGATGTCATAGCCTTTTTCGATGAATCCGTCGAGATAGGCGATCTCGTAGGTGATATCATCGTTGTATGTCTCCGGACGGCGGAGATATCCGTAGACCTCGCCGAAGCGTTTGCGGATCTGTTCCGTGGTATAACCTTCGATCTGGGTTCCAAGGCAGCCGCCGATGAGCTGTCCCATCCATCCTGCGGTGACTTTCTTTGCAAAGTCATCGGAAAAGACGTCATAGGGCGCTGCAGGGCCGAAATCAGCCTCTTTTTCTACATCCGCGAAGGTGCGGTAGGTGTTGTAGCTCCAGTAAGGGGAGGCGGGATCCTTCGGCGCTTCATTCAGTGCGTGGAAGATCTTCGCGGTAGCCACCTGGATCGCGGCTCCGTCCTTTTCCTCGGACGCCTTCAGGCCTTCCTCCATGAATTTCTCAGCTTCCGTCACATCATATCCTCGATTGTGCATGCTCTGCACCGCGGCGATCACCACGTCGCAGGGCGCTTTGGATCCCGGAACCTTATTGTCCCAGTCGTGGAAAAGCTGTTTGTCGGAGGCGCGGCCGGCTTCCGTGTAGGCCATCCAGTCCGCCTCATTGTCGTCGTGAAGCTCCGGCGGAACCGCGTCCGCCGTCAGCTTATGTTCAAATTCCCATGCTTTCATAAAGAATCTCCCTCATTTCAGCTGTAAATGTTCCTTCCTGGTTCTGGCGCAGATAAGAAGTGCGGCACGGCAGGGAAGAAAACACAGTGTTAAAAATGATTTATATAGAAATGTTTTGCCTGTAATTATAACAGTTCAGAATTTCAAAACAATTCCATCAACTTTTCTTTTTCCCCGACATACTTCTCTTCGAATAAATTCCAATCGCGATCATCGTAACCACGTAAGGAATCGTCTGAATAAGCTGGGATGGCAGATTTAACATCTGAAGCCGTACGGCCAGTGAATCTGCCATACCGAAGATCAGTACCGAGCAGGCGATCTTCCATGGAATACCGAGACCCATGGATTCCGCCGCCATTCCGATCCATCCGCGTCCGGCGATCATGTCTCTTGAGAAGAAGGAAACATAACCCATGGACATGTATGCTCCGCCGATCCCGGCGAGACAGCCGGCGATGAGAAGGGCGATGTACTTATATTTCATGACGTTTAAGCCTACGGATTTTGCGGCACTCTCATTCTCACCGACAGCGCGGATCCGCAGCCCGACGGTAGTCT
>ERZ836358.3452-NODE-3452-length-10299-cov-2.860699_pt1 | contig 10299 bp, 9 predicted proteins | sample MGYA00519942_ERZ836358 | MGnify/ENA primary metagenome ERZ836358 (study PRJEB31850, sample SAMEA3708798) | human gut metagenome | biome: human gut; feature: human-associated habitat; material: faeces | place: China | collected 2014 ...
GGGTGGTGGCGGTGAGGTTCTCGATGGCATTCATGGGATGCTCCACGCCGTAGGTATACAGCTTGGGATCGGTGATCTGGAAGTAGATCACCGTGTCGATCTGCATGGTCACGTTATCCTTGGTGATGACAGGCTGGGGAGCAAAGTCCGCCACCTGCTCCTTCAGAGAGACTTTCTTGGCAATGCGTTCAATAAAGGGAACTTTCAGGTGCAGCCCCACATTCCAGACCGTGCGGAACGCGCCCAGACGCTCCACCACATAGGCACGGGACTGCTGAACGATGACGATGTTGCTGACTACCAGAATCAAAAGCAGGACAATCAGGATGGGGATGATGATCCATTCCATAATGTGTAAACCTCCATTTTTACGGCACAGTCTGCGCGCCTTAGTATGTGTATTCTATCGTATTTTCAGCGGCAATGCAAGACTCTATGTAAAAACTGCGGATCTTCGCAAAAACCGGGACGGCCATCCGTCCCGGTTTTTCTGTTATTCTGCGCCTTCGGATTCCGGCGGCACCACAATGGTGGTGGGCGTTTCAGACTCCGCTGGCGGCGTGGAGGGTTCTGTCGTTGGCGTCTCCGATTCTGCCGGAGTGGTGGAAGGGTTGGATGCGGGCGTATCCGCCGGGGTACTGCCGGGCTGGACGGCAGGCCCCCGCAGAATCACCTTATTGCGGGACTTGTAGTCACTGGAGGCTTCAAAATTGCTGGAGATCAGGTTGCCGTTGGCGTCGTACACGCTGCGGTAGGTTTTCCACTTGGAGCCGGTGTAAGGCGTGGTTTTGACCTTCTCCGTACCGGGAGCCAGCGTATTGTCATCCTCGTAAACCACCTCATAATTGACGGTGGACAGCTTCTTGTTGGTCATTTTCACATGGGTGCCGTTTACATTGGTTCCCAGAATCTTCACTGTGAGGTATCCGCCGCTGTAGCTGGTGACGATCTTAATGGGGTAGAGCGTATCGTTGGTGAACTTGTAATCCGGGCCGCCCCAGGAAACAGTGGCGTCCATGCCGGGAGAGATGTAGGCGGGGATATAGCGGTGGGCATAGCGCTCCGTGATCTCCAAATTGCTCATCAGGCAGGCAAGGTACAGGGTGGAGGAGGTCTGGCAGATGCCGCCGCCCACCTCGTCCACGGTCTCGCCCTTGACATAGGCGGGGGCAGGCTTGTAGCCGCGGGCCTCCGTCCGCTGTCCCACCGTCTGGTTATAAGAGAAGGTATCGCCGCTGTTGAGGACAATGCCGTTAATGCTCTTGGCAGAGAGCTTCACGTTGCCGATCCGCCCGGCGGAGCCGGAAACATGGGTTCTGGCCTCCCCCAAAACGTCCCGGAACAGGACGGCTTTCAGCTGACTGGCTGTGACCTCCGGCTCCTCAATGGTGGCCGTCAGGGTCAGCGTCTCGCCGGGGGCGGCAGCGTCCATAGCGCTCTGAACGGCGTCCAGATCAAAGTCCGCGCCTACCTGTTCGGGAATGATAGCGCCTGTGGCAGCGTCATAGGAGGCGTTTTTCATCTCGCCGTGAAGCTGATCGTGGATCTCCTGCGCGGTGAGGGTCTTGCCGGGGAGGATCTCAACGGGAAGCTCCACCACTGCCTCTGCTTCGGAACTGATATGTACAGCATTTTGGATAGAACGGCGCAATTCGTTGTCCGCAACAGAACGGCCCTCCTTGGCGGTGGTGATGTAAAGAGAATGATCCTCCAAGCGGCAAGTCGTATCAATCGGCTCAATATTTAAAGTTGCAGACAGTTTGGACATGGCCTGATCTAATTGCTGGCTGTCCCAGTACAGCGTGCCGTTATAGCCGGTATCCTTCCCCAGCAGGGCTTTCAGATAAGTAAAGCCTGTGGAGAGATATCCTTTTCCGTGCTGGAGGATAAAAGGGGTTTTTGCCATGCGTTCATAACCGTCTTCCGGGAAAAGTCCTAGTTCCTCAAAGGTAATGGAAGCGTCCGGCTCCCGACTCTCCGGGGAAACGGTGTCCTGCGCACTAAGGTAGATTTTGCATATTCTCTGGGGAATTTCGGCTTCCAGTCTGGCCTGCGCTTCCTCTACTGTCAACCCATCTACCGCCACACCGTTAATATGTGTATGTGGGAAAAAGGTGCTGCTGAAATTTGCCAGCATACAGCAGGCGCCGAAAAGCACCACAACCGTCAGAACAACTGCGCCCAGTGCGATTTTCCAGCCTTTTCCGCCCTTTTTCTGTTTCGGTTCCTCCGCCAGCCGCTTCCCCGGCTGGGTCTGCACATTGGCTTCCATCGGTTCCATGATGAAGCCCTCCTAAATCACAATATCGTTCAAAGAGAAACAGCTTCTCATCCAACGATATCATACCATCCTTTCCACAAAAAAGGTGTTACAATCCGGTAACAGAGCCGGGATTTTTGCAGCAGAAGCCAGCCGGAGCAGCCGCTCCGGCTGGCCTTTTCCATTTTCTGCGGCGGCGAAGCCGCTGAAACGCAGGCTTTCTTCCCGTGCGGCGCGTTCAGCCCCGGCGGACAGCCTTGGGGATCCGAATGGTCAGGAGAATGGCGTCCTCCGTGTCCTCCCGGCGGGACTCCGCGCCGATGCCCGCCTCCCGAACCAACCGCAGCCCCCGATCCAGACTGTTGAGAAACAGCCGCACATCCTTGAGGATGAAGGTGCGGCGGCCTGCGGGGGGCGTGGCTTGCAGGGCCTCCAGCCGCCGGCCGACATACTGCTCCGCCTGGGCAACGTTGAGTCCGGCCCGGATGATGTGCCGCAGGGCGGAAAGCCGCTCCTCCGGGTCGTCCAGCCGCAGCAGCGCTCTGGCATGGCGCTCTGACAGCCCGTTTTCCACCAGCAGCTTGCGGCAGTCCGGAGACAGCCGCAGCAGCCGCAGCTTATTGGCCAGCGCAGAGGGCGACCTGCCCAGCAGCGCGGCGGCCTCCTCCTGTGTAACGCCGGACTGACGCAGATAGGCGGCGATGGCGGCGGCCTCCTCGAAGTAATGCAGATCCTTTCGCTGAATGTTCTCGATCAGCGCCAGCAGAGCGGATTCCTGATCCTCCGCCCGGATCTGGAGGCAGGGAACCGTGTCCAGCCCCGCCAGCTTTGCCGCCCGGAGACGGCGCTCTCCCGCCACCAACTCCCAGCCGGTCTTTGTCCGGCGGACGGTCAGGGGCTGGAGGATCCCGTGCCGGCGGATGGAGTCCGCCAGCTCTGCCAGCGGGTCCGGGGCGAAGTCCGGGGCTGGTAGGGGTTGGGGGCGATCGCCTCTACCGGAAGCCGGAGTATCTGTGTGTCCAACATAGCCGCATCCCTCCCGAATGTGCAGACATTCTGCCTGCTTTTTGCTTATTTTAGCGCAAAACAGCCGGAGAAACGGCGGGAAAACCGTCGGGAAATTAAAAAAAGCACGGAGTACTCCGTGCTTTTCTGTATAGGGGGAGTTTTTCAGTTGGACTTCTCTTTCGCCGCCTGCCGCTTTTGCATGATCTGGACGGCAAGAGAGATGGTAAACTGCGAAAACAGCGGGGAGACAGAAGGGGAGAATACCACCTCAGAGGGGAAATACTGCGCTGCAATGGTAGCTGCCGCGGCGTTGTTCCGCATACTGGAATTCACGGCTACAGTCAGCTCCACGGGATACTGGAAGCGGAGAAGCTTGGAGAGCAGGCAGCCCACCAGCAGGCCGATAATCCGCATCAGCAGGGTCAGAACGATCAGCACGATCAACTCGCCGTTCAGATCCCGGAGGAACGGCGCACAGCGGGTGACATTGGCGCAGATGATCGTCAGCAGCGCCAGCTTGGAAAAGGGGCTGAGGAACTGCTTCCCGCGAGTACAGGCTTCCTTGCCCGCCACGCGGCACAGCAGCATGGAAGCTGCGGCGGGGATCACGATCATGATGAGCAGCTCCTTCATCATGCCCGCCGTGTCCAACGCCACCACAGAGCCGCACAGGATCCGAATGGTCAAAGGCAGGATAATGGGGGAAAGCATGGTGTCCAGCAGGATGATGGACAGGCACAGCTCCACGCTGCCGCTGCCCACCACGACCCACATCAGGGCAGATACGGCGGCGGGAGACGCTTCCAGCAAAACCAGACTCAGGGTGTACAGGGGCTGCGATGGGAAGCACAGGCTTCCGATCCCCAGCGCCAGCAGCGGCATCAGGATATGCAGGGTCAGCATGATGACCAGCACCGGCTTGGGATGAGACAGCACACGGGCCAGATCCTGCACGCTGCTGCCCAGACTGTTGGCAAAGGTCTGGAACATCATCATGGTGGTGACATAGGGGCAGAGGATCCCGACCTGACTGGGAAACAGCAGGCCCAGCACCAGAGCGCACAGGATCAGCACGGGCATACGAGGTGTCATCCATTGGTTCATTCTTTGCAGACGGTTCATAAAAGCAAAGTTCCTTTCCAAATTTCAGCGGCAGGCGTAGGAAAACCAGCCCTCGCCGGAGCGCGTTTTTTCAATTTCCCAACCGTTCTGCCGCAGGGATTCCGCCACCTCTTCCGCACGGGTGTCGATAATGCCGGAGCAGAGGAACAGGCCGCCGGGCTTCAGAAATTGCCGCACCATGGGGGCAAGCCCCATAATGACGTCCGCCACGATATTGGCCACCACTACGTCATAGCCGCCGCCAAGCTTCTCCCGCAGAGCGCCGTCAGAGAGGACATCGCCCACCAGAACCGTGTAGCGGTTCTTACCGATGCCATTGAGGGCTGCGTTTTCGTAGGCCACCGTCAGGCACTTTTCGTCAATGTCTACCGCCTTGGCAGAGGCGGCTCCCAACCGCAGGGCGGCGATGGACAAAATGCCGCTGCCGCAGCCCAGATCCAGCACCGTTTCGCCGCCGTGGACGGCTTCCTCCAGCGCTGTCAGGCACAGGCGGGTGGTGGCGTGGCTACCGGTGCCGAAGGTGAGGCCCGGCTCCAGGATCAGGGGGATCTTCCCGGCGTATTTCGCCTGTCCCTTCACGGTTTCCTGTTCCCACTCCGGGATCACCAGCAGCCGCTCGCCGATCTCCATGGGCTTATAATACTGCTTCCAGTTGTTTTCCCAGTCGGCGTCCTGCAAATTCTCCATGGTCATCAGCAGCGTGCCGTATTTCCCGGCATGGGCCTCCTTAAAGCCCTGAAGGGCAGTACGGAGGTGAGCCAGCTGGTCGAAGCCGTCCCCATCCGCCGGGAGGTAGAAGGTGATCCGGGACTTGCCCTTCATGGACGCTTCCAGATCCTCGTCCACATAGTCCCAATACTGGTGATTGTTTTCCAGAAAATTCTGAAAATCCTGTTCGTCGTCGATCACCACGCCGTCCACACCGTTGGCGGAGAGGAAGATCTCCAACGGTTCCAGCCCGGCGTGATTTGTGTCAATATGCAGTTCCAGCCATTCCATACGTTCCTCACAAGTAATTCCGCAGAGCGGAAATATAGGCCATGCGCGCGGCGGGCGGCTTTGCCCTGACCGTGCAAACACGCCAAAAACAGGTCGAGAAAAATTCCCGACCCATTTTAACACGTTTATCGTTCTTTGCCAAGGAAAAACAGCGCCATGGTGCCGGGGCCGGAATGGTTTCCGATGACCGGTCCCACATAATTGATGTGGATGGTCTTGACACCCAGACGGCGGCGCACCTCGTCGGCCACAAACCGGGCGTCTTCCAGACAGTCGCCATGGCTGATAAACACGGTCTGGTGTTCCGGGTCGATGGCGGTTTCCGCCATTTTGTCCACCAGCGCCGTCAGCGACGCCTTGCGGCCCCGCGCCTTGCTGACGGGGATCAGGCGGCCCTGATCGTCCACGTGCATCACCGGCTTGATGGACAGCATGGTGCCGAACAGCGCCGTGGCGGCGCTGATGCGCCCGCCCCGCTTCAGGTGGTTCAGATCGTCCACCGTGAACCAGTGGCAGAGATGGGGACGGATCTCCTCGGCATAAGCCTTGACCTCTTCAATGGTCTTGCCCTTTTTCTGCTCCTGCGCGCAGAGGTAGACGAACAGCCCCTGCCCCAGAGAAGCGCACAGGGAATCCACCGTCAGAATCTTCGCCTCCGGGAATTCGCTTTTCAACTCCTCCGCCGCAATAACAGTGGACTGAAAGGTGGTAGACAGGGCGGAGGAAAAGCTGATGCTGAGAATGTCTTTCCCGGTTTTCAGAATGGCCCGCATGGCCTCTTCCACTTCGCCTACATTGACGGCGGAGGTGGTGGCCAGCTCCCCGGAGCGGATCCGGGCATAGAAGTCCTGAAAGCTGATATCCCGGCCGTCCAGATAGTTATAATAGACGCTGCCGCCCATTTGCAGGCTCAGAGGCAGAACCTCTACGCCCAATTCCGCCGCCATTTCCGCGGTGAGGTCGCAGCAGCTGTCGGTTAAAATCACATAATCACGCATCTGTTTTATGCTCCTTTCTGGCTTTCGCCGCCTTTTTGCGTTCGGCCTTATCCATTTCCGGTGTCTGCGACCGCAGCTGCGCCACATACCGGCGGCTCACAAGACCTGCCGCATAGCTCAGCAGCCCAAAATGCACGGCGGCGTCCGCCAGCTTGTCGGTGTCCTCATAGCGCTCCAGCTCTTTGGCGGTACTGGACAGCGCACCGTCCAGACTCCCCAGAAAGGCGCGGTAGCCGTCCTCTACAGGACGGTCTCCGTCCAGCTCCCGGCGGATCAGCAGATCCATGTCTCTGGACGACATCACCTGCTTGAGAATACAGATAAACGTCAGATAGGCCAGATGCTCCCGGTTATATTTTTTCCCCTCGGCCCTGGGTACCAGAGCGTTTTTTGTATAGTTGTTCACCATGGACGCCGTCAGTGCGTCGCTCTCGTCCAGACGGATGGTCTGCCGCTCCATATAGGAGAGAACCTGATCCATGTACAGGGGAAAATCCGGCAGCATTTCCCAATCTGCGGGCCGGAGAGACTCCAGCTGCTGACGAAAAGCGGAGATTTCTTCCATATCGCTGCTCTCCTTTTCTATAAGATCAGTGTCATGATAGCATATTTTCGTGGTTTTGTAAACTGCGTTATATCATAAATAAAACGCAGACCATGAAACGTTTGTCTCTCCAGGAAGGACGGCTGCCCGTTACCGCAGGATGCTGGTGTGGCGCAAGGCCCGGAACAGGCACGCCGCCGCCACCCCCGTCACCGCGCCGGTGAGCAGGGACGCGCCCAGCAAAACGGGCAGATAATACAGCGGTGCGCCGGAGCCGAGGGTCAGGCACGCTGCCGCCACCTGACCGCAGTTGTGGGCCGCCGCGCCGCCGATGGAAACGCCGTAGATGGAAAGACGCCGGAAGCGGGACAGGCCGATCATCACCAGCATGGCGGAAAAGCCACCCAGCAGGGAGAAGATCAGCGCATTCATATTTCCGGCGAATACCGCTCCCAGCAGGCACCGGCCTGTCAGGATCAGCAGTGCCTGCGCCGGCCCCAGCGCATAAAGGGCAAATACAGTCACGATGTTGGCAAGCCCCAGCTTGATCCCCGGAATGGGAATCGCTAGAGACAGGGGGAAAAAGTTTTCCAGATAGCTGAGGGCCAGCGCCAGTCCTGTCAGCACGGCGCAGAGGGTCAGCTGCTTTGTCGTCAGTTTCATACATGCGCCCCTATCCGATTACAATGTCCACGGCGTCCCCGTCCGGCTGGCCGCCGGTGAGCTGGATCACAATCCGGGCCGGGAGGCAGACGATGCTCTGGCCGCTGCGGGTGATGGTCCTCGTGTGAACGCAGTCCTGGGTGGGACAGTCGGCTTCCGCTACCCGCAATCCACCGCCCTCTGCCGTCACCGTCAGGGTGTAGCCGTTATGCGCGTAGGTACGCGGCTCGTTTTCAAGATCCGCCGGGGCAAAGCGGTCGATCTCCTGCCCGTTGGCGGAGACCACGGCCGTCAGTGCGCCGCTCTCCGGGCGGCTTTGCCAGACCGTCAGCGCTGCGGCTGCCGCCAGAGCGATCACCGCCAGCGCTACGATGCCGTCCCAGAAATTGGGCTTGAGTTCAGGAGACCGTTTCATAAGTGTACCCGCTGTCCTTTACTTCTTCAAATCGATCTGTCAGCCCGGCTGTGACCACCACCCGGCCGTCTGCCGTCACCAGCACCAGGTCAAAGTCATAGCCGCCGGTGCGCCAGAAATCCAGCGCCTTTTCTTCCCCCATGACGAACAGGGCTGTGGAGAACGCGTCGCACATGGCGCCGTTCCCGGCGCCGGAAGCGTCCGGGCCGTTGGCTTTCGCCACCACCGTCACCGACAGCAGACCGTTGTCCGCCGGATAGCCGGTGGCGGGGTCAATGATGTGGTGATAGATTTTTCCGTTTTCCTCAAAATATCGCTCATAGCCGCCGGAGGTGATGGCATAGGCGTCCCGCAGAGGCAGAATGACGGCCAGCGCCTCCTCATTCTGCGGATCCTTGATGCCCACCCGCCAGTCGGAGCCGTCCGGCTTGGTTCCCAGCACGAACACGTTGCCCCCCAGTGAGATCTTCCCACTTTCAACGCCGTTGGCCCGGAAGGTCTGCTCCACCAGATCGGAGGTATAGCCCTTGGCGATGCCGCCGAGGTCGATGGCCTGCCCTTCCCCCAGTGCGACAGATTCGGTGGATTCTGCCTGCATCTGAATTTCGCCGCTGCTGACGCGCCTGAGCAGCGCGTCCAGCTCTGCCTGCTCCGGCACCCGGAAGCTGTCGCCGGTGAACCCCCACGCGTCCATCACGGGGGCAATGGTGATATCGAACGCGCCGTCTGTGGCGTCCCGGTATTCCAGCGCCGCTTCCAGCAGCGCCCATGTTCCGGCGGCAATGCCGGTGGTTGGCGTTGTGCCGTTTCGGTTGATGCGGGACACGTCGCTGTCCGGCAGCGTGCGGGAGAGCTGCTTTTCCAGCTCCTGAATCTGGCTTTCCGTCTCACTGACGGCTTCCTCCGCCTGCGGCCCAAAGGCGGCGATCTCCATCACCGTGTCCATGGCGAAAATCTGGGCAGAAGCCTCTTTTTCCTGTTTGCCGCAGCCTGACAGGCACAGGGCGGCTGCTAATATGAGTATGAAACACCGTTTCATGGCGTCCTCCGATTCCGTTTGATCGCATTAGTATACCGCGAAGGCTGAAAAAAAGCAACGTGGCTCCGGACTTACTCTGCCGGGACTGCTATTTCCCCACGCAGAAGCGGCTGAATACCGCGCCGACGATCTCTTCCCTGGCGGTGCGGCCTGTCAACTCGCCCACGGCTTCCAGCGCCTCCTCCGCATCGGTCAGCACCGCATCGGGAGTCAGGCCGCCTTGCAGGGCGGTCAGGGCGCGCCGCACTGCGTCCAGACTGCGCCGGACGGCGGACTCCTGCCGGGCGTTGGTCAGCAGCGAACCGGCATCGTCAGGTGTTCCGGCTGGGAAGCAGGCTTTCACGGCGTCCAGCAGCGTGTCCAGCCCGCCGGGATGGACGGAGTTGAAGGAGACGGACGCATCCGGCTTCCGCAGGCCGTTGGGAAGTGTCCACGCGGCGGTTCCGGCTCCGGGATTCAGGTCGTCCTTGCTGACGGCAAAGATCCAGTGGGGCGCTTTGGCGGCAAGGGCGAGGATCTCCTCATCCACCGTCAGGGGGGCTTGGCTTCCGTCCGCCACCACAATCACCAGATCGGCGTTGGCCGCCGCCCTGCGGCTGCGCTCCACGCCCAGCTGTTCCACGGCGTCCGCCGTATCGCGGATGCCGGCAGTATCGACAAGCCGCAGGAGAACGCCGCCGCAGATGACGGTTTCTTCCACCGTGTCGCGGGTGGTGCCGGGAATATCAGTGACGATGGCCCGGTCATAGCCTGCCAGCGCGTTGAGCAGCGAGGACTTGCCTGCGTTGGGCAGGCCCACAATGGCGGTGGAAAGGCCGTTTTTCAAGGCCCGGCCCCGCTGCGCCGTCCGCAGCAGGTCGGACAGGGCGGCTTCGGCGGTTTGCAGGGCGGACCGGATCTGCTGGGGCTGAATATCCTCAATGTCCTCGTCGGGGTAATCCACCACGGCGTAAAACCGGGAGGTGATGTCGATGAGGGCTTCCTGCACCGGCTCCAGACGGCGGCGCAGACCGCCGTGGTCTATCTCTTTTTCGTAATTTTCACCCTCGTGGCATACCGTCCGTGGCGGAAAAATCGGTAACTTTGCCCGCATGACACGCGAAGAGTTCGATACGTTGTGCCGCGACGACGTGCGGCGCGCCGTGGAGGAGAATCTCGGCCGCGATCCGCTGGCCGTGGCGCTCGACCGGCGCACGCCCCACGCCGCGCTGGTGGCCACGCAGGTCAAATACCTCGAACGCGCCCGCACGA
>ERZ836358.3467-NODE-3467-length-10269-cov-3.078226_pt1 | contig 10269 bp, 9 predicted proteins | sample MGYA00519942_ERZ836358 | MGnify/ENA primary metagenome ERZ836358 (study PRJEB31850, sample SAMEA3708798) | human gut metagenome | biome: human gut; feature: human-associated habitat; material: faeces | place: China | collected 2014 ...
GATAGCCCTCGCCCCGTTCGCTTATTGCGTAGAGGATCCCGCCCCGCAGTGCCATGCACACGTAGCCGCAAATGACGCGCTCGTCCAGCTCTGTGACCTTCATACCGATTCCTCCCGTTTCTGAAGCACGGCCACCGCGCACGGGATCCGCCCCTCGCAGAGCGTATATTCCGCGTCCGGATAGCCCGCGTCCGCGAAGAACTGCCGGTAGGTGTCCGGCGTGAACTCGCGCTTGAAGTCCGCGCCCGCCTTGCCGACGGTCGAGGCAAAGCCGCTCGTTTTGCCCTGCTCGCTGCGGTTCATATAGGTCGGGACGATGATCGTGCCGCCGCTGCGGCAGACGCGGTCGAGCTCGGCAAGGGCCTTGTACGGCTCGTCGAGCAGGTGGATGACATTCGCGGCGATGACCACGTCGAACTGCCCGTCCGGCTCGTCTAAATGCAGGATGTCGGCCTGGCGGAACGTGACGTTCGGCAGCGCGCCGTATTTCTTCTTCGCCCGCTTGAGCATGTTGGCGGAGAAGTCTGTCGCGAGAAGCGTCCGGCAGCGCTCGGCGATGGCGCCGGTGAGCAGGCCCGTGCCGCAGGCGCATTCGAGCACCGCGTCGTATGGCGTGATGCGGGAACTGACGGCGGCAATGAGCGCCTTGTGCGTTTCTTTATTAAAGATGTCGGCGAAGAGGTCATAGACCCCCGCGACGTTGTCCCAGAACATGAGTATTTTCCTCTCAACGTGATTTGTTTTTCTACACGATAGCAGAAACGCGCGGAAAATGCTACTCTCAAGAGAAAGAAAAAACGAAAAATTAAGGGAGAGGATCCTGCTTTTTGTGCTTTTTATAAAAAAACTTGCCATCGGCACACGGGTGGTATATAGTCTTTATAAAGATTTCGCAAAGAAACTGCATTTTTGCGTTAAGGAGTCGAATGATGAAACGAATTTGGTCGCTGTTTGCCGTGCTGGCGCTGCTGTGCGCGCTGACGGTCCCGGCGCTGGCCGCCGCGGGCGGTACGGCGGACGCGGAACCCGCCGCACAGACGGTGAGCGAGGAAGAGCTCGCGCGCTCGAAGGAGAACACCACCAAGGTGCGCAAGATCTGGGCGGTGGCGGCGCTTATCGGTGTGGCGTGCTTTGGCGGCGCGCTGGGCATGGCGCATTCTGTTGCAAAGGCGGCGAACAACATGGCCGAACAACCCGAGGCGGCGGGGCAGATCCGCACGTCGATGATGATGGGTCTTGTGTTTATCGAGACGGTCATCATCTATGCGCTGATCGTGGCCATCCTGATCATCTTCGTATTGTGACGATAACGAGAAAAGTGGAATAGAGCGGCGGAAGGGGGCAGCACTGTCTCCTTCCGCTGCTCTATTTATTGAAGAAAAAGGGGAGGAGTCAGGGCTCTGTTAAGAAGACGAAAAGATGCTGTAAAGCGGCGGTTAATCATGAAGGAAGACTTGCATTTCCTGCGTGCAGGTGGTATAAATAAGTGCTGCATCCCAAGCAGAAATTGGATGATAGAAACAAAAGGGGGTAGGGCGCGTGGATAAGAAAAAGCGAACGCGCGAGCTGATCGTGTTCGCCGTGATCGTGCTGGCGCTGCTGGCCGGATGTTTGCTCACGCCGTCAGGCGACGAGAGCGAACCGATCCAGGAGGTCATGCGTGACGCGGTGCTGCACGAGCAGAACAAGGTGAGCCTGTTTGGCCTGATCGAGGTGAACCCGGGGCTCATCTCCGCCTACATCGTGACGGGTATTTTAATAGTATTCGCCCTTGTGTGCCGGCTTTTTGTGATCCCAAAATTCAAATATGTGCCCGGCAGGTTCCAGCTCGTTTTAGAGCAGATCGTCGGCATGTTCGACGGCCTGGCCGAGGGCAGCAGCCCGCACCGCAATAAATTCCTGCGGGCGTACATCTTCACCGCCGGTGTTTACATCTTTGTCAGCACGCTCTTTGAGCTGCTCGGCATTCAGGTGGTGACCACATCAGGCCACGCCGTCAGCCTGCCCGCGCCGCTGTCCGATATCAACGGGGCGATCGCGCTGGGCGTGATGAGCTACGGCGTGATCCTCTTCGGCGGACTGATCGCCGCGGGCGTGGGCGGATTTCTGCACGCGCTCAAGGATTTCTCGCTGCCGATCTCGATGAGCTTTCGACTCTTCGGCGCGTTGCTTTCCGGCGCGCTCGTGACGGAGCTTGTGTATTACTACGCGGCGCTTTCCTATGTGCTGCCGGTCATCGTGGGCGTGATGTTCACGCTGCTGCACGCGCTGATCCAGGCGTATGTTTTAACGATGCTGGTGTCGACGTTCTACGGCGAATCGACCGAAAAGCACGAGAAAAAGCCCAAGGCAAAAAAGATGAAAGAATCCCGCAGCGAAACGGCTGCCTGAAGAAAGAGGTAAAATTGCCATGAAAACGATGAAGAAATTCGCAGCGCTGATGATGCTGCTGTGCGCGCTGATGATCTGCACCATCCCGGCCCTCGCCGCAAACGAAAGCGGGAGCGACAGCAACGTGACTGAGACCGTGAGCGTCACGGCCGGCAGCAACGACAACGACGTGACCTCCGCCAAGGCGATGGGCTCGGGCGTGATGATCGGCATTGCGTGCCTTGGCGGCGCGCTGGCCATGGGCATTGCGGTCGGCAAGTCGAGCGAGGCCATGGCCCGCCAGCCCGAGGCCACAAGTCAGATCAGAACCACGATGATGATGGGCCTTGTGTTTATCGAGACGGTCATCATTTACGCCCTGATCGTGGCGATCCTCATTATCTTCGTCCTTTGATGAAGAACACTCCCAAAAAGGAGGGGCTTTGAATGCCGCTTAATATCAATTTGCAGCAGATCCTGCTGCATGCGCTGAACTTTGTTATCCTGTTCGGCGCGATGTATTTTCTGCTCTACAAGCCTGTGAAGAGCTTTATGGACAGCCGCAAGGCGCACTATGAGAAGATGGACGAGGACGCCAAGGCCGCGCTTGCCGAGGCCGAGAAGACGAAGGCCGGCTATGAAGCGCAGCTCAAGAGCGCCGACGAGGAGATCGCACGCCGCCAGCGCGAGGCGAACGAAGCCTTGCAGCACGCGGTGGACGAGCGCCGCGCGCAGGCCGAGCAGCAGGCGGGCGAGATCGTGCGCAAGGCGCGGGAAGATGCCGCGCGCGAGCATGAGCGCGTGATGGAGCAGGCCAAGGGCGAAATTTCCGAGCTGATGAGCGCCGCGGCGGAAAAGCTGGTGCTCTCCAGCACGTCGGACGCTTACGACAAGTTCCTGGACACGGCGGAGGAGCGCAAGGACAATGGCTGAGCGCACGGAGCATTTAGAGGCCGTACTGCTCTCTGCCGTGCGTCCGTCGCAGGAGCAGGAGAAGCGATTTCTGGCCTTCCTCGCCGAAAAGTACGGCGAGGGCACGACGCTCACCTGGCAAAAGAGTGATGACTACCCCGACGGTTTCCGCCTCGAGGTGGGCGCGGAGGTCTACGACTGGAGCGCGGGCGGACGCCTGAGCCAGTTCAAGGACGCGCTCGAAAAGCTCGCTGCCACGCAGGGCGACGTCATCCCACTGCTGAAGGAGACGGTGCGCTCATGGACGCCGCAGGCCATGGCACAGGAGGTCGGCACCGTTCTGACCGTCGGCGACGGCATTGCCCGCGTGGACGGGCTGGAGGGCGCCGCCTATGGCGAGGTGCTGCTTTTCGACGGCGGCGTGCGCGGCATGGTGCAGGACTTATCCGAGGACAGCGTCGGCTGCATCCTCTTTGACGATGACGCGAGTGTCTGCGCGGGCAGCACGGTCCGCCGCACCGGACGCACGGCGGGCGTTCCCGTGGGCGAGGGATTCCTCGGCCGCGTGGTCAACGCGCTCGGCGTGCCCATCGACGGCGGAGGAGACATCCGCGCCGACGGCTACCGCGCGGTGGAGAGTCCCGCTCCCGGTATCATCGACCGCCAGAGCGTCGACACGCCGCTTGAGACGGGCATTCTGACCGTCGACTCGATGTTCCCCATCGGCCGCGGCCAGCGCGAGCTCATCATCGGCGACCGCCAGACCGGCAAGACCGCTATCGCCCTCGACACCATCGTCAACCAGAAGGGCAAGGATGTCATCTGCATCTATGTTGCCATCGGACAGAAGGCGAGCTCCGTCGCCCAGCTCAAAAAGACGCTGGAAACGCACGGCGCGATGGATTATACGATCATCGTCAACGCCACGGCGAGCGATCCCGCGCCGTTACAGTACATTGCGCCCTACGCGGGCTGCGCCATGGGCGAATACTTTATGAATAAGGGCCGCGACGTGCTGATCGTCTACGACGATCTTTCCAAGCACGCCATCGCGTACCGCGCGATGAGCCTTCTTTTGGAGCGCTCCCCGGGCCGCGAGGCGTATCCGGGCGACGTGTTCTATCTGCACTCCCGCCTGCTCGAGCGCGCGGCGCATCTGAGCGAGGAGAAGGGCGGCGGCAGCATCACGGCGCTGCCGATCATCGAGACGCAGTCCGGCGACGTTTCGGCCTATATCCCGACGAACGTCATTTCCATCACCGACGGTCAGCTCATTCTGGAAACGCGCCTGTTCTTCTCCGGCCAGCGTCCGGCGGTGAATGTGGGCCTGTCCGTGTCCCGCGTGGGCGGCGACGCGCAGACCAAGGCGATGAAAAAGGCAGCCAAGACCATCCGCCTCGACCTTTCGCAGTACCGCGAGATGGAGTCGTTCACGCAGTTTGCAAGCGACCTCGACGAGTCGACGGCAAAGCTTTTATCCTACGGTCAGGGCTTGATGCGCATGCTGCGGCAGAAGCAGTTCCACCCCTACAAGCAGTATGAGCAGGTTATCCTGCTCGTCGCGGGGCTGAACCATGTTTTTCAAGAGATCGTGCCGGAGCAGCTTGACGCGTTTATCCCCGCGCTCTTGCAGCACTTTGGCGAGACGCAGGGCGCGCTGTGTAATGCCATCGAGCAGACCGGCCAGCTCAGCGACGATCAGCAGTCGCAGATCATCGAGATCGCAAAGGAATTTGTGCAAAACTATTTTTCCAAATAAAAAGTGAGGTGACAGGTACATGGCGAGCATGAAGGAGATCCGCGAGCACATCGCGAGCATCCAGAGCACGCAGAAGGTGACGAACGCGATGTACCTCATCGCCTCGACCAAGATGCGGCGGGCGAAAGAAGACCTTGCCAAGACGCGCCCGTTTTTCGACGCGGTCTCGACGCAGATCGAGCAGATCTTCCAGCACGCGGGCGAGATCGAGAGCCCGTACCTCTACCGGGGCAACGCGGACGATCTGGCCCAGCCGGGAACGTACGCCTATCTTGTGGTGACGGCGGACCGCGGCCTTGCGGGCGCCTACAACCAGAATGTTATTCAGGAGACGATGAAGCGCCTTAAAAAGCACCCCGACAGCCGCCTTTTTGTGGTGGGCGGCAACGGGCGGCACTTCTTCTCCGGCCACGGCGTGCCGGTGGAAAAGAGCTTCCTCTACGATGCGCAGAGCCCCACGCTCCGCCGCGCGCGAGAGATCACGGCGAAGCTTTTGAATCTCTTCGACCGGGGCGAGATCTCCAAGCTCTTTATCATCTACACCGACCTTGGCAACGGCGTGGACATGGACGTGCGCACCGTGCGCCTGCTGCCGCTGGAGGATGAGCACTTTGCCAAAGAGGAGACGGAGGAAAAGCCCATCCGCTTTGAGCCCTCGGCAGAGGAGGTGCTCGCCAGGGTCGTGCCGGCGTACATCACGGGCTTTTTGTACTCGGCGATGGTCGACAGCTTTTGCGCCGAGCAGAACGCGCGCGCCTCTGCCATGGACTCGGCCAACCAGAACGAGGACGACATGCTGCGCGAGCTGCAGCTCGAGTACAACCACGAGCGGCAGGGCGCCATCACGAGCGAGATCACGGAGGTCTCCGCCGGCGCGCGCAGCAAGAAGAACCACATGAAGAAGGAGGCGCAGCATGCGCACAGGTAAGATCATTCAGGTATCGGGCAGCGTGGTGGACGTGCGCTTCCCGCACGGCGAGCTGCCGCGCATCCGCGAGGCGCTGTCCGTCGAGCTGAACGGCAAGCGCCTTGTGATGGAGGTGGAGCAGCATTTGAGCGCCGAAACGGTGCGCTGCATCATGCTCTCCGGCAGCGAGGGCCTCAGCCGCGGCATGACCGTCACGGGCGAAGGCAGCGGCCTTCGCGTGCCCGTCGGCAAGGCGACGCTCGGACGGCTTTTCAACGTCTTTGGCGATACCATCGACGGCGGCGCGCCGATCGGCGGCGCGGAGCCGCGCCGCAGCATCCACAGAAAGCCCCCCGCCTTCGACGAGCAGAGCCCGAGCGTTGAGATCTTGGAGACCGGCATCAAGGTCATCGACCTTTTGGAGCCCTATCCGCGCGGCGGCAAGATCGGCCTGTTCGGCGGTGCGGGCGTCGGCAAAACGGTGCTCATTCAGGAACTCATCCACAACATCGCCGTCGAGCACGGCGGCTATTCGATCTTCACCGGCGTGGGCGAGCGCAGCCGCGAGGGCAACGACCTCTGGAACGAGATGCACGAGAGCGGCGTTATCGACAAGACCGCGCTCGTCTTCGGCCAGATGAACGAAGCGCCCGGCGTTCGTATGCGCGTGGCGCTGACGGGCCTTACCATGGCCGAATACTTCCGCGACGAGGAGCAGCGCGACGTGCTGCTGTTCATCGACAATATTTTCCGCTTTGTGCAGGCGGGCAGCGAGGTCTCGACCCTGCTCGGCCGCATGCCCTCCGCCGTCGGCTATCAGCCGACGCTCGCGAACGAAATGGGCGAGCTGCAGGAGCGCATCACCTCGACCAAGAGCGGCTCGATCACGTCCGTGCAGGCGGTCTACGTTCCCGCGGACGATCTGACCGACCCTGCCCCGGCGACGACGTTCACCCACCTCGATGCGACGACGGTTTTGAGCCGTAAGATCGCCGAACAGGGCTTATATCCCGCGGTCGACCCGCTCGAATCGTCCTCCCGCATTCTGGAAGAGGACATCGTGGGCGAGCGGCACTACCGCATTGCGCGCAGCGTGCAGGCGACCTTGCAGAAATACCGCGAATTGCAGGATATCATCGCCATCCTCGGCATGGAGGAGCTGAGCGACACGGACAAGGTGACGGTCAACCGCGCGAGAAAGATCCAGCGCTTTTTGGCCCAGCCGACGTTCGTGGCCGAAAAGTTCACGGGCCTTCCGGGCGTCTATGTGCCGCTCGAGGAGACACTCCGCGGCTTTGAAGCCATTCTCTCCGGCGAGATGGACGGCTATCCCGAGATGGCGTTCTACAACGTCGGCACGCTTGACGACGCGCTCGCCAAGGCGAAGAAGATGGAAAGCGGGGAAGCGTGATGAAGACCTTTCCTCTCCGCGTCCTCGCGCCCGAGCGCACGTTTTTTGACGGGGCGTGCACATCGCTCACCGTGCCGAGCATCGACGGCATATACGGCCTGATGGCGCAGCACGAGGATATCGTGCTCGCCATTGTCCCCGGCAAGCTGACGCTGCGGGACGCCGACGGCGTGGAGCAGATCGCCGCCGTGTCCGAGGGCGTGCTCAAGATGGAGCACGGCGAGGCGCTCGTGCTGGTGGACACGATCGAGCGGCCGGAGGAGATCGACCTTCACCGCGCCGAAGAGATGGCGGCCGAGGCGCGCGCCGAGCTCAAGGCGAAGCGCAGCGCGCAGGAGCAGGCCATTGCCAATGCCCGCATCGCCCGCGCGATCAGCCGTATCCACGTCAAGCACGACGGGAAATAAATGAGAAAACGAAAATTCGCACCGCAAGGTGCGAATTTTTTGATCTCTCCGCCGACTTTCGCCCGTTTTTGCACACTTTTTGTGCTAAAAGTGGAGAAAAAGGAGGGGAAATCCATGGAAATGTCCGCAAGAAAGCCGCTGTTCCCGCGCCGCGTGCTCGACCTGCCCATCGACGCGCTGCGCCCTAACCCCAACCAGCCGCGCATCGAGTTTGACGAGGCCTCGCTGCGCTCGCTGAGCGACAGCATCCGCCGCTATGGCATCCTCCAACCGCTGACCGTCCGCCGCACGGACGAGGGTTACGAGCTCATCGCGGGAGAGAGACGGCTGCGCGCGGCAAAGCTCGCGGGACTGCGCGAGGTGCCGTGCCTGCTCGCGCGCTCGAGCGAGGAGGAGAGCGCGCTGCTCGCGCTGATCGAAAACCTCCAGCGCCGCGATTTGCACTACTTGGAGGAGGCTGCGGCCATCGCGCGGCTGATCGCGACCTACGGCCTTTCGCAGGAGCAGGCGGCGGAAAGGCTGGGGAAATCCCAGTCCGCTATTGCCAACAAGCTGCGGCTGCTGCGCCTGTCGCCCGACTGTGTGCGCCTTCTGCGCGAGCATGACCTCTCCGAGCGGCACGCACGGGCGCTGCTGCGTCTGACGGACGAGGAAGACCGCCTCAAAGCCTTGCAAGTTATCGCCGCACGCGGCTACAACGTCGCGCAGAGTGAGGCGTACATCGAAGAGCTTTTGAAGCTCAAGCAGAAAACGCCCCCGCCGCGCCTGCCGACCTACATCGTCAAGGATGTGCGCATCTTTTTGAACACCATCCGCCACTCGCTCGGGCTGATGCAGCGCGCGGGCGTCGAGGCCGACATGCAGCGCGAGGACACGGACGATGGCATCCTTTTGACCATCCGCATCCCGAAACGTGCAAAAGAGGCCGGATAATCCCGCAAAATTGTCACCAAATTGTGATTCTTTTTCTCACAAACTGTGATATACTGAAACGACTGGCAGGGAAGTCCCTGTCCGGAAGATCGGAAGAAACAGGAGGAGCCAGCATGGATGAAATGAACGGCGCCTTTGAGGAAAAGAAAAGAAGAAAAGGCGGCAAACGCCTGATGCAGCCGGAAAAGGCCGCAAAGGCGGCCAAGGAGTCCCGCGCGGAAAAGCCGCCGCGCGTTCCACGTGAAACATCGGGAAAGACCGGCAAGGTCGTCGGCATTGTCGCGGGTGTGCTCGTGGTGGCGTACTTGGGCCTTGGCGCGTGGGCGTCGGCCAGCCATAAAATTTATCCCAACGTAATGATGGGCGATACCAACTACGGCGGGATGACCGAGCAGCAGGTCGCCGAGCAGCTCAAAGCGAGCGTCGCGCAGGCGAAGGGCACAGAAGTCGACTTTGTCCTGCCCGACGGCACGGAGGTCGCGCATGTTTCGCTCGACGAGATGCCGGAGTATGTCGACTTCGACGGACTTGCCAAGCATATCTACAACGTCTACGGCTGCAATGACAGCTTTCTGACCGCGGGCGCGAAGTATCTGCGCGCACTCTTCAAGCCGCAGGATGCGGCGCAGGTGGTCGACGCGGCCTACTCGCCCGATTTGATGGAGAATCTTGTCGACACGGTGTGCGACAGCATCAACTGCGACCCCGTGGAGTTTGCCATCAACGTGACAGAGGATGGCAAGGTCAGCGTGACGAAGCCGCAGGACGGCCGCGCGACGACTGATACCGCAAAAGACCAGATCGGCGTATACTTAAACGGCGCGTATTTGAGCGGCGGCGACCCGTCCGAGATCGTGCTTGAGCCTGCGAGCGAGGGCGGCGTCTACGATGTCATCCCTGCACAGGAGGTCGACCTGAGCGCGCAGCGCGAGGCCGTTATCGGACAGAAGGTCAACGCGACGTATGACAAGGAGACCGGCGCGGTCACGCCCGGCCACGCGGGCGTGGAATTTACGCTTTCTGACCTCGAATCCGCTTACAACGCCGCGGCGGCGGGGGAGACGGTCGATCTGCCGAACGCCACGGTCGAGACGCCGGACGTCACGGCAGAGCAGCTCCAAAAGGTCCTGTTCCGCGATGTGCTGAGCACCTACACCACGAAGGTCGGCGGCGCGTCCGGCCGCCGCGCGAACGTCAAGCTGACGGCCTCGCGCATCACCGGCTACATATTGAACTCCGGCGAAACGATGAAATACGGCCCGCTCGTCACGCCCTTTACCGCGGCGAACGGCTACAGCGCCGCGCCCGGTTACTTGCAGGGCAAGACCGTCGATATGGTCGGCGGCGGCGCGTGTCAGGCGAGCTCCACGCTCTACGCCGCGGCGCTCTACGCCAACCTTGAGATCGTGCAGCGCACGAACCACGGCTTCGCGTCCGACTACATCGGCCTCGGCCTCGACGCGACGGTCGCGCAGGGCGGGCCCGAGTTCGAGTTCCGCAACAACACGATGTACCCCATCAAGGTCATTGCCGAATACTACACCAGCGGCGGCAAGGAGGTCAAGTTCCA
>ERZ836358.3475-NODE-3475-length-10254-cov-5.555054_pt1 | contig 10254 bp, 8 predicted proteins | sample MGYA00519942_ERZ836358 | MGnify/ENA primary metagenome ERZ836358 (study PRJEB31850, sample SAMEA3708798) | human gut metagenome | biome: human gut; feature: human-associated habitat; material: faeces | place: China | collected 2014 ...
TCCAGATGCGGGCGAGGGAGAGGAGCAAACGCTCATGGCACTTGTTACCACCGAAAAGATGCTCAAGGACGCTCAGGCCGGCCACTACGCCGTCGGCGCGTTCAACGTCGAGAACCTCGAGTTTGTTATGGCCGTTCTGGCCGCTGCCGAGGAGACCAAGTCCCCCGTCATCATGCAGACCACCCCGGGCACCATCAAGACCGCTGGTCTGGACTACTTCTACGGCATGGTCAAGGCTGCCGCCGAGCGCGCTTCCGTGCCCGTCGCTCTGCACCTCGATCACGGCGATGGCTATGACCGCTGCATGCAGGCTTTCCGCACGGGCTACACCTCTGTCATGATCGACGGCTCGCACGAGTCCTTCGAGGACAACATCGCTCTGACCAAGTCCGTCGCCGACGCTGGCCGCGCCATGGGCGTGCCCGTCGAGGCTGAGCTTGGTAAGGTTGGCGGCAAGGAGGACGACGGTCCCGCGGTTGAGGGCGAGAGCCCCTACACCGATCCGGCTGAGGCCAAGGAGTTCGTCGAGCGCACTGGCTGCACCTCTCTCGCTATTGGCGTTGGCACCAGCCACGGTGTGTACACGAGCGATCCGCACATCGAGCAGTCCGTGGTCAAGGCCATCCGCGACGCCGTCGACGTGCCGCTGGTTCTGCACGGCACCTCTGGTGTGCCCGATGAGCAGGTTGCCGAGGCTGTGAAGAACGGCATCTGCAAGGTTAACTACGCCACCGAGCTGCGTCAGGCCTACACCAAGGGCTTCATGGCCTACATGGCCGAGAACCCCGCCTGCTTCGATCCCAAGAAGCCGGCCAAGGAGGGTATGCGTGAGATCACCGAGCTGGTTAAGATCCGCATGACCAACCTCAACTCCGTGGGCAAAGCAGAGTAACAGCAAGGGTACTCCGACTCGCTACATATCCCGGGGAGGGACGAGGGCTTAGTTCCCCAATCGTCCTCGGGCATGCAAAAAGCCTCGCTGCGCACTTCGTGCGGCGAGGCTTTTTGCCCCCTGCGGAAAGATTGGGGAACTAAGCCCTCGTCCCCCCCCCCCAAGTTGACCTGCTCGAGGTCGTCGCCCTTGTGGCGTTGGGGCTGAAAGGGTGGGGCGCGGGGGTTACTTGGTTGTTAGGGTTAGCAGGTCGTTGGGGGTTTTGAGGTTGTAGGTGGCGTTTGGGATGTCTTGGTGTGATCCCCATGCCGCTCTGGCAAAACTGACCCCTGCTGAAGTTGCGCATTGTTCGTCGTAGACGGTGTCGCCAACGTAGACGACGTTGCCAGGATTCGCGCCCGTACGTCGGAGATATTCGAGCATGGGTGCGGGCGAAGGCTTGTGCTCGGTTGTGTCTTCGACAAGGATGATGTGTTCAAAAAACTTATCGAAGCCAAGGGGTGCAATTTCGTCTGTGTATTCGTCGCGTGCACGTGAGGAGACGATGCCAAGTTTGCAGCCGCTATCGGCGAGTGTTGCGATGACTTCAAGCAAACCTGGAAACACGCTGATGGTGCTTTTAAAGCTGGCGGCAACTTGGCACCAGCGATCCAACGTTGCCTGCGAGTAGATTCCAAGTTTCTCAAGGGCATCCTTGCCGGGTATGCCGAGGGCAAATTCAAGCTCGTGTCGGGGGAGCGTTTTGCCGGTCTCTTCTTGGACAATCTGGACAAGCGATGATAGAACGCTTTCTTCTGTATCTGCCAATGTCCCATCAATGTCAAATACGATATGGTCAAAGTGCTTCATATGATTGCTCCTCTCTGTTGTTTGCCTGCAAGTTTGATGCAGTGACAGAAGAAGGGCTAGCGGGATTTCTGCCTGGTACTATCGAGATTCTGCCTCGTTGCTCGATAGCTCGAAGGAGTGCATCCCATTTGTTCTTTAAATACCTGGCCAAGATGGCTTGCTGTCGCAAAGCCGCATTGGCGCGCGACTGTCTGAACCGTTCGCGTGGTGTGTGCCAAAAGTTCGCAAGCACGGTTTACGCGGTATGCGCGCAGATATGCCGCCGGGGTCGTTCCTGCGCAAGCTTCGATAATGCGGTAACACTCTCTTTCGCTTACGCCGGCTGCAGATGCCATCTGGGGCACATCTACAGCGGCTGCATAGTTTGCGCGGATAAAGTCCAGGATTGCCTTGAACTGTACGTCGCGGCTGGTCATCCAAGAGGCGTTGTCGGAGGAAAAGAGCGGTTCGGCCTTGGCGTAAATCTGAATCCAGAGCTCTGACAAGCTATTCCGAAGCGCCATCTCGTTCTGCGGCCGTTGAAGGTCGTGGTTAAAGGAACTCTTTAGCAAATCGATGAAGGGCATATCGTCGGGGTTGGTGGGCGACCATTTGAGCACATCGACGTCTCGACATTGCAGCAAAGGATTGATATAGCGCTTTTGAAGGCGTCCCGCGGGATCGCCGAGCATCGACGGCTGAAAGATATGCAACATTTGAATGGCTGGTGCCGAATTGGGTGATTGCAGCGTGCTGTGCAAAACGCCGCCGTTGATAAAGCCGGCGGACCCTTCCTCAAAGCGTACGTGCTCATGAGCCGCGCGCGTTCGATAGTCAATCGCTCCCTGCTCCATGTAGAAAAGCTCAACTTCGGAATGCCAGTGCCAGGGGACGGAATTGCCCGGATAGCGAGCGAATTCTGCGCGTTCGGCAATATAGGGCCAGTCTTCGGCGGTCTCGGGAAACGCTTCCTCGCGTCCTCCGCGGTGCAATTCTATGTGATCCATGTTTCGCATGGCATCAGTATAAAGCGCGATGGGCTTAGATTGCTCTTGCCTGTTCGGGGAACGCCTTGTCTAGGGATGCTTGGAGCTTATCGAAGGATGCTCGCAAGTTGTGGCTCTGGTCGGTTGAGCGTTTGGCTTTTGTGGTGGGGGAGTCGGGGAGGCCGTTTCTCTGTGTCGGGGGGAAGGAGAAAAGGTCTGCATATTTTAGGGATGGCTGCTGTGCTGCGTCATTGGAAGAATGCATGCTTATGCGGCCTCCTCGATGTCCACCAAAAGATTGCGCACGGGGTGTGCTGCTAGGTCCCGTGCGTTGGCAGTATTATGCCGCGAGCGCAGATAAGGAAGCGCTAAAGAAAGGCTTAACCTGGTTTAGTGTTACGATGAAACTGCAGGTCAGAGGTATCGAGTAACACTCTTGAAAGGTTTTGAGCTTAAGGGCTTTCTAAGGTTTGTGACGTGGATGTGGCGCGGACGTGCGGAGCGTGTGAATGCTCGCTGTTAGCGCTGCGGCTCTGTGGCGCGCACCTGCTCGATGACCTTTTCCATCGTGGCGTCGATGCGGTCTTTTTTGAGTTCGCATTCCCAGATGGTTATGGGCGTCCAGCCCATTTGAGTGAGCGCTGCCACAGCAGCACGGTCGCGCTCGACGTTGCGACGGAACTTTGCCTCCCAAAACTCAACGTTGCGCTTGGGCTGGCTTGGGTTGCACTTGGGGCAGCGGTGCCAAAAGCAACCGTTGACGAAGATGGCGATCTTGCGGCCGGGGAAGGCGATGTCGGGCTTGCCGGGTACCTTCCATTCCAAACGATAGCCCGTAAGGCCCGCGGCCCGTAGGCGCTGACGTACGAGCAGCTCGGGCTTGGTGTTGGCGCGCTTGTTGCCCTTCATGGACTTTTTGATGGCGGCGCGACGGCGGACCAGTTCGCGCTCGTCAGCGGAGAGGTCCGAGGTATCGATGCCGTCGAGCAGACCGGGCTTGGGACGCTTTTTGCTGCGGCGTTTAGGTGCGCGCTTGGGTTTGGTGGCGGGTTTGTCGGTTGTGTTGGGCGCGGCGTCATCGGCGGAGCTTGCCTCAAGCCGATCTTCCTTTAACTCAATCAGAGCATCAATGAGCCCCTTGTCGGCGGGCATCCATTCCACCGTGGCAAGCGAGGTGCGTGGAATCCAGCGGATATCGAGCTGGCGGTCGTGCTTCTGAGGTTCATCGGATTCATCGGCGAGCGAGCAGTAGTAGCACTCCATGGAGAGATGAAAATCGGGGTAGTCATACTCAACGGTGTAGAAATCACGCAGGTTGATGACTTTGACCTGCAGCTCCTCCATGAGTTCGCGGCGTACGGCGTCCTCGGGCGTCTCGCCGCGCATGAGCTTGCCACCGGGGAACTCCCAAAGTCCCTGCATGTCGCCATAGCCGCGCTGCACGGCAAGCAGCTCGTCAGATCCTTCCTTGCGAATGATCCCAGCGGCAACATGAACAGTCTTCAACAGGAGTCCTCTCTCAACATCAACACGTGGCAGGCTAGCTACCCCTACCTTACACAACGGTAAGGCAAGCGTAAGCCATATCGATGGTAGCCGACTCGGCTTCTTGCGACTATAGATGCCGTAGACTAATCGCAAGAAAGGACTCGGTATGCAAACCACGCACATGGCGACCCCGGTACTGGAGGTCGCGCATCTCGAAAAGGTATATGGAGCGCTGGGCAACGTGACCCGCGCGCTCAACGACGTCAGCTTTACCGTCAATCGCGGTGAATTCGTTGGCATCATGGGCGCTTCGGGCTCGGGCAAGTCGACGTTGCTCAACTGCGTGTCGACCATCGATAGCGCCACAAGCGGCACAATCCGCATCAACGGGCAGGACGTGACGCGCATGAAGCAGGCTAAGCTTTCGCAGTTCCGCCGCGAGGAGCTCGGCTTTATCTTCCAGGACTCCAACCTGCTCGATACGCTCACGGCGCGCGAGAACATCGCCCTGCCGCTCACCATCGCCCGCACAAACTCGGCAGAGATCTCGACCCGCGTGCAGGATGTGGCAGCGCGCCTGTCCATCAGTCAGGTGCTCGACAAGTATCCCTACCAGATGTCCGGCGGTCAGCAGCAGCGCGTTGCCGCGGCTCGCGCGCTCGTCACCGACCCCACCATGATCATGGCCGACGAGCCCACCGGCGCCCTCGATTCCAAGAGCGCCCGCCTGCTGCTCGAGAGCTTGGAGGCCCTGAATCGCCGCCTGCGCGCGACCGTGCTCATGGTTACGCACGACAGTTTTGCCGCCAGCTACACGAGCCGTGTGCTGTTTATTCGTGACGGCAAGATCTTCACCGAGCTGCGCCGCGGCGACACCGACCGCCGAGAGTTCTTCGACCGCATTATGGAGGTCGTTGCCATGATGGGCGGTGAGGGCTCCGATGCTCTGTAAACTCGCTTGGGGCAACGTCCGCCGCGCCGGCCGCGACTACCTCGTCTACCTTTTGACGCTCACCCTGGGCGTCACGGTCTTCTATGCCTTTAACACCATCTCGATGCAGGTCGACATTGCCGGCATCGATGAAGAGGGCTTGGCGCAGGTTATGGGCAGCATGCTCGGCTACCTGACGTACTTTTTGGCCGGTGTCATGGCCTTTTTGATGGTGTATGCCAATAACTTCATCATGAAACGCCGCAAAAAGGAGTTTGGCCTGTACCAGGTGCTCGGCATGGGGCGCGGGCGCGTCGCCACGATCATGGCGCTCGAGACGGTGATCGTCTCGGTCGGCGCTTTTGTCGCCGGCATTGTGCTGGGTGTGGGACTCTCCCAGCTCATGACATTCTTTACGGCCTCGCTCTTTAAGACACAGATCGCCAATTTTCATTTCTTCTTCTCGGTGCATGCGTTCAACCTGACCCTTGCCTGCATGCTCGTGATGTTCGTACTCACGTTACTGCTGAACCTGCGCGCCGTGCGTCGTACCAAACTCATCGAGCTTATGGGTGCCGAGCGCCGCAACGAGAGCATCAAGACACGTAATCCCTGGATTGCGATTGCCATCTTTACCGCGGGCGTGCTACTTGTGGGCGTGGCCTATTACCGTCTGCTGCGCGACGGGTTCCCGCTCACCGCGTCGGGCGATAAGCTGCAGGGGGCCATGAATCAGTTCGGCATCACTACCGCTATGGTCACGGTGGGCACCTTTGCCCTGTTCTGGGGGCTTTCGGGCATGCTTATCAAGCTGCTGCAGAGCCTGCGCGGCGTGTACTGGCGCGGTCTCAATATGTTTACCGTGCGCCAGCTTGCGGCCAAGGTCAACACGGTGTGCTTTTCGATGGGCGTCATCGCGATGATTCTGTTTTTGGCCATTACCTCGGTGACCTGCGGTATGTCGATCGCCAACGTGATGAACGAGAATCTGGAGCGCTATAACCCTGTTGACGTGTCTCAGACGTATGTCTATTACACGCCCGAAACGCTCGACTACTACAAGGAGTATGTCAATCCGTCTGAGGCCGATCGCATGGTGCTGGCCGATGCAACGGTCGATTTGTACGCTGCATGGCATGGCGAGCGCAAGTCGGCGGACAACAACGATGAGACAGGCAAGAAGGTCAATATCGCCGATGTTGCCGGTGAGCATGTGCAGATCGATTCGTATCTGAGTTACCCGCTTGGCGGCTCGGGCCCCTCGGTGGTGGCGGGTGAGATGTGCAAGGCCATGGGAGAAAAGCTTCCCAAGGCGCTCGAGGGAAGCAACGCCGATGCGATGGGTCTGTATGTGACGCCGGCGAGCCAGTACAACAAACTGCGCCAGATGATGGGCGAGGAGCCGGTGAGCATTGGCCGCGACCAGTATCTGCTCACGTGTGATATGGGCGGTGAGCTGGGCGACCTGTACACCAAGTATATGGCTGGCGGCCATACCCTTACCTTGGGCGGGCATACGCTCAAGCCCGCAACCGATAAGTCGGACGAGGACACGGCGGCCATCGCCAACTCGGCGATGGGCAGCAATCCCGGTACCGTGGTCGTAGCCGATGAACTGCTGTCCCAGCTTAATCTGCAGCCGTATTCCAGTAATCTGCTCGTTAACTACAAACAGGGGATGGATACGACCGAGGCAGACGAGAGCATTAAATACACCTTGCTCGACAATCTGCTCGTTGACGGCAAGGAGCCGGGGTCGTGGGGAGTCTTCATCACGCGTTCCGAGATGTACACGCAAGCAGCGCAGATGAACGGCATGATTAGCTATCTGGCCATCTACATTGGCTTTGTACTGGTCGTTGCGTGCGCGGCAATCCTATCGATCCAGCAGCTCTCCAATGTGGCCGACGGCAGCCGCAGCTATCGTGTGCTGGCACAGATCGGCTGTGACGACCGCCAGATTCGCCATTCGGTGATGGCGCAGCAAGCGGTATTCTTTCTGTTCCCGCTGGCAGTGGGCCTGGCGCACTCCTTTGTGGCGCTCAAGGTGATCATCGAGCTGGTGAGCGTATTCGGCGATATGAGCATCGGCGGCACCGTGGGCCTCACCTGCGCGATTTTCCTGGCGGCCTATGGTGGCTACTTCCTGGTAACGTACCTCATGAGCGCCGGCATGGTACAAGCTGCCATCGCCACCCGCTACAGTGAGTAACAAGCGGGCAAAACCGTCGCAAAACAAACGCGAACAGCCGCCGCGAACGGGGTCCGGACCCTTTTCGCGGCGGTTTTTGCCTTTCTGGTGCGCCTTAGATGCAAGTGAGTAGACTTTTTTGGACTTGTCGAGCACACCGCGCCAAACGCTCAATAAAACCGCAGGTCAGCGCTGTGGCGATTCGGGGTGTGCTCGGCCTCCTGCAAAAAGTCTACTCACTTGGTTTTGGCTGCTAGAAGACCGCCGTGAGGGAAGGCAACTTCCTCGCGGCGGTTGGCGTTGCCCAGATAAAACCTGCCAAAATAAACCTGTCCCTTTTTGGCGTGTCCCTTTTGGCGTGGCTGATTGGTTTGGGCTGTTTTGGAGAAAGCCCATGAGGCGGCACTCAGGCTAATCCTGCGTGTCGCCTCCGTACATGTAGACGATAAAGCCGTCGCCGGTGTCTTGGCTGTGATCCTCCAGGATGCGTTTCATGTTGAGGTGCTCGTAGAACTGCCAGTCAGAGTTGCAGTCGCTCATCAGGAAGAACTTGGTGCACCCGGCTTTGGCGAGTTCGGCGCGCGCAAGGTCGATGAGCTCGCGGCCGAGTCCCTTGCCCTGCCACTCGGGCACAATGATGATCAGGTTGAGCTGGCCCTGGGCATACTCGTTGCCCGTGGCGGCAAAGCGATCGGCCGTGGCCTTTTCGCGACTGTCGCCAAAGAGCGAGCCCTCGAGTTTGGCATCGGCGGTCTTTGCCATCTCGGTTGCCTGGGCGAATAGCTCGTCGTAGCAAGGCTTCCACGTCGGGTTTTTGCGTGGTTTGCCGTCTTCGAAGATGCCGATGCAGCAAGCGGCGATGATGCGGCCTTCAGCTTCGGTAACGAGCGCGATAGGGGAGCGCTGCAGCTGCATGGCAATGTTGAAGCGAGCGCAGAAATCGGCAGCTTCGACGTCGCCGCGGTTGCGTAGCGTGTTGCACCACAGCCGGTTGTAGATGGCGGCGATACCATCCAGGTCGTCGAGCGTGGCGGCGCGCAGGGTTACGTTGTCAAGGCTCATGGAGGCTCCTTCCAAGTTGGGTCAGGCCATCTATGAGTGTGGCATGGCCGCAGGGGCGCCGCATCAACCATTCGGTAGACGACCCCCGATTCCACGGGGGCGGAGAGATAGTCATTGGGGACGTTCTTAAACGACTAGGCAAACAAGAGCGTCCCCAACGACTACTCATTTAAGTACGTCCCCAATGAGCGCCCCCAATGAGTGTGCAGCCAAGGTGATGCCGTTGTTTTGGCAACGACAGCGAAAACCCGCCAGAGCGAGCAAGGTGCCTTAAAACAAGGCGGCATTGACCTTCTGGTCATGCCGCCGCAGTTGAAAGGCAGATTGCCGCTCTGGCGGGTTTGCAGCGTCGAGCCGTTACGCGGGTTGGTAAACCCACGTAACTAAACCCGCTCTGCGATCTCGTGGATGAGGTAGTCGGTCTTTTCCCAGCCTAGGCACGGGTCGGTGATCGACTTGCCAAAGACGCCGCCGTCGACCGGCTGGTTGCCGTCCTCCAGGTAAGACTCGATCATAAAGCCCTTGACCAGCTTGGAGATGGACTCGTTGCGGCGGCAGCTGTCGAGCACTTCCTTGCAAATGCGATACTGCTCCAGCGGACGCTTGCCCGAGTTGTCATGGTTGCAGTCGATGATCGCTGCCGGATTGGCATAGCCGGCATGCTCGGTATAGCGCTCGGCCAGGCGCTCCAGGTGCTCGTAGTGGTAATTGGGGTAGGTGCGCCCATCGAGGCCGATGTAGCCGCGCATGACGGCGTGCGCGAGCGGGTTGCCATCGCACTCGACCTCCCAGTTGCGGAAGATGAAGCTCTGGTGCGCCTGCGCGGCGTAAATAGAGTTGAGCATGACGGTGGTGGAACCGGCGGTGGGGTTCTTCATGCCCACGGGCACCGAAATGCCGCTCGACACCAGGCGATGCTCCTGGTTTTCGACCGAGCGCGCGCCCACGGCAACATAGCTCAACAGGTCAACGAGGTACTGGTAGTTGGACGGATAGAGCATCTCGTCGGCGGTGAAGAAGCCCGTTTCCTCAATAACACGCAGATGCATATGGCGGATGGCCTTGACGCCCTCGAGCAGGTCGTCGGGAGCCTCGGGGTTGGGGTTGTGCAGAAGGCCCTTGTAGCCGGTGCCCTTGGTACGCGGCTTATTGGTGTAGACGCGCGGAATGATGATGAGCTTGTCCTTGACCTCCTCGGCGGTCTTGACCAGGCGGTTCATGTACTCAAGCACCGAATCCTCGCGGTCGGCAGAGCACGGGCCGATGATGAGCACCTTACGTGCGTCCTCGCCGGTAAAGACTTTGGCGACCTCGGCATCGAATGCCTGCTTCTTGGCAGTAAGCTCGGCGGAAAGCGGCATTTCCTCGCGGATCTCCATGGGGATTGGCAGCCTGCGTTTGAATTCCATGGCCATGCGGGGCCTCCTCAATCTATAGAAAGAGCAATAAGCGTATTGTCGAGTGTTCGGCATTATCCGCTGTCGCACGCTAAAGTGCAAGCGAAACCTGCCGAAAAAGGACAGGTTTGTTTTGTTCGGTTTTATCTGGGAAAATGTCGGCACTTGCCGGAAGGGGAAGGCCGGCGTACGGCACGCTGGAGCAAGTTGGATCTTCTGCGGCATACCCCGTGGGCAAAAAATGGCAAATATGAGTACTGTTGCTATTGTAGTGCCATATTGCCGGCAAAAGATAATAGACATAACAGAAAATATGTTCATTAACCTAACACATATAAGTCCGCTATAGAGCTATTTGATCAATTTAGGAGCGCGTGCAAGCCGTGTGAGCAGCATTTGGTGCTGTTTTGGCTGTTACTAAAAAAGTAACAGTACTCATATTTGCCATTTTTTGCCCACGGGGCTTGGAGTGGGCTGTC
>ERZ836358.3479-NODE-3479-length-10247-cov-4.531692_pt1 | contig 10247 bp, 10 predicted proteins | sample MGYA00519942_ERZ836358 | MGnify/ENA primary metagenome ERZ836358 (study PRJEB31850, sample SAMEA3708798) | human gut metagenome | biome: human gut; feature: human-associated habitat; material: faeces | place: China | collected 2014 ...
CCTGCGTGTGATGCAGGTGCTCTAACCAGCTGAGCTAATCCTCCGAATCGGAACACGCTTATTATATCACTTCATAGGCCAAAATGCAAGCCCTAATTTTCGATTTTTGCAAAAAGTTTGGAGCAGCTGTGCTTTTTGATTGCTCTTCGGCATCAAATGGTGTATACTGAGGCTGGAATTCTTTCGAAAGAGAGGTCTTTTTATGATCACTGTACGCGGTATCATCACCTTGCTGGTACTGGCGGTCCTGTTCGCACTGGCCGTAGTTTGGGTATCCAAGCAAGGCGGCTGGAAGGGCGAGGGCTGCGGCGGCAACTGTGCCTCCTGCCACCAGCACTGCGACACCCCTGAAAAGAAACACTGAGCACACGAATGCCCTCCGGACGCTCTGGCCGGAGGGCATTTTTGCGTCACAGCTCGCCGTAATGGGCAGCAAAGACCGCGATAGTGCTCAGAAGGTCGCTGTGAGCTTTCTGATAGGTGCTGTAGCTGATGTTCAGCTTGTCCATCACCTCTTCCCGCGTCCGTCTCTCCATGTAGCGCAGCTGCAGGATGCCGCCCCGCAGGCCGGGGTCTGTCTCCCGGTAATACGCCTCCGTTTGCTCAATGGCTTTCTTCCACCCCCAGTTGCGGGGGCCGTAGACCCAGTTCCGCTGCCCATAAAAGCCGAGGGCCTCCTTTGTCTTCCGACGCTGCTCCTGTGTCATCGCTCCTTCTCCCTTCCCGCTCTCAGCCCACCGGGCCGAAGAAGCAGCGGTCACGCTGCTCGGTGGTCATCCCCAGCATCTTCGAAAGTTTTTCGGCCTCACTCAGCTTGAATTCGCTCTCGTTTTCCAGCTTGCAGCGGAGCGTGCCGCTGCTGATGCCCAGAACATGGGCCACATGGCCCAGCTTTACGCCGCGGCTGCGGATGCAGTCGCGGAGCATCATGGTGTCGGTCATAGGCGTTTCTCCTTTCCGTTTTACGTCTCAAGTGTGTCGTACAATCATTAGTTGTATTATATTCCTCAGTTGATTATTTGTCAACATTATTTGCAAAACAGCCGATTAAAAGTTGATTTATAGTAAATTTTTTGTTATACTAGCCTCAGAACACCGAAAATCATGCATCGAGATAGAAAGCGAGGCCCTTTATGTCTGACACCGATCTATCCGGCCGCATCCGGCAGCGCCGGGAGCAGCTGGGCCTGTCGCAGGAAGAGCTGGCCGCCCGGATGGGATACCGTTCCAAATCCTCCATCACCAAGCTGGAAAAAGGCATCAACGACCTGCCCCGGGCCAAGCTCGAAGAGCTGGCGGCGGCGCTGAGCACCACCCCTGCGTGGTTGATGGGCCTTGTGGATCTGCTCAGCCCGCCGCCGGGCTTCGAGCCGCTGCCCGAGATGGTGCGGGTGCCCCTTGTAGGCTCCATCGCCTGCGGGACCCCCATCACCGCCGAACAGAACATCGAGTGCTACATCGGCGTCCCTGCCGCGTGGCACGCTGACTTTGCCCTCACCTGCCATGGCAGCAGTATGGCCCCCACCATCTGCGACGGCGACATCGTCTGCATCCGCCGTCAGCCCGAGGTGGAGCAGGGGGAGATCGCCGCAGTCCGCATCGGTGAGGAAGCCACCCTCAAGCACTTTCACCGGCAGGGCGAGACCGTGATGCTGCTGGCCGACAATGCCGCCGTCTGCCCGCCCATGATCTTCGCCGGCCCCCAGCTCGAGGAGATCCAGATTGAGGGCCGCGCCGTGGGCTTCTGCCGCGGTTTATAATAAGGAGAACTGCTTATGTCTGCACCCGAAGAAATGGCCCTCAAGGTCATCGCCCATATCCGCACCGCCTTCCCCACCAAATTCGGCATCCCCCGCCAGAGCGGGCTGGTGGACAGTCTGCGGGGCGAGGTCATCTTCACCCCCGAATACCGCTGCGCCGACGCCGTGCGCGGGCTGGAAGATTTCAGCCACATCTGGCTGGTGTGGCAGTTCTCCGGCGCAGTGCGGGAGAGCTGGTCGCCCACCGTCCGCCCGCCCCGCCTCGGCGGCAACACCCGGATGGGCGTCTTTGCCACCCGTTCCCCCTTCCGGCCCAACCCTCTGGGCCTGTCCAGCGTCCGGCTGGAGGCCATCGAGCACCGGCCCGATGTCGGCCCTGTCCTCATCGTGCGGGGCGCCGACCTGATGGACGGCACCCCCATCTACGACATCAAACCCTATATCCCCTACGCCGACTGCCACCCCGATGCCGCCGCAGGTTTCACAGCGCAGACCCGGTCCCACCACCTGAACATGGTCTGCGGCGACGCCCTCTGGGCCAAAGTGCCCGCCGACCAGCAGGCGGCGCTGCGGGGCGTGCTGGAAAACGACCCCCGCCCCTCCTACCAGCACGACCCGGAGCGGGTCTACGGCATGGAGTTCGGCGGTCTGGAAGTCCACTTCAAGGTGGACGGCGAGACGCTGACCGTCACCGGCATCGACCACTGCTGACGCCGGAGGGACTGCAATGGAGCTGCGAAATATCAACACTTTCCTCCACATCGCCGAGCTGCACAGCTTTTCCAGCGCTGCGCGGGAGCTGGGTTACTCTCAGTCGGCGGTGTCGGCCCAGATCGCACAGCTGGAAGCAGAGCTTGGCACGCCCCTCTTCGACCGGGTAGGAAAGACCGTCCGCCTCACCGACGCGGGCCAGACCTTCCAGAGCTACGCCCGCACCCTTCTCATCACGGCCCAGCAGGCCAAGGCCGCGCTGATGCCCGCCCGGGCCGTCAGCGGCATCCTGCGGGTGGCGCTGGCAGACTCGGTGTGCAGCACCTTCCTGCCCGACCTGCTGCAGCAGTTCCACGCCCTCTGTCCGCAGGTGGAGCTGGTGCTTCGGACTGCCACCGCAGACGAGATGCTGCGGCTGCTGGGGGCCAACCAGATCGACCTCGCCTACACGCTCGACCAGCCCCTGCTCCTGCCCAGCCTGACGCTGGCCGTCAACGTGCCGGAGCCGGTCTGCTTCGTAGCCCCCGCCGGACACCCGCTGGCCGAGGCCGAGGCCGTGCCGCTGGATGTGCTGGCCCAGCAGGAATTTCTTCTCACGGAGCGGGGCATGAGCTACCGCGACGCCCTCGACCAGCGCCTTGCGGCCCGGGGGCTGGCCATCCATCCCTACATCGAGCTGGGCAGCGCCTCCCTGCTCTGCCAGATGGTAGAGCGCGGGATGGGCCTCTCCTTCCTGCCCGAGTACATCGTCTGCCCGGCCCTCTCCGCCGGGCGTCTGGCCCGCCTTCGCGTTCCCGACTGCACCGTCACCATGCACCGCCAGCTGTTCTACCACAAGGATAAATGGCTCACGCCCCAGATGAAGGCCTTCATTGCGCTGGTGGAGCAATAAACAAACGCCCCGCACCTGTCTTTCGACAAGTGTGGGGCGTTTCATTTGCAGATCTTTTCTCAGCTCAGCCGGTTCATCCGGACGGCCACATAGGGGTCGGGAAGCTTGAGTTCCTCGGCCAGATCCTCTTCGCTGCTGTATTTGTCGGCGGCAAGGCCTACAAAGATGCTGCAGCTGTCGAAGCGGCCATCCGGCGAGAGGGCGGTGATCTTCGCCTCACCGTCCGCAACAGCGGTCACGACACCGGAGGCGTCCACTGTAGCGACGCCGGGGTTGCTGCTGACCCATGTGATGGGGACGCTGACGCCCCCCTCCACGGCCACAGAGGCCGTCAGGGCTTCCTTTGCGCCCACGGTGCGGAGCAGCAGGTCGTGCTTATTCAGGGTCACTTTGCCCACGTCGCTGGTGACGGTGACGGCACAGCGGAGAGCCTGACCGTTGGACGCCAGCGCGGTGATTGTGGTGGTGCCGGGTTTCTGGGCCGTGACAAGGCCCTCCGTGTCCACCGTCGCCACCTCAGGGTCGCTGCTCATCCACTGGTAGGCGTAGATAAAGGAGCCGCTCGTGTTGATGAGCTGCAGCTTCTGGCTGGGGTGGGCGTTGTCGTACTGGATGATGAGGTTGAGGGTGACATGGTCGAGGGCCGGCTTTTTGCTGGCCGCGTCCCCGCTTTCCTTGCGGACCGTCACCCTGCAGGCGGCATACTCGCCCCGGTCGGTGATGGCGCTGATGGTCGCCTCACCGGCGCTGCGTCCCGTGACGCGGCCGTCGCCGTCCACAGTGGCCACGGTGGGGTTGCTGCTCATCCAGACGATGAAGTAGTAGTCGCTCTGTCCGCCGGTGTAGAGATAGGCTTTGGGCCGGGGGTCGTCGGCCGTGATCTCCAGCTCCATCTCGCTCACTTCCAGCTCAAAGTTCGAAGACTGTCCCAGAAGCGACGGCGCAGCCTGTGCGGCGGGAGCCGCCAGAAGCAGCCCGCTCAGCACGAGGGCAGCCGCAAGCCGTGTGATCTTGTTCATAGGGTAGCACTTCCCTCCTTCGTATCATTCCATCTATCGCAATGTGCACTGCACATAATTCCACTCACTACTCGTTTATTGTACACGTACCCCAAAGAAGGGTCAAGTTCTTCGCCAGAAGTGTCACAATTTCGCGCATCTTTTCGTGAAAGGCACTAAAACACCACCCTCAAATTTATACAAAACGTGCAGACTGCATTTTGCCGCCGGACGAAAGAGCCGCCGCACCCTCAGAAAGGTGCGGCGGCTCTCAGATGCCGTAAAAATCAGTAGTTCTTGGCCTTCAGCTCAAAATAGCTCTGGGGATGGGCGCAGACCGGGCACTTGAGGGGTGCAGACTTGCCGATATGGGTGTAGCCGCAGTTCCGGCAGACCCACACCTGCTGCTCTTCCCGGGCAAAGACCTTGCCCTCCTTGAGGTTGGCAGCAAGGGCGCGGTAGCGCTCCTCGTGCTCCTTCTCGATCTGTCCCACCATCGTGAAGAGGGCGGCCAGCTGGGCAAAGCCCTCCTCCTTGGCCTCAGCGGCCATCCGGGGGTACATCTCGGTCCACTCGTCGTTCTCACCGCTTGCAGCCATCTCAAGGCAGGTCATGGTGTCGGGGATCGCGCCGCCGCACAGGGCCTTGAACCACAGCTTGGCGTGCTCTTTCTCGTTGCCGGCGGTCTCCTCAAAGATAGCGGCCAGCTGCTCGTAGCCCTCTTTCCTTGCGACGCTTGCAAAGAAGGTGTACTTGTTGCGGGCCATGCTCTCACCGGCGAAGGCTTCCATCAGGTTTTTCTCGGTCTTGGTGCCCTTGAGTTCCATATTCTGTTCTCCTCTCTGATGTGTTGACACTGCCAGTATAGGCCATGTCTGGTTCGGTTTATTCTACGCGCAGCCCGCTTTGTTCGGTACCGGGTGTGCGTCAGGTCTTGTTTCTTTCTGAGGATAGTATAACAGAATTTTGGACCAAAATCAAGAATGATTCCTATTTATTTTTTCAACTGTGCTGCTTGAGGGCACAGACGGCGATGCTGAGGGCGCTCCACGCGGCCTGATACATCAGCACTGCGGCCACGCTCAGCATCCCCACGCTGCCCGCATAGGTCAGCAGGACGGCAATGGCCACCGAGAACCACACCGACACCAGCTGTACCGTGGTGGCAGTCGTCTCGGCGTTCTGGGCCTGCTCTGCGGCCCGCAGACCGCCGGTCAGGCTGGCAAAGCCCTTGGTGCAGAGGATGCAGCAGTCCTCGGAGCCGGTGTTCTGGGCGGTGACGGCATCCAGCGCGGCACACTGCTCCTGATCCAGCAGGACGACCATCCCCTCGGGCAGGTGGTAGGCATCGGTGATCTGCCGTGCCGTCAGGCTGGGGTCCTGACAGGACACCAGCAGCTGGATGTTCTCCTTCTGGAGCTGTTCCAGCCCACGGGCCGCATTCCGCCCGCCCACATACCGGAGCACGAACATGGCGTGCAGACTGCCGGAGACGGCCAAATACAGGATCTGCAACTCGCCGTTTTTCGAGTGCTTGGCCTCATACTCCTCGTCGGGCAGGGGCACATCTTCCTTTTCCATGTATGCGCGGGAGCCGATGAGGACGCGGTTGTTGTCGCACCACGCGGAGAAGCCGAGGCCCCGATGGACTTCCAGATCCTTGACGGGGTAGAGGATGTCGGTGCGGTCCTCGATGATCTGGCGGAACAGGCCGCTCAGGGTGTTGCAGCACTGGCTGAGGACGCTGGCCGAATAGAGGATGGCCCGGTCGATGCGGCCGCCCTTGAAGATGCGGATGTCCTCCAGCAGGGCGCTGTCCGGCGTGAACAGCTCGTCGGCGTCGGCCTGCACCGTGTCCACACCGCCCAGCTCCTCAATGGCCGACCAGCCGGGCACCACAGCACCCGAGGCAGCTGCGGTCTGCTGCAGCCGCAGAGACGCAAGGCCGGCGATGAGGGTGGAGGACAGGGGCGACCCCATGCAAAGCACGGCGGTCAGGGCCGCCGCGCTGCCGTTGACGCCGCCGCCCATGACGAGGAATACGAATGCGGCCAGAAGGGCCACGCCCAGCAGGATATAGTTCGTTTTGCAGGCGCGGCGCTCACAGGCACGGGGGCCAAAGCCCTGTTCCACCATCGCATCGTCCCACTCGGTGGGGCGGCTGAGCAGCACCCACGGGTCTTTTTCTTCCATATTCTTAGCCAGCACCCGGACAAGCTCCTTGTCCTTGGCGCGGAACGCGCCGCGCCGCTCCGGTGCGGCCTGCGCCAGCGCAAATCCACCCTGCACCGAGGCCAACAGCACCCGGTCACCCAGCAGCGCAAGGAAGAGTCCCAGCGCCGCGATGCCGGACAGGAGGGTGAAGCTGGATGACTGATAGCTCTTGGCGTTCAGCAGGGCCACAGCGGCCTGCAGCAGGGCGGCACAAGCGGCCAGCGCGGGCATCGTCTCCATGCTGGGACGGCCCCGCAGGCCCTGTAAGCCGTCCCGCAGGACGGGCCAGCCCACGGCCAGTGCCAAGGCGTAGAAGAGCAGGTTGGCAGCGTAGAACGCCGCCGGGGCAGTCACGGGGTCCAGCCCGGCCAGCGGGCCGACAAGGCCCTCTGCGGCAAGGCCGAAGTGGAGCAGCACCAGCGCGAGGATGCCGCCCAGCGCACAGCGCAGGGTAAGGGCCGCGCTCATCCGGCGCAGCCGGTCGCCCATCTGCTCAGGCGCTTCGGGGGTCTTTTCCTCCTCGGTGGTCGCCTCTTCTGCGGGGGCGGCTGCCTCTGCAGAAGGCTGCGCAGGCGCTTCGGCGTCCGGCGTCTCTGCGGGAGCAGGCCCGTCGTCGTTCAGGTCAATGAGCGGCAGGCTCATGCTGTCGTCGCTGCTGGGCGGCGTCGTGCGGGTGGGGGCAGAGGGCGTTTCCTCGTCCTCCCCCTTGCCGAAGAAGTGCATGGCCGGGGCTGCATGAGGCTTCGCCGTCTTGTCCTCCGCAAATACCAGCTCGGGCATCGGCGCAGCAGGCCTCTCCGGCTTGGCATCCGGCTCTTTTTCCGGTCCCGGCTTTTGGACAGCCGGAGCTTCCGGGACGCTCTTCTCCGGCTTTTCGGCCTCCGGCTGAGGCTTCGGGCCGAAGAGCATGGCCTTCAGTGCCTGCATCTCCCGGTCCTCGTACTGCTCCTGCGGGGTGCGCGGGCCGTACTGGACGGCCTTTTTCCAGGAGGCAGACTGTTTTTCCGTTGGCTTTTTGTCCGGCTGGGGGGCAGGCGTCTCCGGCGCTTTGGGCTGGGACACTTGGGGCTTCTCCGGTTCCGGCTGGGGCGCACTCGCCGCTCCCGTCGGCTCCGGCGTCTCAGGCTTCGAAGGCTCTGTCTCCTCTTCCAGCCTCAGGACCAGCTCCAACTCGGAGGGTTTCTCCTGCTCCTCACCGTCCAGCCGGATCTCGCCGGTGCTGCTCTCTTCCACTGCACCGTCGGCCTGCGGCTCCGTTTTCTCGCGGCGGAACAGCCGACCGAACAGCCCCTTGGGCTTTTCGTCCGGTTCATCGTCCCGTCGGGTCATCTCCTCCGGGACCTGCGCCACACTGGTCGTAAAAAAGGTACGGAATTTCTCGTCGCGGGCGTCGATTTCTTCCTGCGTCAGTTCCTTCCGCTCTTCATCCTTTGGCATCTGCTGTTTTCCCTCCCTGATCTCTTATTGAGGGCGTCTCAGCCCTGCGCGGCACGCTGGCTCTGGATCTCATACAGGATGATACCAGCTGCCACCGAGACGTTGAAGCTGTCCACACCGGTGCCTCGTGCAGCCATATCGAGGCTCACCACGCCGTCGCAGAGCTTCTTCACCAGCTGCGACACGCCGCTGCCCTCACTGCCCAGCACCAGTGCGATGGGGCCGGTGAGGTTGTTCCGGCGCAGGGACACGCCATCCATATCGGCGCAGTAGACGAAAACGCCCTGCTCCTTGAGGCGGCGGATGGTCTCGCCGATGTTGGCCACCCGGGCCACGGGCAATCGCTCCGCAGCACCGGCGCTGGACTTGATGACGGTGGGGGTCACGGATGCGCCGCCCCGCTTGGGGATGACGATGCCGTGTGCGCCGCACAGCAGGGCCGAGCGCATGACTGCGCCCAGATTGTGGGGGTCCTCGATGCCGTCACTCAGCACGAGGAAGGGCGGTTCGCCCTTCTCCTTGGCTGCGGCCAGCAGGTCCTCCACCGTTGCGTATTCGATCTCGCTGGCAAAGGCAGCTACGCCCTGATGGCTCTCGGTGCCGGTCATGAGGCGCAGCTTATTGGGGTGCACCCGCTTGACGGTTGCACCGGCCTCCTTGGCCATTGCGGTGTAGTAGGCCGCCACAGCGGGGGCCATGCCCTCTGCCAGCAGCACGGTATCCACGCTGGAACCGCTCTTCAGCAGCTCCGTGACCGGGTTCTTTCCGTAAACAAGGCTCTCGTTCCGGGGCTGCTCCTCGGCCTTTTCGCGGCGGGGGCGGCGGGACGTATTGCGTTCTTCCATGAAGTGCTCCTTCCATTTCTATCGCAGGACGCCGTGGCTCTTCCGGCCCGGCGCCGTTGTGTTTCATTCAGCAAATCTTTCCATGCCGCAGTGCGGCAGGCGATGATGACTCATCTTGAAGTATAACATAAGAAGCCGGTGTTCGCCATAGAATTGTGATTTTTCTCCCGTGAAATTTCTGTGCTGCGGTCCGGACAGCACCGCATGGGGTAAGTGTCGTCTCTCTGCACACCGAGCATCCGTCTTTTTGCCGGAGGCAAAAGTTTTCCACATCTAAAGCGTTTTACCCATCGTATATCGGCCCTGTTTTTTCCACAAGTTGAAAACCCTGTGGAAAGAGTTCAAAACTCAAGCGCCCATGCCTGTTTTTCAGGTTGAATTCCACACTTTCCACGAGGTTTTCCACATTCTCATCTCGACAGGCTCAGAACCTTGCATACATTTTGTAATTTTCAAGTCAGAATTATGACAAATTTTTGAATCGAAGCAGCCATTCTTTTGCCTTTTTATCCAATATCATTTTGACGAATGCAGTCTTCTGTTGAAAATCGTCCCCTTTTGTCCCTCTCTCGTTCCTCTGCTCAGATGTTGTCGTCGCTTGTAAAAATGTTGCATTTCACTCGTTTTTCCATTTTTCGACTGCGTTTCCGGCCAAGAAAGCTTCGGTTTGATTACAAAAACTCTCTAGTGGATTGATTTTGCCCTCTGTTTGGGGTATACTTAGGTTGCAACTTCGTTAAACCATACACGAAGTGCTGTGTGGGTACGAAGAGACCCCGATAAATTTTGGAGGTAAATAATATGTTGGTAAATGCAACCGAAATGCTCATCAAAGCCCGCGACGGCCACTACGGTGTGCCTCAGTTCAACATCAACAATCTGGAGTGGACCAAGGCTGTCCTGACCGCCTGCGAGGAGATGAAGAGTCCCGTCATTCTGGGCGTCTCCGAGGGTGCCGGCAAGTACATGACCGGCTTCAAGACCGTCGCCGCAATGGTGGACGCAATGGTCGATTCGATGGGCATCACCGTTCCGGTCGCTCTGCATCTGGATCACGGCACCTACGAGGGCTGCAAGGCCTGCGTTGAGGCTGGCTTCTCCTCCATCATGTTCGACGGCAGCCACTACTCCATCGAGGAGAATGTCGCCAAGACCACGGAGCTGGTCGCTCTGGCACACTCCAAGGGCATGAGCATCGAGGCCGAGGTCGGTTCCATCGGCGGCGTCGAGGACGGCGTTGTGGGCAACGGTGAGATCGCTGACCCCGCAGAGTGCGCAAAGATCACCGATCTGGGCATCGATTTCCTCGCTGCCGGCATCGGCAACATCCACGGCGTCTACCCGGCCAACTGGAAGGGTCTGGACTTCGAGGCTCTGGACCGCATCCACA
>ERZ836358.3481-NODE-3481-length-10243-cov-2.945720_pt1 | contig 10243 bp, 8 predicted proteins | sample MGYA00519942_ERZ836358 | MGnify/ENA primary metagenome ERZ836358 (study PRJEB31850, sample SAMEA3708798) | human gut metagenome | biome: human gut; feature: human-associated habitat; material: faeces | place: China | collected 2014 ...
GGATGGCAGAATTTTTCTTCAACAACGGCTGCCGGGGAAAGTGAAAATAAAAAAGCAAAGGAGGACAGATGAGCAGAGATTTAGAAGATGTTTTACGGGAAATCGGGGAGCTGAGTAATATACATGCAGACCGTAAAAAACTGCGGGCCAACTTGCGGGAGATCAGAGACCACCGTCTGGCTTATTACAATCAAAGCAACGAAAAGGAGTTGCAGGCCGAATTTTCAGATGCCCTGTTTAAAATTCTTTTACTGGAATTAGATGAAGAAGAAGAAGAAAGCATCGAGATAGCAGAACTGGCTTATCTGGGCTTGGGGCATATTTTCAGACGACCGGAATTACCGACCCCCGAGCTTTATAAACGCAGGTTATTGCTTTTGCATTATTTCTGTGATTATTTTACCGATTCCATCATCGAAGTATTTCTCTCCAAATATCGGGAGGACAACATATTACAGGCGAGAAGTCTGGCTATCGAATGTCTGGAGAAGATGCAGTTGTCGGATATGTTTTATCTGGAAGAAAATGCAACCGATTTTATCGACGGAGATGAACAACTATCGGACGCTTGCAACGGTATCGAAACAGATCCGCGTTTATCTGAGGAGGAAAAAGCCAATGCAGCCTTACTACACAAGGTTTTATACGCTTACCTGAAAGCCAAATACAAAAACTGAGAGCTTTGAGCTCTCAGTACCCTTCTCAATTAATGATTCGGATTAAATCTCCTTTCGCCACCCCGGGGAGAAAATGAACGATGACCTCTGTTTTCACCTTCTTCTCTCGGACGAGCTTTTTTCACTACTATCTTTCTTCCTTGAAATTCCGACTCGTTAAGAGCATTAATAGCATTCATTCCTTCGGTTTCATCCTCCATTTCAACGAAACCAAAACACTTTGAATTGCCGGTTTCCTTGTCCATAATTACTTTTGCTGAAGAAACAGTACCGAATTCTCCAAAGAGAGTTGCGAGATCGTCACCTGTTGTGGCGGAACTCATTTTTGCTACAAAAATATTCACAATAAAAAATATTAAAAAAATGATTAAACATATAGAAGGGTACGTAGAGCTATATTTTTAGTTACAAAAACACAAAACTAAGATTCTTCTATCGACACAAATATAAAGTAAATTATTAATACTCAGAAAAAAAATCTCCCGATAATTTACAACAATAAAAATATTTTCATTTTTTGAGAATGCTGTTGACATTGGTGTGACCCCAATGTGTATTATATGAGCGAAAGGTGGTGAAAGAATGGGATACTCAGTGAAATGGGTGGTCGAGAATCTTGGCATCACTCGTGATATGCTTAGATATTACGAGAAAGAAAAGCGTCTTCCTACCAACGAGAGTCGTAATCCAGCGAATAAATATCGTGATTACAGCGATGAGGACATCGAAAGGATATGGGGCATCAAACTGCTTATAGGTATCGGATTCACGGCGAAAGAAATCTATGCTCTTATGAATGATCAAGATTTCGATTTTGATGCTGCAATTGCTAAAAAAGGTAGCGGATTTGGAACGCAAGCATGATGAGAACCTAATTCATCTGGAGTTTGCTAAAAGCATAAAATTTATGGGTTGTGTTCCTACTACATCGAAAATCGGCAGTATAAAATTCGACGATTTTCTGGAGTACGCTCACAAGAACTGGAACTTTCATGACGGCCCTCGTTCAGCGCCGTTTATGCAAATGGTAGACACGCTTATTTCAAAGGCACCACAAGAGTGGAGTCCTGATGATGTGGAGCGCATTCTTGAAATGTTCGAAAAATTCGACGCTGAAGGAATGATGCACACATACGCTCTTCATGGCTACTATCAAGTTATTTCTGACATGAAGGACCTTGGATACGACAGCGATACAGTGCAGAGAGTTGTTAAACTGCTGCACGAGTATAACCAGACGTTCCATGTCAATTTTGACACATCGGCGGACAAGTTCCAGAACTACTACAAAGACCTGTCCCAGCGCGTCAAAGCGCGGGAGGTCGATCTGCTCATCGTGGTCAATATGTTCCTGACAGGCTTTGACGCGACAACGCTCAATACGCTCTGGGTAGACAAAAACCTTAAAATGCACAGCCTCATTCAGGCGTTTTCCCAGACGAACCGGATTTTGAACTCCGTCAAGACCTACGGCAATATCGTCTGCTTCCGCAATCTGCAAAAAGCCACCGACGACGCGATCGCGCTTTTTGGCGACCGCGAGGCCAGCGGTGTTGTGCTGCTCAAGGGCTACGATGCGTACTATGACGGCTATGAGGAAAACGGGAAAGCCGTTCCCGGTTAGTATGATATAGGCTATAGTCCACAAAACGGATAAAAACACTATGTGCGATACACCAAAAAACCACGTATCAAAGGGAACAGGGGAAAGTTATCCTTGACAAATCGCGTACCATCAGCCATCACTGACATTGTCGATGGTGGCTTTTTTGCGTTTCGGGAATTTGTTTTGCCGTTTCACTCTGGTGCCGGTTTTGCTTTGGTGATTCATGGCATCCTCATACAGCTCAATAAATTCCTTTTCCCGGAGTGTCAGAGGTGCTTGCGCATCCCGCTTCTGAATCAAATGCTGGTACAGCTTTATCTGGAGAGACAGGAAGTACAAGAGCTCTTTGTGCGCCATCTTCAAATCCCTGACAATCCCGGACAGGAAATCATTTCCGGTGAGATTGTGCATTTCGTGTGGGCAGTCGCAGAGGATATCCAGAAACTGCCCTCTGTACAAAACCGGTGAGAGAACCTATCAGCCGTGGGAAGTCCAGTTCGCTCAGATCCGTCACATCCACCTCCAGCACCGGGCCGTTGGCCTGAAAGCGGGTATATCCCCGGGCCGCGATATCGTCCAGAAACTGCTCATAGCTTTTTCTTGTGGGGTTTTCTAGGGGGGCTCCCGGCGGCTCCGGGTAGCAGTCGTTGACCACATGGCCCCGGTGCCGGGTGTCGGACAGATCCCGGGCGGCAAACCGCCGGTAGATGACCTCCGGGTCACCGGTGAGGCGAACCGTCACGGCGGTATAGTGATGGGTTTCCAGCAGTGCCATAATCCCGGGAATGGAAGCGTCCTCAAAATTATTTTCCAGAATAAACGGTTTTCCCACTTTCATCAGCTGGGCCGCGGCGTAGTACAGAATGTGCATGGCCGCTGTGCCCAGCTGAACCTTTTCTGCCCGGCTGTGAAAGCCCAGATCGTCAAACAGCACCTCCTTGATGGAGTCCTTGGACAGCATTGGAATTCCCAGAGACGCCGAAATCCTGACGGCGATGGTGCTCTTGCCGCTGGCGGGCATACCGGCAACCAGAATGCAGTACATGGCGTTTCCTCCTAAAAACGAAATGAAAGACTGTCCTGATACTCCGAGGGTGTTTTCCCGGTGATTTTTTTGAAGGTGCCGGAAAAATATGCAATATCGCGGTAGCCGCAGGCCTCCGCAATCTCGTAGACTTTCAGCTTTCCCTCGCGCAGCAACGCCATAGCCTTCTGGATGCGGCAGCGCGTAAGATACGCGCCGAGCGTCATATCCGTTTCCTTTTTGAACAGGTGGCTCAGATGTCCTTCGCTCAGTCCCAGCTGCGCTGCCGCCTGCCCGACGGACAGATCGCCGCTGCCGCAGTTTTGCTCAAGGTACACCATTGCCTCGCGCACATAGCGGCTCTTGGGGCCGGGCTTCACGCCGGGAAGCGGCTCTGGCTGCGGTGCGGTTTGTGCGGCGATGCGCTTTTGCAGCGCCAGAACGGCGTTTTCCAGATCGCCGTCATGAAAAGGCTTCAGCAGAAAGTCCACCGCGCCCAGACGGATGGCCGTCTGCGCGTAGGCGAACGAATCGTAGGCGGTCAGAATGATGACATACGCGCGGCTGCCTGCTTCGCGCAGCCGCCGCACCATCTCCAGCCCGTCCATCTTCGGCATTTTGAGATCCGTGATGATAAGCGTCGGCTGGCAGTCCTCCGCGACGGCAAGGGCCTGTTCGCCGTTGGCGGCTTCGCCGACCACGATGCAGTCCAGCGCCGCCCAGTCTACTGCCATGACGATACCCTTGCGGATCATTTCCTCATCCTCTACAACCATTACCCGCATCATACGCCGGGCCCTCCCTTCGCGGGCAGGCGCGCAAGAATACAGGCGCCGCCGCCCTCCGGATTTTCAAGACGCAGACCGAACGCGTCGCCGTAATGCTTGCGCAGGATCGTGTCTACATTTAATAGTCCCAGATGTCCCGTCTGCGTTTCCGGCGGTTTGTAAGGCCCCAGAAGGTTCGGCGGGAAGCCGCAGCCGTTGTCCCGGACGCGGATCTCGAGCACGTCCTGCTCCGCAAGCACGGCCGTGACGGAGAGTTCACCGTGTTCTACACCGGAAAGGCCGTGCAGAATGGCATTCTCTGCCAGCGGCTGCAGGAGCATTTTCGGAACCATGCACGAAAGAAGCGCCTCCGGCACGGCTTCCGTGTATGAGAAGCTTTCCGACAGGCGGATGCGCTGAATCTCGACGTACCGGCTCAAAATCTCCAACTCCCGCCGCAGGGGGACAAATTCGTCCGGCGTGATGCAGAAGCGAAGGATATCGGCAAGATTCGTTGACATCAGCGCCACCTGCGGCACTTGATTGATTTTGCTGATCCACTTCATGGTGTCGAGCGTGTTGCACAGAAAATGCGGGTTTAGCTGCGCCTGCAGCATGCGGATCTGCGCGCGGTTAAGTGCGCGCTGGTTTTCCAACAGTGCCTGCTGGTTGTGCCGGAGGTCGACGACCATGGTGTTGAACTGCTGTGCCAATTCGCCCAATTCGTCATGCCGGCCGTCGGGAACGGGAACCTGCACGTCCAGATTATTTTTCCCGACCTGCCGGATGGCGTGATGCAGTCTGCCGATCGGTTGGAAGACCTGCCGGCTTAGCTGCAGGCTGAGTACGACGCTTAAAATGATGCAGGCCAGCGCGCACAGCACGCTCACCGAGTACAAAAGCCGGAGTGTTCCGGCGCTGAGCGGCTGCGGCTGCTGCAGGACGAGATACAGACCGGTTTCGGTATGCTGCCGCACGGTATAGGAAACGTCGGCAGACAGACCGGTGAGCGCCTCGCCGGACAAAAGCTGCCCGCGCAGCGCGTCGGCGAGGCTCTGGGTCTGTGCCGGCTGCGTACAGTAGACCGGACGCCAGCGCGCGTCGAGCAGAAGAAGTTCGTTCTGCGCACCAGCTGTGCCGCCGAGCAGTGTCCGCAGCTGCGTTTCCAGCATGCCGATGGTGAGATATCCGACCGGCGCGCCGTAGCGGTCGGTCAGGAGCATCGCAGCGTGCAGAAGCGGCTCGTCTGTGTCGGCCGGATCTTCTGCCGCGCTGCACACCAGAACACCGGTTCCGGCGCAGGCCGCCTCGTATAAAAGGCCCCAATTGGTCGGCAGCGACCGGATTTCGGGCGCTGTCTGTGTCGAATAGCGCCAGCGGCCGCTGATATCGTAAAGGTCAAAGCGTGCAAAGCTGCGCACGGACTCTGTAGCGTCGAACAGCTGGCTGTAGACCGCCGTGTCCTCCGCTTCTGCGTCAAACAGCGCCTGTGCAACGAGTGGATTGTGCTGCAGGGATGCGGCTGTCTGCAAAAAGCCGCTGTGCAGCGTATCAAGCGCCTCGCAGGAGGCGGACAGCTGCTGTTGGGCCGTCTGCTGGGCGTTCGACGTCATGCGCAGGCGGAAAATCTGCAGCAGCAGACCGGAGCACAACAGCATCGGCACCAGAGACACGGCCAGAAACGCCGCGTTCAGCCGCTGACGGAAGGAGGAAAAGTGAAGCCGCTTCATTGTTCCGCCTCCGTCCCGAGATAAAAGGCCCAACTCATCAGAATTGCTTCGCGGTGCTCGCTTGCCCAGCTTACGTCATACGCGACCTGACGAATGGCGGATAGTTCCGGCAGTTTGCTGGCAGGACTCACGTCGCTGCGCACCGGGCGGCGGTAAAAATCAGACTGCAGCAGCTGCTGCACGTCGTAGCTGACGGCAAAATCGAGAAACAGCTTTGCGTTGTCGGGGTGCGGCGCGCCCTTCAGCGCGGCGCAGCCGTCCGGTACGCAGCTTGTGCCGTCTGCGGGGTAGACCATGGCGATCCCGTCCCCAGCAGCAATGCGCTTGCGCGCGGTCTCCTCCAGCGTGATGCCGACGAGCGCTTCGCCGTTTGCAACGGCGGAAATGATCGCACCTGAACCGGACAGGAGCTTTCCGTCCAGGTTTTCCGCAAATGTTTGCAGCACCTCATCCGCGTCGCCGCCCAGCGCGCAGAGCATCGTCACGAGCGCGGTATAGCTCGAGCCGGAGACGGATGGATCGGCAAAGGCGATCTGCCCGCGCAGCGCAGGGTCGAGAAGATCGGCCCAGCAGCTGAGCTGTCCGGAGGACAGCAGCTTCGGATTGTAGACCAGCACGACCGGAAGCGAGGAAAACGGCGTCCAGCTGCTGTCCTGCGCACGGTACTGCGGCAAAATCTGCTCCGCGCCGCGGCAGACGTAGGGCTCAAACAACGCCCGGCAGGCTTCGAGACTCTCGACGCCGCCGCCGAACATCACGTCGGCCCGTGGTGCGTCCTGCTCCTTTTGCAGCTGCTCAAGCAGTTCGTTTGTGCCGCCCTGTACGACCTCGACCCAGATTCCGGTGCGCGATTCAAATTCCTTGACGATCGGCCACCAGACCTCTTTTTTGTGCGAGGTGTACAGAACGAGACGCTCCGATTCATCCGGCGCGTAGGCGGCTGTATCCTGTGCGGCGGGCGCGCAGCCGGTCAGAAGAGCGAATGCTATACATAATATCAGAATGCGTATGTGTTTCATAGTTTCCGTGTCCTGTAGCAGCGAGAACAAAACTCTCTGTTATTTTGCCCTGATTATAACACATCTCCGGCTCGGTTTTCATTGAATTTTTAAAATTATCGCAGAGAATCACAAATAATCGCAGATTTGTCCACTGTTCTTTTGTGCAGAAACACCGTAAAATGAAAGCATACGATGCAGAACTCCCGTTAGCTGCTGCACGAATTCAAATTTTATCAGGAGGAATATCAGAATGAAGAAGATGCTTGCGCTTCTGCTGGCTGCTGTGATGGTTCTGTCCATGGTTGCCTGCGCTGCCGCTCCGGCGACGACCCCGGCTGACACGACCGCTCCCGCAGAAGATACCCAGACGACCGAAACCACTGAAACCAACGAAACCACCGAGGCTCCCGCAGAGGAAACGCCCGCTGCCGAGCCCGAAAATCTGACTGCGACCCAGCAGATCATCAAGGAAGCCGAAGGCATGACCCTTGAAGAGCTGGCGAAGAAGGCCATTGAAGAGTCCAACGGCAAGATGTTCTACGGCGTCGGCAACTCCAGCCGCGGCAAGAGCGCCCTGCCTCTGTTTATTGAGTATCTGCAGTCCATCGACCCCAGCTACAACATGGAGTTCGAGTGGCAGCAGCCCAAGAACAACAAGATCTTCGATCAGCTGACCGCTGACTCCCTGAAGGGCACCGGCACGTTCGCCATGACCCTCATTCAGGACGGCAACCAGATCGAGAGCAAGATGGTTCAGACCGGCATCCTCGACACCTTCATCCCGAAGGACTGGGCCGATGCCAACGGCACCACCGCCGACGCCTACACCGGCTTCCTGCCGCTGCAGACGCTCAACAAGGTCTTTATGTACAACTGCGTGGGCGACAAGACCTACGATAACTGCTGGGACTTCGTCGCCGAGGGCGAGCATGGCCTGTTCATGGACATCGACTCCGAGATCGTCGGCAAGAACTTCCTGTACATGCTGACCCGCGACGACTACGCAGCGTGGCTGAAGGAGTCCTTTGAGGCTCTGTCCGCTGACGAGCAGGCATACTTCCAGCCCACTATCGCAGAGATGGAATCCGAAGCTGCCGACCTCGGCCTCGGCGCTGACGGCGCTTACGCGCTGGCATGGATCAAGCTGTGGGTCGAAAGCTACAACGCCCAGACCGACGACGGCCCCATCTGCAACACCCTGGTCGACGCCTCCGCGAAGGATCAGTTCGGCCTTCTGGTCTACTCGAAGCTCCGCTCCGTCGAAGAGTCCAGCTCCGTCTCCGTCAACAACATCAAGGTCGCCGCGTATGAGGACGGCTATCAGGGTATCGGCGGCTATGGCTACTGCCATTACCTGTTCGTCACCGACAACTCCCCGCTGCCCTGGACGGCCTGCGCCTTCATCGCCTACATGACCTGCACCGCCGACGGCTTCTCTGCCTGGGGCAAGGACATGGGCGGCTACTCCTCCAACCCGACCGTGGCAGAGGAGACTGAGGCCAACTTCCATCACTCCATCGGCGGCATGGCCGAGGACGGCACCACTGTTGAATTCGCAGCAAAGAACGACCGCGGCTATGAATGGTGGACGACCAACGGCAAGCTCGTGCTCGAGGATCCGGAATACTGCGCAGACGTTGCATTCACCGTCGGCAGCTGGATCGAAATGCTGAGCAAATACTCCGCAGGCTGATCTGTCAACCAGCACCTTACCGGCGCCCCTGGATGCGCATCCAGGGGCGCCTTTGCAAAAACATACCCCATCATCCGCCCTTCAAACCTGAGAAAAGAGGAGGAAGCCATGAGCCGACCCACTACCCTCCGCGCAAGCAGATCCACGATTGTGCTCAATAAGGTCAAGACCTTCTTTTCCAAGCCGCACAACGTCATTCTGCTGCTGCTTGGCATTGTCCTGACCTTCACCACGGTCGCGCCGATCGTCGCCATCGTGGAAGATACCTTCAAAATTCACGCCGGCACCATTGACGCCCATCTGACCGGGCAGGCGACCGGCTACACGACCGTCAACTACACAGACCTTTTCACCAGCCGCATGGCCAAGACAAATTTGTGGACACCGCTTCTCAATACGGTGCTCCTCGCTGTCGGCACGTGCGTGGTGTCCATTCTCTACGGCGGGCTGTTTGCGTTTTTGATTACGCGCACCGACCTTGCGTGGAGAAAATATCTGAGCTCCATTTTTATTTTCCCGTACATCATGCCGCAGTGGACGCTGGCCGTCGTGTGGCAGAACCTGTTTAACTCCAACGCCGTCACCGGCACGTCCAACGGCCTGCTTGCCGCCCTGTTCGGCGTCAACATGCCGATGTGGTGGTGCAAGGGCCTGTTCCCGAGCCTGATGGTTCTGGGCCTTCACTACGCGCCGTTCGCCTATATCCTCATCGGCGGCATTTTCCGCAACATGGACGCCAATCTTGAAGAGGCCGCGACCATTCTCGACACGCCCAAGTGGAAGACCATGTTCCGCATTACGCTTCCGATGGTCAAGCCCGCGATTTTGTCCACCATTCTGCTGGTCTTCGGCAGCGCGATGGGCTCTTACCCGGTGCCGCATTATCTGGGCCTGAGCACGCTGTCGACCAAGTATGTCTCGATGAACTCCAAGTATACGGGTGAAGCGAGCATTCTTGCCATCATCATGATGGTCTTCGGCGTGGCGATCATGCTTCTGAACCAGCTCTCGCTCAGAAGCCGCAAGAATTACACGACCGTCACCGGCAAGTCCGGCCAGATCTCCAAGATCACGCTCGGCAAAACCGGCCGCGTCGTCATCGCCTTGATCCTTGTGATTCTCACGTTCTTCACGAGCATCTTCCCCATCATTTCCTTCGCGTTCGAGACGTTCCTGCCGAATCCGGGCGACTATTCGTTCCTGTACACGGGCGACGCGTCGAACCTCACGACCAAGTGGTGGGTCACGGCGGAGAACGTCACCGAAAACGGCATGTACGGCCAGAAGGGCATTTTGTATAACGAGACGATCTGGCGTGCGTTCAAGGGCACGATCCTTGTCTCCGTGGCCTGTGCGCTGCTGGCCGGCTCCATCGGCACGATGATCGGCTACGCCGTCTCCAAAAACCGCCGCAGCCGCTGGGCCAACTACGTCAACTCCGTGGCCTTCCTGCCCTACCTCATGCCGTCCATCGCCGTCGGCGTCGCGTTTTTCATCCTGTTCTCCACCGAGAAGCTCAACCTCTTCAACACCTACACGCTGCTGATCATCGTGGGCACGGTCAAATACATCCCGTTTGCCAGCAGAAGCTCGCTCAACTCCATGCTGCAGCTCTCCGGCGAGATCGAAGAGGCCGCCATCATCCAGGATATCCCCTGGATCCAGCGCATGACGCGGATCATCATCCCGATCCAGAAGTCCTCGATCATCTCGGGCTTCCTGCTTCCGTTCATGACCTGCCTGCG
>ERZ836358.3482-NODE-3482-length-10237-cov-5.407582_pt1 | contig 10237 bp, 9 predicted proteins | sample MGYA00519942_ERZ836358 | MGnify/ENA primary metagenome ERZ836358 (study PRJEB31850, sample SAMEA3708798) | human gut metagenome | biome: human gut; feature: human-associated habitat; material: faeces | place: China | collected 2014 ...
TGCCCTGCACCACCGGCAGCATGGTGGCCACATAGGGGATGTTGTCGATGAAGGCAGAAAGGCCCACCGAGACGAATACCAGCAGGGTATAGAGCCGGAAGGGATCATCACCGGAGAGGGTGTAGAACAGCTGGGCGGCGGCATCGATGACCCCGGCCTTGCGGATGCCCTCGATCAGGATGAACAGCCCGAACAACAGCAGCAGGGTGTCACAGTCCAGCTCCCGGGCCGCCAGCCGGAACGGCGCGAACGAGCGGCGGCGCAGGCAGGCGCGCAGGATGCCGAACAGGCAGACCCCTGCACAGATTAGCCCGCTGCGCAGGCCATAGAGCGCCAGCGGCAGCCCGCCCGCAGGCTGGGGCAGGAAGGAGGCCGCGATGAGCAGGCCCACCGTCAGCAGCATCAGGGCGGAGGGAACCGTGTCGGTGACCTCGGTCTCCACCGTGGCCGAGATGGGCTGGGGCTCGTGCCGGAAAGTGAACAGCAGCACGCCCAGAGAGGCCAGCGCCCCCAGCTCCACCCCGAAGAAGATGCCGGGCCTGCCCTCCATCCAGAAGAAATGGAAGAAGTTCATCCCCGCAAAGCCGCCCAGCAGGATGCTGGTGGTGTCACCCACAAGGGTGGCAGCTCCCTGCAGGTTGGAGGAGACCGCAATGGAGATGAGGACGGGCACGGGGGAGATCTTGAGCTTGCGGGCAATGGCAAGGCCCACAGGGGCCACCATGAGCACCGTGGCAACATTGTCCACAAAGGCGCTGATGACCCCGGCAAAAAGGGCCAGCACACACACGGCCCATTTCACATTGGGCACCCGCACGATGAGCAGCTCGGCCAGCCGGGCGGGCATCCTGCTCTCAATAAAGAGGGAGACCGTGCCCATGGTGCCCGCCATCATCAGCAGGACATTGAAGTCCACGGCCCGGGCGGCATCCATCAGGGTAAAGTCCCACAGGCCCGCCGCGCCCAGAGCCAGAAACAGAGCGGCCCCGCCCAGCGCGGCAAAAGGCCGGTACTGCGGCAGGACCAGCATCAGAAGATAGGTCAGCAGAAAAATGATCAGTGCAGGAAGCATACGCAGTCCTCAGTTTTCGGGCCTGGCATCGGTGTCCTCGTCGATCATCCGGTATCCCACGCCCAGCTCGTTCAGAATATAGGTGTTGCGGCCGGGCACGCTGCCCAGTTTTTTGCGGATGTTTGCCATGTTGACCTGCAGCTTTTTGGTGCTGCCGCAGTCGGTATCGCCCCAGATGGCCCGCACGATGGCGGCATAGGTCATCACCCGGCCTGCATGCTCCGAGAGGAAGGCCACGATGTTATATTCGGTCTGGGTCAGCTTGATCTCGGCACCGTCCACAAAGACCTTGCGGCGCTCATAGTTGATCTCAAGCCCCTGTGCCCGGAACACGCCGCCGGGCATTCCGCCCAGCACGCCGAAGCGGTTGGTGCGCAGGGCGGCGCGCACCCGGGCCAGCAGCTCGCCGGTGCCAAAGGGTTTGGTGATGTAATCGTTGGCCCCCAGATCCAGCGCCTCGATCTTGTCCTGTTCGGTGGTGCGGGCCGAGAGCACGACGATGGGGGTCAGGAACTTCTGCCGCACAAAACGGATGAGCTCCAGTCCGTCCCGGTCAGGCAGGCCCAGATCCAGGATGATAAGGTCCGGATTGTGGGAGGTGAACAGGGTCTGGCCCATGGCACAGGTGTTGGCAACAAGGGCCTGATAGCCGTTGGTCTCCAGCAGCGTTTCAATAAAGCTGCAGATGTTGGCCTCATCTTCTACGACCAGAACCTTGAATTTGTTATTGCTCATCTTCGTTTTCCTCCGTCTCGATCGATTCGGTCTCCAGCCAGAAGCGGATGCTGGTGCCCTCGCCCACCTTGCTCTCGGCCTGAATCTCGCCGCCGTGGGCCTTGACGATGGCGGCACAGACCGAAAGGCCGATGCCCATGCCGTGCTTGCCGCTGTCGGCTGCGGCATCGGCGGGCAGCACACCGGTGAACAGGGTGCGCAGGCGCTCCTTCGGAATGCCGCAGCCGTTGTCCGATACCTCAAACACTGCCCGGCTGCCCAGCGTGAACACCCGCAGGGTCAGCTGGGTCATCCCCTCGGCGTGGACGGCGGCATTTTCCAAAAGGTTCGTCAGCACCTGCGAGATCAGCATCGAGTCCATGGGGATCACGATGAAGCTGTCGGGCAGGTAGGTGGTAACGGGCACCTTGGGGTAGCGCTTCTGGAACCGCACCAGCACGGTGTCGATCAGCTCGTCCAGCACGGTGGGGGTCTTTTGCACAGCCACCTGCCCGCCGTCAAAGCGGGTGACGGACAGCAGGTTCTCCACCATCCGGTTCAGCCACTGGGCATCGGAACAGGCTTCGCCAAGAAGTTTTAATTTTTGCTCTTTTTCCAGGCTGTCATAATTTTCAATGACCGTGGAACAGGCCCCGTAAATGGAAGTAAGGGGCGTGCGCAGATCGTGGGAGACGGCCCGCAGCAGGGTGGCCCGCATCTTTTCGGTCTCGCTTTCCATCCGCAGCTGTTCCTGCTTTTTGATGCGGGTGGTCAGGGTGCTGGTCATAATGGACACCACCAGCATCGCCATGCCTGAGAACAGGTTTTCCGGCAGGGTGAAGTTGAAGGCAAAGTAAGGGGAGCGGAACGCAAAATTCACGGCCAGCACGCCGATCAGGGAAGCCACCACGCCCAACACATAACCATCCGTATAGATCGAGATCAAAAAAACTGCCAGAACAAACACCATCGATGCAACGCCATCGATCCGGCCGGTGATCTGCTGTGTGCCGGTCACAATGAGAAAGGCGGCACACAGCACAGCGGCCAGGACCAGCGCGTCGTGCCAGCGGGTCTTCTGCTTCATGGGGATCCCTCCATATCTATTCTACTCCAGATGAAAAGTATACCATACTTTTCCTAAAGATGCAGTAAAGGCTGAAAAAAGAGCTGTTGTTCCGGGGGTGGGCTGCACAGAATACCCAAACCCATGGATTCTTTTCCGATTTTATGCTATTATAAAGAGTAAGAGCAAGGAGAGAGCGCTCTCAGGGATAAGAGAAAACGTAACATTGCAATAGAAGGAGAAGAGGATCATGGGAAAATATTTTGGCACCGACGGCTTCCGTGGCGAGGCCGGTGTGAACCTGACCGCCGACCACGCCTATAAGGTTGGTCGTTTTCTGGGCTGGTATTATAATGCACTGCGGGAGCGCAGCGGCAACAACGAGCCTGCCCGCATCGTCATTGGCAAGGATACCCGCCGCTCCAGCTATATGTTCGAGTACAGCCTGGTGGCGGGCCTGACCGCTTCCGGCGCGGATGCCTACCTGCTCCACGTCACCACCACCCCCAGCGTGGCCTACATTGCCCGCGTGGATGATTTTGACTGCGGCATTATGATCTCCGCCAGCCATAACCCGTTCTACGACAACGGCATCAAGCTGATCGATTGCTACGGCGAAAAGATGCCCGAGGAGACCCTGCTGCTGGTGGAGGATTACATCGACGGCAAGCTCCATGTCTTTGATCAGGATTGGCCGGAGCTGCCCTTTGCCCACCGGGAGCATATCGGCTGCACCGTGGACTATGTGGCGGGCCGCAACCGCTACATGGGCTACCTCATCAGTCTGGGCATCTACTCCTTCAAGGGCATCAAGGTGGGTCTGGACTGCGCCAACGGTGCCAGCTGGAACATTGCCAAGAGCGTGTTCGATGCGCTGGGCGCAGACACCTATGTCATCAATAACCAGCCCAACGGCCTGAACATCAACCTGAACGCAGGCTCCACCCACATCGAGGGTCTGCAGAAGTTCGTGGTGGAAAAGGGTCTGGACGTTGGCTTTGCCTATGACGGCGATGCAGACCGCTGCCTCTGCGTGGATGAAAAGGGCAATGTGATCACCGGTGACCACATCCTGTACATCTACGGCTGCTACATGAAGGAGCGCGGCAAACTGCTGACCAATACCGTCGTTACCACGGTCATGTCCAACTTTGGTCTGTACAAGGCCTTTGATGAGCAGGGCATCGGCTACGCCAAGACTGCCGTGGGTGACAAGTATGTCTACGAGTATATGGCCAGGAACGGCTGCCGCATCGGCGGTGAGCAGAGCGGCCACATCATCTTCTCCAAGTACGCCAGCACCGGTGACGGCATCCTGACCAGCCTGAAGATGATGGAGGTCATGCTGGCCAAGAAGAAGCCTCTGAGTGCGCTGGCCGCCCCGCTGAAGATCTACCCGCAGGTGCTGGAGAATGTCCGTGTGACCGATAAGAAGGCCGCGCAGGACGATGCCGCCGTGCAGGCCGCTGTCAAGGCGGTGGCCGAGGCACTGGGCGATACCGGCCGCATCCTTGTCCGGGAGTCCGGCACCGAGCCGGTGGTCCGTGTGATGGTGGAGGCCCCTGACCACGACACCTGCCAGAAGTATGTTTCTCAGGTGGTGGATGTCATCAAGGCACAGGGCTACAGCGTCTGACGCTGAGCCGGAAAGAGAGCGCAGGATGAAGAAGTTCAAACGGATACTGGCGGGGCTGGCCTGTGTGCTGGCGGTCTGCCTGTGTACCCCCACCGCTTTTGCGGCAAAGGTCATCGTCTATTTTGATGCCAACGGCGGTATCTGTACCTCTGCTGCGGAGCGCACCAATGACGAGGGCAAACTGGGCAGCCTGCCCGGTGCCAGCATGGAGGGCTACACCTTTGATGGCTGGTACACCTCTGGCACAGATGATGTCACCGGTTTTCCCATTGATGTGCAGGTCAAAGCCAACGATACGGCGTTTGGTGCGGATACCACCGTCTATGCCCACTGGTCGGCCAACGGCGGCAGCGCGGAAGTGGTAGAAGAGAAAGAGGTAGATCCGGACACCCTTCTTACAACGATGGGGCTGGCGGCCGGAAGCGTCGTTCTGGTGCTGCTGGCAAGCCTGGCACTTTGAGAGGAGCGGACATGCAGCAGAACTTAAAATTTCCGGCGCAGTGCACCGTCATCCCCGCTGAGGAGCTGGAGCAGGTCTCCGGCGGCGCTCCTGCCTGGGTGGGGGAGCTGAAGGATCAGATCCGCCCCTACTGGCAGAAGGCAAAGCCCTATCTGGCCTTTGGCATCGAGTGCGGCAAGGCCTTTGTGCAGGTCGTTGCGGCGGCATACAGCATCTACATCTATGGCAGGATCATTCAGGACTCCATGCACGGCATCAAGGACAGCCTGAACTGGTTCAAGGGCCTGAACTGAAAATATCGGGATATGAAACGTCCCCCTGCGCCGTTTGCGGTTTGAACGGCGCAGGGGGACGTTTGACATCTTTATTTAATCATCCGTGCTGTCCAGCTTCAGCACGGCGGTAAAGGCTTCACTGGGCAGGGAGACGCTGCCGAGCTGGCGCATCTTCTTCTTGCCCTCCTTCTGCTTTTCCAGCAGCTTCTTCTTGCGGGAGATATCGCCGCCGTAGCACTTGGCCAGCACGTCCTTGCGCATGGCCTTGACGGTCTCGCGGGCGATGATCTTGCCGCCGATGGCAGCCTGGACCGGAATCTCGAACAGGGTGCGGGGGATGTTGTCCCGCAGCTTTTCGCAGATGCGGCGGCCCTTGCCGTAGGCGTTGTCGCGGAAGACGATCATGGACAGAGCGTCCACGGGGTCGCCGTTCAGCAGGAAGTCCAGCTTCACGAGGTCGCTCTCGCGGTACTCCTTGAACTCATAGTCGTAGCTGGCATAGCCGCGGCTGCGGCTCTTGATGGCGTCGAAGAAGTCATAGACGATCTCGCCCAGCGGAAGTGCATAGTGCAGGTCCACCCGGACGTCGTCGAGATACTTCATGTCGGCCAGAACGCCGCGCTTCTGCTGGCAGAGGTCCATCAGGCTGCCTACGTATTCGTTGGGGGTGTAGAGGTGGACGTCCACGAACGGCTCCTCCTGCTTGACGATGTTGGAGGGGTCGGGGTAGCTGGAGGGGTTGTCGATCAGCTCCACCGTGCCGTCGGTGAGGGTCAGGCGGTAGCGGACGCTGGGGGTGGTGGTGATGAGGTCGAGGTCAAATTCCCGCTCAAGACGCTCGGTGATGATCTCCATGTGGAGCAGACCGAGGAAGCCGCAGCGGAAGCCGAAACCCAGCGCGGCGCTGGTCTCCAGCTCGAAGGTCAGGGAGGCATCGTTGAGCTGCAGCTTTTCCAGCGCGTCCTTCAGGTCGGGGTACTTTGCGCCGTCGGCGGGGTAGATGCCGCAGAAGACCATCGGCTTGACCTGACGGTAGCCGGGCAGGGCCTCGGCGGTGGGGTTGTCGGCCAGCGTGACGGTGTCGCCCACGCGGGTGTCCTGCACAGTCTTGATGCTGGCGGTCAGGTAGCCGACCTCGCCGGCCTGCAGCTGGGCGCAGGGGGTCAGGCTGGTGGCACCCATGTGGCCCACCTCCACCAGCGTGAACTGTGCGCCGGTGGCCATCAGACGGATGGTGTCGCCGGGCTTCACCGTGCCCTCAAAGACGCGGATATAGACGATGACGCCCTTGTAGCTGTCATAGATGCTGTCGAAGATCAGGGCCTTGAGGGGGGCGTCGGGGTCGCCGGTGGGGGCGGGGATGTCGCTGACCACCCGCTCCAGCACCTGATCGATGTTCAGACCGGTCTTGGCCGAGACGCGGGGGGCATCGAGGCAGGGCAGACCGATGACATCCTCCACCTCCTGCGCCACCTCGTCTGGATGGGCCGAGGGCAGGTCGATCTTATTCAGGATGGGCACCAGCTCGAGGTCGTGCTCCAGCGCCATATAGGTGTTGGCGAGGGTCTGGGCCTCCACGCCCTGCGTGGCGTCCACCACGAGGATGGCACCCTCGCAGGCGGCGAGGCTGCGGCTGACCTCGTAGGCGAAGTCCACATGGCCCGGGGTGTCGATGAGGTTGAACTCGTATACCTTGCCGTCCTTGGCGGTGTAGTTCATGGTGACGGCGCGGGCTTTGATGGTGATGCCGCGTTCCCGCTCAATGTCCATGTTGTCGAGGATCTGGTCCTCCATCGTCCGCTCGTCCACGCTCTTAGTCAGCTCGAGGATGCGGTCGGACAGGGTGGATTTGCCGTGGTCGATGTGCGCGATGATGCAGAAGTTGCGGATGTTGTCTCTTGCCATGTAGTTCCTCCGAAATTTATAGGATCCAGTCTTCGACGGCCTTGACGCCGCCGTTTTCCAGATAAACGCGGGGCACCCGGCGGGAAACGCCGCAGAGCACCTCGTAAGAAATGGTATCGGTCTTGCGGGCGATGGTCTCGGCGCTGTCGCTCACCGTGCCGCCCCAGAGGATGGCCTCATCCCCCTCCCGCACGTCGGGCAGGGCGGAAACGTCCACCATCAGCTGGTCCATGCAGACCCGGCCCAGCACCGGGCAGGGTCTGCCCTTGATCTCCACGATGCCCTTGCCGCAGCTCAGCAGACGGGGGTAGCCGTCGGCGTACCCGGCGCAGAGGGTGGCGACCTTGGTGGGCTTTTCGGCGGTGAAGCGGCGTCCGTAGCTGGCCGACTGGCCGGGCTGCATTTCCTTTACCATGCTGACGATGGTCTTCAGTTTCATCACCGGGCGGAAAACGCCGAAGCGCACCTCGTCGCTGGGGTCGAAGCCGTAGAGGATGATGCCGGGACGAGCCATGCAGCGGGTGCGGGGCAGACCGGCGGGCCAGTCGGGGTGGAGCATCACTCCGGCGGAGTTGTCGCAGTGGACAACGGCAGGCTCGAACCCGGCCTCGGCAAGGCCCTGACAGGCCCGGACGAAGAGGGCGTGCTGCCCGCTGGTGTAGGCGATGCTGTCGGCGGTGTCGTCGTCGGCAACGGCAAAGTGCTGGAACAGGCCCGTGACCCGGAGACCGGGCAGGCGGCAGACTTCCAGCATCCCGGCCAGCGCGGCGTCAAAGTCGGTGCGGAGCGCAAAGCCGATGCGGCCCATGCCGGTGTCGGCCTTGAGGTGGACATCCACCGTCCCGCCTGCGGCGGAGGCTGCCTCGCTGAGGGCCTTGGCCTGCGACAGGGAGTAGCAGGCGGCGGTGATGTTCTGTTCCATCAGGACCGCTGCGCAGCCCGGCTCCACATGGCCCAGAATGAGGATGGGCAGGCGCAGCCCGGCCTGACGGAGCTGACGGGCCTCGGCCAGACAGCTCACGGCCAACCATGCGGCCCCTTCCTCGGCGAAGACCTTGGCGCATTCCGCTGCGCCGTGACCGTAGCTGTCCGCCTTGACGACGGCACACAGCGGCATCTCGCCGGCCCGGGACTTCACGGTGCGAAAATTGTGGCGCAGGGCATCCAGATCGATCTCGGCCCAGACGTGTTTTTCAAAGAGTGGTGTCTGCATGGGCAGTGTCCTCCTTATTTGATGTGCGGGCCGGGTGCAGGGGACGCCAGCCGTCGATGCCGCTTTCCTGCAAGGCGTGGAGCGTCTTCTGCCGGAAAGCCCGGTCGGTGCGGCAGCGCTCCCGGACGAAGTCCTTGGTGTCCTCCCGGGTGGTCACGCCGTCGGCGGGGCAGCGGCTTTTCACGATGGGGAAGCCCGACTCCTTCACGGCAGTGCGCACCTCCTGCTCGGTAGCGAGGAGGAGCGGCCGGATGAGGGTCAGGCCCCGGTCGGACAGCTCCGTCACCGGCGAAAAACAGCCGATGCGGCCCTCCCGCCAGAGATTCATGTAAAAGGTCTCGATGGCGTCGTCGAGGTGATGGCCCAGCGCCACCTTGTTGCAGCCCAGCTCTTCGGCGGCGGCATGGAGGGCGCCCCGGCGCAGATTGGCGCAGAGAGAGCAGGGATTTTTCTCCTTCCGGTAGTCGAAGACGATGGGGCCGATGAGGGTGCGGCGCACCTCGTAGGGCACACTGTACTGTCGGAAAAGGGCTTCCAGCGCGGAGTAGTCCACCGGCTGGCCCCCAAACTGGGGGTCGAGGGTGACGGCTGTCACTTCAAAGGGAAAGCCGAGGTACTGCCGCAGCTGCGCAAGGCCCACCGTCAGGGCCACGCTGTCTTTGCCGCCCGAAACGCCCACGAGGACGCGGTCGCCGGGGGACAGCATCTCATACTGCTGGACGGCTTTGCGCATCAGGCCGCAGAGCCGCTGCATCGCTTTCGTGCCGCTCATGACAGGCTCACGCTCTCCACGAGGTTCACGATGTCGCTGATGGAGGCCAGCTTGGTCAGCGCAGAGACGTAGATGATATCGCCGGTGTCGTATTCGATGGTGGCCAGCACGGCGTAGTAAGCCTGAATGTCACAGCGCACGGCGGTGACGGCTGCACCGTCGATGTTCAGGTTGACCTTCCGGGGGCTGATGACGCCGTAGGCCTGCTTGAGGTCGCGCTCCGACTGGCCGATAAAGTCCTCGTAGGAGTCCTTCGTGCCTTTCTGGAGCAGCACGACCTGATAGTTGGCGTCGTCGCTGCTCTGGGCGGAGGCCAGCTCCAGCGCACGGCCAAGGGTGGCGTCCTCGGTCATCTTGCAGACCGGCCAGACGGCGGACTCATAATAGACCGAGATGCCGTTTTCGGCGGTATAGCGGGTGTCGGGAGAAGCGGGGGTACGGCGGTTGACCGCGAGGGTCAGAACAAAATAGGCCAGTGCGCCCAGCAGGACGATGATGCCCATGGCGAGCAGCAGGCGGAAAGAGCGCTGCTGTGCGCTGTCGCGCTGGTGGATGTCTTTCGGCATGAGGGGGTATCCTCCTTATAAAAGTAGGGGTCGGCCCCGGGGTGGGGCTGTATCCTTTTTAGTATAACATACTCAGCGCCAAAATTGTAGCGCCGTGCCGCAAAAAGCAGACCGAAAATACGATTCGAGAAAACATGAGATTTCGAGAGAAAACAAGAGAAAACAAGAGATTCAAAAAACTGAGCCGAAAAAATCGAAAAATGATGTTGACAGGCGGCTCCCGGGGATGTATACTAACACTCGCGCCCCCAAAAGGCGCATTGAACCGTTGAAACACTTATCAGGAGGAAATAGATATGAGCACTACTCTCGTCAAGCCCGCTGAAGTCGAGCGCAAGTGGTATCTGCTCGACGCTGCCGGCAAGAGCCTGGGCCACGTCGCTGCTGAGGCTGCTGTTCTGCTGCGCGGCAAGCAGAAGGTCGATTATACCCCCAATGTTGACTGCGGCGATTACGTCGTCGTCATCAACTGCGACAAGGCTGTCCTGACCGGCAAGAAGGCCGAGCAGAAGTTCCACATCACCCACAGCAAGTACATCGGCGGCCTGAAGAAGGTCC
>ERZ836358.3497-NODE-3497-length-10193-cov-3.175478_pt1 | contig 10193 bp, 8 predicted proteins | sample MGYA00519942_ERZ836358 | MGnify/ENA primary metagenome ERZ836358 (study PRJEB31850, sample SAMEA3708798) | human gut metagenome | biome: human gut; feature: human-associated habitat; material: faeces | place: China | collected 2014 ...
GTATCAGAAGATGCGAGGCATGAGCTACCAGGAAGTCGTGCAGACACACGGACAGATTTCATTCCCGGAGGTCCTGCGGAAGGAGAAAGCACTCTAAGTGAATGCTGAACAAGGATTGTACCGCCATAGGCAAAGAAAACAAAATGATAACTTTCTGATAACTCTCCGCGCGGGAGGTTGCTATTGTATCTCCCGCGTGGTAGTTGTTAGAGAAAAGAGATAAAGGAAAGGAGCCCTGCATATGGGAAAACGGCGGCCATCCGGAGACGGGATGGTCAGGAAGCGCGACGATGGGCGCTGGGAAGGGCGCATTGTCGTGGGGCACAAGGCAAACGGCGATCCGATCTTCCGGCACGTCTACGCGAAGACGCAGAAAGCGCTGACGGAAAAGCTGCACCAGAGCATCGAATGCTATCAGGACGTGGAGCTGACCGAGGACAGCCGCATGACGCTGGGCGAGTGGCTGGACCGCTGGCTTGCGGAATACAAGGACGGCACGATTCGTCCGGGGACGCTGGAAGGCTACCGCAATTATATCGAAAACTACATCAAGCCGCAGCTCGGCGGCAAGCAGGTTTCGCTCATCACGACGCAGGACGTGCAGCGGATGTACCGGCGGCTGAAATCCGGCGGGCGCGTGCGCGAGGACGCCGAGGGCAGTAAGCGACTTTCCGATTCGACGGTGCGGCACATCCACACGATGCTGCACGGCGCGATGAAGGCTGCGGTGCAGGCGCACATCATTCCGAAAAATCCGACCGAGAACGCAACTGTGCCGAAATCCAACTACAAGCCGATGCAGGTACTGAACGAACAGGAGCTGGACACGTTCCTGCAAGCGGTTCAGAAGGACGATATCTGGCGGGATTTCTTCTACACGGAGCTTATGACCGGCCTGCGGCGCGGCGAGATCTGCGCGCTCATGTGGCGCGACTTCGACGCGAAGGCCGGGACGCTCGGAATCTCCCGGACGCTGCACAGCAAGGGGCAGGGCATCTACGCCCCCGGCGACACGAAAACGAGCAAGGGCAACCGCACAATTATCCTGCCGGAGAGCGTCGCGGCGCTGCTGCGGGCGCGGAAGAAAGCCTCCATCAGCCAATGGATTTTCCCGCAGCCGACCAGCCCGGAGCTGCCGATGAATCCGGGGACGGCATACCGGCGGCTCAAAACACTGCTGGAGGAAGCGGGACTGCCGAGCATTCGCTTCCATGATCTTCGGCACACGTTCGCGACACACGCCCTCACCAGCGGCGTGGACGCGAAAACGCTGGCGGGGATTCTGGGACACACGAACGCCAGCTTCACGCTCGACACCTATACGCACGTTACGCCGGATATGCGCGAAGCCGCGGGCGGCATCGTCGGCGGCTTCATGGAGGCCCTATTTGGAAAGGAGCTGAAGCCTTGGCAAAGAAGCGAAAAGCAGGCGACGGACTGATCCGTCAGCGCGCAGACGGGCGCTGGGAGGGGCGGTATGTCGTCGGCTACGACGATCACGGCTACCCGAAAACAAAGGCTGTCTTCGGCAAGAGCAAGCGCGAGTGCACCGAAAAGCTGGCGGCGCTCAAGGCGCAGCTCGGCGGCATTCCGTCGGACAAGCTGCGGCCGGAGATGCGCTTTGCCGACTGGCTGGATTACTGGTACGAAACGCACTGCAAGCCGAATATCTGCACCTCGACGCAGTCCGGCTACGAAGATCGCATCCGCCTGCACATCAAGCCGGAGCTGGGCGAAATTCCGCTGAACAGGCTGACGCAGAACGACCTGCAGCAGTTTTACGCGCGGCTGAAAAAGAGCGGCCGCAAGACGCGCACGGAGTATTACGGCGAGGGCCTGTCCGACCGTATGGTACGGATGTGCCACGCCAAATGCCGGGCGGCACTGGACCAGGCGGTGCGGGAGAACCTGATCCGAAGCAACCCTGCTGTGGGCTGCAAGCTGCCGCCCAAAAAGGCGCGCGAGATGCAGGTGCTGGCGCGGGATGAGTTGCAGCGATTTCTCATTCAGGCGCAAGCCGAAGGGTATTACGAACTGTTCCTGCTGGATCTGCTCTATCCCAACGCCTGTCCCTGCTGCGGAAAGTCGCTGCCCTGGCAGGCATACCTTTGTGAGACCTGTCAGACCGAACTGCTGGCATATCCGGCAGATGCATTTTGTTCACAGTGCGGAAAGCCTGTCCATGACTGCATTTGCGGCGAAGGATTGGCGTATGACCGGGCGGTGGCACTGACGGTATACGAAGGTGCTGCCCGGAAAGGCGTCCTTTCCATGAAATCCGCAGTCAGTCTCCAGTTTGGCAGATTCTGCGGCGCAGAACTGGGGAAACGCATCCTGGCGAATGATGCCTTGTCCGGCTATGATATGGTTGCGCCGGTTCCTATGTCCAGACGCAAGCAATTGAAACGCTGCTGCAATCCGGCGGCAGTCCTGGCGAAAGAAGTTGCCGCCATAACACGTATCCCATACCGAAAAGACCTTTTGCATGACAACGGCACGGGACGGCAGCAGCACACCTTGTCTGCGGCACAGCGGCGGGAAAACACCGGGCAGTTTTCTGCTGGGACGGTTTCACTGAAAGGCTGCCGCATCCTGCTCTGCGATGACGTTCTCACCACCGGCAGCACCATGAACCGATGTGCGGCGCTGCTGAAAGCCCAGGGAGCGGCAGAAGTGGCTGCTGTTGCCGCAACAACGACACAACTGAAAAAGACAGAACCAGACGACTGATTTCCACCCAACATACCCAGAAAGGAACGAAACATGAATTTGATTCTACTGCTGCTTTCCCTTGTGATGATTGCCTGCATTCTCTGTAATAAGCTGACCAGCAAAATCGGAATCCCTATGCTGCTGGCATTCCTGGCAGTGGGAATGCTCTGCGGCGTGGACGGCATTTTACATATCCGGTTCGACAATTATGCCATGACGGAGACGCTTTGTACCGTGGCGCTGATCTTCATTATCTTTTACGGTGGTTTCGGCACAAAGTGGAGCGCTGCCAAACCGGTTGCCGGAAAATCCGTGCTGCTGTCCACGCTGGGCGTGTTTCTGACGGCGTTCGGTGTCGGTGTATTCTGCCGGTTTGCCCTGCACACCAGCTGGATGGAGGGCATTCTTATGGGTGCAGTCCTCGGCTCTACGGATGCGGCATCCGTGTTCTCCATTCTCCGTTCCAAAAAGCTGAACCTGAAATACGGGACGGCATCCCTGCTGGAAGTCGAAAGCGGCAGTAACGACCCGGTGGCATATCTGATGACGACCATTCTTCTGGCAATGATGACCTCGGAGATCACGCCGGGGAAGATGTTGTATATGATCTTCGCCCAGATCGTCTACGGCGTGGGCATCGGCGCAGTCCTTGCGGTATGCACTGTCTTTTTTCTCCGGCGCTTTCGCTTTGAGGTCTCCGGGTTTGATACCGTTTTTATGGCGGCGGTGGCAATCTTGTCCTATGTGCTGCCGGTGCTGGTGGGCGGAAACGGCTATCTCAGCGCCTATATCGCCGGCATCATTCTGGGAAACGCCAAGATTCCCAACAAGAAAAACCAGGTGTTGTTTTTCGACGGCGTGACCAGCTTTATGCAGCTGATGGTGTTCTTCCTGCTGGGACTGCTCTGTACACCGTCCCGGCTGGGCAGTGTGATCCTGCCGGCGCTTGCCATCGCTGTGGTGCTGACTTTCGTAGTGCGTCCGCTGGTGGTGGCGCTGCTGCTCACACCGTTCCGTTCAAAGCTTTCCCAGCAGCTGCTGGTCTCCTGGGCAGGACTGCGTGGCGCAACTTCGGCAATCTTTGCGCTGACCGCAGCCGCCAGCGGGGCAGTGCTGCAATACGACCTGTTTCACCTGGTATTCTGCGTGGTGCTGTTTTCCATTGCACTCCAGGGAACACTTCTGCCGCTGGTCTCCCGAAAGCTGCACATGATCGACGAGTCAGCGGACGTTCTGAAAACATTCAACGACTATACAGAAAAGAAAGAACTTCAACTGCTGCGTCTGCCGCTGGAGCCGGGAAACAGCTGGATCGGGCAGCCGGTCAGTGCGCTGCACCTGCCGCCGGATACCATGCTGGCGACCATCCTCCGGGACGGGGACAGCGTTGTGCCACGAGGGGACACGGTGCTTTGCGAAGGTGATGTGGCAGTACTGGCGGCAGGACACTGCGGCGGCAAGCTGCAAAATGTCCAGCTCAGTGAAATGGAGATCACAGCCGACCACAGCTGGAACGGCAAGACCCTGGCGGCGCTGCGGCTGCCCCAGGAGGAACTGGTGGTGCTGGTGCGCCGGGGCAGGGAATCGCTGATTCCCCAGGGCGACACGGAAATTCATGCCGGCGATGTGCTGGTAATGTACGGAAAGTAAGAGGAAATACATATTTTGAAACGAATCAATCTGAAACAAGTCAACTGGATGAAAGCGCTGAAAATCGCCGGCGGCGGCGTGGCTGCCATTCTGCTGGCGGAGGCGCTGGGACTGCAAAATGCGGCATCTGCCGGCATTATCACACTGCTGACCGTGCAGAACACACGCCGGGAAACGGTGATGAGCAGCGTGCGGCGGTTTGCCGGATTTGGCATCATGACCCTGCTCAGCCTGCCGATCTATCACTTCTGCGGCACTGCGCCCTGGTCGTTCGGCATTGTGCTTTTGCTGCTCCTGCTGCTCTGCTATGCCTTCCGGATGGACGATGCAACGCCCATCAACGCAGTTATGGCGACCCACTATATGTTTGCCGGCGGCGTGTCCATCGGTATGGTGGGAAACGAAATTCTGCTGCTGGTAATCGGCAGCGGCATCGGCGTCTGTCTCAACTGGTTCATGCCCAGGAATCTGAAAAAGATTCACGAGATGCAGCGCCAGCTGGACGAAGAAATCCGGGGCATCCTGGAACGGATGTCCGTGCGCCTGCTGGAGGTAGACCATACTGGCTATGATGACAGCTGCTTTGCACGGACAGAACGCCTGTCTGAGGAACTGCGCCGGGAAATTGACCTGTTTTTGCAGAACCAGACCTGGCAGGACGATATTTACTTTATGCGCTACACTGCCATGCGCCGGGAACAGTGCCGGGTACTGCAAGTGATGTACCGCCAGCTGCTGCGGCTGAATCAGATTCCGGAGCAGGCGACACCTTTGTCTGCATTTCTGAAAGAGATCGCACAGCATTTTCATGAGGGAAATGACTGCACGGCACTTCTGGAACAGCTGGAAGAGCAGTTTGCGGCATACCGCCGGGATGCCCTGCCGGAAACCCGTGCGGCATTTGAAAACCGGGCGATTCTCTACAGCATCCTCACAGAACTGCGCTCGTTCCTGGAGATCAAGCAGCGGTTTTATCTGGCGCTGCCGGAACAGGAACGCAAGCAGATGTTTGAACGGCTGACCAGAGACATCACTCCGCCGGCACAATTGCAGTGATATTCCCGGACAGTTCCGGGTAAACAGAGACTGTCCCGGCGTTTCGTGCTTCGCCGGAGAGCATCCCTGTATCTACAATGAATTCCAGAACATTTGCACCGCTTTCGCAGCTGCGATAGCGGTGCGTTTTGTCTGTGTGCTGGTCTGCTTTGATATCGCCCACCCGAACGGTAAATTCGCTGCCGTTTTCCAGCGTAACGGCAAACCGCTCACCGCAGCCGCTTTCCAGCCAGCCTGTCCCCATGGCGACCAGATAATCGTCCGCCATGCGCCGCAGTCCCCGGTCATCTGTCCAGGCGTTCTGCTCCATGGCGTACTGGACGGAGTCGGTGTTCGTGATGGTGCGGTAATCCATATAGGCTTTGAACCAGGTCTCGTGTTCCTGGAAAAACGGGTCACTTTCCGGGATGGTGGAGGTTACTGCGACAGTTGTTTCCGACTCCGTGGCAGCTGTGGTTTCGGGCGGTATTGTAGTAGTGGCTGTGGCGGTCAGAACAGTAACCGCAGTTGCCACGGCGGCAGTTGTCTGCGTCTGCGGTGACTGTGTCTCCGTAGGCGGTATGGACATCGCCGGTGCAGTCTCCGCCGGCGTCGGCAGGGGTTCCAGCGGCATCACATCCACCGGGCGAATCGGGGAAGTTTCTGGGATGGCGTGGGTCTGGGGCAGCAGAACATTGCCCAGGGCAGGGATCTGGTGAATGGTCAGCGTACAGAGACACCCGGCACAAAGAGATGCCAGAACTTTAGAAAATTGCAGCATGGATCATACCTCCTGTTCGGTGAAACGGCGTTGCGTATCGTCCAAGCATATGCGGCAGTGTGGAAAAGATATGCAGTATGACGACGAAATTTGTGCGTATCGTTAAATCTAAACTGTTCAAATTTGTCTGATATCACGAAATCTACGGATTTTTCCGGAAAGCACTTGACAAATGAAGCAAAAATGCGTATACTAAAAACAATTAAATTCCATGAGCAAAAGTAAGTAGCCGGCAAAACGGTAGCACAGAGAGTCGGGGACGGTGTGATCCCGATGTATACGCTGTCTGGTGAATGGGTTTGTGAGAAGCGAGGCGAACGGGCATCTGCCCCAGTAACTGATGCCGCAGCTCCTGCGTTATCGGGAGAAGGATATATCCGGTGTATCATACGGCGTATCTGAGAAGAGGGAAATGAACAAGGCATCATTTCTGAAATTGGGTGGCAACACGTAGACAACAAGTCTGACGTCCCATGTGAATGGGATATCAGGCTTTTTTTATTTGCATAAAGGAGTGAACGCATCATGTTAAGACCGTCATTGGAAGAGGTAAAAGCGCTGGCGAAACAGTACAACACCATTCCGGTATTCTATGAGTTCTCGGCAGACAACCAGACGCCGCTGAACATTTACCGGGCATTTTCCCAGGAGAGCCGCAATTCGTTTATCCTGGAAAGTGTCAGCAACGGCGTGCAGTGGGACCGCTACTCGTTCGTTGGCTTTTCGCCGAAGGAAGAAATCCGGATCACCGGAAACACCGCTGAAATCCGCAGCGGCGAGAAGAGCGAGACCTTTGAGGTAGCACATCCCATTGCATTTCTGAAAGAACGCATGGCGGCTTATCATTCTCCGGTGCTGGAGGGTGCGCCGAATTTCACCGGCGGTCTCATCGGATATTTCGGCTACGACACGGTGCGCTATATGGAGAAAAAGCTGACCAACGTGCCGGAAGATGACATCCATATGCCGGACTGCCACCTGTTCCTGTACGAGGAACTGCTGGCATACGACCACTTGAACAGCAACGGCATTGTGATTCTGAACCTGCACACAGACGGTGACCTGGGCGCACAGTACGCCGCAGCACAGTGGAGAGCCGAGGAACTGGCAGACATCGTCCGCCACTATAATCCGCAGCCGCAGGAAAGACGGCATCACGGCGAATCGGTGGTTCGCTCCAATCTGACAAAGGAACAGTACAGCCAGATGGTACGGGATGCCAAGGAATATATCAAGAACGGCGATATTTTCCAGATCGTGCTTTCTCAGCGGTTCGAGATCAGCAATCCGCCGGACAGCTTTTCCGTTTACCGAAAGCTCCGTGCGACAAATCCGTCTCCGTATCTCTACTATTTCCACACCCCGGATTACGATGTGGCTGGCGCATCCCCGGAGATGCTGGCAAAGGTGACCAACGGCGTGATCCACAATCGTCCCATTGCCGGAACAAAGCCAAGAGGACGGACACCGGAAGAGGACATCGCCAACGAAAAGGCACTTGCCGCAGACCCCAAGGAACGTGCAGAGCACACCATGCTGGTAGACCTGGGACGCAACGATGTGGGTAAGGTCTCCGAGTTCGGCAGCGTCGAGGTCACACGCTATATGGTGACGGAACGGGCATCCAAGGTAATGCACCTGGTTTCCGACGTGATCGGAAAGCTGCGCCAGGATCAGACTGCACTGGATGCACTGATGGCGATTCTGCCGGCAGGCACGCTGTCCGGCGCACCGAAAGTGCGTGCCATGGAGCTGATCGACCAGTTCGAAAACCGCAAGCGTGGGCTTTACGGCGGAACGGTCGGCTATCTGGGATTCGACGGCAACATCAACACCTGCATTGCGATCCGCACCGTGCTGTTCACCAACGATAAGGCTTATGTCCAGGCAGGCGCAGGCATCGTGGCAGATTCCGTACCCGAAAATGAATACTATGAAACCGTAAATAAGGCTCTGGCAGTCATCAACGCCATCAAGGAGGCAGAACAATGATTTTATTGATTGACAATTATGATTCATTCACTTACAATCTCTATCAGTATATCGGCGAACTGTATCATGACATCCAGGTGGTACGCAACGACGAAATTACAATAGAACAGATCGAGGAGATGCACCCGCAGGCGCTGATCCTTTCCCCTGGTCCCGGCTATCCGAAGGACGCCGGCATCACCATGGAGACGATTCGTCACTTCAACGGCAAGATTCCCATGCTGGGTGTCTGTCTGGGACATCAGTCCATTTGCGAGGCATTCGGCGGCACAATCGTCCGGGCAGCGCATCTGATGCACGGCAAGGCAAGCCAGATGGTACTGGATACCACAAGCCCCATTTTCGCCGGACTGCCGAAAATGGTTTCCTGCGGCAGATATCATTCTCTGATTGCCCAGGAATCGGATTTTCCGGAGTGCTTAAAAGTAACAGCACGGGATGAAAACGGTCAGATCATGGCGCTCCAGCACCGTGAGACACAGACCTACGGCGTGCAGTTCCATCCGGAATCCCTGCTCACCGGTGACGGCAAGCGGATGCTGGCGAACTTTTTGAATCTGATTCCCGGCGTGTCTGTGGAACTGCCGCCCATTGTGGAAGATCGTCCGAAAACAGAACTGAAAAAGTATATTGCAAAAGTGGCAGACGGCTGTGACTTGACATTGGAAGAGGCACAGGATGCCATGGATATTATCATGAGCGGCAGTGCGACAAACGCACAGATCGCCGGACTGCTGGTGGCACTGCGCATGAAGGGCGAGACCATCGACGAAATTACCGGTTTCGCCAAGGGAATGCGGAACAAGGCAAAGCACGTCACCGGCTGTGAAGAGTCCATTGAGATCGTCGGCACAGGCGGCGATCTGGCAAACTCGTTTAACATCTCCACCACTTCCTCTTTCGTAATTTCCGCTGCCGGAATGCCGGTGGCAAAGCACGGCAACCGCAGCGTTTCCAGCAAGAGTGGTGCGGCAGACGTGCTGGAAAGCCTGGGTGTGAAGATTCAGACCACACCGGAGCAGGCAAAGGCATCCGTCCGGGAGATCGGCATTTCCTTCCTGTTCGCACAGAGCTATCACGGCGCTATGAAATATGTTGCGCCGGCTCGAAAGGAACTGGGCATCCGTACCGTGTTCAACGTCCTCGGACCGCTGACCAATCCGGCATCCACCAACTACATCCTGCTGGGTGTATATGAAAAGGCGATGCTGCCGGTAATGGCACGTGTTCTCCTGGGACTGGGTATCAAGAGTGCTATGATCGTCTACGGCAATGACCGCCTGGATGAGGTCTCCATTTCCGATAAAACATCCGTTGCAGAAGTACGTGACGGCAAGATCACGGAATACGAGATCGCACCGGAGGATTTCGGTTTCCCACGGGCATCCAAGGAAGAAATCGTCGGCGGTATAGCAGACGAAAATGCGAAGATCACCCGTGGCATTCTGGATGGTTCCATTCGTGGCGCAAAGCGGAACATTGTTCTGATGAACGCCGGCTGTGCGCTGTATGTTTCCGGAAAGGCTGCAACCATTGCAGATGGTATCCGGCTGGCAGAACAGCAGATCGACAGCGGCAAGGCACTGGAAAAGCTGCATGAACTGGTGGAATTCACCAACCGGAATGCGTGAGGTGCTGGAATGATCTTAGATGATATTATGAAATACCGGGCGCAGCAGCTGGAACGGGAAAAGGCTGCCTGCGGTCTGGATGCAATGAAAGTCCGGGCGGAAAAAGCTCTGGCTGACCGCAAACCGGTTTCGCTGAAAGCGGCGCTGAAAAAGGATACCATTTCCTGCATCTGCGAGGTAAAAAAAGCGTCTCCGTCCAAGGGACTGATTTGTGCGGATTTCCACCCGGTGGAAATTGCCAAGACCTATGAGGCAGCCGGTGCAAACGCCATCTCCTGTCTCACGGAAGAGCATTATTTCCAAGGCTCGTCGGAATACCTGGCGGCAATCCGGAAAGCAGTTTCCCTGCCGATTCTGCGGAAAGACTTTATTTTTGACGAGTACCAGGTATA
>ERZ836358.3498-NODE-3498-length-10185-cov-657.644916_pt1 | contig 10185 bp, 10 predicted proteins | sample MGYA00519942_ERZ836358 | MGnify/ENA primary metagenome ERZ836358 (study PRJEB31850, sample SAMEA3708798) | human gut metagenome | biome: human gut; feature: human-associated habitat; material: faeces | place: China | collected 2014 ...
GTAACATATTTAGTTTAACCATCCTAAAGGTGACAACTTTTTCACGTATAAGACATGTTCCCCCATAAAATGTGCAAAAACATGATAGGATTCCCTCATAAAATGTGTATATTTGCAGCGTTATTCCCTCATAAAATGTGGGATAATAGGTGATTATTCCCTCATAAAATGTGATTTTAAGATACGGATTATGGAAAGATTAGCTATCAATGAACTTCTGAAATGGAAGAATAAACACTATCGTAAACCTCTTATCATAGAGGGCGCCAGACAGGTGGGAAAGACTTGGCTGGTGAAGGAGTTTGCCCGCCAGAATTACAAGCAGCTGGCATATGTGAACTTTGAAGAGATGAAGATCCTGCAGAATCTATTTGAACAGGATTTCAGTATTCCTAGAATTCTTACAGCTATTGGGGCTGCAACGAATGTAACCTGCACAGAGGGCGAAACGCTGATATTCCTGGATGAGATTCAGGCTGCCCCTCATGCTGTTACTTCTCTCAAATATTTTGCAGAGAATGCGCCGGGCTATCATGTCATAGCTGCAGGTTCTCTTCTGGGTATCGAACTGCATCAGGGGGAATCTTTTCCTGTGGGTAAGGTGGAATTTCTCTCTCTGTATCCAATGAACTTTATCGAGTTCGTGATGGCTATGGGGGAGAAGAATCTGGCGCAGCTGCTTCAGACGAAGGATTGGAATATGATAACGATGTTTGCTCCCAAGTTTCAGGAACTCTTGAAGTATTATTACTACGTGGGAGGCATGCCTGAAGCCGTATTGAGCTTTAGCCAGAATCGTGACTGGAAAGAGGTGAGAACCATACAGAAGGACATTCTGAACAGTTATCAGAGAGATATGTCGAAGCATGCTCCATCGGAGATTATTCCCCGTATTACTGATTTGTGGAAATCCTTGCCCGCCCAGTTGAGCAAGGAAAACAGGAAGTTTATCTATGGAGTGGTGCGCGAGGGGGCAAGAGCCCGGGAGTATGAGTTGGCCTTGCAGTGGCTGCTGGATGCCGGACTGATATATAAGGTATATAATGTGAAGGCTCCCCAACTGCCGCTTGCCAGTTATGAAGACCGGGCGGCCTTCAAGATCTTTGTCCTGGATGTCGGGCTTCTAGGTGCGATGTCTAATCTCAAGGCTGCGACAATAGTGGCTGGCAACAGTATTTTTACCGAGTTTAAAGGGGCATTGACGGAGCAGTATGTTTTGCAGCAGCTCATTCTCAGGTATGAACCCTATTATTATGCCAAGACCAACAGTACTCAGGAGATTGATTTTCTGCTCCAGGATGAGGAGGATGAGATTGTTCCGCTGGAGGTGAAAGCCGAGACGAATGTCAAGGCAAAGAGCCTGCGCCAGTTTGTTGCAGACAACCAGTCAAAGAAGGCCTATCGCATCTCCATGAATGATTATCTGCAGGAAGATTGGGTTACTAACGTACCGCTCTATGCGGTAAATGGTCTCGAATTTTATTCGATACAAAATTAATCTTTCTCACGAAAACACAAAAGAAATCCCCCAAAAACTTGCATAAAAGAGAAATATTGCTTATTTTTGCATTATCTTTGCAGGAAAGGACGAAAATATGGAACAAGAAAACAACAGAATACAATTACCCCTAGAAGAAATCAAGCTCGCATTCGCTGCTTCATGCGTTGAGGGAGCTGCAAGAAAGCTCGGGGTACCATATATTGAAATATACGAAAGAATGAGAAAGGTTGATTTAATCAACAAATTCATTCTGCCCCACTACGATACGCTCCACACCGAAAGTCGAGAGTATCTTATAGAAGATATCATTGAGTGTCTAACTAATTGGGAGAAGAAAGCTTCTCATCAATAAATACTTAGTATATAATGGAACAGAAAAAATATAAACAGATCAACACAAAGACACCTGAGATTCAAGAAATGATTCTCAGCTATCAGATAGGTGGCGTAGCATACGAACTGTCACAGCGCCTGGAAATATCTCCAGCTCTGGCTCTTGACCTTTTCTATCGCAGCAAGACCTGTGCCCAACTCCACGATAAGCGCACCGGCCTGTATCTCATGAGCAATGGCTACATCGCCGATGATTTCATTTACGAGAAGCAGAGAGGGTACTAAGCCGCATTTTTATATCAGAGATACCTTGCCCCCACACGCCCTGAAGGGGCAGAAGCTCCTAGCCCAGGGTAACACCCTGGGTATAAGCGCAATCAGCCCTGCGCCCTGTAGGGGCAAAAGCTTTATGTTTTGTCTGGAGTTTTAAAGCTTTTGCCCTTACAGACCGAAAAGATTTGCGTATTTTCTAAGATTTTAGCTAAAAAGATTTGCGTATTTTCTAATATTTCCGCTAAAAAAATTTGCGTATTTTCTAAGATCTTCCAGAGGATTATCTCCCTACCGAAGATTCTCATTATGAATTTGAGCCAGAAGATGTGAACAAAGAGAACTTATCCATAGCAGAAATGAGCGGCAAGAAACTCGACTGGTTCCGCAAGGTCTGTGCAGCGGTACTTTAGATACCTTGCGCCCCACATGACCATCATGCTGTTGTCGTATTTCTCCTGTTCCTCTTTGGTCAGAGTCTTGGAGTCGGCGATTTCTGCCAGTCTCTTGAATATCTTATGCTGAGCCTCGAAAGGCATTTTTTCCAATGTCTCCATATGCTTCAAATTATAAATCCAACAATCTAAAAACGTAGTACACTCTTCCTTATGTACTCACGTTGCAAAGATACGCTTTTCTTTCGTAACTTCCAAGAAATTAACTAAGAAAAATTCTCTAATTCTTGACGAAAAACGAATCAAGCACTTGGTATAATTTTAAGATTCAAGAATTTAAGAATTTTCATTCTTGCTTGATGAATTTTGAACTGACAAATCATCACCATAACCCGTCAAATACTCGTTTTAATACTAAAAAGAATGAAATAACCAGCTAAATATTTGGAAGTTACAGGAATATTGCTTATTTTTGCAGAAGAAAAGCTGCACTCGGCAATTTGAAAGCAAGCTTTCATTGCGCACGTTTGCATCACAAACATTTTAAATTATATAATTATGTTAGGAATAAATGCACCAAAAGTTTTAGCTAAAGGCAAATACGCACAAGCCGTTCGTAAAGCCGCTCTTGCATCCATCGGTGCAAAAGCAAAGAAAGATGATGCCACAAAGACATCAAATTATCCATATAAATTTGAGTGGAATTTAGAATGAATTTAGAAGAATATAAAATAGAACTTTTATCAGACTTTGAAGAGTTGATAAATTTCTATACAGGAAAAGACAAAATGGATGACTTTCTTCATAATCACTTACAAGATTGTGAAGAGAGTCATTATTGTAAGACATTTTGTGTCCGCTTAAAAGCAAACAACACGATTGTTGCAATTTTCGCCTTAGCATTCGACTCTGTTGACATTGATTCAGATGATTTTGATGATATGCGTATGGGGGCAGCAGGAACCGATTTGCCAGCAGTAAAAGAAACATTCCGAGAACAATTCGAACAAAAATATACTTATCCCGCTTTAGAAATTGCCTACTTAGCTATTGAACAAAAATTTCAAAGTTTACACCTAGGTTCAGCCTTAATTGAAGAAATAGCTTCGATGGCTAGAAACCAAAGATATGCCGGTTGCGTCTTCTTGACTGTAAGAGCTTGGCATACCTCTGATTATAGCGCAGTAGGTTTCTATGAAAAAAATCAATTTGCAAAATTGACTCCAGTTCCCCAAATGGATGTTTGGCCAATGTACAAAACAATTTGGCCGGAGGAATAACCCCCTACACGCCCTGAACCAACGGGCACCGGACGAAGGGAATTGAAAACCACCACAATTTCCAGGCCCACTCCGTAGAAGATCTTCCAGAGGATTATCTCCCTACCGAAGATTCTTATTATGAATTTGAGCCAGAAGATGTGAACAAAGAGAACTTATCCATAGCAGAAATGAGCGGCAAGAAACTCGACTGGTTCCGCAAGGTCTGTGCAGCGGTACTTTAGATACCTTGCCCCACACGGGCTGAAGGCCCAGAAGCTCCTAGCCCAGGGTAACACCCTGGGTATAAGCGCAATCCGCCTTGCGCCCTGTAAGGGCAAAAGCCTTTTAAAAAAGGATATTAAGAATGAAAACAAGAGAAGAATACATAGCCCTCATCACATCTCATGCCGAAGAACTGCAAAACACCTTCGGCATCACCTCCCTGCGCCTCTTTGGTTCTGTAGCAAGAAACCAGCACCATGAAGGCAGCGATGTAGATATCTATGTAGAAATGCCCCCTAAGTTTTTTCTAGTAGTCCGCCTGAAGGTATACCTTGAAGCCCTTCTGGGTTGCCCTGTAGATATTATCCGGAAGCACCAACACCTCAATCCCTTCCTACTCAAGGAAATTGAGAAAGACGGGATTGAAGTGATAGCAAACAGAAATGAGCGGTAAGAAACTCGACAGGTTCCGCAAGGTCAGCGCATCGGTACACTTTATTCCTCCTCGTCTCTACGCTTCCTATGCCACTTGTAGTCATTGTACAATACCCACAAACCGCCTCCCCCAAAGAAGAGACAGCCCACTATTCCCACTACCTGACAATATGTTTCAGATGGAATTTTTCTTGATACTTTTGGATGAAGAAACATATTGATGCCACCACACACAAAAATCAGACACAACAGGTAAAACTTAATTTTAATCGATATTTTCTTCCTATAAAAAAGAAAACAAACCAAAGAAAGACCTACCATTAACACTAAAATTAATGAAGACATTCTCCCCAAAGTAAATTCTTCATGCCTCAATAACCTAAGGCATAGCGTAAATATGGAAGCAGTAACCAATACAAGACCAACTGCATAACCTATCCAAATCACTTTTCGATTATCTTTAGAATCGAAAAGTGAACCCACGCTCTTCCAATATTTATCCATATCTTTCATAAACCTTATTCCCAATAATAGTAGTTACTAATCACGACGCCTTGCCTCCGGCTCCGCCACCATTTCCGGCACTTCTTCCGGCAATTCATATCTCCTGATATGATGATCTTCCAGATAGATATGGTTCAGCGTAAAGGCCAGCGACTCCAGCGTCTTCTCCCTTACCGCCGGCTTCAGTTCACATTCCCATATCACGATGGTATGCCATCCCATTTCAGCCAGCCGGTGCAGCACCTCATGGTCCCTCTCCCGGTTTCTCCTGATCTTCTCCATCCAGAATCCGGTGTTCGATTTCGGCACCACATAATATTTGCACCCCTCATGTCCGTGCCAGAAGCACCCGTTCACCAGAATACAGGTGCGGTATTTCCTCAGCACGATGTCCGGCTTGCCCGGCAACCGCGGATGATTGAGCCGATACCTGAATCCCCTACTCCACAGAAATTTCCTGACAAGAATCTCCGGTTTGGTATCCCTGCCCCTTATTGCCGCCATGTTATTATGGCGCTGTTCTATGGTCAAACGGTCCGACATATTACTCTATCCTTTTTTAAAGCCCTAAACAAAACTACTTTCCCCTATACCCCATCAGCTTTTCTGCCGTTGTAAACATAGGCTCGCCAGGAACATAGCTCTGGAATTTCTTAAGATGCTCAGCCCTCATATCCTGCAACAATCTGCCGATATCAATATTGCCGATATTCACCTCCTCATCAAAACGGAAGAAGAAGTAATTTCGCTTCGCACCATCATCGTCTCCCTCTACAGTTTCCATCGGATACCAGGTATTGCGCATTCTTTCTTCTGTCACCTTACTTGCCGTATCCTTTACGTGGAACACGTGATATTTACCCGTCTCCTCTGCACCATCGGTATAGAGAATCACGAAATGGATATTCTGTTTTTCGTAGAAATAGGCAGAATGGGCACCATCACGTGCCTCATCTTCCTTTAATTTCAGACGCACATTATAAACCAGACTACCCCTGTCGTTATTGCCCAGAATCCACTTCAGATGCTCCTCTGATTTATAATAACCCACCAGAATGCCACGGCTCAAATCACGCTCCAGATAATGCACAGTAAGCCATTGCGGTGAATCCAGAGGCTGCTCCATTTCCTGTTCCACAGCCGGTTTCAACACCTTCTCAGGGTCCTTACCCATGTTACACTTGTCGATGATGAAATCTTGCTTCAGCTCATTAAACTGCCCCTCCGTCTCGGTCCATTTATCTATAGGGCGGGCATAAGCAAAGTACACCTCCCTATCCTCACCATAAGGCTTAAACACCCTACCGTTCATCTCATAGAAGTGTTTCTGCATATACAGCTCGCCATCAACGCCCAGTTTGGCTCTCATGGCATAGATGCAGTAGTTTTTCTGTATCACCTCCCTTATCTCGTTGCGGAAAATATCTCTCACCTTCCTCTTCCACTGCGCCTTTTCGTTTGCCTTATTTCGGGCATATAGGAAAAGCACATAAAGGAAATTGACATCATACTGCGAAAGGAAGAGCGTATCGCGGTCGAAGAGCCTGTCAGGAAACTGATACGAAACCGTCGTACAGTGCTCCCCATTACCATTATAATGCTTGCGGATATTCTTCTCCCCTGCATTATACCGGTGATCATCATACACGAAACCACTGATAAAGAAGTTAGGAATCACGTCATACCCCTCTGTAGCTCCGGTATCCTGCAAATGGATATCCCTGAAGCTCTCCCTGTCCTTCGCCCTGTTCTTTCTGTCTTCATCATCAAAGGCAGTATCATCAGAGAGGAACAGATTGATGTTCCACTGAATCACATTCCGGGCATAAGTATATTGCTTGTAGATAGATTCCGAAGTAAGCGGATGTCCGTTCTTATAATACTTGCTATCGCCGATATAATATACCTCTCTGCTGGCCTGCGCATCATTCGATGTAAGAGCCAGGTCGGTATAGAGATGGTCCACCCGCTTGCCGTCCTTCTGGTCAGCAAGTCCCTTAGGAATATCGGTATGAGGCGTACCAATCAGGTCGTCAATCATAGCCTCGAACACGATATTGAAATTCTTGGCAAGAATATATTCCTGAGCATGCGCATTGATGGCGATGCGATAAGAATTCTCAAAGAAGGCATAGCACATATCCCAGAGCTGCAGCGCCTTATCCGAAAAATACTTATACTTAATCTGCATGAGTCTCATCTTGCCCATGCCCTTCAGATATTCCTTAAACTGCTTACCCGTAATCAGTTCATACTGGATATTAATAGGCGTCTGGAAACCATATTCAGCATTCAGATAGTTCAGAATGCTATAGTAGATGATAAACAGCTCCTCCTCATAGTTCACGATGCGCTTTTTATTGACAAGTTTCAGGTACACAGGCGCTCCGTTTCCCTGCATGAAGGCAGAAGAATGACTGATGGTTTTCGTCCAGTTAATCTTATTGTTGCCACGGTGCAGATTCTTGACGGTAAAGAGCACGAAGTCACGGTTTTCCTGATTAAACCTGATCAGCGAAAGAACGATGTCGAGATAAGTATTCGTATGCTGCCGCTTACCCTTTCCTGTTCGGGTGATGTGTTTGTAGAGGATAGCCTTGCTGGTAGGATTAGCTTTATAGAACACGCTCAGTGCCCTATATACCCAGACCGAGAATTCGTAGATGAATTTACGGTACTCCCGGCTCAGTTTTTTCTGCTCCTGAGGCGTCAACACCTGTTCTGGGCATACCGTTTCCCCATCCTCCAGCGTTACGCCAGCCAGCACCTCCTTTTTCTTTTGAGGATCATCCTTCAATAGCACTTTTGGCAGGATAAATACACAATCTCTCAGCTGTGGATTATAGAAATAACCCACATACTGCACGCTCACCTTCTTGTCCACATCCTGCAGCACATAAATGTCCTTCAGAATCTTCTCTACAGCTGAGCTTTCGTACTGATGTTCCTCAAATAGAATATACATTATTCGTTCTCCGTATTATTATTTTGCCACTTCATAATTCTGTTCAGAAAGTCAACCAGTCTCACTGTATTGACCTGTTCCCCTTCCTCATCATAGAAATCAGCGAAGGCAAGGTCTTTTTCTGTTTTTTTGCCATTCTTTTCCTCCTGATAAGTAAAGAGCGAAGCATCCTCAAAGCCATAGTCCTTGAAAACATCGTTCCAGAGATAGAATATCACCTTACCCACCAGTGTATCAGCCGTGATGATGGTAGGCTTCTCGTCAGTCTCATTTGCCTTCTCAGACGGCTTGCAGAAGAAATAGCCCAACTGCTTATCGGCGCTGGATGTCATGGAAGCGATGATTTCATTCACCTTCTGGATAAAGTTCCACCAGGAGAGCGTTGTATTCTCGTCTATTATCTTTACAGGCTCTCCGTTCGCATCCTTTATCTGGATATTCCAGCCCAGTTCCTCGCCGTTCTCCTTCTTGCCTTTCTTAATCTTGATATACTTCCAGTCCCAACGACGCTTAAAGGCAGAGTCGATTGGGAAGAGACTCTGGTCGCTGGTGTTCATGGTTGCAAGAATACTCATGTTAGGCGGCAAAGCCATAAAGCCAAACCAGTCTCTATCAGGGTATCTGTCCTTGCCCTCCTTATCCAGGCCGAATCTCTTGTTCATAGTCGCCGTATAGCCCTGGATACGAAGTTCTTTCAGATGTTCAGCTATATCCGTATCAGCCTTGATAGGATAAGTACTCCATCCGTCGTCGCTTCTATCCAGCAGCTGGAAGATGTCTCCAAACACCTGGGCACAGTTGCCTCGGTTAATCTCCTCGATAACCAGGGCTATTTCCTCCTCTGGGTTCATCCAGGCCTGCTTGTAAGCCTCTAGGAACGCCTGCTCCACGAACTCATAAGTCAGGCACTGGGAGTCCTTTATCTTATGTGGCTTGTAGCAGCCAACAAACGTAGCATAGTCGCTATCAGGATGGAAGGTGGTACGGATACAGGTAATCTTTCCTTCGTCCTCTTCCTTCTTGATAGTATGCGATTTACCGGTACCAGGAGCACCATAGTAAATGATTTGGCGAGGGGTGAAATCTCCGAATTCCAGGGGGTTATCCTCTGGTTCTTCCATTGGCATATTCGGATCGCTTTTCAACAAGTCGACAAATGCATCATAGAACTTTTTGAGGTTCTCATTTGGTTCCTGACCATCATATAAGCCGAGTTCATCCAAAGACATAGTATCTTTAGGGATTCTTTCTTTAGAAGATTCTTGATATTCAACCAGTTTCAGAGAAATGATAGTATCCCCATTCCAGTTGGCAAGCACATTATGTCCGGTTTTATCCCAATGTAGATAAGCGGCATGTCCTTTAGGTCCCTGTCCATGTACAGCGATACAAATTCTACCAGCAGAGTATTGCTCCCATGGCTCTACCTGCTTTTGGATATTACCACCCTTGTATCCTTGTCCTGACTTTCTAAAAGAATCATTCTTTATAAAAGGCTCCAGATATTCTTCATAGCCTTTTACTGTTTTATCACCAGTAACAACATATTGGAGATGGGCACAGAAATACTCCAGGAGATGCTTGAAGTTAACGTAGTCAGAAGTTTCTTCACCATTTACATTTTGTATGGTCTCAAAACTTTCCGGATTATTAATCTCCCACATCTCATGAGTTCCTTGAGCATTGCGATACACATATTTTTTGCCAAAGCAATCAGATACAAACTTGACAAAATCTGGAACCATCAACTGGGTATCTTTTCCTTTTGAATCTTTTCCTGGAAACCAATCCACATAAAGATACAATTCCCTCCCATCAACAATGAATGGGTCTGTATACCATCTTCTTCCATTATCTGTCGAATTACGAGTATTTATTTCCGATATGTCGGTAAACATAAATATGTTCTGCAACTTATATTCACCATCTTTTTTAATTGTGATAGGTACATTAGATTCTGTTGTATTAAAATAGGGAAGCATTCTATCCAACTCACCCATCATGCGGAAATAATCCAAACATAAATGTACAAAGGTTCTATGTTCTTTAGATATTGCAATGAGTCTATTCTCGTGTGATGTATCATACTTTGAATCTATTATAGCAAGCAATTTTTTAAAAGAACGAATTTTAGTTAGTAATCTAAAATATTCTTCCTTTGATGCTGTATATACAGATAAAGATTGACTATTTTCGAAAATATCCTCCAAACCCGAATAATCCTCAGACTTATTGTTTAAAAGCACTGCTGTCCCGTTTAGAAATCATCGGGCCTGAAAAGGCTTGGATATAGCCAAT
>ERZ836358.3504-NODE-3504-length-10159-cov-13.165875_pt1 | contig 10159 bp, 5 predicted proteins | sample MGYA00519942_ERZ836358 | MGnify/ENA primary metagenome ERZ836358 (study PRJEB31850, sample SAMEA3708798) | human gut metagenome | biome: human gut; feature: human-associated habitat; material: faeces | place: China | collected 2014 ...
CCATGTAGAAGTTGGACATATCAATGACGCAGAAGTTGTACAGTGCGTGGTAGGCACGGCTGAAGTCGTAGTGCTCGTAGGCATCGCGCATGGTGGCGGTCAGCTTGTTGCAGGCCTCGAGTGCCCAGCGGTCGATCTCGAACAGCTGGTCATCATCGACCATATCCTTCGCGGGATCAAAGTCGCTGATATTGCCCAGCATGAAGCGGGCCGTGTTGCGCATCTTGCGGTACGCCTCGGACAGCTGGCGGAAAATTTCCTTACCGGCGCGGACGTCGACGGTGTAATCGCTGGAAGCGACCCACAGACGGATGATGTCAGCACCGTAGTCGCGGATGATCTCACTGGGCTCCATGCCGTTGCCGGCGGACTTGTGCATCTGCTTGCCCTGGGCATCGACGACCCAGCCGTGGCACAGGACCTCGCGGTACGGGGCCACACCCTGGGTGGCAACGCTGGTCAGCAGACTGGACTGGAACCAGCCGCGGAACTGGTCGGCACCCTCCATATACATATCAACGGGCCAGCGCAGCTCGGGGCGCTCACGGCAGACAGCGCTCCAGGTGGAGCCGGAGTCGAACCAGACGTCCATGATGTCGGGGTCCTTCTCCCAGTCGGAGGCACCGCACTCGCAGACCTCGGTCTTGGGCAGGATGTCGTTGGCATCGTACTTGTACCAGGCGTCGCTGCCCTCCTTGCGGAACAGGTCGGACACAGCCTTGATGGAGGCATCGGTGATATGGTACTTGCCGCACTTCTTGCAGTAGAATACCGGGATGGGCACGCCCCAGACGCGCTGGCGGCTGATGCACCAGTCACTGCGGTCACGGACCATACCGGCCATGCGGTCATGGCCCCACGCCGGCTGCCAGTGCACGCTGTCAATGGCCTTGTAGACGTCCTCCTTGAAGGCGTCGATGGAGCAGAACCACTGCTCGGTAGCACGGAAGATGATGGGATGATGGCAGCGCCAGCAATGCGGGTACTGGTGGGTGATGTGCTGCACACCCATCAGATGGCCGCTCTCCTTGATGTGCTCCAGAATGACCTTGTTGGCGTCCCAGACCTTGAGACCGGCAAACTTCTCGCCCGCCTCGGCGGTCAGGCGGCCCGCATCGTCCACGGGAACGACAACGGGAACCTGCGGATAGTGATTGACGCAGACCTCAAAGTCCTCAACACCATGGCCGGGAGCGGTGTGGACGCAGCCCGTGCCGCCTTCCAGCGTGACGTGGTCGCCCAGAATGACCAGACCCTTGCGGTCAAGGAACGGATGCTGATACTGCATGAGCTCGAGCTCACTGCCGAGAACAGTCTCGGGCAGGACCTCGTACTCGTCGATATGGCAGCCCTTCATCGTGGACTCAACGAGCTCGCGGGCCATGATGTGGTAGGCGTCACCGATCTTGACGAAGGCATATTCCAGATTGGGGTTCAGGCAGGTCGCGACGTTGGCGGGCAGTGTCCAGGTGGTGGTCGTCCAGATGACGATCCATGCCTTGTCCAGCGGGATGTTGTGCTTGGCCAGCACGCCGTTGGGGTCGTCGGTCAGCTTGAAGCGGACATAGATGGAATCGCACTCGTCCTCGGCGTACTCGATCTCAGCCTCGGCCAGGGCGGTGCGGTCCTCAGGGCACCAGTACACGGCCTTCATGCCCTTGTAGATGTAGCCCTTCTTGGCCATCTCGCCGAAGATCTCGACCTGGCGTGCCTCAAACTCGGGGCGCAGGGTCAGGTAGGGGTTCTCAAAGTCGCCCTGCACGCCCAGACGCTTGAACTGCTCGTTCATGACGCCGATGTGCTCGGTGGCAAACTCTTTGCAGATCTGGCGCAGCTCCAGCTTGGAGACACCGGCCTTCTTGTCGCCGAGGGAGCTCAGCGCCTTCAGCTCGATGGGCAGGCCGTGGGTGTCATAGCCGGGCACGTAGGGTGCCTGGAAGCCGGACATGTTCTTATAGCGGATGATGATGTCCTTGATGATCTTGTTCAGCGCCGTACCCATGTGGATATTGCCGTTGGCATACGGAGGGCCGTCGTGCAGGATGTACTGCGGCTTGCCCTCATTGTTCTTAATCATCTGCTCATAGACATGGTTCTGCTCCCAGTCCTCGAGCATTTTGGGTTCCTTCTTCGGCAGACCGGCCCGCATTTCAAACGAGGTCTGCATCTTATGGATGGTGTCGTTGTAGTTCTGCGCCAAAGTTTCCTACTCTCCTCTATTTATTGGATTCTTTAGTTATATCACATCGGGCGTCAGCTGTCAAAGTCAACGCCTTCAAAGTTATCGAACGCCGGGGAATTCAGCTCCTCCTGCGGTTCGTCACTTGCCTTTTTGCGGGTCGTGCGCCTGGTCGTACCGGCCTTGCGGCGGCGGGCAGGCTTGGCCTCCGGCTCGTCATACAGGCCGGAGACATCCTGGAGCCGCGTCTCGTCGATGGCGGGCTCCTCCACGGGAATTGGGGCGGGCTCGGCTTCCTCCGGCTCCTCCGGGTGCGGCGCGATGGCAAATTCCACCGTGTCTACCTTTTCGCCCTGAGCCCGGGCACTTTCCGTCGGCTCCGGCACGGGCTGGGCTGTGGGCGGCTCATAGTAGGCCGTCTCCTGCATGGCGGGCATCTGGGCTGTCTGCTGTACCGGGGCCGGCTCCGGCACAGGCTGGGCTGCGGGGGCCGTGTAGACCGGGGCCTGCACAGCAGACTGCGGCTCTGCCGCAGGGGCAGCGGCCTGCTCCGGGGCCGGGGACGGCGGCGGAACGGGTTCATCCTCGGGCCGTCTGGTATAATCGGGCAGTTTATTGATAAGGTTGATATGCTTGCGGTACATCTCGATCAGCGAACGCTTAAAGCTGTCTGCCTCACCCTTGAGCGTGACGATCTCCTGCTTGGCCAGCTCGACGTCATCGCGGGCGCGCTGCTCGCGGTCCTCCGCCTTGATGTTGGCCGAGCGGATGATCTCCGCCGCTTTCTGCTTGGACTCGCGGATAATACTGTCCCCCATGCGCTGGGCGTTGATCATCGACGTACTCAGGGAGTTTTCCATCGTTCGGTATTTTTCAATGCGCTGGGCCAGCATGACGAGCTTTTTCTGCAAATCATCATTCTGGGCAGCCAGGTCGTCCATTGCCTGGGCGACCTGCTTGAGATAATCATCCACATCCTCACGGCGATAGCCCTGGAACGCTTTGTCAAATGTGACGTGGCGGACATCCTCGGAAGAGATCATGACGGCTTTCCTCCTGTATGCGGGGCACACGGCCCCGTTATTCCCTGCCCGCAGCGCTGCGGGCGATCCTGCGCTCAATATTGGTAAAAGGATATGAACAGACGATCCTTGCGGCTTTTGCCGCCGATAGCCGCCAGCTTGAAGCGCCCCACACCGCGCACTGTAAAAATATCCGCGGCGTAGGCGGTCTCGTGGGCGGCCTTCAACGGCAGGTGGTTGATCTCCACACGGCCCGCGGCGATATATTCTGCCGCGCGGGTGCGGGAGGTGTGCAGCATGGCTGCCAGCACCGCGTCCGCACGCAGGGACGGCACGGTAGCCTCCTGCAGGGTGCGCTCGCGGCTTTCAGCCAGACGGGCGGGCAGTGCGTCGATGCACGCAGTATGCACGGTGCAGTGCCCTGCGCCGGTCAGCTCCGCGTTTATAAATTCCTGCTTGTCGGCGAGGATCACCGCGTAAAATGTGTCCTCACGCTCGGGGTCTGCCAGCAGGTCCCCCACGCAGCTGCGCTCAAGGCCAAGGCCCAGAATCGCACCGAGATAATCCCGGTGGGTCGGCAGCTTATCCCCGTAAGCGGTGCATTGCAGGTAGGCCAGCGGTTCTTCCTGCCAGGCGTCGGGCGGCTCAATACAGAGTACCCGGCGTTCTGCCGCGTCAAAGCCGCCCCAAAAGCGGATGCAGCTGCACCCGGCCTTGTTGCAGGCGGCCTGCGCCAGGCTCTGCTCCCGGTCCGAGAGAAAACCCGTATAACGCGGGATGCCGCGGCTTACCGCAACGCGGCACAGCTCCTCGACACGGCGCATCAGGCGGCGCTCGTCGTCATTCTGCGGCGGCACAAAGCCGCGCACCGCATTGGCGGTATCAGAAGAAGACGCCATTGTTTTCCAGCTCGTCGAGCAGGTCACCCATAATATCAACGTTGTACGGCGTAATAATGAAGGTGCTGGTCGCCACGCGCTTGATCTGGCCGTTGTTGGCATACGCTACACCGGACAGGAAGTCGATCAGACGGCGGGAGACCTCTTTGCTGGCAGACTCCAGATTCAGCACCACAGTATGCTTGGCGTTGAGCTGGTCCGCAATGCTGGACGCATCGTCAAAGCGCTCCGGTTTGACCAGAACGACCTGCAGCTGGGTCGTCGCGTTGATGTTCACGACCTTATTGCTGTGCTGTTTGATCTCCTGCTGCTGGGTATACTCCTGCGCAGCTGCAGCCCCCTGCCCGCCGGGGAAAACATTCTCTTCAGTGTCATCTACATAGGAATCTGCATCGGGGTCGATACCGAGCTTGCTTCTCAAACTGTCAAGCATGGACATGGTCGTAAAACTCCTTTGATTAGAAAGCGCCGTTTACGTCAGCGCGTCATTACAGCGATATACATTAAATATTATCTTCTTTTTTGGCAGTCTTGTCAATACAAACGGCGTATTTTCGTTACAATAGTTTGCCATCCTCCAAATTTGTGCCCTGCACGATGATCTCATCATAGAGGCGCACCTCATTTGCACTGCCGAGCTTGCCGTCCTCCGGGACAAGAATGTAGCTGTCATTCTCATACAGCGTTGTGATCTTCAAAAAGCGCTGCAGGTTGCCGTACTTAACATAGACACCGCGCTGGCCGTTCACGATATGCAGCGCCGCCTTGTCGATGCGGATGCCCTCGTAGGTTTTTAAATCGACCTGCACGGTCTCGCAGCCCAGGCCCAGGACCTCGGCGCTGATGGTCTGGCATTGCAGCACGATCTTGGCAATGCCGTTGTCCTTGTCCTCGGTGACTTCCTCCACCGTGGCGGAAAGCGGGGTGTTCTGCTTGCCGGGTACGCTGATTTTCACCGTGGACAGGCCGTCGAACCGTGCGGCGGTATCCAAATCGCAGACCGCGTAGAATTTCCAGCTGAAGCCCGTCGCGATCTGTCCGGCGCGGTTTGTATCCGCTGCCGGGAAGCCGTCTGCCAGCATTTTTTGCAGCGTGGCCGGGTCGGCATCGGCCAGCGCCCGGCAGTCCGTCCGGATGGCGGGCGAGGCCTCCGTGCGGCTGAAATAGCCGTTCGTTGTGGCGGTGACGGTCTGCAGCGTGTCGAGCTGTGCCTTGATACCGTCGTACTCGGTCTGCAGCGCTGCGATGGACTGGGAGAAATCCGCCGTCTGCCCGGTGCTGATCTGCAGACGGTTCTGGGCCAGCAGAAAGCTGTCCTGCGCGTCGGAGATGCCGGTATACTGGGCAGTGTCCAGCTTATCCAGCAGGTTGTACAACGCCTGCTTCGTCTGGTTTGTCAACACCGAAAGCTCACTGCCGGCAGAATTCTGCGACTTCGTAAGCAGCGTGATGGAGCGCTCGAGCCGGTCCAGACGCTCACGCTGCAGGCCCTGGGTGTCATCGGTGTAGCATTCGGCTACCACCGTGCCGTTCGTCACGCGCTCGCCGTCCTGCACAAGATAGCCGAGATTGCCGCTGCCCGGCACATCCACAGCGTCAAATGCCACAACGCCGGTCAGGTTCAGGCTTTCGGCCAGCGTGTAGCGGATGGCGGTCTCGGTCTTGTAGGACCGATGGAAGATCAGCACGAACTGGACGGCAACATACAGCAGGAAGAGTGCCAGTGCCAGCAGACCCAGCGCGTGTAAAAGTTTTTTTGCCAGCGGGCGGTCCTGCCGGTTGCTCACGGTGCACCCTCCTTTCCGTTATTCTTCGTTGTGCAAAAAGGCCCGCACCAGCGTGCAGGCGCGCTCGGTGACATCCTCCTCATCCAGATAGAGCCACACCGCGTCGTTCTGACGGCGGAACCAGGTCAGCTGGCGCTTGGCGTAGTTGCGCGTTGCCTGCTTGAGACGCTCGGTGCATTCGGTCAGATTGGCCGTGCCCTCAAAGTACGGGAAGAATTCCTTGTAGCCGATGGCCTGCGCCGCCGTGCGGTAGGCATCGCGGTGGTCGTAGACCTGCCTTGCTTCGTCCAGCACACCGTTTTCGACCATTTCGTCCACGCGGCGGTCAATGCGGCTGTACAGCACTGCGCGGTCCCGGCAGGTCAGGCAGAGGCAGAGCGCATGGTAGGGTGCCTCGGCGGGCCTGGCCTCGCGGCGCTGGTCGCTCATGCGGCGGCCTGTGGCTTCAAACAGCTCCAGTGCGCGGATGACGCGCGGCAGGTTGTTGGGGTGGACCTGAGCGGCGTAGTCGGGGTCGATCCTTTGCAGCTCGGCGTAAAGTGCCGCGCCGCCCTCGGTGTCCGCCCGCGCCTGTAATCGGGCGCGGATGGCGGGGTCGGTCTTTTCCGGGGCAAACGCCATACCGCTCAAAAGACTGGTGATATACAGCCCCGTGCCGCCCACGACGAGGGGCAGTCTGCCGCGGGCCGTGATGTCCCGTATCAGCGGGTCAGCGGCGGCGGTGAAGTCCGCCACGCTGTAGGGGGTCTCCGGCGGCAGAAAGTCCAAAAGATAATGCGGTATCCCCTGCCGCTCCTCCTCACTCGGCTTCGCCGTGCCTACGTCGAGATTTTTGTAAATCTGCATCGAGTCGGCGTTGATGATCTCGCCGTCAAAGGCTCTGGCCAACGCGACGGAAAGTGCGGTCTTGCCGCTGGCCGTCGGCCCGCCGACGGCGACGACGCGGGGTTTAGACAAGTCGGCCAAACTGCTTTTCCAGCTCCTTCCGGGTGATTTTCAATACGCAGGGCCGCCCGTGCGGGCAGAACGGCGGGACCGTGCCGTCCATGATGCGCTGGGCCAGCGCGAGCATCTCGGCGGCGTTCGTGCGGTCCCCCGCTTTGATGGCCGCGCGGCAGGCGATGGAATGCAGCACCCACTCGGTCTTTTCACGCAGGGCGTCGCGTCCGCCGTCGGCGAGCTTTGCCGCCAGCTCCACGATCATATCCTCTACATCGTCCACCGGCACGTCCGCGGGCACAGCGCGCACGACAACAGTCGAGCCGCCGAAGTCCTCGGCCTCGATGCCGGCATCGGTCAGAAGGTCAAGGTTCTGCAAAACGGCCTGTTTTTCCGCGGCGGTCAGATTGACCTGCACAGGGACGAGCAGCATCTGGGACGGCACGCTGCCGTAGTCCCTGGCCAGCTGCTCAAACAGAATGCGCTCATGCGCAGCGTGCTTGTCGATAAGGCAAAGCTCACTGCCGCGCTCGGTGATGATATAGGTCTTGAACACCTCGCCGACAAGGCGCAGCGGCTCGCTTGCAGGCGGCGGGGTCAGCGTCGTCTGCTCGGGACGTGTGCTGACCATGTCGGGCAGGGCGCTTAAAGCATGCGGGTCATTCCGAACGTAATCCGTCTCGGGGTCTGCTGCGGGGGCCTCGTCGGGCAGCTCCGGCAGGATGTCCAGCACCGTGTCATCGCTGACGCCGTGGGGCATCGGCTGCGGGGCGGGAATCGTTACGGGCTCCGACGCGGGCGTTTCAACCGCCGTCACCGGCGTGACCGGGGTCAGCGGTCTCAGTACGGGCCCCGCCGTGTAGGCGGGCTTCGGGGACTGTGCCTCCAGCACGCCCGGGACAGGCTGTGTGCCCTGTGCATTCTGAACGCCCTGCGCCGTCGGCAGCGGGCGCGCAGGCACGGGCGCGGTCAGACCGTTCAAAGCGCGGTATTCTGCCGCGGACAGCGTCGTGAAGCCGCCCTTTTTCGGCTGGGCTGCAGCGGGCCGCGCGGCAGGTGCCGGGGCGGCGGGCTGCAGCACGGTCTGCCCGGGCTTTTCTTCGGGCGCGGTGTGGCCCATCTCAAAGCGGCACTCGCCGCTGCCGGGCGTTGCCAGCGCGGCGCGAACAGCGCGGTAGACAGCGTCAAAGACGTCACTCTCTTTCGCAAAGCGAATTTCGGTTTTCGCCGGGTGGACGTTGACATCGACCATGTCGGGCGGCAGCTCCAGCATGAGCACCGCGCCCGGGAACTTGCCCTGCATCATCGTGCCCTTGTAGGCGTTTTCGAGCGCCGCCATCATTGTGCGGTTTTTGACGTAGCGGCCATTAACAAAGAAATGCTGCGCACCGCGGCTGGCGCGGCAGGCACGCGGCGGCGTGACCAGGCCGGTCACATGGTACAGCTCGCTGCCGCCGTCCACGGGCAGCAGGTCGCGGGCAAATTCACGGCCCAGGACCGCGTAGACCGCACTGCGCAGGTCGCCGTCGCCGGGGGTCACATACTGCTGCTTGCCGTCGCGCAGATAGCGGAAGCTGATCTCCGGGTGGGACAGCGCCGCGTGCAGGACGGTCTCAGCCACAAACGTGCCCTCGCTGGCGTCCTTTTTCAAAAACTTCATGCGGGCGGGCGTGTTGTAAAACAGGTCACTGACCGTGATGGTCGTGCCGACGGGGCGTGCGCCGGGCTCCATCCCACGCTCCTCGCCGCCTTCGATGCGGTAGCAGCAGGCGTACTCGTCGGCCTCTGTGCGGGTCAGCACCTCGACGCGGGCAACGCTGGCAATGGAGGCAAGTGCCTCGCCGCGGAAGCCCAAGGTATGGATGTGCCCGAGGTCCTCCGCCGTCGCAATCTTGCTGGTGGCATGGCGGATAAACGCTTTATCGATATATTCCGCTTCTATGCCTGAACCGTTATCTACGATTTGCAGCTGCTGGATGCCACCGCGCACCGCCGACAGCGTGATCTGCGTCGCGCCTGCGTCGATGGCATTTTCCAGCAGCTCCTTCGCCACGGAGGCGGGCCGTTCGACGACCTCGCCCGCTGCAATCAGCTCTGCGGTATGCTTGTCCAGTACACGAATTTCCGCCATGGTTTTCACCTGCCTTTAGTCTTTGTCCAGTGTATTTTTCAGCTCGTACAGGAAGTTCAGCGCCTCCAGCGGGGTCAGTGTCTCAATGTCTACATTGTGGAGTTTTTCGACGACCTCGCTGGGTACGCTGGGGTTGTTGTAAGCCTCGACGGTGTCAAAATCGAGCTGCATCGTGTTATTGCGTCCCGGTGCGCTTGCCTCCAGCTGGCGCAGCACGGCGTGGGCGCGCTTTGTCACGCTGCCGGGCAGACCCGCGAGCTTCGCGACCTCGATGCCGTAGCTGTCGTCGGCGGGGCCTGCCACAATGCGGCGTAAAAACGTGATGTCCTCGCCGCGCTTTTTGACGGCGATATTATAGTTTTTGACGCCGTGAATATCCTGCTCCATGCTCGTCAGCTCGTGGTAGTGCGTGGCGAACAGCGTCTTGCAGCCGATGTTCTCGCAGATAAATTCTACCACACTGCGCGCAATGCTCATGCCGTCAAACGTCGAAGTGCCGCGGCCAATTTCATCCAGAATCACTAAGCTGTCCTTCGTCGCGTTTTTCAGGATCTCCGCAACCTCGGTCATCTCGACCATGAAGGTCGACTGCCCGGCGGCGAGGTCATCCGACGCGCCGACGCGGGTGAAGATGGCATCCACCACGCCGATATGCGCCGCGGCGGCAGGCACAAAGCTGCCAATCTGCGCCATCAGGGCAATCAGCGCATTCTGGCGCATGTACGTAGATTTACCGGCCATGTTCGGGCCGGTGATGAGCAGCATCCGGTTCTCGTCCTCGTCGAGCATCGTATCGTTGGGCACAAACAGACTGCCCTTGAGCATCTGTTCAATGACCGGGTGGCGGCCCTCCTTGATCTCCATAACGCCGCTCTCATCCACGTTTGGCATGACGTAGTTGTTTTGCAGCGCCGCCTCGGCAAAGCCTGCCAGCACATCGAGCTGGGCCACAGCCGATGCCGTGCGCTGAATGCGGACGACCTCTGCGGAGATCGACGAAAGCAGGTCGGCAAACAGCTGGTGTTCCAGAACCAGCAGGCGCTCGTTCGCGCCGAGGATCTTATTTTCCAGCTCCTTCAGTTCGGGCGTGATGTAGCGCTCGCCCGTCGTCAGCGTCTGCTTGCGGGTGAAGGTATCAGGCACCGAGTCGGTGTAGGAGCGGCTGACCTCGATATAGTAGCCGAACACCTTGTTGAAGCCGA
>ERZ836358.3505-NODE-3505-length-10156-cov-7.347886_pt1 | contig 10156 bp, 8 predicted proteins | sample MGYA00519942_ERZ836358 | MGnify/ENA primary metagenome ERZ836358 (study PRJEB31850, sample SAMEA3708798) | human gut metagenome | biome: human gut; feature: human-associated habitat; material: faeces | place: China | collected 2014 ...
GTGAGGTGGATGCCACCTGCACCAACGCCCTGAACAAGGAAGCCATGAACAAGGCACTGGAGTACTACCACGGCGAAAAGTCGGACGGCTACACCCACTTTGACGGCCACACCGAGATCTACGCTACCTACACCCACACCAAAAAGTACACCATGATGCTGGCCCATCACGACCTGCGCGTGGTGCACGTTTCCACCCACGTTTCCCTGCGGGAGGCCTGCGACCGGGTCAAGAAGGATCGCGTGCTGGAGGTCATCGAGATCGCCAACAAGGCCTGCAAGGATATGGGCATCGAGAACCCCCGCATCGCTGTGGCAGGTCTGAACCCCCACTGCGGTGAGAACGGCCTGTTCGGCCGGGAGGAGATCGAGGAGATCACCCCCGCCATTGAGGCTGCCAAGGCCGAGGGCATCACCGGCGTCGTGGGTCCCTGCCCGCCGGACAGCGTGTTCTCGCAGGCCATCGGCGGCTGGTACGACATCGTGGTGTGTATGTACCACGATCAGGGTCACATCCCGCTCAAGACCGTGGGCTTTGTCTACGACCGCGAAAAGCAGGAGTGGAAGGCCGTGGAGGGCGTCAACGTCACGCTGGGTCTGCCCATCATCCGCGCCAGCGTGGATCACGGCACCGACTTCTACCACGCCGGTAAGGGCAACGGCAACGAGCTGAGCCTTGTCAATGCCATCAAGTATGCGGTCAAAATGACCGGCCGCGCCAACTAAGTTATCCCCATCCCAACCAATTCTTCATTTTCTTCCAGAGAGAGCCGCTGCACCCCGTACGGTGCGGCGGCTTTTTCTGGTTTTGCTCTGTTTCAAAAAGCAACAAATCAGTCAAAGCTAACCGCAATATGTTTCAAGATGTGACACATTGTGGCAGAAAAATTGAACAAATTCTGAATATGTTTCAAAAAAGAACACAACGAGCCAAAAAATGATTGTGACGCACAGCGGAAAACTATATACTTTTAATCAAGAAAGCCGCATCGGAATTGTGCAAAGGGTCGGGCTCTTGCGCAACAGGTACTGCGGACACAAAAAAGGAGGACACGTTCTATGACACTTCCCATGATCATTGCTCTGGCAGTGACTGTTCTCATGATCATCCTGATCATGGTGGATAAACTGCCCTTCGGTGCACCCCCGCTGCTGGCGCTGCTGCTGCTGGTGGTGTTCGGCGTTACCGACATCAAGACCGCCTTCGGCGGCTTCGCAAACCCCACCATCGTCATGCTGGCATCCTTCATGGCCATCATTGCGGCCCTGCAAAAGACCAGCTTCATCGTCAAGTTCAAGCAGACCATGTTCAACATGGCCAGCAAGGGCGGCTTTAAGGCCTACGTCCTGCTGATCCTCATCGTTATGCTGGGCTGCAGCCTGTTCGGTACCGGTTCCACCGCCTACTATGTGCTGGTCATCGGCCTGCTGTCCACTCTGCCCTACTCCAAGCAGCTGCCCCCGTCCAGGGTTCTGATGCCTGCGGGCTTTGCAGCAAACCACCCGCTGCTGCCCTTCAACACCGCTCTGCAGTACGGCATCGTGATCGCCGTTCTGGAAAGCGCAGGCGTTGCGGCAAACGTCAATCTGGTCAAGTTCTCTCTGGTCAACCTGTGCCTGTCCATCGGCTTCCTGGTGTGGTGCATCCTGGCCTACAAGATCCTGCCGGATCACCCCATTGCCGAGGCCAAGGAAGAGGCTCTCCACGCCGGTGAGCAGAAGGTCGCTCTGACCAAGAATCAGGAGCTCATCACCTACTTCAGCTTTGTGCTCGCCGTTGTGGGCATGATCCTGCAGAGCAAGATCGGTGACGCAGGCTACGCCATCACCGGTCTGGCCGTGGGCATCATCCTGATCTCCGGCGTCATGGACTTCAACGAGATCCGCAACTCCATCAGCGCACCCATCATCCTGATGTCCGCAGGCGTCATCGGCATCGCCGATGCTCTGGGCAACACCGGCCTGACCAGTCTGGTCGGCGAGACCGTTGCCAAGATGCTGGGCACCAACGTCAACCCCTTCGTGCTGATCTTCGCCTTCTGCATCCTGACCAGTGTGCTGGCCACCCTGACCGGTTCCACCATCGGCACCGTGTACGTCTTTGCTCCCATGGCCATTGCCACCTGCGTCAATCTGGGTCTGGACCCCACCGCAGCCGCTGCCGCTATCGTGGTCTCCGGCTGGTGCGGACACTTCCTGCCCATTGACGGTATGCCCGCCATGATCATGGGTGCCGGCGACTACAAGATCACCGAGTTCTGGAAGTTCACCATTCCGCAGTACTTCATCCGTCTGCTGGCGCTGACGGTGGGCGCTGTGCTGATCTTCCCCATGAAGTAACAGGAGAAACACCAAATGAAAAATACGTTTGAGCTGGAGCATGTCGGCATCAACACCGACAACGCAGGCGAGGCCGAGCAACTGGCGCTGCTGCTGTGCAAGCTGTTCAACTTGGAGCCCCGCCACGGACAGAAGTCCGAGTTTGCCGGCAACTATTTCGAGTGCATGAAGAGCCCCTTTCTGGGCAAGAACGGCCACATCGCAATGCGCACCCCCGACCTGAAGGCTGCGATGGAGGAGCTGGAGGAAAATGGCTTCCGCTTCCGCATGGAGACTGCCGCCTATTTTGAGGACGGCCGCATCAAGAATGTGTATCTTGAGGGCGAGTACGGCGGTTTTGCCATCCACATCATGCAGAAATAACGCCAACTGACCGATCTTGTGCAGAACCGGGGATGGAGCGATCCGTTCCCGGTTCTGTGGTTCACGCCCCGCGAAAAATCAGAGGAGAAAAATTATGCTGGTTCCTGTATTGCTATTTATCGTCGGTCTGCTGTTCCTGATCAAGGGCGGCGACTGGTTCGTGGACGGTGCTTCGGCACTGGCACGGCGGTTCCACCTGCCGGAGCTGCTCATCGGCGCAACGGTGGTATCCATCGGCACCACCCTGCCGGAGGTCATGGTGTCCACCATGTCCGCCGTGTCCGGCCATGGTGAGATCGCCTACGGCAACGCCATCGGCTCGGTCATCTGCAACTCTGCCCTGATCGCCGCCATCACCATCGCCGTCCGTCCGGGCAAGGTAGACCCCAAGACCCTGCGGGTGCCGGTAGCCTTCTTCTTTGCAGCAGCCGCCATCTACTGCGTGGCTGCTTACGCCATGGGCGAGTTCACCCGCCCGCTGGGCTTTGTGATGCTGGCCATGTTCGTGGCCTACATGGTGGCAAACGTATTGCAGATGAAAAAAGCCCCTGCCGCCGCCGAAGCGGAGGCCGAGGCCGAAAATGCCGGGGAAGAGATGTCCCTTACCAAAACGCTGGTGCTGCTGGTGCTGGGCGCTGTGCTGATCGCACTGGGCGCAAACCTGCTGGTGGATAACGGCACCCTCATCGCACAGGCACTGGGCGTGCCGGAGTCGGTCATCGCGCTGACCTTTGTGGCGCTGGGCACCTCTCTGCCGGAGCTGGTCACCGCCATCACCTCGCTGGTCAAGGGTTGCAGCGATCTGTCCCTTGGCAACATCGTGGGCGCAAACGTGTTCAACCTGGTGCTGGTCAGCGGTGTGTCCGTCACGCTGGCACCCTTCACCGTGCCGCAGAGTTCCACCCTGTTCGGCATCAATTCCAGCCTTGTACTGGAGATCCCGGTCATGCTGGCTGTCATGATGATCATGACCCTTCCCGCGCTGAAGCGCGGCAGGCTGTCCCGTGCACAGGGCATTATTCTGCTGTGCATCTATGCTGCCTTCTGCGCCATCCAGTTTACCATGTGATATTCCCGGAGATACTTCCTTGCCCCCGGCCTGCTCTGTCAGGCCGGGGGCTTTGGTTATTGCACCCTGCGGCGCGGCTTCCGCTTTACGGCTGGGTGAGCACCTCCGGGTCACCGGGCTTATAGATATGAGTCTTGGCCAGACGGCGCATGGTGTCCTCGTGGTTGCGGCTGGCGTAGGCGGTGTACAGGATATCCACCACGTTCAGCTGGGAAAGGCGGGAGGACATGGCACCGTTGCGGAACAGGCTCTCGTTGGCGGCGACATACAGCACATGGTCGGCCAGCTGTGCCACCTCGGAGGGGTAGTAGCGGGTCACTGCGATCACCGGTGCGCCGCCCGCCTTCATCTCCTTGATGCACTGGATCATCTCCATGGTCTGCCCGGAGTAGGAGAACACGATGCCCACATCCTGCGCAGTGGCGTTGCGTGCCTGCAAAAGCTGCGAGTGGGAGTCCTCGTTGACCACGCAGGGCTTGTCCAGACGCAGAAATTTCAGGTAGGTGTCTTTTGCCACGCACAGCGAGGAACCAATGCCGAACAACAGCACCGTGCGGGCGTTGGCGATCAGCTCCACGCACTGCTCCAGCTCGTCCAGCAAAAGCAGCCGCTGGGTGTCCAGCAGGCTCTGGATGTTCTTGTGGGTCACCTTGTCCACGATCTCCTGCAGGCTGTCCTGCGGGGTGATGTCCTTTTCCCGGTGGCTGCCGTTCTCCCCAAGGGTGGCAAGCTCCAGCGTCAGGGCGTGGCGCAGTTCCTTGTAGCCCTGAAAGCCGATGACCCGGCAGATGCGCACCACGCTGGAAGGGGAGGAGAAAGAGCGCCGCGCCAGATCCCGGATGGTAAGGGTGGTGGTCTCGTCCGGGTTTTCCAGAATGAACTGCGCGATCTGCCGCTCGGTGCTGCTGAGGGAGGGCTGCACCTCCCGCAGGCGTAAAAGAACGTTCTGCATATAGATACCTCTGTTGTATTTCAGGATGGATTGAACAAGCTGCACAAAAAAGTCGTACTTGTACGCAAAAATTTCAAAAACAATGCTTGCATAAAACATTGTACCACAAAATAGTCTTTTTGTGGACATTTTGTTTGAAAAAGTTTATACTTTGGTCACAATCACGCCGCAAGGGGTGCGGCGGAAAGTTGAGGTGCAGGATATGGGTTTGAATCTGAGTGGGATGACCACCGAGACCCGCAACCCGCGCACGATGCAGCTGGACCAGATGTCCCCGCTGGAGATCGTGACTGTCATGAACGAGGAGGACGCCCGGGTACCGCTGGCCATTGCCAAGTGCCTGCCGCAGATCGCGCAGGCGGTGACATGGGCGGCAGAATCCTTTGAAAAAGGCGGACGGCTGTTCTATATGGGCGCCGGTACCTCCGGCCGCTTAGGCGTGCTGGATGCCGCCGAGTGCCCGCCCACCTTTGGTGTGCCGAAGGAGATGGTGGTAGGGCTCATCGCCGGCGGCGAAAAAGCCTTTATCGAGGCTGTGGAGGGCGCAGAGGACAGCCGGGAGCTGGCTGTTGAGGATCTGAAAGCCCACGGCCTGACCGCGAATGACTTTGTGGTGGGCATTGCCGCCTCCGGCCGCACGCCCTATGTGCTGGGCGGTCTGGACTACGCCAAGAGCGTGGGCTGCCACACTGCCGCCATTGCCTGCAATATCGGCAGCGCCATCGGCAAGGCCGCAGAGCTTGCCATTGAGGTGAATTGCGGCCCCGAGGTACTGACCGGTTCCACCCGGCTCAAGTCCGGCACAGCACAGAAGCTGATTTTGAACATGATCTCCACCGGCTCTATGGTGCGCACCGGCAAGGCCTACCAGAACCTGATGGTGGACGTGCAGCAGACCAACGAAAAGCTGCACACCCGCGCCGAGAATATCGTCATTGACGCCACCGGCGTGGAGCGGGAGAAAGCCCGCGCCGCCATTGACGCAGCGGGCGGCAGCGTAAAGACTGCCATCACCATGCTGCTGGCAGACTGCGATGCCGCAGAAGCCGCCCGGCGGCTGGAAAAGGCCCGCGGCCATGTGCGGGAGGCCATCCGGCTGGAAGTGCTGTAAGATATCTCTAAGTTCCTTAGCGGCAAAGGCCGCATCGGATATACACCTGTTTTAAAGGAGGACCCACTTATGACGAATGAAGAACTGGTCCGCGCGGCGCTGGAGAAGGTCGGCGGAAAGAGCAACGTTCTCACCGCAACCAACTGCATGACCCGTCTGCGGGTGCGCGTTAAAGATGACGCCAAGATCGACGACGAGGGCCTGAAGGCCATCGAGGGCGTGATGGGCATCGTGCATGACCGTACCGGCTATGTGGAGATCGTGGTCGGCCCCGGCAAGTGCCGCAAGTGCGCAGATATCTGCCGCGACATGGGCATCCCGGCGGACGCCGCCGCTTCCACCGCCAACGACTGGCAGACCAACAAGGCCGCAGTCAAGGCCGGCCAGAAGCAGAGCAAGGTCAAGGAGCTGTTCAAGACCTTCGGCGATATCTTTATCCCCCTCATCCCGGGCGTTGTGGCTTCCGGTCTGTGCGCCGGCATCAACTCCCTGATCGGTCAGGTGGTGCCGAACTACGCCGACATCCCCGCACTGGCTCTTATCAGCACCCTGCTGGGTCTGATGAACACCTGCTTCCTTGGCTACCTGACCGCATGGGTCGGCTACCGCGCAGCCGAAAAGTTCGGCGGCACCCCCATTCTGGGCGGCATGCTGGGCATGATCACCGGTCTGGAGGGCATCAACAAGATCTCTTCCATTCTGGGTCTGTTCAACGAGGCTGTGCCGCTGGATTCCATCCTGCGTGCAGGCCGCGGCGGCGTGCTGGCTGTTGTGCTGGGCGCATGGTGCCTTGTCAAGATCGAGCGCTGGGTGCGCAAGTGGATGCCCGAATCTCTGGACATCGTGTTCACCCCGCTGATCACCATGATCCTGTGCCTCGTGCCCTATATCCTGATCATCATGCCCGCTACCGGCTATGTTTCCACCGCGCTGTGCTGGGTGGTTGAAAAGCTGTGCATGAGCGATATCCTGATCGTGCGCATCATTGCCGGTTATATTTCCACCGCTCTGTTCCTGCCTATGGTCGCTATGGGCATGCACCATGGTCTGGTTGCTCTGTACTCCGTGCAGCTGGAGAGCTTTGGCTACGTTACCCTGTACCCCGCTCTGGCTATGGCCGGTGCCGGTCAGGTTGGCGCTGCTGTCGCTATCTACTTCAAGGCTAAGAAGTGCGGCAACACCCGCCTGAAGAACGTTATCACCGGCGCACTGCCCGCAGGTCTGCTGGGCATCGGCGAGCCGCTGATCTACGGTGTCACCCTGCCTATGGGCAAGCCCTTCATCAGCGCCGGTCTGGGTGCCGGCTTCGGCGGTGCCTTCGTCATGGCCATGCAGGTGGCTGCTACCGCTTGGGGCCCCTCCGGTCTGCTGGCTCTGTTCGTCATGACCGCCGGCCCTCACGGTGTGGCTGCTTCCGTTGGCTGCTACGCAGTGGGTCTGGTCATCTGCTACATCATGGGCTTTATCGTGACCAACGCAATGGTCTCTGTTGAGGACGTTGCCAATGCTTAAAACACTCGGACGGTCAGTGTATCTGACGCAGTTTGAGGAACAGCGTGCGTCGCTTTCCGCTTTTGCGGCAGGCGGCGCGCCTGTTTTTATCTCACTGCATATCAGCGAAGAATTTGATGCCGCTTACTGCGCCCGCGTGCAGGAGATGTGCGATTTTCTCTCCGCGCAGGGCTGGCGCATTCTGGCAGATGTGTCGGAAAAGACCATCCGGCAGTTCGGCTGTGCCGACCTGACCGCGCTGGCAAAGCGGCTGCACCTGTGGGGTCTGCGGCTGGACTACGGCTTCTCGCTGGAGGAGATGTGTGCCCTTGCGCAGCAGCTGCCCGTTGCCGTCAATGCCTCCACCACCACCCCGGAGGTGGCACGGCAGCTGGCGGCGGGCGGCGGTACGGTCATCGCTATGCACAACTTCTACCCCCGCCCGGAGACCGGCCTTGACCCGGAATTTCTGCGCGAGAGCACCGCAGCTTTGCAGGCGGAGGGCTTGCAGGTGTACGGCTTTATCCCCGGCGACGCCCTGCTGCGCGGGCCGCTGTACGCGGGTCTGCCCACGCTGGAAGCCCACCGCACCGCTGCCCCCTCGGCGGCCTTTGCGGACTTGGCGCTGAACTACGGGCTGGACGGCATTTTTGCGGGCGACCCGGAGGTCAGCGCGCGGGAGCAGGAGTATATCCGGCACTTCTGCACCACCGGCGAGCTCTGCCTGCCGGTCGCCCTGCGCCCCGGCTACGAGAGCCTGTACGACCGCACCTTTACCTGCCGCCCGGACTCGCCCAAGGGGCTTGTGCGGTATCAGGAATCCCGGCTCTACTCCTGCTTTGGCAGCACCGTGCAGCCGGACAACTGCGTGGAGCGCCGCCGCCGCTGCGTGACCATGGATAACATCGGCTATGGCCGCTACTCCGGCGAGATCCAGCTTGTGCGCGCTGACTTACCCGCAGACGAAAAGGTGAACGTCATCGGTGAAGTGCCCGCAGAATACGACCTGCTGCTGGACTGCATTAAGCGTGGAAAGACCTTCCGTATGGTAAAAGTATCATAAATCATAACACAACACCCCCGGACAGCTCTGCGTACTGTCCGGGGGTGTTTTTATGGTTCCCTTCTGTGAAAAAGGGGTTCTGAAAAGTCCGCGTTTGCGCAGCAATGAAAGCCCCAGTGGGGCTTTTAAGCGGCAGAGCGGTCTGCGCAAGCAGATGGAGGGGCTTTGCCCCGACAAGCTCCGCAGACTTTTCAGAACCCCAAAATTCAAAATATATTTTCCGCTGAATATGCGCAAAGCGGACGCGGCGCGCATTCAGATGGTTTTCTTCCTCGGATACACAAAGGCGTCGCGGCGGTACACTGCCACGAGATACGCCGCCATGAAGCACCAGATGATGGGCTCGCACAGGATGACGGCGTTGTAGGCGTAGCGCGGGATGAACACCAGCACAAAGACCACCTTGCCCACCAGCTCAATGACGCTGGAAAACAGCGGCAGCACCTTCTGTCCAAGGCTCTGCAAAGCGTACCGGGTGCACAGCAGCACCCCCAGCACCGCGTAGAACGGCGCGTTCCACACCAGATACCGTGCGCCGTTTTCCAGCACGAGCGGCGCGGTGGAACCGGACACCAGCTGCACCATGTCCCGGGCGCAGAACTGCATCAGCACCATCGCTGCCACCATGACCGCCACCGAGTATAGGTACATCGTGCGCATTCCCCGGCGCACCCGCTCCGGCTGGTTTGCGCCCCGGTTCTGGGAAACAAAGGTAGAGCCAGCATTTGCCATGGAGATCAGCGGCATATCCGTAAAGGCGAACAGCTTGCGCGCGGCAGTGTGCCCTGCGATGGTCAGTGTGCCCAGCCCGTTGATGCCGTATTGCAGCACCACCGACCCCGCCGACACGATGCTGCTCATCAGCCCCATGGAGATGCTCTGGCTGAACAGCTCCCAGTACAAATGCTGTCCCACCGCCCAGTGCCTGCGGGCGGGCAGCAGCAGCGGCACGCGGCGCAGCACATACAGCACGCACAGCACCACCGAGATGCCCTGCGCGATGACGGTAGCCACCGCCGCGCCCTGCACGCCCATGCCAAGCCCGGCAATGAACCACAGGTCCAGCGCCACGTTCAGCCCCGAGCTGATGAGCAGGAACACCAGCGGCATCACGCTGTTGCCGATGGCGCGCAGCAGCCCGGCGCACAGGTTATAAAGGAACATCACCAGCACGCCCAAGTCGATGACGATGATGTAGCGGTAGGCATCTTCTAAAATCTCTGCGGGGGTATCCAGCAGCTGCAATAGCGGCCGCAGGCCGAAAAAGCCCGCCGTGGTAATGACAAAGCTTGCGCAAAGCCCGATGACCAGCGACCCGGCCACCGTTTTTTTGAGCAGGTCCTCGTCCTGTGCCCCGTAGGAACGGGCAGCCACGATGGAAAGCCCGTTGCCGATGCCGATGCCAAAGCCCACCAGCAGCTCGTAGATGGACCCGCAGGAGCCGATGGCGGCCAGTGCGGTATCGCCCAGCACGTTGCCCACGATCATGGTATCCACGGTATTATACAGCTGCTGGAATAAATTGGACACCAGAATGGGCAGCATGAACAGAAAAAGGTTCTTGAAAATAGGCCCGTGCAGCAGGTCTGCATTCCGGTTAAAGAGGTTTGTTTTCAGGGGTCGCGTCTGGGTCATAGGGTTCCTTTCTTCGCGCAAAAAGGAGGCCGTTGCACATTTTTGTGTGCAGTGGCCTCTTTTGCGGTAAAACAATTTAAAAAATTTTATTTGTGTAGTTGCGAAACACCGTAGGTGTTTCGCAACTACTTTT
>ERZ836358.3508-NODE-3508-length-10151-cov-9.850634_pt1 | contig 10151 bp, 9 predicted proteins | sample MGYA00519942_ERZ836358 | MGnify/ENA primary metagenome ERZ836358 (study PRJEB31850, sample SAMEA3708798) | human gut metagenome | biome: human gut; feature: human-associated habitat; material: faeces | place: China | collected 2014 ...
TCATTTGAAGGGAGTAATTCATTATGATGATGCCTGCAAACTACTCTGTTATCGCAGAGAACGAGATGACCTATGTTGTTGGTGGTGGCGTGATCGAGGCTATCGGCGCTGTTACCGCTCCGATCTGGACCGCTGCTAACGTCAAGACCTTCAACACCAACATTGTTACCCTGGTGGGCAACGCTTTTGTTGACAACTTCGTCCACGGCACCGTTGGCTATGTCTTCTCTGAGGGCGCTTCTTGGAAGGGCCTGGGCGAGAGCCTGAAGGGCACCTTCGTTGCTAAGAATGGCCAGGCTGGTGAGACCTTCGCTAAGGTTCTGGGCAACGTTGCTGCTATCTACAACCTGGGCAACGCTACCGTTGCTAACAAGGCTGGCGACGTTAAGCTGTTCAAGTCCACTCCTTCCGCTAAGTACACCTTTAAGGATAAGGATGGCAATGTCGTTGGCTCTATTTGGTAATTAACCAAGCCTGAATAGGTAGAGTATTTCATTTGCACCGCCCTACATTGTAGGCGGGGCTGATGATAATGCCTCGTAATGGTGTGCCAGGAGGCGTAAGCCTTCTGGCACACCTTATTTTTATAATGTCACTTATTACGCGAGTAATAGGTGATAGCCCTCTCAGTCACCTTCGGTGCCAGCTCCCCCAGAGGGGGAGCCACTGGCGTGTCGGTCAAGTTATTTGTTGATCCGGAAACAGCCGGGCGCTGTCCTCATTGGCAGCGGCTGCTGGATGAAAAAGCATAGACGAAGCCGGGGATGGTGCAGGTGAAAGAGCGTGTCCTGAAAAACCTGAAAATGCTGGAGACTGCACGGGGTCTGCGAAGAAAAATGACCTCGCAGGAACGAAAGTTGTGGTATGCGTTTTTGAAGGATTATCCGGTGAAGATCTACAAACAGCGAATCATTGAATCGTTCGTTGTGGATTTTTATTGTGCATCGGCACATCTGATCGTTGAAGTGGATGGGCTGGTTCACCTTCAAAATGCGGCACAAGACCGGGACGAAGCTCGGAGCAGGCGCTTGCAGGCATACGATCTGGAAGTTCTACGTTTTACAAATGCCGAGATCGAAACGCAATTCAGTGATGTGTGCAGTAAGATCGACCGTGTGATCCGGGAACGGCGCGCTGTGTTCGACGAAGAAGCAAGAGGTGACGTTGAATGAGCCGCCAATACGTGAATCCCGACGGCATTTCTGCGGACAATGTTGAAAGAGGCAAAACGCGCTTTTCAACAAGACTGCGTTGCATTGGTTCTGACAATGCGCCGGTGGGCGGTTTCGGAAAAGTAAGATGCTGCTGCCAATGAGAACAGGGCGAAGATGCTGACGGGTGAGGAAATGACCTGCCCGACATGCCAATGGCTCCCCCTTTGGGGGAGCTGGCAATGCGAAGCATTGACTGAGAGGGCTATTGCCTATTACCCCCGCACTTGCGGGAGAAATCTAAAGAAACAGGTGGACGATACCATGAGAGAAATTCAAGTTGCAGAACACAAGACCCTGAAGCTGACCAATGTGCTGTCGCGCAAGGTGGAAGTTGAGGATATGGGCAATCTGGCCATTGTGCTGACCCAGATGCAGAACTTTATCCGCAGCCATGACGCCATGCCGGTGGGCCCCATCGTGCAGTGCGTGAAGATGCGCAAGGGCCCCAACCCCACGGCGGAGATCTACTTCATGCAGCAAGTCAACCAGCTGATCCCCCGGCTGGACCCCGGCTACCAGATGGACGCTCTGCTGCGGGTGCGCAACTGCCTGTATGCCCACTACACCGGCCCCATGAGCTACAGCAACCTCGCCAGCCAGAAACTGGATATCTATGCGTTCGAGCATGAGATCGAGACGACCGGCGATTCGTACACCGTCTATGTCAATCAGGACGACGACAACGGTGTGCTCGACGTCTTTATGGAGACCAAGTGATTATGACGACCATTCAGAACCTTTCCGACCTGCAGGATCGCCGCATCATGATGGAAAAGCGTGTGCCGCCCTTTGGCTACGCGATGATCCTTCTGGTGGCGGGCCTGCTGGTCTTCCTGACCATCTGGAGCACCCAGAACTACCGCACCTACGTCAGCCAGTCGACCGGCACGGTGCAGGCAAGCAACAAGACCTATATCATGTCCAGCTACTCCGGCTCCATCACCGAGCTCAACATCTCGGAGGGCAGCTATGTCAACGAGGGCGACCTCATCGCCCATGTCAAGAGCACCGACATCGACATGCAGCAGGACAGCTACAAGAGCCAGCTGGAGATCTATCAGAAGCAGAAGGCGCAGTACGAAAAGCTGCTGAAGTCCATTCAGGACGACACGAACTATTTCAGCGAGACCGACCTGGACGACCAGCCCTACTATTACCAGTATGAGAGCTACAAGAGCCAGGTGCAGCAGAAGGCCTTTGACGCTTCGCCCTATCAGGCGGCGGGCTACTCCGACGAGCAGATCAAGGCCCTGATGGAGCAGAACCAGAGCGAGATCGAGGCGCTGTACTACTCCACGCTGCAGTCCATCACCAGCAACCTGACCAGTGTGCAGACCAACATCGACAACATTCAGGCTCAGCTGGATACGCTGGCAAGCGGTGCGAACGATTACTACATCTATGCGCCCACGTCCGGCGTCATCCACATGGACACCCCTTATAAGGTGGGCATGGTGCTGAGCGCCGGTTCGGCACTGGCCACCGTGGCCAGCGAGAACAGCGATCAGGAGATCGTGGCGGCCCTGACCGTCAGCGACCGGCCGCTCATCAACGTGGGCGACCCCTGCAAGATCGCGATCACCGGCCTGTCGGAGTATTCCTACGGCAACCTGACCGGCACGGTGACTTCCATTGACAGCGATGTGACCTCCACCGAGTCCGGCTCGTACTACAAGATGACCATCAAGCCCAACAGCACCTATGTGGTGAGCAACAGCGGCGACAAGGTCGATCTGGCCAACGGCATGAGCGTGACCGCCCGTGTCGAGTACGACAAGCTGACTTACTTTGAATATGTCATGGAGGCCCTGGGCGTTTTGTTCCGTTAAACAGCGTCCGCAAACTCAACGCCCAAAGAGGTACGATAGAATGAAACTGAACCCGAAACAGCTGGCCGTAAGCGCCGCCCTGCTGGGCCTGCTGGCCGCAGGCGCAGCGCTGCCCGCAGCCGCAGCCAGCCCCATTTCTGCCCCGGCTGCCATCACCTTCCCGTGGAGCCCTGTGGCGGCCGAGAGCGTGGAAACAGGGGACTATGCCCCCACCATGACCGTGGGCACGGCCCAGCAGCTTTCGCCGGTGGTCCAGCCGCAGAAAGCCGCCAGCCGCAACGGCGTGAGCTACGTTTCCGATAACCCGAACATCGTTTCGGTCGGGGAGGACGGCGTGGCGCAGGCGGTGGGCCTGGGCACGGCGAACATCACGGCCACCTGTGGCGATGTCAGCTGCACCTACACCATCACCACCCAGCCCGACAGTTCGATGATCGCGACGGAGATGGACATCACGCTGGCCTCCAGCACCATTGCCGTGGGCGACACCACGTCGCTCTCGCTGGCAGTGCTGCCCACCACGGCAGCAAACTATATCAGCGTTTCGCTGAGCTCTTCCGATCCCGGCGTGGCCACGGTGAACAACTTCGGCAAAGTGACCGGCGTGGCCCCCGGCAAGGCGACCATCACGGCCACCGCTGGGGATGTGACCTGCTCGGCGACCGTGACTGTCGTGGCAGCCTCCTCCAGTTCGGCGTCCACCGGCCCGGTGGAGTCCATCTCCCTGAATACGAACTACATGGTGCTCAAGCCGGGTGCTTCCGGCACCATCACCGGCTCGGTGGCCCCCTCTTCGGCTTCCCAGAAGCTGACCTTTACCAGCAAGGATAAGAAGATCGCCACCGTGAACGGAAGCGGCGTCGTGACCGGTGTTGCCACCGGCGCGACCTCCATCATCGTTTCCAACGGCAAGGTCTCTTCGTCGGTGACGGTCATCGTCAACCGCACGGCGTCCGCGTCCAGCAGCGGCACGGACAGCACCGGGGAGGGGACGGCTCCGGCGGAGACCGACCCCATCGTGGCCTCCATTGAGAATGCGGCCTCCGATACCATCTCCTACCCGCAGAGTCAGGTCCCGGTGTTGACCACCGCGATGCTGAACGCCCTGCGCACCACGGGCCGCACCCTCGTGCTGGAAGCGGAGGACTACACCCTGACCGTGGACGGCTCCACCATCCGCAACACCACCAGCGAGGTGAACACCGCGCTGACCTTTGCGCCCGACGAGTACGGCCTGCGCTTCACCCTGAACGAGGGCGAGGCCATGCCCTGCGGCGTGACCATCACTATGACCGGCGAAAATGCCGGGTACAGCCGCCTGTACCTGCACAACACCGTGAGCGGGAAGTGGCAGTTCCTCAACAGCTACAAAGACGGCGTGGCACACGCCGATGTGGCGGGCGAGTATCTGCTGACCAACCAGAATCTGCGCTTCACCAGCATCAATTGGACCTTCTTCATCGGCGCAGGCATCCTTGTGGTGGCCTGCCTCATCGCGTATGTCGCGGTCAAGAAGCGGTACTGGTTCTGGTAATTCCGCAGGCAATCAAAGTAGAAAACGCAAAAAGCGATGGCCGTTTCGGGCCATCGCTTTTTGCGTTGAAGAACTTTGCCTTAGAGTTTGAAATACCCCGCCGGTTCATCGTTCTGGCTGCGGTGCTCCATCAAAAAGGTATCGAGCCAGCGGCCATGGCAGTCCCGCGCAATGCGCTCGCGGCGGCCCACCAGGCGGAATCCGCATTTCAGGTGCAGACCTTTGGACGCTGCGTTGTCCTGCAAGACCGTGGATTGCAGCGTCCAGTAACCGGCCGCTTCGGCCTGCTGGCAGAGGGTGGTGAGCAGGTGATATCCCAGCCCCCGGCCCCGGAACCGTTCGCCGATGTAGATGCTGACCTCGGCCACGCCCCGGTAGCACCAGCGGGGGTCGACCCGGTGCAGGGCCGTCCAGCCTGCCAGGACGCCATCGTCCTCCACCACAAGGCGGCATTCTTTGATGTGGGAGGCATCCCACGCGGGATAGGGCGGGCAGTCGGTCTGGAAGGTGGCGTGCTCGGTGGCGATGCCTTCCAGATAGATCTTGGATACTGCCGGCCAATCTTCCGGCGTCATGGGCCGGACTGTGATCTCATTCATACGTTCCCCTGAACGGAGCCGCAATGCTCCGCGATTCCTCAAAAATTCTTCCGATTCTTTCAGTATAGCAGACTTTCCGGCAAAGTACAATGTTTTTAGCCGGAAACTGCACGCCTGCCCGGCAGTTGGCCGCCGGGCGTGGTGGCTTTGGGCAGGAGGTGGTCTTTTTTTATCCGAGATACCTTTTCGAAAACGGTCGGTTGTGCTACAATAGAAGAAAATTCCAGCTGTTTTCGCTCGTGCAGAGCGTGATGACAGCCCGGTTGGAGGAGACGTGCGCTCCGGGCCGGGGCAGCGAAAAGGAGAGTGCCGATGAAAAACATCCTGAGACGGCTGGCCGTGCTGTTCTGCCTGATGCTGGCACTGGCCCTGCCCGCCTTTGCCGAAGGGGAAAAGGGCGAGGCCAACATCACCCCGCAGACCACGATGAAGGAACTGCGCGAAAACCCCAGCATCAAGGGTGCGGGCATTTACACCTATGTATATGTCTGGGAGCGGGATTGTGGACTGCTGAAAAGCAGCAAAGACAACGATACGATGCTGGATGTGATCGGAAAAGAATCCATCAACAGCTGTGTGGCTGGGATGAACTTTCTGATCGACACGTATAATACAGGAACACAAATTACGTACAAACTCTATACGCCGGAAGAAATTGCAGAGGACAAGACGCGCGACCATGCGGAACTCTATTATTTCCCGGCAGATAAGCCCAATGCAAAATATGCGGTCGTGCTTTCGGGCAACGCTCTGTTTTACAGCGGCGAGATGCGGGGCGGTGTTTCCACTGCATGGGAACTGCATCAAAAAGGATATGCGGTATTTGCACTTCGGTATCGGATCGGAAGTGAAGCAAAGGACAACGCACCGATTCAGGACCTTGGCCGTGCGATTCAACTGATTACGGCCAACGCAGAAAAATTCGGGGTCCAGACGGAAGATTATGCGCTGCTGGGATATTCTTCCGGTGGTCAGATTGCGGGCGTATTCTGCGGGCAAGAAGTGGGATATCTTCGTTACAATGTGCCTCGGCCCGGCGTACTGCTGTTGGCGTATCCGATCAATAATTTCTATGAAGCAAAACCGATTTACCGTTGGCTGATCGATACGTATTCGGAAGATCTGCGCTACTACGATTATAATATTTCCGGCTGTGTGACACCGGATTTTCCGCCAACATATTTCTGGTATGGGTTGAATGACATTTTGTTGATGGCCTTCAATTATTATGAGCAGGGCCCGGCACTTCAAAAAGCACTGGCGAGAAATGGTGTTCCGTACCACGAAAGTGTGTACAAACGTGCGTTCCACGGTATTGGCATAGCAGAGGGAACGGATGCAGAAGGCTGGCTCAACGATGCCGCCGCCTTCTGGGAAGAGCAGACCGCGCAGGCGCAGCAGCCTGCCGCATAAGGATCAAGAAAGGAAGCGTTGTAGGATGAAGAACTGGAACGAGACGTTCCGCAGCCTGAATGTGGGCCTGCCGGACGATGTGGAGCGGCTGAAAGCCGCCGGGTATTATCAGGAGGCCATTGAGCGGATCGACGCCTATCTGGCCGAGGACTGGACGGTGACCCAGAACAGCCCCCGCAGCCAGGGCGCGGAACCGGTGGGAGAGCAACTGCCCCAGAACCCCACGCCCCACGGTGTGGAGGCCCTGCGGGACGCGATGCTGGCCCAGCGGGAGATGATGCGCCGCATCCCGGCAGAATACTGCTACACCGAGGACGAAGCCGTGGCCCGGATGCAGGGGATGGTGCGGGACTTCACGCGCGAGGAGTTCCGGCTTCTCGTGAAGGAGGGCCGGGTGGACTGGCGGTTCGTGGAAGGGGAGAAGCACTACCTCGACCGCTTTGCCGAAACGCTGCTGGCGACCCATGCCGACCTCGCCGCCCGCCAGATCGACCCGCCTGCCCCCGGCACTTCGGCACGGGAGTTCCGCAACCGCCAGCATGAACAGATGGAGCGGGACGGCCAGGCAAGCGCCCGCATCACCCTGAAGACCAGCGTTGGCATGTCGGACGAAGCCTTTGCCGCCGCACTGGCCGAGGCGAAGGCGGAGGGGCGGAACAGTGTGCATGTCCGCGCCTGGCTGCCCATCCCGGCCGCCTGTCTTTCCCAGAGCGAGATCGAGCTGCTGGACTGCACCGAGCCGCCTGCCCGCATCGCAGACGAAAACGCGCCTCAGCGGACGGTCTTCTGGGAGGCCGACCTCACCGAGAACCGCCGCTTCGGGGTGGAGTACCGCTACCGGACCACGGCCGTCTACACAGACCCGATGGACATCCGGCCGGATGCACAGCAGCCGACCTTTGACACCAGCGAGGAAGCGCCGCACATCGTCTTCACGCCCTATCTGCGGGCGCTGGCCCACCAGCTGACCGACGGCATCACCGACCCGGCGGAAAAGGCAAAACGCATCTACGATTACGTCACCCTGAACGTGCGCTACCACTATCAGCCCGCCTACTTCGTGCAGGAGTGCCTGCCCGACCAGTGCGCCCGGAACCGCCGGGGCGACTGCGGCATCATGGCGCTGACCTTCATCACCCTCTGCCGTCTGGTGGGCATCCCGGCCCAGTGGCAGAGCGGCCTGTCCGTCTCGCTCACAGGTGTGGGCTGCCACGACTGGGCGATGTTCTATATCGCGCCCAAGGGCTGGATGTATGCGGACTGCTCGTTCGGTGCGTCGATGGCGCGGCAGGGCGATGAAACGATGCGCCGCCACTACTTCGGCAGTCTGGACACCGGGCGGATGGTGGCGAACCGCGCCTTCGAGGCTCCCTTCAACCCGCCCATGACCGGCTTCCGCTCCGACCCCTACGACAACCAGTCCGGCGAATGCGAGGTGGACGGCGTGGGCCTGTATGGCGATGCCCTTGACACCCGCAAGGAACTTGTGAACTACGAATTACTGTAAAAAACACCGGGCCCTGCCTTCTGCGGGACCCGGATTTTGATGATAGGAGAAAACCATTCATGGAATATCTGGCAGGACTTTACACCCTTCTGCTGGTCGCCATCTGCCTGGAACTGGCCGTGGTGCTCTGGCGCACCGGCAAAAAGCAGGGCGGTGCACCGGATCACGACGAGCTCAAGCTCTGGATGCAGCAGCAGCTGGATGCGCAGGCCAGGGAGTTTGCGGCCAGGCAGTCGGCCCTCGCTGAGCAGAATCACACTGCCCTGCGCAGCGTCAGCGAGACGCTGCAGACTGCGGTGCAGAACATGAGCACGACGCTGGCACAGGGGCAGGACAGCCAGCAGCAGCTTCTGGAACGCCGTCTGCGTTCGCTGGAAGCATCCAATACCCAGAAGCTGGAAGAGCTGCGCCGGAGCATGGCCGAGAGCATGACTGCTCTGCAGGCCGAGAACAACCGCAAACTGGATGAGATCCGCCACACCGTCGATGAACAGTTGCAGGATACCCTGCAAAAGCGGGTGAGCGAGAGCTTCAAGGCCGTCAACGAGCAGCTGGAACAGGTGTATAAGGGGCTGGGCGAGATGCAGAACCTTGCCGCCGACGTCGGCGGGCTGAAGCAGGTACTCTCCGGCGTCAAGACCCGCGGCATCCTCGGCGAGATCCAGCTGGGGGCCATTCTGGAAGAGATCCTTGCCCCGGAACAGTACGAGACCAACGTGGCCACCATCCCCGGCAGCAGCCAGCGGGTGGAATATGCCGTCAAGATGCCGGGCGTGGACGGCAGCACGGTCTGGCTGCCCATCGACTCAAAATTCCCCGGTGACACCTACGCCCATTTGCAGGATGCACAGGCTTCCGGCGATGCGCAGGCGGTGGAGAATGCCCGCCACGCGCTGGAGCTTGTGCTGCGCAGCGAGGCAAAGGACATTCGCGAAAAGTACGTGGAACCGCCCTATACGACGACGTTCGGCATCCTGTTCCTGCCATTCGAGGGCCTGTATGCCGAGGTGGTCAATGCCGGATTGCTGGAAGTGCTGCAGCGGGACTATCAGGTGAATGTGGCCGGCCCCAGCACCATGGCGGCCCTGCTGAACAGTTTGCAGATGGGCTTCAAGACGCTGGCTATCCAGAAGCGGTCGGGTGAGGTCTGGCAGCTGCTCGGTGCCGTGAAGACCGAGTTCGACAAGTTCGGGCAGGGGCTCTCCAAAATGCAGCAGCGCCTCCGCCAGACCGACGAAGAGCTTGACAACCTCATTGGGGTGCGCAGCCGCGCCATCAGCCGGAAACTGCGCAGCGTCCAGAGCCTCGACGAGGCCGCAGCGGCCACCCTGCTGGAGCTGGACGCCCCGCTCCGTCCGCTTTCCGGCGGGCAGCTCCCCCAGAGCGGGAGCCAGTGGCAGGACGGCGAACTCTGAGCTGGGCGAAAAAGCAGGAGGTGACGGAGAGGGGAAAGCCTGAATTTAAGAGGTGAAAAATGAAACCATCCGATGGATTATAGCAGTTTGCGTTTTTAATGCACAAGCAACATCCGCAAACTGCATATCGCAAAGATGCCGTTTTGATTGGCACTATTTTTGAAAATTGCGATAATGCGAAAGGCGGTGTAATGACCGCCTTGATGGGCGGCGATGGACGGATGCGATAAGCCGCTGCCAAAAACGAAAAGGTCGCTGTGCCGGAGAAGTGCTCTGCGGTACAGCGGCCTTTTGCAATTTACTCGCACCCGTATAGACGAAAATATTGCTTGCTGGGTCACTTTTCGTCCGGGGCGGAGTCGGGGGTGCTGCCGCTGCCGGAGTTCAGGATCGCCACGAACTGCTGCAGCTGCTTGAGGGAGCTGACACCCAGTTTGTCGTAGATGTTCTTGTTGTGGAAGCGCAGGGTGCTGTCCTTGATGTCCAGCTGCTCCACGATCTCCCTGGAGCGCAGCCCGGCGGCGTAGCCGTCAAAGATGCGGCGTTCGGTCTTGGTCAGGGTGGGGATGCCCGCCACGAAGGTCTGGAAGGCATCGGGCACCGACTCGTTGCGGCACACGTCTGCCAGCCGGGAAAGCTC
>ERZ836358.3516-NODE-3516-length-10124-cov-2.584765_pt1 | contig 10124 bp, 8 predicted proteins | sample MGYA00519942_ERZ836358 | MGnify/ENA primary metagenome ERZ836358 (study PRJEB31850, sample SAMEA3708798) | human gut metagenome | biome: human gut; feature: human-associated habitat; material: faeces | place: China | collected 2014 ...
TGCGCAAGTCCGTTTGGACTTACGCAAGACTGCTACACAACAGGGAAATCATAGCACAGACGGCGAAAAAAATCAAAGGGGAATCTGCACAAATTTTTTCTTTTTCGGGCTGGGGAACTTGCGCGGCGAGTCTGCGTCTGATACTATAGACAAAAACAGAAAGAGAGGATTTCTCCATGATCGGCTTCGGCTTTTTTGATTCGGTGTTTCCCGTGCTGTTCACGGTGATGTTTGTGCTGATTCTGGGCGTGATCATTGCGACGCTTGTGCGCAATGTCGGCCAGTGGCACAAGAATAATAAGTCCCCGCGCCTGACCGTGCAGGCCACGGTCGTCTCCAAGCGGATGGAGGTCACGCGCCACCACGACGTGAACAGCCACATGAGCCATTCGTCCACGTGGTACTACGCGACGTTCCAGGTCGAAAGCGGCGACCGGATGGAGCTGCGCATGACAGCTCAGCATCCCCGACCGCGACTACGGCTATCTTGTCGAGGGCGACCGGGGAAGCCTCACCTTCCAGGGCACCAGATTTTTAAGCTTTAACCGGGCGTGATAGGGCGGCAGGCCGTGCTAAGATCCCGTTTTTCTGCGAAGCACTGGCTCTTTCCAGCGTAGGGGCGGACAGAGCGTCCGCCCCTACGAATCTTCGCTTTATTCAAAGATGAGCCTTTGGCGTGAATGCCCCGCATAGACACCGCCGCTCTTTGCTGTGCACGGCAAGGAGCGGCGCTTTTTATCCTTACACAGGCCGGATGGCCGAGAGGTCGTACGGCGTGGTCTGGTAGACGAAGTAGTTGAGCCAGTTCTGGTACAGGAGGTTTGCGTGACTGCGCCATGTGACCATGGGCGGCTTCGTGTCGTCGTCGTCCGGGTAATAATTCTCCGGCACATGGATGGGCAGCCCCGCATTTTTGTCGCGCAGATATTCCGCCTCCAGCGTCCTCGCGTCATATTCGGAGTGGCCGGTGATGAAGATCTGCCGGCCGCCCTCGGTCGCCATGGCGTAGACCCCGGCCTGCTCGGACGAGGCGAGGATTTTCAGCTTGCCGCAGCGCTCGATATCCTCGCGGCGGACGCTCGTGTGCCGCGAGTGGGGCACCATGAACACATCGTCGAATCCGCGCATGAGCATGGACGAGCGCCGCTCGACCCGGTGCGGGTAGACGCCGAAGAGCTTTTCGGGCAGATCGACCTTCCCGATGCCGTAGTGATAATAAAGCCCCGCCTGCGCGCCCCAGCAGATGTGGAACGTGCTGTGGACATGCGTGCGGCTCCACTCCATGATCCGGCAGAGCTCCGGCCAGTATTCGACCTGCTCAAACGGCATCTGCTCCACCGGCGCGCCCGTGATGATCAGACCGTCGAACCAGCGGTCCTTCACGTCCTCAAACGTCTGGTAGAACTTGAGCAGATGCTCGCGCGAGGTGTTTTTGGATTCGTGGCTGTCCGTATGGATGAGCTCCAGCTCGACCTGCAGCGGCGTATTGCCGAGCAGGCGCGACAGCTGCGTCTCCGTGGCGATCTTCGTGGGCATCAGATTCAGCACGAGGATCTGCAGCGGGCGGATGTCCTGCGTGACGGCCCGGGTCTCGTTCATGACGAAGATATTCTCTTCTGCCAGCGTCGCGGCGGCCGGCAGGCCGTTCGGGATCATAATAGGCATGGCGTGGGTTCCTTTCTATTAGCGGTACGTGCTGCGCGGGGATGGATGTGCTTACCGGAGCGCCTGGTCGAGATCGGCGATCAGATCCTCCGCGTCCTCCAGGCCGCAGGAATAGCGGATCAGATCCTCGCGGACGCCTGCGGCCAGCAGCTCCTCGGCGTTCATCTGCCGGTGGGTCGTCGAGGCCGGGTGCAGGCAGCAGGTGTGCGAATCGGCGACGTGCGTCTCGATGGCTGCGACCTGGAGCTTGCTCATCACGGCCTCCGCGGCGGCCCGGCCGCCCCTGACGCCGAAGCTCACGACGCCGCACGAGCCGTTCGGCAGATATTTCTGCGCCAGCTCGTAATAGCGGTCGCCGGGCAGGCCGCAGTAGCGCACCCACGCGACCTGGTCATTCTGCTGCAAAAACTCTGCCACCTTTTGTGCAGTCTCACAGTGGCGCTTCATGCGGACGTGGAGACTTTCCAGCCCCAGACTCAGGTAATAGGCGTTCTGGGGAGCCTGAATGGAGCCGAGATCCCGCATCAGCTGGGCAGTGGCCTTGGTGATGTAAGCCCCCTCCAGACCGAAGCGCTCCGTGTAGGTGACGCCGTGGTAGCTTTCATCCGGCGTACACAGGCCGGGGAACTTGTCGGGGTACTTTGTCCAGTCAAACCGGCCGGAATCCACAATGCAGCCGCCCACAGCGCTGGCGTGGCCGTCCATGTACTTGGTGGTGGAGTGGGTCACGATGTCCGCGCCCCACTCAAAGGGACGGCAGTTGATAGGGGTGGCAAAGGTGTTGTCCAGAATCAGGGGGACGCCGTGGTTGTGGGCGGCTCTGGCAAATTTTTCAATATCCAGCACCGTCAGCGCCGGATTGGCGATGGTCTCGCCGAAAACGGCCTTCGTGTTGGGACGGAAGGCTGCGTCCAGCTCCTCCGGCGTGCAGTCCGGCTCCACAAAGGTGAAGTCCACGCCCATGCGCTTCATGGTCACGGCAAAGAGATTGTAGCTGCCGCCGTAAATGCTGGAGGAGGACACCACATGATCCCCGCAGGAGGCGATGTTGAACACGGCGTAGAAGTTGGCCGCCTGACCGGAGGAGGTGAGCATGGCCGCCGTGCCGCCTTCCAGCGCCGCGATTTTGGCGGCCACCGTGTCGTTGGTGGGATTTTGTAGCCGGGAGTAGAAATAACCGCTGGCCTCCAGATCAAAAAGCTTTCCCATGTCGCTGCTGGAAGCGTATTTGAAGGTGGTGCTCTGAACGATCGGCACCTGCCGGGGTTCGCCGTTGCCGGGGGTGTAGCCTGCCTGTACGCATTTGGTTCCGATGCCTGACATAATAAAATCCTCCTGTCGTCCTGTGGGTAAAATAAAAAAGCGGTTATGGGTACGCGCCATAACCGCCTTTGAAATTTGCTGTTTGAGAGATCTCAGAACGCACCAGAGACGGTATTGCACATCAGCATCCCCATGGTATACATCATACTGCGCGGCTGCCTTTCTTCCAAGATAATCAAAATCAGTATAGTGCGGATCCAGCGCTTTGTCAAGGATTCCGGCGCAGCCAGACTGCCGGTTGACCTTCCGATATTTTTCTTCTATACTGGTGGCAAGGAAAGGAGTGTGGTTCCGTGTCCACCCTGCTGTTGAAAAATCTGAATACGCTTATCACCTGTGACGATGCGGATCAAATCTTACACAATGTCGATGTGTACTGTGAGGACGGCTGGATCCGCACCATGGGGGAACATCTTCCCCAGACGGCGGACACCGTGATCGACGGTACCCATTACTGGTGCTATCCCGGTCTGGTGAACACCCATCACCACCTCTATCAGACCTTCTCCCGCAATCTGCCGCAGGTGCAGAATATGGAGCTGTTCGACTGGCTGACGACCCTGTATGAGATCTGGAAGAATCTGGATTCCGAGGTGATCCGCCTGTCCTCCCTCACCGGCATGGGCGAACTGCTCAAGCACGGCTGCACCACCTGCTTTGACCACCACTATGTATTCCCGGCGGGAGCGGGCGACTTGCTGGGAACGCAGTTTGCCGCGGCGGAGGAGCTGGGGATCCGAATGTTTGCCTCCCGCGGCAGCATGGATCTGTCCCGAAAGGACGGCGGCCTGCCGCCGGACAGCGTGGTGCAGACGGTGGATGAGATTATGCGGGATTCTGTGCGGGTCATTGAAGCCTACCACGATTCCCGTCCCGGTTCCATGCGTCAGGTGGCGCTGGCCCCCTGTTCGCCCTTCTCAGTCAGCCCGGAATTGCTGCGTCAGAGCGCGATTCTGGCCCGACAGTATGGGGTGCGGCTTCACACCCACCTGTGTGAAACCAGAGACGAGGAGCGCTATATGCTGACGCATCACGGTGTCCGGCCATTGGAGTTCATGTCCTCCCTCGGATGGACCGGCCCGGACGTCTGGTTTGCCCATGGCATTCACTTCGACGACGAGGAGCTACGGGAGCTGGCCCGCACCGGCACCGGCGTGGCCCACTGCCCCATCAGCAATATGAAGCTGGCCTCCGGCGTGGCGCGGGTGCCGGAAATGCTGGCGCTGGGCGTCCCGGTGGGACTGGCCGTGGACGGTTCCGCCAGCAACGACGGGTCCTCTCTGATGGAGGAACTGCGGGTGGCGTATCTGCTTCACCGCCTGCACGCCAGCAAGGCCGCCCCCTCCGGGTATCAGGTGCTGAAAATGGCCACCCGCGGCAGCGCACGGCTGCTGGGACGGGACGATATCGGCCAGCTGGCAGCAGGAAAATGTGCAGACCTGTTTTTGGTGGACAGCCGCAGGCTGGAGCTGGTGGGCGGGGAGTACAGCCCCGCGGACGTGCTGGCCACCGTGGGGCTGCGGGGGCCGGTGGACTGCACGGTGGTGCAGGGCCGGATCGTGGTCAGGGAGGGCCGTCTGGTCACTGTGGATGAGGCGGCCGTGGCGGAGGAAGCCCGCCGCTGCTGCCGGGCGTATTTGGAGAAAATGTGACAGCGGCCCTGTCAGGGAAGCGAAAGCGCCTGTTCCCGTTCTGCTGCCTTTGCAAGAAAGAACGCACCCAATGCCGTGCATTGGGTGCGTTTTTTGCAGATAAAAGCGGGAAAACGGCACGTTATCCCCAGACTTCTTCGGCAATTTCCTTTACCAGAGACAGCTTCGCCCACTGCTGCGCCTCTGTCAGCTTGTTGCCGATCTCACAGCTGGCAAAACCGCACTGGGGGCTGAGACACAGACGGTCCAGGGGAATATATCTGGCGGCTTCGTGGATGCGGGCGATCACTGCGGCCTTGTCCTCCAGCTCCGGGCGCTTGGTGGTCACAAGACCCAGCACGACCTTTTTCTCCCCGCTGACGGCGGCCAGAGGTTCAAAGCCGCCGGAGCGCTCGTCGTCAAATTCCAGATAGTAGGCGTTCACGTTTTCCCGTGCCAGCAGCGTCTTGGCTACGCTGTCATAAGCGCCGGAGCTGGCGTAGGTGCTGTGGAAGTTGCCGCGGCAGACATGGGTGTTGATGACCAGATCCGCCGGCTTGCCCTCCATAGCCAGATTGTTGGCGGCGAGCATCTGCTCTTTAATGGCCTCCAGCCCCTTTTCATCCGTGTCGAAAATCAGGCAGGCGCGGGGATCCACCAGCATTCCCCAGCTGCAATCGTCAAATTGCAGGTTCCGGCATCCGGCGGCGTATACATCGGCAATGACCTTGCGGTAGCCGATGGCCAGATCCTCTGCCAGCTTTTCGGTGTTGGGATAGTATTTTCTGGTATTTTCCATGGCAAAGGGCATGACCATCTGCTCCAAGAACTGGGCGGGAGCGGGAATGGTCAGCTTGGCAACGGTATTTTCATCCTCCAGCGCCTTGACAAACTTGAAATGCTCCACAAAGGGGTGATTTTCCACGCTTACCTTCCCGGTAAGATAGGTGTCGTCCAGCATGGCGGCTTCCCCGTGGAAGGGCAGACCCTTTTCCGTGCGGCTGTGTCCTACGCCGCAAAAGCCCCACATGAAATCCAGATGCCAGGTGGCCCGGCGGAATTCACCGTCCGTAATGACATGATACCCGGCTGCCTTCTGCTTGGCTACCAGAGCGCAGATCGCGTCGTCCTCTGCGGCCTTCAGCGCGTCAGCGCCGATTTTACCGGCCTGAAAATCCAGACGCGCCTGCTTCAGCTCTGCGGGGCGGAGGAAGCTTCCGACGAAATCATAACGGAAAGGGGTGTTCTGTTTGCTCATACCTTGTACTCCTTTGTGAGAGAATTCGACTTCATTATACGGCGGCGGGCAAGGCAAGTCAAGGATGCGTAAAGTCCGGCAGGGAGAACTGAAAAAAACGGCAGATCATCCCGTAAGGGATGATCTGCCGCAGAAAGTGATACGGGGAAGTGGCGATCAGTCCACCAGACCGGCGGTGATGATGGCCATGGAGTAGACCTCCTGCGCGTTGCAGCCGCGGGACAGGTCGTTGATGGGGGCGTTCAGACCCTGCAGAATGGGGCCGTAGGCGTCGAAGCTGCCCAGACGCTGAGCGATCTTGTAGCCGATGTTGCCGGCGTTGATGTCAGGGAAGATGAAGGTGTTGGCGTGGCCGGCCACCTTGGAGTTGGGGCACTTGGTATGAGCCACGCGGGGAGAAACGGCGGCGTCGAACTGAAGCTCACCTTCGATATCCAGATCGGGAGCGGCAGCCTTGGCCTTCTCGCAGGCGTTACGCATCTTGTCAACATCCTCGCCCTTGCCGGAACCCAGAGTGGAGTAGCTCAGATAAGCCACCTTGGGATCGATACCGAAGACCTTGGCGGTCTTGGCAGTTTCAATGCCGATCTCCACCAGCTCATCCTCGGTGGGCTTGATGTTAATGGCGCAATCGCCCATAGCCAGAACCTCGCGGTCGCCGGTAGCAGAGGGACGGACCAGAATGAAGCAGGAAGAGACGATCTTGCTGCCGGGCTTGGTCTTGATGATCTGCAGAGCGGGACGGACGGTATCGGCGGTGGAGTAGGTAGCGCCGCCCAGCAGAGCGTCGGCATAGCCCATCTTCACCAGCATGGTGCCGAAGTAGTTGGCCTGAGAGAGAGCCTTGCGGCACTGCTCTTCGGTCATCTTGCCCTTCCGCAGTTCCACCATCAGGGCAACCATCTTGTCCATGTCGGGGAAGTTGGCGGGATCCATGATCTCGGCACCGCGGATGTTGAAGCCGGCGTCCTCAGCGGCCTTGGCGATCTCGTCGGGGTTGCCCACCAGAACGGGAGTCAGGAAAGTACCGGACAGCAGACGGGCGGAAGCTTCCAGAATACGGGGATCGGTACCCTCGGTGAAAACGATCTTGCGGGGGTGTGCCTTCAGTTTGCTGATCAGAAACTCAAACATGATCTTAATTCCTCCAGATTTTCAGTACGTTTTGGGAAGGCCGGGCAGAGATCTGCCCCAGCTTTCATGATACCATACCTCATTATACACAATCCGCTTCTCCGGTCAATGAAAAAAATGACAAATTCCGGGGAATTTTTCGCGAATTTTGCGAGTCTGGAGAAAAAAGAAGCGAAAATCCGCTGCTGCGGTGCGTAAATTCCAACGCTGCGTGCCGCTTTTCAGCCGATGCCGCCCATGGCGATGCCCAGAACAAAGCACAGCAGGCAAAGCGGCACGAATACATACCGGCCGAAAGGATAGAACCACTTCATCAGCGGCTTGTCATCGCCCAGCTGCGCGGCGGCAAGCGCCGTGTCTTTCTTCATGACCCAGAAGAACATGATGCCTGCGGTGAAAGCGCCCAGAGGACACAGGTAGATGGACACCATATCCATCCACTGGGAGGTCCATGGCTGGATCATCAGCGCCACCAGCACGCCGAGCATATGGATGATCGCCGTGGCGGGAAGCCGCTTGAGGCGCAGTTTTTCCTGAAGGAACGCCACCGGCGTTTCAAACAGGTTGATGATGGAGGACACACCGGCAAAGAGAACGACCAGATAGAAGAAAATGCAGATGACGCGGGAGATCCCGGCCCCCAGCCCGTTAAAGACCGGCAGCAGGTAGATGAACATGAGGCCGGGGCCGCCGTTGCCCAGATCTGCCCCCACGGTTGCCATGGCGGGAATGATGATCAGCATGGCCAGCAGAGCCGCAGAGGTATCGAACACCGCGCAGAGTACGGCGGACTGGCGGATCTTGACATCCTTGCCAAGATAAGCGCCGTAGATCACGGAGCCGGAACCGGCCACGGACAGGGAGAAGAAGCACTGACCGAAGGCATAGACCCAGACTTCGGGATTCAGCAGGCCCTTGGGGTTCAGGGTGAAGATGTAGCGGTAGCCGCTGCCGGTACCGGGGACGAAAACCATAAAGACCGCCAGAAGGATCATCAGGACGTACAGCGCGGGGATCATGATCTTGCAGGCACGCTCAATGCCGCCGGAAATGCCGAAGATCATAATGGCAAAGGAAGCCGCCACGGCAATGATGATCCAGAGATTGTTAGCACCGCCGGTGGCAAAGGTCATTTTGATGGCTTCGCCCAGCGTGGCGGCTTCCGGCGCTACCGCGCCAAAGGTGCCGCCGATGACGTTCATATCCTGTCCCATGGCGACCAGCTCGCCGGTAAGCGCCATTTTGGTGTAATAAAAGACCCAGCCCATAATGACGGAGTAACCAATGCCGAGGCACAGGGACGCAAAGACCGGCACGCTGCCGATCAGCTCGCCGGCCCGTTTGGATTTGCCGCCGTCCTCCATGGCCCTGCCGAATGAGCCGACAGGGCCGAAGCCGGCCCAGCGGCCCAGCGAGAACTCCTCCATCATCCCGGATTGACTGATGATGCAGACAAAGATGAAATAGGGGATCAGAAAAGTAAGGCCGCCGTATTTGGATACCAGCATGGGAAAGCGCCAGATGTTGGCCATGCCGACGCAGGAGCCTACAGCGGACATGATAAACCCCCACTGAGACTGAAAGCCGTCCTGTTTTTCCAGTGTAGTTACTTGGTTGTCTGACATGATATTCCCTCCATAAGACACAGATTTGCACACAGTGCATCAAAGGGGACGCGCGGAGATACTGGAAAGCGGAGCGGACTGCACGGTGCGGCAAAGACGTGTTTGCCGCTGCGCTTTACATCCCTCCGGGAAAATGATATAATTTCCGGCGTGTCAAAAGAAAGCGTTTCCTGCCGCCGCAGGCGTCCGGGAAATGGCGGATACACTTTCCGGCAGGGGACTTTACGGGTTGTTTTTTTCACTTTCGCGGGGAAATTGCGGGGAATTTGAACGGCTTTTCGTTTCAGATTCTGCAAATGAGCCTCCGCACGGCACGATGAAAATTTACAGACATTTTACGCTCAGGAGGCACGATATGAAAACTGCGTTGATTACCGGCTCGTCCCGCGGGATCGGGCGGGCCGTAGCCAGAGAACTGGCGCATCAGGGGTGGTCCGTGGGGATCAACTATCTGACCCGCGAGGACAAGGCCAGAGAACTGGTGGAGGAACTGAGAGCCGACGGCTGTTCGGCCGCCGCCTTTCAGGCGGACGTGGCTGACGGAGCCGCCGTGGCGGAGATGGTTCGAAAGCTGGGGGAGACCTTCAGCCCGGTGGAGCTGGTGGTGAACAACGCCGGCGTGGCGGGGCAGAGTCTGTTTCAGGACATTACCGACGAGATGTGGAACCGCTATCTTGCCGTGAATCTGGGCGGCGCCCGGAATACCATCAAGGCCGTTCTGCCCCATATGATCTCCGAAAAGCGGGGCTGCATCGTCAACATCTCCTCCATCTGGGGACAGCGGGGCGCCAGCTGTGAGGTGGCCTATGCCTGCACCAAGGCGGGCATCATTGCGCTGACCCGCTCTCTGGCCATGGAACTGGCGCCTTCCGGCATCCGGGTAAACTGCGTGGCCCCCGGCGTGATTAACACCGACATGGTGCAGGTGCTGGGGCAGGAGACGCTGGACGAGCTGGCGAAGGAAACTCCGCTGGGCCGCCTCGGCACGCCGGAGGACATCGCCTATGCCGTGGCGTTTTTTGCCTCGGAACGGGCGGGCTTCATCACCGGTCAGGTGCTTACCGCCGACGGCGGCTTCATCGTTTGACAAATACTGAAACAATGAAAAGGGGGACTGCCGCTGAGCGGCAGTCCCTTATGCTGTCAATAGGTTCGGAAATGCTGAGCGGCAGGCCCCTCTCTGCGTCCAATGCGTTTCAGCTCCCGCGCCGCCAGCCGCACCTTTATCGCTGACTGACCTCCCAACCATCCTGAAAGATCAGGTCATCAACATCGCCGATAGGCTTTCTGGGTTCCATATGCAGTCCTCCTTTGCAAATATCAACCTGCTCAGTATATGCCGTTCCCGCCGCGAAATTGCACAGAATCGTGCATCGAAAAAAATTTTGCTGGCAGGACGGCGGAACTCGGCGCGGCACATATATAAATAATCGGCGGCTCTTTTGCATGAGAAACCTTGTTTTCTCCGGCGGTTTCGGGTAAAATTCC
>ERZ836358.3518-NODE-3518-length-10123-cov-4.644120_pt1 | contig 10123 bp, 6 predicted proteins | sample MGYA00519942_ERZ836358 | MGnify/ENA primary metagenome ERZ836358 (study PRJEB31850, sample SAMEA3708798) | human gut metagenome | biome: human gut; feature: human-associated habitat; material: faeces | place: China | collected 2014 ...
ATTTTTCGCACAGCAAAAAATTTATCTCACTGCTGCTCAGCGTAGCAGTTGCCATGACGATGACGCTTTCCACCGTTATGACGCCGCTGGCAGCTGCCAGTGTCAGCGACCTGCGCCAAAAGCTGCAGGAGCAGCAGGCCGCATTGGAAAAAGTCAACCAACAGCTGAAAGAAGCACAGAGCGACAAAGCGGACGCGCAGTCGCTCAAAACACAGCTGGAGCAGCAAAAATCACTGCTGCTCAGCCAGATCGGCACACTGACCGAGCAGATCGGCGGTCTGGATAATGAGATCGTCAACAAACAGGACGAGATCAATCAAAAGCAGCAGGAGGTTGACCAGAAGCAGGCTGAATACGATCAGCGCTGGGCAGATTTCAAGGACCGTATGCGCGCGATGCAGCGGCTGAATGACGGCGGTTCCATTGCACTGCTGTCCAGTGCGACCAACCTGTACCAGCTGCTTACCTTTGCCACCACGCTGGAGCAGATCGTCAGCAAGGATGAGGAGATTTGCCAGCAGCTTGAGGACGAGCATACCCAGCTGGAGCAGCAGCGCGCTGAACTGGAGCAGGCCAAGGCGGATTTGGAGGCAAAAAAAGCCGACTACGAGGCCCAGAAGGCCGCACTGAACAGCAAAACCAGTGAGCTTGCTGAGAATATCTCCCAGACAGATGAGAGCATCTCCAAGGCGGAGGCCGAGGAACAGGCCCTGAAGGAGGCCCAGATCGAGGCCAACAAAAAAGTGGACGAGGCAGCCAAAGAGCTGGATGCAGCCCTGAACGCCGCCAACCAGGCCTACGGAAATGCCTCGATACAATGCTCGCTGGATTTTGGCCGCCCGCTTGCCACCTATAAGTATGTTTCCTGCTACTTTGGCGGCAACGGCCACCGCGGCACCGACTATGCCGCGCCGGGCGGCACCGAAATCTACGCCGTCAGCGGCGGCGTCGTCACCGCAGCCGCCTACCACTACAGCTGGGGCTATTATGTTCAGGTCTACCACGGCAAGGATGACAACGGCAACAGCTATTCCACACTGTACGCCCACATGAACAGTGCGCCCATCGTCAGCGTCGGATCGAGCGTTTCCAAAGGACAGACGCTGGGGTATGTCGGCTCCACCGGCAACTCCACCGGCAACCACCTGCATCTGGAAATGAAGGTCAACAATGTTCTGGTCAATGTCATGAATTACTTATCCTAAGAAAGGGGAGTCCTTATGAAGCCGCAGAAGCATAAAACCGCCGTGCGCATTTTTTGCCTGGTGGTCGCCGTTCTTATGGTGCTGAGCCTTTTCTCTACGGTATTTTTCTCCCTTGCCTACGGGGCATAAACGCAAAAACAGTAAGGAGCCATCAGAGCCATGAGCAAAAAAATCAGTCTCGGCGTGGCAGCCACCATCGCCATCATCGCAATGGCTGTCACCTTCTCGCTGACGATGGTCGTGTCGATGAAGATGTTCAACACGACCGTGTCCAGCGTCAAAAACAAGGAACGCCAGTACAACAAGCTGTCGGAGATCGACCGCTTTGTCCGCGCAGGGGAATTCTTCACCATTGATGAGGATACCCTAAACGATAAGCTGGCCGCCGGCTATATGAGCGGCATCAACGACCGATACGCTGTCTATTATACCGCCAAGGAGTACAGTGAAAAGCAGGCCATCGAGAAGGGCACCCTCACAGGCATCGGCGTGGCCGTTGTCAACGATGCCTCCTCCGGCTATGCGCGCATCATTCGCGTATACAACAATTCCCCCGCCAGTGAGGCCGGTCTGCAGGTCGGCGGCTTTATCACTGCCATTGGCGAGGAATCCACCAAGAACATCGGCTCTACGGCGCGTTTGACCTCCCGCCTGCTGGGTGAGGAGGGCACTACCACAGTCATCACCTACCTGACGCCCGACCGTCAGGAGCAGCAGCTGAGCCTTGTACACTCCAACTATAAGACCCCCACCATCTCAACAAGCCAGCTGACCGCCGGCACCTGCGGCTATCTGCGCATTGACGCCTTTACCGCAAGCACCGCCAGCGAGTTTAAAACTGCCGTGGACAACCTGCTGCAGCAGGGAGCTACCTGTCTGGTGTTTGATCTGCGCGACAACATCGGTGAAAACCTCAATGCAGGGCTTGTCGCAGCGGATTACTGCGTACCCTCCGGTGAGATTGCCAAGCAGCAGGATAAGGACGGCAATGTGACCGTGCTGCGCATGTCTGATGAGAACGAGATCAATGTTCCGATGGTCTGCCTCGTCAACGGCGCTACCTCCAGCAGCGCCGAGCTGTTTGCCAATGCCCTGCGCAAGATGGGCGGCGCCACGATCGTTGGCACCAAAACGGCCGGTATGGGCGTTGTGCTCAGCGATGTACAGAGCTTCTCGGACGGCTCTGCCGCCTATATTACCTCCGGCCTGCTGCTCGACAACGAGGATCAGAGCTGGAACAACGAGGGTCTGAAGCCAGACATTGACGCCACACTCTCCGTTGATGAACAGAACTCCTACTACGACTACACGATCGACACTGACCCGCAGATCAGCAAGGCCGTCAACGCGGCCATGTCGCTGACCGGCCAGAACTGATATACGCTGAAAGGAAGCCACCGTGCCCACATTGACCGACTTGTCTACCATCCGTGACCTTTGTGCGCGGTACGATTTTGCCCTCTCCAAAGGGTTTGGCCAGAATTTTATCATTAACCCGGGTATATGTCCCCGCATTGCCGAAGCCGCCGGCATCGGCCCCGGCTGGGGTGCCCTTGAGGTCGGTCCCGGCATCGGCGTACTGACCGAACAGCTCTGCAAACGCGCTGATAAGGTCGTTTCCATCGAGGTAGATAAGCGTCTGCCGCCGCTCCTTGAGGAGACGATGGCCGGGTATGATAATTTCAAGCTTGTACTGAACGATGTCCTCAAGGTGGATTTGAAGGCGCTGCTGGCTGAAGAATTTGGAGATAAGCCGGTGGCCGTCTGCGCCAACCTGCCGTACTATATCACCAGCCCGATCCTGATGCGCCTGCTGGAGGAAAAGCTGCCTATCCAGAACATCACCGTCATGGTGCAAAAGGAGGCCGCACAGCGCCTGTGCGCCGCCCCTGGCACCCGCGATGCGGGTGCGATCAGCTACGCGGTGGCCTATTATGCGGAGCCGAAATTGTTGTTCAGCGTGCAGCCCGGCAGCTTTTACCCCGCCCCCAAGGTGACAAGCGCCGTTATTCGCTTGGATGTGCGCAAGACCCCCGCCGTACAGGTTCCAAACGGTGACGAGGCCGCCTTCTTTGCGTTGATCCGCGCCGCTTTCTCACAGCGCCGCAAGACCGCAGCCAACGCTATTGCCAACGGCCTGCACCTGCCCAAGACGCAGGTCCTGACCGCGCTGCAGTCAGCCGGTCTTGATGAACGCGCACGCCCCGAACAGCTTACGCTGGAGGATTATTGTGCCCTGCAGAACGCGCTGCATACAAAATAATTCCTCAACGATGCCATACTAAACAAACTCCCGGTCGCAAGCAAGCGACCGGGAGTTTTCACTGGAAATGTTTGACGCCAGAAAAGGCATGCTTTAATAACTAAAAAGAGCGCCGCAAGGAAAATAAAACCTTGCAACGCTCTTTCGGCTGGAGCTAGTAACAGGAATCGAACCTGCAACCTGCTGATTACAAATCAGCTGCACTGCCAATTGTGCTATACTAGCGGGTACTAGATAATAATACCACAAACAGCAGCGCTTTGTCAAGACTTACAGCAATTCTACACCGGCATTACGGCAGGCTTTTACCGTGGCATCATCCCAAAGGCTGACCTGAACCTCACCTACATGGGCTTTGCCGAGCAGCAGCATGCAAAGGCGGCTCTGGCCGATGCCGCCACCCATCGTCAAGGGCAGCGTGCCATCCAACAGCATCTTGTGGAAGGGCAGCTCTGCGCGCTCGGGGCAGCCTGCCTCGTCCAGCTGGCGGCGCAGCGATTCAGCATCCACGCGGATACCCATGCTGGACAGCTCCAGTGCGCAGCCAAGAGGCTTGTGCCAGAACAGAATATCGCAGTTCAGCGCCCAATCATCGTAGTCGGGGGCACGGCCGTCGTGGGGTTTGCCGCTGCGAAGCTTACCGCCGATCTGCATGATGCAAACCGTGCCATGCTCCTTGGCAAAGGCGTTTTCGCGCTGCTTGGCGGTAAGTTCCGGGTAGAGATTTTCCAACTCCTGTGTCGTGATAAAAGCTACATCGCGGTCGAGATGAATGTTCTTCAGCTCAGGAAACTTCCAGCGCAGCTCGTCAGAGGTCGCGCAGACCGCATCCACGATGTCGCAGACGGTCTCACGCAAAAAATCCAGCGTGCGCTGTTCAGCGGTAATAACACGCTCCCAGTCCCATTGGTCAACATAGATGCTGTGCAGGTTGTCCAGCTCCTCATCACGGCGGATGGCGTTCATATCGGTCACAATGCCCTGACCGGGGCGGAAGCCGTACTTGTACAGGGCGTAGCGCTTCCACTTAGCCAGACTGTGGACGACCTCGGCCTGTTCGTTCAGGCTGGGCACATCGAACGCAACGGGGCGCTCGACGCCGTTCAAGTCATCGTTCAGGCCGCTGCCCTGCATGACAAACAGGGGAGCCGTGACGCGCTTAAGATGCAGTGCCATGCAAAGCTTTTCCTGAAAGATCGTTTTGATAAGGCCGATGGCCTTCTGGGTGTCATACAGCCCCAGCAGGCTTTGGTACCCTTCCGGAATGATAATGCTGCTCATAGTAGAATCTCCTTTTCTTTCCCAGATTTTGACCCTATGCTTACGCCTTGGCAAACTGACTTTCGTAGAGCTGCTTATAAAAGCCGCCCTGCGCCAGCAGTTCATCATGCGTACCGCGCTCGATAATGTTGCCGGCCTTCATCACCAGAATCTGGTCAGCATTTTTGATGGTGGACAGGCGATGGGCCACGATAAAGCTTGTGCGGCCCTTCATCAATTCCTCAAAGGCATCCTGCACCAGCACCTCGGTGCGGGTGTCGATGCTGGAGGTGGCCTCGTCCAAAATCAGAATCGGCGGACGCCGCAGCATGACCCGCGCAATGCAGAGCAGCTGCCGCTGCCCCTGACTGATATTGCCGCCGTCCTCGGCAACCTGTGTGTCGTATCCGTTCGGCAGGCGGCAGATAAAGCTGTGGGCGCGCGCCTTCTTGGCTGCGGCTATGATCTCCTCGCGGGTGGCGTCCGGTTTGCCGTAGGCGATATTTTCTGCAATCGTACCGGCTTTGAGCCATGTTTCCTGCAGCACCATGCCCAGATTGGCGCGCAGGCTGTCCCGGGTCACCGTGTCGATGGGGTGTCCATCCACCCGCAGCGTGCCGCTGTTGATCTCATAGAACCGCATCAACAGGTTTACAAGGGTGGTCTTGCCGCAGCCGGTCGGACCGACCAGCGCGATGCGCTGCCCCGGCTCGACCTTGAGGTTCATATCCTCGATCAGGGGTACATCGTCCTGATAGCGGAACCGCACATGCTCAAAGGCCACGCTGCCGGCACCGTGGGGCAGGCTCACGGCATCGGGGGCATCGGGGATGATCGGTGTCTCATCGATCAGATCAAACACCCGCTGCGCACAGGCCAGCGCATTCTGCAGCTCGGTCATGACATCGGAGATGTCATTGAAGGGCTTTGTATACTGGTTGGCATAGTTCAAAAAGACGCTCAGTTCGCCGACCGTGATACCGCCGGCAATTGCCACAAATGCGCCCAGTATGCCGACCGAGGCGTAAACCAGCGAATTTACAAAGCGGGTGCAGGGGTTCGTGGTCGAAGAAAAGAAGGTTGCCCGCACACCGCAGCGCTGCAGGTCTCGGTTGATGCGGTCAAAGCGTTCCTCGGCGCGCTCCTCATAGCCGAAGGCGCGAACCAGATGCTCGTTGCCGATCAGCTCCTCCACAAGGCTGGTCATCTCGGCGCGGGTCTCGCTCTGCACCCGGAACATAGAATAGGTGTGTGTCGCAATAAAGCGCGCCACAAAAATGGAGAGCGGTGTCAGCGCCACGACCACCAGCGCGATGCGCCAGTCTATATAGAGCATGACCCCCAGGGTACCCAGAATGGTCAGCACGCCAGTAAACAGCTGGGTAAATCCCATCAGCAGGCCGTCACTGAACTGCTCCACATCGGTTGTGATGCGGCTGATCGCATCGCCGGGGCGGTGGGCGTCCATATATTTCAGTGGCAGGATCTCAAGCTGCTCAAACACGCGCACCCGCATATCCCGCACGACCTGAAAGGTGATGCGGTTGTTGACAACATTCATCAGCCATTGGGAGAGCGCCGTGCAGGCGATCGTGGCAGCCATAGCCAATGCGATGCGGCCAAGCCCCTGATAATCGACCTGCCCGGGCCCCACGATCTTATCGACCGCCCTGCCGGCCAGCACCGGTGCAAGCAGGGTGGTGACAACGGTGATGAGCGCCAATGTAAGCGTAAGAATGACCATGCCCTTGTAGGGGCGGATCAGCTGCAGAACGCGTTGGATCGTATTGCGGTCAAGCTTCTTCGATGTCTTGCTCATAGTGTTTTGGCCACCTCCTCCTTGCTCAGCTGGCTCAGGCAGATTTCCTTATAGACCTCACAGCTCTGCAGCAGTGCGGCATGGGGGGCATCACCGGCCAAAGTGCCATCATCCAGCACAAGAATGTGGTCAGCGCGCTGCACGCTCGCCGCGCGCTGGGAGACGATAAAGACCGTCATACCCTGCGTTTTTTCTTTAATGGCCTTGCGCAGGGCTGCATCGGTGGCGAAATCCAGCGCGGAGGCACTGTCATCGAGAATCAAAATTTTCGGCTTCGGTACCAGTGCGCGTGCAATCGTCAACCGCTGGCGCTGCCCGCCGGAAAAGTTGCGTCCGGCCGTTTCCACAGGGGCATCCAGCATGCCGGGCTTGCTGCGGACAAAATCTGCGGCCTGTGCGATCTCAAGCGCCTCCCAGATCTCCACATCGGTGGCATTTGGGGCGGCCCACTGCATATTGTCGCGGATGGTGCCGGTAAACAGCACCGCCTGTTGGGGTACGATGCCTACAAGGCTGCGAAGCTGTGCAAAGCTGTACTGCTTTACATCATGGCCGAACAGTGTCACCGTGCCGCGGTCGGCATCGTAAAAGCGGCAGATCAGATCGATCAGGGTCGATTTGCCGCTGCCGGTACCGCCGATCACGCCGATGGTCTCGCCGCAGCCGGCCGCAAAGGAAATATCGGTCAGGCTGGGTGCGCCCGCACCATGATAGGTGAAATCCACATGCTCAAACCGGACCGCCTCGCCAGCACCGTCAACCGCGAGCGGTGCCGTGCCGGGGTCCTCCATCGTAGTGCGGGTGTTCAGAATCTCATTCACACGCATACCGCTGGCCAACGCGCGCGTTACAGAGACGACCAGGTCTGCCAGACGCAGCAGACTCAGAAGGATCTGGCTCATATAGTTGATCAGCGCGATAACCTCACCCTGAGTCAGCGCACCGGCATCGACCTCCATGCCGCCGCGCAGCAGCAACGCTACCACGGCGAGGTTGACCACCAGATAGGTCAGGGGATTCATCAGGGCGGAGATACGGCCCGCTGCAAACTGCAGCGATTTCAAATGATCGTTCGTCTCGACAAAGGCGGCCAATTCATCGGCCTGCCGGGCAAAGGCGCGCACCACACGGGCACCCACATAGTTTTCACGGGTCAGCAGCGTCACACGGTCAAGGCCGTTCTGTGCCTCATGGTAAATCGGCACTGTAACCCGCATGATTGCCCAGATGATCAGCGAGACCGCAACGGTAACGCCGAGGAAAAGCAGCGTCAGTTTGGGGCTGATCGAGAATGCCATGATAAGCGCGCCAACAACAATGAACGGCGAGCGCAGCAGCAGGCGCAGGGTCAGGTTCACACCGTTCTGAACCTGATTGATGTCGCTGGTCATCCGCGTGACCAGCGTGGGGGTGCCGATACCGTCCAGCTCGCTGTAGCTCAGCGTGTCAATATGACGGTACAGATCCCTGCGCAGCGCCGTGCCAAAGCCCAGCGCCGCCGTGGCGGAAAAGTATTGGGCCGTCAGGCTGCTGGCAAGACCGATGGCAGCCAGCAAAACCAGCAGGCCGCACCGCGTCCAGATAAAAGCCGCATCCCCGTTTTTGATGCCTGTATCAATGATGCTGGCGATGACCAGCGGTACAAACAGTTCAAAACAGGCTTCCAGCATCTTGAACAGCGGCGCCAACAGGGCTTGCCGCTCATAGCCCTTGATATAGCGCATCAATTTGTGCATGAAAAACCACCTCATATGTGCAGATTGCGTGTAACTGCATTATTATACCACCAATTCGGGAATTTGTCATATCCTGATTCAACGGATTTCGATGATTATTTATCCGTCCGGCGTCTATACTTTCAGTGGGCAGATACAAGAGGAGGATATGCAGATGTTCTGGGTCTACAGCTACAAAGGTTTTTCACGCACGGCGGCGCGCACCGTCCGCACCGCGCTGGTACTGGCAGGGCGGCAGGGCTGCTGTCAGGCCGACACAGGCCATCTGCTGCTGGCGCTGGTGCAGACGGCACGCGGCAGTGCAGCAGACTTCCTGCGCCGCAAGCGGGTCACCACTACAGCACTAGCCGAATGCAGTGCTGCCCGGGCTGAGGGCGCACCGCGCAGGCTGCACCGCTGCGACCTTGCACCGGAGCTGCGCAAGGCGATGGAGTTTGCTGTGCTGGGGGCGCACGCTGCCAGTGCTGCCCGGGCCGAAAATGAGCATCTGCTCTGCGCCATGCTTGAGGATTCCACCTGCACAGCCAGCCGCTGGATGCTTTCCCTTGGTGTCGAGCTGCCGCAGGCCGCGCGGGAGTGCCGCCAGCTCTCGGGTCAGCTGGTATTGCCCGCACAGCCCCGGATGGCAGCCAGCCGCACGGGGCGTCCCAGCGAAAAATACGGCCGCGACCTGACACGCCTTGCACAGGAGGGTCGTCTGGACCCGGTGCTGTGCCGTGACAGTGAGCTGGAGCGGATGGTGGAAATCCTTTGCCGCCGCCAGAAAAACAATCCCTGCCTGCTGGGGGAGCCGGGTGTCGGAAAAAGCGCATTGGCCGAAGCGCTGGCCCAGCGCATTGCCTCTGGGCAGATCACCCCGGCCCTGCGGGGCAAACGAGTCTTATCGCTCGATATGGCCTCGATGGTGGCGGGCACGAAATACCGCGGTGATTTTGAAGAGCGCTTCAAAAACCTGCTTGAGGAGCTTTACCGCGACCGCACGACCATCCTGTTCATTGATGAGATCCACATCATTGCCGGTGCCGGGGCAGCGGAGGGGGCTATCGATGCCGCCAGCATCTTAAAGCCGATGCTGGCACGCGGGGAGATACAACTCATCGGTGCGACCACACCGGAGGAATACCGCAAGACGATCCAGAAGGACTCTGCGCTCGAGCGGCGGTTCGGGCGGGTGATGGTCGAGGAGCCGACACCAACCGCTGCCGAAACGATTCTCGCAGGCCTGATGCCCCGGTATGAGCGCTACCATGGGGTGGCCATCCCGTCCACAGCCATCCATGCGGCAGTCGAGCTGAGTGTGCGGTATCTGCCGGGGCGGTATCTACCCGATAAGGCCATCGACCTGCTGGACGAAGCCGCGGCTGCACGCCGCATTGCCGAAAACAGCAGCGAGAAAAAAGCGCTGACCCCGGCAGACATTGCCCGTGTGGTGAGCAAGGCGAGCGGTGTACCCGCCGAGCGTGTGGGGGAGGCCGAGCGTGAGCGGCTTGCACAGCTGGAGCAGCGCCTTGCCGCAGAGGTCATCGGCCAGCCGCGGGCTGTAGCCTCGGTAGCCGCCGCCATACGCCGCAGCCGCACCGGCCTGCGGGAGAACAATCGTCCCATCGGCGCGATGCTGTTTTTGGGGCCTACCGGTGTGGGTAAGACCCAGCTGGCCCGCACACTGGCCAAGGGCTGGTTCGGCAGCGAGAAGGCACTGCTGCGCTTTGATATGTCCGAATATATGGAGCGTCACACCGTGGCACGGCTCATCGGCGCGCCTCCGGGCTATGTCGGCTACGACGAGGGCGGCCAGCTGACCGAGGCTGTGCGCCGCCGCCCCTACAGCGTCGTGCTGTTT
>ERZ836358.3519-NODE-3519-length-10123-cov-2.864919_pt1 | contig 10123 bp, 10 predicted proteins | sample MGYA00519942_ERZ836358 | MGnify/ENA primary metagenome ERZ836358 (study PRJEB31850, sample SAMEA3708798) | human gut metagenome | biome: human gut; feature: human-associated habitat; material: faeces | place: China | collected 2014 ...
ATGCCTTGTATGTAAAAAGACATAATGTATTTTCTTTCTTCTTGAGGAACTTGATAACAATCTAAGATTGGCATTAAAACATGTTGAAATAATTGTGAATAACTTTGATTAAGTTGTAGCACTTTTGCTTTTTTTATAGCTGTTAAAAAAAGACGTTTGTTCCTTTTAATATAACTTAAATAAGGTTTTAAATATTTGGGTGTAATTAGATAAAGTTCATCTTTTGAACAATCATTGATCTTATTCACAAAATTTCGTGAATCTTGTCCCATATGCTCAAGAAAATGACGATTCATATATTCAACACTTTCCTTTAATAAATCATCTAATGTTTCATAATGTAAATAAAAGGTCGAACGATTCACATCTGCTTCATGACAAATCTCTTTAACCGTAATATAAGCAAAGTCTTTCTTTTCTAAAAGTTCTAGAAAAGACTGATCCATTTTTATCGCTGTATTAAAATATTTACTTTCATTTTTATTCATAATCTTTACCCTTTGTTTTATTTATGAAATTTTACTTCCATTTAAACTATTTATATTATCATATTATAAGTTTAATCGAAAAAATGAACCTTAATTAATATTAATTAAATATTATTACCGTTATTCTTCATCACTAATTTCTTTAGCAAGTTCCATAATTTCAAAAGCATACTTTTGTTTTCCACGAACAAGTATTTTCTTATAAACTGGATAATTAATTCCCATTCCAATTAAACCAATTACACCAATAATAACACCTAAAACAAGCATTCCTGTTGTTCCACTACCAATGACATTCATTGATAAACACATTCCAACACCCATCAATAAAGCTGAAATAATTCCTAAAGTATAAGTAAAAATATTAGCTGGTAATTTTGCCTTTGCATCTAATTTTTGAAGAGCCACTACCTTTGATGTATCCTTTGGCGCATATTCATTAGCAAGTTGTTCTGCATAAATTTTATCTGTATTCATTTTCATTTCCTCCATTTCTTACAGGTTTATTATAAAAAATAGAAAAATGAAACCAAACAACACAAATAAAGAAGAATGTTGATTTAAAAAAGAAGCTATTCAAATAATAACTTCTACTTTGTATTATTTTTAAGATAATCTAAAAATGCTTGGATTCTTTTTTCACTACCCATTTGTGATAAATTAAAATAATGATGATGGTCTAATTCATCAGGCATACATTTTTTACCTGAATAATGATTAGGAAATTGATGAACATTATCTAAACCAACACCTCTTCCTAATTTATAAGCATTTTTATAACTTGCATCTTGTAAAAATGCTGGAATAGGAACATCCGTTGTTTTGTTTGCCTCATCCATTGCTTGATAAATGCCATTAGAAACCGTTGATGATTTAGGCGAACAACAAACATATAAAGCAGCATGTGCTAAAATTGTTGTAGACTCTGGCATTCCTATTCTTTCTACCGCTAGAAAAGCATTTGTCGCTACAACAAGAGCTTGTGAATTAGCCAAACCTATATCTTCAGATGCACAAACACAAATTCTTCTAGCAATATATTTAACATCCTCTCCAGCAATCAACATTCTTGCTAGATAATAAAGTGTTGCATCTGGATCGGTATGTTTCATCGATTCAATAAAGGCAGAAATAGTATCATAGTGATTATCACCATTTTTATCATATCTTATGGCCTTTTTTTGAATACATTGTTCAGCTACTTCTAAAGTAATTGAAATTATCCCTTTTTTGTTTCTTTCAGTTGTAAGATAAGCAAGTTCTAAGGCGTTTAGAACACTTCTGGCATCTCCTCCTGCTTGATCTACAAGGAAGCTTTTAGCATTTTCATCAATTATAATCTTTTCTTTACCTAAACCTTTTTCTTGATCTTTTAATGTACGATCAATTAAGGTTATTAAATCATCTTTTTCTAAAGGTTTTAATTCAAAGATACGACATCTTGAAAGTAAAGCATTATTGACTTCAAAATAAGGATTTTCTGTTGTAGCTCCTATTAATATAACAATTCCATCTTCAACAAAAGGAAGAAGATAATCTTGTTGTGTTTTATTAAAGCGATGAATTTCATCAATAAATAAAATTGTTCCTTTTTGATAAGCATTTTGATTAAATTTAGCTTCTTCAATGATTTTTTCTAAATCCTTGATTCCTGCATTTGTTGCATTTAATTTACAAAAGTATGATTTTGTCGTATTCGCAATTACTCGAGCAATCGTTGTTTTCCCTACCCCTGGTGGTCCATATAAAATAATAGAACCTAAACGATCAGCCTTTATTGCACGATAAAGCAATTTATCTTTCCCTATGATATGAAGTTGGCCAACTATTTCATCGAGTTTCTCTGGTCTCATACGGCTTGCTAGTGGGAGTTGTCTTGTATTTTCATTCATATCAAATAAATTCATTTTCTTATTCCTCTTTTATCTTTGTCATTAGTTTTTCAAATGATTTCGCATTTAATATTGTATTCGATATAAATTCACCTTTATAAAAATTAGCCCAATTATTAAAGATACAAGGAACATTTTTAGCCTTTTCTAATGTATCTATTTTAATAAAATTAATTATCAAATTATTTTCTTTAGCATAATTTGATAATTCTTTAACTCCATATTCAACATAAGGACATTCATAACTATAATAAACTGTAAAATCTTGTTGTTCTATTTTCATAGTTCTTGCCTGTTCATTAAAACGTGGTATTTCATGATTATCAAATTGAAGTGCCATTAATTCATATTCACCAATTGTATCAACTACTTTAAAGCCATAATGTTCAAAGAATTTCTTTTCTCCAAGAAAAGGCTTCTTCTTTTTAGAAACAAGTGTACATACCCCACTTTTAGCTTTTTCTTTAGAATCGTTAATCACATATTCCAATAATTCATTAGCTATTCCTTTTCCTTTAAAACTTCCTGCCACCCATAAACAATAAATATATTCATAATTACTTCCACTAATAGGCACCCATGCTGTTTCTATAAACTCGTATTCAACAAACACTTTACCTCTAGCATCCAATTTTCTAAATACATGTCCATCTTTTATTTTATTTTTAATCCATTCTTTTTTTTGTGTGACACCTGCTTGATGTTTTTTATCCCCTATAGCGCAACAAATATGTTCTTTTTCAATATTTTCTAATGTCAAATTTATATACTGATTCATATTATTCAGTCCCTTCTAATGTTTTAATTCCATTTATTATAATTTCTAATGATAAATCAAAACTTTCTTTAATAGATACTGGATTACCAAAAGCATTGTTATTTACAAGCAAAGAAAATCCTTCTAAAAAACTACGCAGCGTTCTTATGATATGATTGATATTTTCATCACTTATATTTACTGTTTTCATCACTTTAAAAATCATTTCAAATAATTTTCTGGTTGCATTTTCTTTTTCAATACTTTCATATTTGTTATATCAAAGCATCGCTGTAAAGATTCCTTTATTATTAATTGCATAATCATAAAATGCATAACACATGTTTTTTAATGCCTCGTATCCTGTTACTCCAACAGCCGCTTCTATCGTTAATGTTTCAATTTGTTTCCAGCCATAGAGCATTAATTGTTTTTTTATATCATCAAGGCTAGAAACATGATTATAGAGAGAAGGGGATTTTATCTTTAGCTCTTCAGCAATCATCTTTAATGATAAATTCTCTAACCCTGCTTTATTTGACAAATTTGCTGCTGTTTCAATAATTCGTTCTCGACTAATATTACTCATAGTATTTCTCCTAACTAATTATGTTATTATTTTAACTAATTACATTAGTTTTGTCAATTATTAAAAAAATGTATCCAAACCCTTTCAAGTTCAAATACATTTTTTATATTATCTAGCTTTCTTTCGATGATATAAATAGGAATAAATAATTGGTAAGATTCCTGGTACAAGAGCTAAAGTAAAAAGTATAAACATATCCATAAAAGGTAACAGCATAATAAGTAGGACCCCACCTAATACCATACATTTACCACTAAAGCGATGAGTATGATACCAATTATCTTGATCGTTTAAAGTCCAAGGAACACGTATTCCAACTGTATAATTAGGCTTTACAGTTGGAAGATAATTACCTAAAACAATATACAATGTTCCTAATAATAACCCTGTAATAAAGCCAATATTTTTAATAAAACCTAATGTATACCCATAAATACAATTACAAATAAATACTGAAACCAAAGGGCAAATCCACAAAATAATTGAATACATCTTGTTATTAATATTTTTGGATTTTGGATCTGTACTTACAGCAAAGATACAAAAAAGATGAATCACAAATATAATTAATGGTAAGACAAATACTGCAAATTCTTTTGATGAATAACCATCAGGTTGTCCATTAAAACTAAAATGTGTAGCAACATCTTTTGGTAATTGATTCCATATAAGCAAACCAATAACCATTGGAAGTAAAACAACAATAGAGGATAATATTACTTTATTTTTATTTCGTTTCATCATAATCATTCTCCTTTTAACTCACTCATCCATAACATAATTTCTTCTAATACCGTTGTATTAAGCTCATAATAAATAAATTTTCCCTCTCGCTCATCACGAATTAAGCCTGCTTCTTTTAAAACAGAAAGATGTCTTGAGACTGCCGCTCCTGATACAGAAAAGTTTTTAACAATATCACCTGCAGACATTCTTGATTGCTTAAGCAAATTAAGTATTTCTCTTCTTGTTGGATCCGCCAAAGCATGAAGCGTATCTTGCATCGCCATATTCATCACCCTTTACATTTAACATTTAACTTAATTGTTAAATATATTATAACATACTAAAAAATAAATAAAAGACCATTTTTCTCATATATTCAAATTTTCTTTAATTTCAAAATTTAGAATTTCTATTGTGGTATATAGACTTAATATGTTTGAACATATTTTTTCATGAAAAAGTTTACCTTTCATTTAAAAATAAAAAGCATTTGAATTTATTCAAACACTTCCTCATAATTTGGAATTGAATCAACAGCATTTACTTTTAGTGCTTCTACTTTTATATCTTCTTTATCTGTTAAAACTCTGCTTCCTTCTTTTCCCATTGTAAAAAGAATGTGGGTATGAGGATATTTTTGTTTTAATGTTTGAATAATCTTTTCGTAATCTTCTTCATTACTTAATGCAGCTCCTTCTGTTTCATTAACAACAAGCCAAGTTACTTTTTCAATAGGATAGTTTTTAACAGCTATATCATAAGGAGCTGCATTGAAAAAGCTTTTCATTTCTTTTTCATAACAACGCTCTATGATATAAGGAACATTATTTATTTCATTTTGTAATACAACAATATCACCCTTTGAAAAATGAGAAAGTACCTCATCGATATATTCAAAATCAATTTCTTTATTTGTTCCACCATATAAAAGAATATGATTTTGTCCACTTTGATCAACTTCAATAATTGCATGCCCTGTTGGTTTATTAGAAATCTTCATATAATCAATATGAACACCTTTATCTACTAAAGCATCTTTCAATAAACCACCATCACTACCAATAATTCCCGCAAAATAAGTATCATTAGCTGCAAGAGCCATGGCAATCGCTTGATTAACACCCTTTCCGCCACATTTAATATCATATTCAAGACATCCTTGAGTTTCTCCCGGTACCGTAAAATGATCTACTTTATATACATGATCCAAATTAGCAGATCCAAAACACAATACTTTCATAACTCCTCCATAATAAATCTTTATTCATTCACATTATAAACAGTATTCTCTTTTATTAAAAAAAAAGAAATATTTGAACATCAAGTTTAATTACTTCTAAATTCATAACATTCCGGAAAAGACGTTTGTTCTATATATGTATCTGCTTTTGACTCATAAACATCTTTCATTATTGCATATGGTAATTTATTCACCTTTTTATAAAGGGTACCTGTACTGATATTTAAAGCAAATATTCTTTTAGTTTCAGCCAAAACTTTTAATTTATCCTTTGGTAACTTTATAATATAAACATTTCCTAAATCACTATTATCTTCTTCTTGAAACTCCCTACATCCTTCATTTATCCATGTTCTTAAATCAAACTATTGTTCAGGTTTATAAATTCCAATGGAACCTACATCTAAAAATCCACAAAAAGTTGCTCCTTTTTCCTCCTTTATAACAAGTTTGTAATCCCCATTATAAAACAGCAATTATCAAGATGTAAACAAACACATCACAATACTTTCATTAACTAAAACACATTAAATTTAACTTAGCATTTCATATTCATTATCGACAATATTTTATATAATTACTTTGTTATCGTCCTCCCCTGAAAGGAGGTGGTGTAAGTTGTTCTCAGATTTAGTAATATCTGTCGTGGCATGTTTTTAGTTTATTACATATGCAAATGGTTGGACAAAAGATTTAAACGATAACCAGCCTAGTGCTAAGTACACTCTAAAATACTAGAAAAGGTAAGGAATGGCACTCCTTACCTTTTCGTTTGATGCAATTGTTCTCAGATTTGCAATTAGATTATAGCATCTAATATTTTAATGTGCAAGTTGATTTCAAAATCCAATTTGTTATACAAGGTACATAACGAAAATTCATTTCAGTTTTATATATTGTCAAGGAAGAAAAATTATAAAACTAATCTAGATCTTCACCATTTGTTTCAATTACTTTTTTATACCAATAGAACGATTTTTTTCGATATCTATTCATTGTCCCATGACCTTTATCGTCTAAATCCACATAAATGAATCCATATCTTTTTGACATTTGACAAGATGAAGCACTTAATAAATCAATGCAGCCCCATGTTGTATACCCCATTAATTCAACACCATCTATAATAACAGCATCCTTTAATGCTTTAATATGTTCTCGATAATATTCAATATGTCTTTCATCATTAATTTCTTTGCCTTTGACATATACTTCATTTGTTCCTGTACCATTTTCAACAATAAATAATGGTTTTTGATAACGATCATAATACATATTCAATGTATTGCGTAACCCTATTGGATCATCTTGTCTTTTATATAAAATTTCACCTAAATATGGATTTTTTAAAGTAGCAAGAGGATTATTTTTTATCTCCTCATTTATTCTCTCGTCTCCACTAACAACATGAGTTGCATAATAAGAAAACGAAAGAAAATCAACCGTATTATTTTTAAGAATTTCTTTATCATCATCTTCAAAAGGAATAGTAATACCTTTTCTTTCTAATTCTCTTAATTTATACGAAGGATAATAACCTCTCGCCTGTACATCACAAAAAAAGAATGCATCCCTATTTTTTGTAATTGCTGCAAATATATCTTGTGGATGACAAGTATATGGATACCATGTGCCTCCCGCAAACATATTTCCAATTTTATTTGTTGGATCAATTTCGTGACCAATTTTTACCGCCCATGCACTCGCTACTAAAAGATGATGAGTTGCATTGTATAATTGTTGTTCTCTACTTTCATTTTGATCTATAATCACTCCCGCTGATAGATAAGGTAAAACTAGCGTACAATTGATTTCATTAAAAGTAAGCCAATAATGAACAACGCCTTTATATCTCTTAAATAAAACTGTTACATACTTTTTATAAAAATCAATCATATTTCTATTTTTAAAACCACCGTATTCTTTCACCAAATAAAGTGGAAAGTCATAATGAGATAGTGTCACTAAAGGCTCGATATGATATTTTTTTAATTCTTTAAAAATGTCATCATAAAATTGCAAACCTTTCTCATTAGGGTGTTCTTCATCTCCACGTGGAAATATTCTTGACCAAGAGATAGATAATCTTAATACTTTAAAGCCCATTTCTGCAAATAGAGCAATATCTTCTTTATATCGATGATAGAAATCTATTCCTTTTAAAACAGGGTATTTTTCTTTTTCTTTAAAAGAAAGATCTTTTACATTCCCAAACATATATTGAAAACGATTTTTTCCACTTGGAACCACATCCATGTTAGCTAGACCTCTACCATCTTCATTATAACTGCCCTCTACTTGGTTAGCAGCTATTGCTCCACCCCACAAAAAGTTTTTTGGCAAAGTCTCCATTTTATGCTTCCTCCTCAGCTAATTTCGTAGCTTCTTCTTTCTTGCATAAAGAGTGATCATATGCAATAAAGAATGGATACCAAATAGCTAATGTTAATGGAATCATCAATGCTACAAAAACTAATACTCTCCAGTCTAGACAATAAACAAATATACTTAAAAAAATAGGATACGTTCCACTAATCAATAAATAAGGAGCTGTCACTAAACCAAATGAACATGCTAACCAATAAAGAATAGCAACAATTAATCCATTGGCAATAAATGGAATCATTAATACAGGATTAAACATAATTGGAGCACCAAATAACGCTGGCTCTGAAATTCTAAAAATACTAGGTACAATTGTAGCTTTTCCAAAAGCTTTCAATTGTTGTGATTTTGCTTTCCAACAAGATAAAACACATAATCCAAATGTGTTTCCTGTTCCTCCCAAAAATCCAATACCTAATGTCATAAAAATAGGATGAAAAATCGGTGCTTGTCCTTTTGCAACTAATGCTGCATTAGCTGTAAAAGCTGCTGTTGTAATAGGAGCAGTAAGCGCCATTGTAACCATTTGCCCATGTACACCACAACACCATAATAACAGCATAAATGCACATAAGAATAATGATCCAGGAACAGAGTCAACGGCAGCAATAGGAGTTGCTAAAACTTTTTCAATAAGCGCTGGAATCGATACTCCTAAATAATTACTACTTAACAAACTTAAAATATAAAATATAGAAACATTGATAACCATAGGTACAATTGTTCTAAAAGAATTTGTTAATGCTGGTGGACAAATTTCTGGCAAACGAATTGTAATATTATGTATTTCACAGAATCTTGTAATTTCCACTGTTAATAAAGCCACAATAATAGCAGTGAATAGTCCTTGTGCACCTAAATATGTACAATTCATTAATAATGAAGTTGTTCCGTCTGCTAAAGCTAAATAATTAGCAGGTGCTGCAACTAATAGGAAAACAACAAGAGCTGTTAAACCACTAGTAATACCTTTCATTGAATATGACGTTGCTAAATTATCAGCAATAACAAAAGCAACTGCCATTGCTAGTAATCCCATTGACATATTATAAGGAACTAAAATTGTCATTTTATATTTTGTTGCAAAATTAAGCCACCCAGAAAAAATAGACCAAATTCCTCCTGATTTTACCATATCTGCAGTTACCGGTGGATTAGCAATAACCATAAATACCGCTCCAACAAAAATCAATGGCAATACTGTCATAAAACCTTTTTGCATTGCAGATAAATGTCTTTGTTCCCCTAATTTATCAGCAATTGGAGACATTTTATCTTCAACAAAGTGCATAAACTTATCCATTTATTTTTCCTCCTTTATCATTCTTTTTACTTCTTTTATAATATTTTCAACATTTCCCAAAGCATAATCTGAAGGATTAATAACGGCCGAAGGTCGATCAGTTACTGCTTTTTGAACATCTTTAATTTTATATCTCATTTGTGGTCCCACTAATAAGACATCATAATCTTTATAAACACTTAAATAATCATCAATTGGAATTGCTTTTACCTCTAAATCTTCGTTATTTTGTTTCGCCCATTGATTCATCTTATTCATTAAAATGCCTGTCGACAAACCATTAGCACACATTAATAATACTTTCATAAATCTTCCCTCTCTTTAAATTTGGTAGTGTCAAAGTAAATTGAACACTCGATCGATCTTTTATTTCTTTTTACTTAACAACTGTAGTATAAAATGTAACCGCTTCTTATTCAAATAACATATTTTGCCTATTTTATTTTATTTATACACTTTTTTTAAAATTTATACACTTTTTTCTTCATCCCTATTTATTTCTTACTTTAATTTATATTTCTATAAGCAATAAATTTTTATCTTTTTATTACTATTAAATATTTTTTATACACTTTATACACTAATAAATAAAAAAATAGCTTACTTTACAATAAGCTACTAAAATAAGTATTAAATTTCTTTGATAATCATAATCAAACTTGCAATATCAGAATCAGAAAATCGAATATGAAAAGGTTCTTCTATTATCTCTAATATATCATATAAATATTCATAAGTTTTTT
>ERZ836358.3524-NODE-3524-length-10098-cov-11.636164_pt1 | contig 10098 bp, 6 predicted proteins | sample MGYA00519942_ERZ836358 | MGnify/ENA primary metagenome ERZ836358 (study PRJEB31850, sample SAMEA3708798) | human gut metagenome | biome: human gut; feature: human-associated habitat; material: faeces | place: China | collected 2014 ...
GCAGCCCTCGCCAAAAAGTACGCGGACCGCGCCGATGTGACCGCCGCCGACATCAGCGACGTGCTCGACGACATCGACGAGCTGACCGCCGCGGGCCAGCTGTTTGCGCCCGACGCCTACGCCGACCACGCCTTTGACTTCAAAAACCGCTCCAACGTTGTCAAGGCGCTCTGCCTGCACGTCGCCCACACCTGCAACCTGAATTGCAGCTACTGCTTCGCCGCGCAGGGAAAGTTCCACGGCGAGGCCGGTCTCATGAGCTTCGAGACCGGCAAGCGCGCGCTGGATTTCCTCATCGAAAACTCCGGCACCCGCCGCAACCTCGAGGTCGATTTCTTCGGCGGCGAACCGCTGATGAACTTTGAGGTCTGCAAGCAGCTGGTCGCCTATGCACGAAGCATCGAGAAAAAGTACAACAAAAACTTCCGCTTCACGATGACGACCAACGGCATCGGCATCACGGACGAGGTCATCGACTGGTGCAATAAAGAATGCCACAACGTTGTTTTGTCGCTGGATGGCCGCAAGGAGGTCAATGACCGCTTCCGCGTCGACCTCGCGGGCAACGGCAGCTATGACCGCATCGTGCCCAAGTTCCAGAAGCTCGTCAAGGCGCGCGGCGGCCAGGGCTACTATATGCGCGGCACGTTTACGCATCACAACGTTGATTTTACGAAGGACCTGTTCCACATGGCCGACGACCTCGGCTTTACCGAGCTGTCCATGGAGCCGGTTGTCGCCCCGCCGGACTCCCCCGAGGCCCTGACCGAGGAGGACCTGCCCAAGCTGTTCGACCAGTATGAGCTGCTGGCCAACGACATGCTGCGCCGCCAGAAGGCCGGCAAGCCGATCACGTTCTATCATTATATTTTGGACCTCAAGCACGGCCCCTGCATCTACAAGCGCATTTCGGGCTGCGGCTCCGGCACCGAGTACATGGCCGTGACCCCCTGGGGCGACCTGTACCCCTGCCACCAGTTTGTCGGCGACCCGGCGTACAAGCTGGGCAACGTCTGGGACGGCGTGACCAACACCGCCCTGCGCGACGAGTTCAAGCTGTGCAACGTCTATGCCCGCCCCGACTGCAAGGATTGCTGGGCACGCCTGTACTGCGCGGGCGGCTGCGCGGCCAACGCCCTGCACGCTACCGGCGACATCCACGGCACGTATGAGTACGGCTGCAAGGTGTTCCGCAAGCGGATGGAGTGCGCCCTGATGATGCAGGTCGCCCAGCGCCTTGACCCCGAGCTGGCGAAGAACGCCGTCCGGTTTGAGAGTGACTGTGACGGCTGCGGCAAGGGCAACGACGGCGCGTGCGAGAAATAAATAGCCATTGAGTATGCCGCTCTGTAGGGGCCGGACATGTCCGGCCCCTACCGCGTCACAATGGCAAACGGCAGCTGCGGAGGGGTCAAGACCCCTCCCTACAGATCGGGGTCCACGGGTGCTTTGTAGGGAACGGTCTTGACCGTTCCGGGGACGTGTACCGTTATTGCATGGTAAAACATTGTTGATGCGTAGGGGCCGGGCATGCCCGGCCCGCAGCTTACCGGCAAGCACCTGCTTTCCGGTTTATGTTGCGGGCCGGACATGTCCGGCCCCTACAGGAATATAAAAGATAAACACCTGTCAGCTGTTTATCTGCCAATCGCCGCGCACTTCTCCTTCAGCCAGACCTTCTCGTCCTCGTTCAGGCGGGGGCTGAGCATTTCGTAGACGTGGGCGTGGTAGTCGTTCAGCCAGTTGATCTGGTCGCGGCTCAGCTCGTCCACAAGGACCGGCTCGGTGGAGATGGGCACCAGCGTCAAAGGCGCAAAGCCCAGCCAGTGGCCGTACTGGTTCTCGCCCAGGTCGATGCACTCCAGCTCGTTCTCAATGCGGATGCCGACCTCGTCGGTCTCGTAGATGCCCGGCTCGTCGGTGATGGTCATGCCGGGCTTAAAAATCACGGGGTTGTTCGGGCGCAGGCTCTGCGGGCCCTCGTGCACGCCGGAGATAAAGCCGACGCCATGGCCGGTGCCGCAGCGGTAGTTGACCTTGTGCGCCCAGACCGGGCCGCGGGCAAAGGTATCCAGCGCAAAGCCGGTGCAGTAGTCCAGGAACACCGCGCGGGCCATGTCGATGTGGCTCTGCAGCACCCAGGTGTAATAGCGGCGCTCGTTGTCGGTCAGCGGGCCGACGGGGTAGGTGCGGGTGATGTCGGTGGTGCCGCAGTCGTACTGGCCGCCGTTGTCCACCAGCAGGAAGCCGCGCGGCTCGATGACGCTGTTCACGTCGCCCTCGGCGTGGTAGTGCATCATGGCGGCGTTGGCGCCGTAGGCCGCAATCGTGGAGAAGCTGTCCTCAAAGTAGCCGGGCATCTCGGCGCGGCGCTTCTGCAGCATCGTGTCGATGTCGATCTCGGTCAGCTGCTTACCCTCGGCCAGCGCCTTTTCCAGATCCATCTGGAACCGCACCACGGCGACGCCGTCGCGGATATGGCACTCGCGGAGGTTCTTCAGCTCGGTCTCGTTCTTGATGCCCTTCAGGGCAAAAATCGGGTCGGCACCGGCCACGGTCTTGTGGGCGGTCAGGGCCTCGTACAAGGCGTAGTTGGTGGCCTTCTCGTCCACCAGGAACACCTCGTCGGCGGGCAGGGCGTGGACGGCGTCGATAATTTCCTCGTAGCCGCGCAGCGTCACGCCGCTCTCGGCCAGCGTGGAGGCGTCGGCGTCGGACAGGCGGCCCGGCGCAATAAACAGCGTGCAGGCGTCCATCGTGACCAGCGCGTAGGCGACGGCCAGCGGGGTGCAGGGCAGGTCGCGGGCGCGCAGGTTCAGCAGCCAGCCCACGCAGTCCAGACCGGTCACGGCCAGTGCGGTGGCACCGGCCTTCTGCAGCTCGGCACGCACCATGGCGATGCGGTCCGCGGCAGTCGCGCCGGTCTGGGCCGGGGTCAGCAGCTCACAGGGGGTGTCGGGCAGGGCCGGGCGCTCGCCGGTGGCGTCCCAGATCGGGCTGGCCACGTCCTGACTCTTGAGGGAGGCACCCTTCTTGGCCAATGCGTCGATGTACTCCTTGGCAATCGTGGCGGGCACGCAGCTGCCGTCCAGCAGCAGGGTCTGGCCGTCCGCAAAGTGGCTCTCAAGGTACTCGGCCACAGTGGGCACGCCCGCGGAGCCCGCGTGCATGCACTCGATCTCGCTGCCGGCCAGCTGCTTGTCGGCCTGCACGTAGAAGCGGCCATCGCACCACAGGGCGCTGCGGTCTTGAGTCACAACGAGGGTCGAGTTCTCGCCGATGAAGCCGGAGAACCACGGCAGAGCGTTATAATAGCCGGGCAGGTACTCGCTGCAATGGGGGTCGCTGGTCATGATGAGCACGCCGTCCGCGCCCGCCGCTTTGGCAGCGGCACGCAGCGCGGCGATTTTTTCATTGGTAGTCAAAATGGATCGCTCCTTTTTGTGATAGATATTGGGGGTTAGGTATATCATACCACGAATGCTGCAAATAATAAATAGATAATAGATAATAAACAGGTGGAGTTTGCGCCCGGGGGCACAAACAAAAATGCGGCGCTTTGCAGGGGCCGGGCGTGGCGGCATGTATGCCGCCCCTACGGGCCAACCCGCTAACGTCTGCCTACCCGGCGGAGCGGTCAAGACCGCTCCCTACAAAGCACCCGTGAACGATAGCCCGTAGGGAGGGGTCTTGACCCCTCCGAGGCAGCCGGTGGCAGCCGCGCGGTAGGGGCCGGGCATGCCCGGCCTGCAGCATTAAAGGCAATTGCCCATTAAAGGGTGGCCGCGCCGACCTCCGGGCCGGGCGCTTGGCGGCGCACAACGAGCGCCGCCAGCCAGCAAAGCTGGCCCGCTCGTGCGGTTGTTTGCCCCGCGGGGGCAAACATTGTTCGCTCCCCGGTTTCGCTCCGCTCAACCGTGGCCCCACGCTCACAACCCCGCAGTGCCCGGCCCCTACGGGGAGGCGGTAATCCCATAAATTTTGCAAAAAATTCAAAATTTCCCGTGCAAAATGGCGCAAAACCCCTTGACGTGTTTGTTATAATAGTATTAGCAGTTAGTGTAATAGATTGCCAACCAACTGAACATCTGAACACATCTTGAATAGAGGTACCCAACTATGGCTGAAAAGAAAACCAAAATCGACATTTTCTCCGGCTTCCTCGGCGCCGGCAAGACCACCCTTATCAAAAAGCTCATCAAGGAGGCCTTCGCCGGTGAGCAGATCGTCCTGATCGAGAACGAATTCGGCGAGATCGGCATCGACGGCGGCTTCATGCGCGAGGCCGGCATTCAGGTCAATGAGCTGAACTCCGGCTGCATCTGCTGCAGCCTGGTCGGCGATTTCCGCGAGGCACTGAAGAAGGTCGTCGAGACCTACCACCCGGACCGCATCCTCATTGAGCCGTCGGGCGTCGGCAAGCTGTCCGACGTGACCCGCGCCGTCGAGGGCGTCGCCGAGGATCTGCCCGTCATCCTGAACAGCTTTGTCACCGTCGCCGACGTGAACAAGGTCAAGATGTATATGAAGAACTTCGGTGAGTTCTATGACGACCAGGTCAGCCATGCGTCCTGCATCATCCTGAGCCGCACCGGCAACGCCAGTGAGGAGAAGGTCGCCGCCGCCGTCGCCCTGCTGGCAGAGAAGAACCCCACCGCCACCATCGTCACCACCGACTGGACCGTCCTGACCGGCGCACAGATCGTCTCCGTCATGGACGGCAAGCGCGACCTCGTCGCCGAGCTGCTGACCGAGGCCCGAGCCGCCAACGTGGCCCATGCCGACGAGGATGAGCACGAGCACCACCATCATCACCATCACGACCACGATGAGGACGAGCACGACCACGACTGCTGCTGCCATCATCATCACGACGAGGACGACGATGAGGACGAGCACGAGCATCATCATCACGACCATGATGACGATGACCACGACCACGACTGCTGCCATCACCACGACGATGAGGACGAGCACGAGCATCACCATGAGCACCACTACGACGAGCACGGTGTCTGCTCCTGCGGGCATCATCACCACCACGACCACGACGCCGACGAGGTGTTCACGAGCTGGGGCAAGGAGACGGCCCACAAATACAGCCGTGAGGATCTGGACAAGGCCCTGCACGCGCTGGACGAGGGCGCTTACGGCATGATCCTGCGCGCCAAGGGCATTGTGGACGGCGGCGACACCTGGTACGAGTTCGACATGGTCCCCGGCGAGCACGAGATCCGCCCCTGCGGCCCCGACGTCACCGGCAAGCTCTGCGTCATCGGCTCCCAGCTGAAGGAGCATGAGATCGCGGAATTGTTCCACGTTTGATAAGAATGCCTTCCCCCTTGGGGGAAGGTGCCCGAGGCCCCGCCCGAGGGCGGATGAGGGGCGAGCCTGCCGCAGCAGCCCACGAATGACAGGCCGCGATCAGCTCTCCCCTCGTCAGTCCGCTTCGCGGACAGCTTCTCCCCCCGGGGAGAAGCCTTTGACTGCTACTAACCGAAAGGACGTCCCCTATGCCTAAACAAATCCCCGTATATCTCTTCGTCGGCCAGCTGGAGAGCGGCAAGACGAAATTCATTCAGGAAACGATGGAGGACCCCAACTTCGACTCCGGCGACAAGACTCTGCTGCTGGTCTGCGAGGAGGGCGAGATCGAGTATGACCCGTCCAAGTTCGCCTTCGGCGGCGTGCACGTTGCCCAGATCGAGGATAAGAGCGAGCTGACCGCCGAGAACCTGACCGCGCTCGAAAAGAAGTCCGGCTGCGGCCGCGTCATCATCGAGTACAACGGTATGTGGCTCATTCAGGAGCTGTACGACGCCCTGCCCGACAACTGGCTCATCTACCAGAGTCTGGCCACCGCCGACGGTACGACCATCAAGACCTACGCGGGCGACAGCGCCATGCGCAGCCTGCTGCTGGACAAGCTGCGCGGCAGTGAGCTGCTGGTCGTCAACCGCGCCGAGGCTGTCAACGACGACGAGAGCCGCCAGCTCATCCACAAGCTGGTGCGCCAGGCCAGCCGCCGCTGCGACATTGCCTACGAGTTCAAGGACGGCAGCGTCGCCTATGACGACATCCCCGACCCGCTGCCCTTCGACGTGGACGCGCCGGTCATTGAGATCCCCGAGGAGTTCTTCGGTATATGGTACATGGACTGCATGGACGACCCGAAGAAATATGACGGCAAGACGGTCAAATATCTGGCTCAGGTCTGCCAGACCCCCCAGGCCGGCAAGGGCGCGTTTGTGCCCGGACGCTTTGCCATGACCTGCTGCGTGCAGGACATCCAGTTTGTGGGCATGCCCTGCAAGTACGACGATTACAAGTCGCTGGAGCAGCGCAGCTGGATCAACATTACGGCCAAGGTCAACGTCAAGTACCACCCCATCTACAAGGGCCAGACCCCCGATTCCACCGGCCCGGTGCTGACGGCCCTTTCCGTGGAGCCTGCCGAAAAGCCCACCCAGGACGTGGTCATGTTCAGCTGATTCCCCTTACAAACACCTTGCCCCCTGCCCGCGCACATCCGCGCCTGGCAGGGGGCTTTTACTTTGTTATACTGTGATAATGGGTCTGGCTTTTTCTGTGTGGTTACTCTATGCTAACCACAAGACCACACTTTGAGAGGACTTGTATGAAGGCTCCCCTTGAGGGGTGGCTGGATGGCTGTTCATGCTCCTACGGCAAAGGGAGCGTATGGGCCGCACATTATGCGCCCGTGCCAGTTTAGCGGCAGCGCAAGCCCCTGCGGGCGAGCAATGCTCGCCCCTACGACATTTCCGGAAACTTGGCGTTAGCACCTGTAATCTCCTTCATAACGCGCAAAAGCCGTCGCCTTTAAGCGACGGCTTTGCTCGTAATTTCACAGGTTGCTAATGTAAGGTTTAAATCCGTTATAGATTTTCACTGCCCATTCCTTATACCATGCAAAATAATTTGACCATTGTGTTCTATCTTTAAGTTCCACCTGTTTTTCCAGTAAAATTCGACTTATCTTTTTATCGTCCAGTCTGCGCCAGTCCAACGCTGCGCCGATGTGATTTTCAATTTCCTCTTTGTGCGAGAAAAGAATATCATAATTTGTTTTGTCTAAGTCTGGCGAGTTTGTAACAAATTCAACAGCAATAACATCTGTTCTTGTGTTAACAAGCAATGCTATATGTGCTTTTGACGAACCTATCGCCAACGTGTACCAGTGCTCACTTGACTCTTTGCGCTTTTTAAATCGTTTCGTAAACATATCCCGTTCATTCCACGCTTCATCGTTAAACTTTGTCCAATAGGAATACTTGAACTGGACTGCTACACCGCCCTCGGACACACCCGAAATTTTAGCGGCTTTTGACCAGCCGTTAGGCTGTTCCACTACTTCAAACTTCGGCGCAGGTTTAGAATCATCAATTTTCCACAATTGAATTTCCACCAGGAAAAAGCCAATCGTATCATCCGAAATTTTATTCAGCCATTCGATTGCAGCACGGTGTTCCTCTCGCGCTTCTTTTACAATCCAGACAATCCACTTTGCATCTTTGCCAGACGCATAAGTAATTAGCTTTCCTAGATGTTCATGGTCTGACTGCTCAATCTGGTTTTCAATCACAACGGCCTCACCGGAATCCTGATCTCGTGCCAATATGTCAAGCGAAAAAGCTCCAACGGACGACTCTCGTTCTTCCAGTTCTATCGCAATTCCCAGTGCATCCCCCAGCGCATCTAAATGCTCGGCCAGCCACGGGGTAAATGCTTGCGCCTCGTTCGACCATACTGTTCTCAAATCATGCTCCCGCTGAATTTTTCCAAGCTGTACTGTCACGGCCATTCTCTCATTTTCCTTTCAGCTCTCCGCCACCGCTACCAGATATTTATAGATCTGCGGCTTATACTCCTCATACAATCCCAAATGCTCATACAATTCCTTGTAATACGCAAACAGCGTTGCGCGGGTCGCTACAACGTTCACGGGGTTCAGCACGGTGTGTACCGCGCTGCCGGGGGTGTTGTAATAGTTGTAGATCGGCGTGGACAGCGCATAAAACCGTTCCGCATAGCGGATGTAGCTGAGATTGAAATACAGATCCTCGGACCAGTCCATGTCCTCGGCGCAAATAATGTCATCGTGGGCGTGGACAATGTCGGCGCGGTAGAGCTTATTCCACATCACACCGTAATAAAAGCTGGCCGGTTCCTGCATCAGCCCTGCGGCGAACTCCTCTTTCGTCATGGCACCCTCCAGCAAAAAGCCAAAGGTCTGCACCTTGGTCGGGCGCTCGGGGCGGTCGCTGTTTTCGCTGCGCGGGCGCGGCGGCGTGATGCGGTTATAATGCGCGATCACCAGGTCGGCGCCGCTTTCCTCGGCCCGCGCCACCAGCATTTCAGTCGCGTAGGGCTGGATGGTATCGTCGGCATCCACAAACTGCAAATACTTGCCCCGGGCCTGCCGCAGCCCCAGGTTGCGGGTCGCCGCCACGCCGCTGTTGGCCTTGTCGATCAGCACAATGCGGTCATCGACCCGGGCGTACATTGCGCACACCTGCAGGCTGACATCCTTGCTGCCGTCGTTCAGCAGCAAAATTTCGATATTTTTATAGGTCTGGCGGCGGATGCTCTCCACGCAGCGGGCAATATGATCCTGTGCGTTGTAAATGGGTACAATGATACTGACAAGCGGCTGTTCCGGCATGGCGGGTGCCCTCCTTTTTATAATACACTCACAATACCATAATTTTGCCCGCTTTTCAATGGAAAAAGCCGCCGTAATGTGGTATGATGGTAAAAAGCGTTCCGCGAGAAATGAGGATTTTTTATGAAAGAAAGCATCGTCCGCCTTCGCGCGCTGGAAAAACAGCGCTTTGCCTACCGCTACGCCCTGAACGTGGTGGATTTTGACGCCGAGACCGTCGCCCCCGAGGGCAGCGCCGACGGCCGTGCCGAAGCCTGCGAGGTGCTGAGCCGCGCCGACTTTGACCTGCTGGTCAACGATGACACCGCCGCCCTGCTGCGCCAGGCCGCACAGGACGCCGAGACCGAGCAGGAGCGTGCCGAGGTGCGCGAATTGCAGCGCACCTACGACCAGATCTCCAAAATTCCGGCCGACGAGTACGCCGCCTTTACCAAGCTGACCCAGCAGAGCGTCCCCGCCTGGGTCAAAGCCAAGCGCACCAATGATTTCAGCGTGTTTGCGCCGTATCTGGAAAAAATCGTTGCCGCCCGCCGTGCGCAGGCCCGCTATTTTGCGCCCGACCGCGACCCCTACGAAGTGCTGCTGGACCAGTACGAGCATGGCCTGACCATTGCCCAGTGCGATGAATTTTTTGCCACGCTGCGCGAGACCATCGTGCCGCTGCTGGCCGATATCCGCGCCCGCGGCGCTGCCATCCGCACCGATTTTCTTGACCAGGACTGGCCCATCGACGCTCAGCGCAAGGTCAGCGAAAAGATCATGCAGCTGTGGGGCCTGGATCCGGCGCACTGCTACCTGGCCGAGAGCGAGCACCCCTTTACGACCGAGTTCTGGCGCGGCGATGTGCGCATCACCACCCACTACATGCCGCGCGACATGTTCAGCAACCTGTACAGTGTGGCGCACGAGGGTGGCCATGCCCTGTACGAGCTGAACATCGACCCCGCCTACGACTGCACCGCCGTGACGGGCGGCGCGACGATGGGCATCCACGAGAGCCAGAGCCGCCTGTTTGAGAACTACGTCGGCCGCAGCCGCGCCTTTGTACACTGCCTGTACCCCACCCTGCGCGAGCTGTTCCCCAACCAACTGGCCGACGTGAGCGAGGAAGAGATCTGGCGCGCTGTCAACCATGCCGAGCCGGGCTTGATCCGTACCGAGGCTGACGAGCTGACCTACGCGCTGCACATCATGGTGCGCTACGAGATCGAAAAGGCGCTGATCCAGGGCACACTGGCCGTAGCCGACCTGCCCGCCGCCTGGAACGCCAAGTACAAAGAGTACCTCGGCGTCGATGTGCCCGACGATGCCCACGGCTGCTTGCAGGATATCCACTGGTCGATGGGCGACATCGGCTATTTCCCCAGTTACGCGCTGGGCAGCGCCTACGGTGCACAGGCCATCGCCGACCTGCG
>ERZ836358.3525-NODE-3525-length-10097-cov-3.781418_pt1 | contig 10097 bp, 12 predicted proteins | sample MGYA00519942_ERZ836358 | MGnify/ENA primary metagenome ERZ836358 (study PRJEB31850, sample SAMEA3708798) | human gut metagenome | biome: human gut; feature: human-associated habitat; material: faeces | place: China | collected 2014 ...
AAGCCCCCTCCGTCCCCTCCGGCGCCGCCGTCACATGGTGGGCGCGGATGCCTGCCCAGCGGACGTCCGCCGGCACCGCTTTCCCACAGTCCAGCGTCAGCCCCCACTGGGGCAGTGTCACCGCATTTCCCGCCGGAACGGCCTCCACGATGTTTTTACACCCGGAGAGCCGGGCGGCGGCCTCCGTTTCTGGCTCGTGAAACAGCTGCCGCAGGGTAAGCATTCCCTGAGATTGCCCCTGTTCCATAACGCAGACCTTTTTACAGTTCCGAAATACCTCGCCCCGGTCGTGGGACACCCACAGGATCGGGCCGTGAAAATCCGCCAGCAGGTCGGAAAGCTCCAACTCCAGCTTCCATTTCAGAAAGCTGTCCAGGGCGGAAAACGGTTCGTCCAGCAAAATGGCCTCCGGCCGGGTGCAGAGGATGCGGGCCAGCGCCACCCGCTGCTGCTGTCCGCCGGAAAGCTGGGCGGGATAGTGATGCTCCAGCCCCTCCAGCCGGAAGCGGCGGAGGGCTTCCGCCAGCGCGGCGGCCTTTTCCCCCTTGCTGCCTGCCCGGATGCCGCAGAGGATGTTCTTCTCCACCGTCATGGTGGGGAACAGGGCGTAATTCTGGAATAAGTACCCCACCCGGCGCTGCTGGGGCGGCAGGTCGATCCTGGCCTCGCTGTCAAACAGCACCCGGCCGTTTAGCACGATCCGCCCCCGATCCGGGGTCATGATCCCCGCGATGCACTTGAGGGTCATGCTCTTGCCGCAGCCGGATGCCCCCAGCAGTGCCGTGATCTCGTCCTCCGCCTGAAACTGCACCCGCAGGTGAAAGCTGCCCAGCCGCTTTTCAAGATCCACGGAAAGGCTCATGCACGGTTCCTCCTTTTCCCGCCGGACACCAGAAAGTCCCGGCGCTCCAGCATATTCACCGCCAGCAGAACCACGGCGGAGATGGCCAGATTCACCACCACCCATTTCATGGCCAGCCCATCGTTATTGGTCTGCCAGAGCTGGTAGACCGTGGTGGAGATGGTGGCGGTCTTGCCGGGGGTGTACCCGGCGATCATGCTGGTAGCGCCGTACTCGCCCAAGGCCCGCGCAAAGGCCAGCACCGTCCCCGCCAGAATACCCTGACGGCAGCAGGGCATCCGCACCCGCCAGAAGATCCAGCTGTTGGGAAGTCCCAGCGTCTGGCCGGAATAGGCCAGCGTTTCGTCGAAGGCTTCAAAAGCCCCCCGCGCCGTGCGGTACATCAACGGGAAGATCACCACGGCGGTGGCAAAGATGGCGGACCACCACGTCATGACCACTTTCACGCCGAACTGCTCCAGCAGCCATGCACCGAGGATCCGCTTCGGCCCCAGCACCCGCAGCAGCAGGTAGCCGATCACCGTAGGCGGCAGCACCAGCGGCAGCGTCAGCACCACATCCAGCAGCCCCTTCACCAGCCGGGGCAGGCGGGCGATGTAATACGCCGCGAAGATCCCGGCGAAAAAGACGATCACCGTGGAAATAGCCGCGATCCGCAGCGAGTTCCATAGGGGAAACAGGTCCATAAGTTACCTCCTGAGGGGGAAGGGATGGGGAGACCGGCGGCCTGCCGCCGTATCAGCGGCGGGCGAGCAGTTTGCCGTCGGCCTTTTCAGATAGTTTTCGGTCAAGCGGCGGAGAAGCCCACGGACTCAAACACGGTCATGGCCGCATCGGTCTGGAGATAGGCCAGGAAGTCCTGGGCGGCGTCCTCCTTGTCCCCCTTGAGCACGGCGGCGGGGTAGATGACCTGACCGCACATTTCGGCAGTGGCGCTGTCCACCACCGTCAGACCGGCAGAGTGGGCGTCGGTGGCGTAGATGATGCCGCAGTCAACAGCGCCCTCGCTGACCTGAGAGGTGACTTCCTTCACGTTGTTGCCATAGGTCAGCTTGTTCGCGACGGCGGTCTCGTCGATGCCGTAATAGTTGAAGATCTTCAGGGTATACTGGCCCACAGGCACGTCGCTGTTGCCGATGGCCAGCATCACATCACCGTTCTTCAGCAGCTCGGCAAGCTGGTCAAAGCTTTCAATGCCCTTGGGATTGCCTTCGGGAACGGTGAGCGTCACCTTGTTTTCCAGCAGGTTGATGCGGCTGTCGGTGACGATGAGATCCAGCCTGTCGGGATTCTTCTCTGCATCGTCCTTCAGGCTGCCGTCCATGGCGTTCATCTGCTTGGGAGCGGCGGAGATGAACAGGTCGCAGTCCGCACCCTCCTTGATCTGCTTGAGCAGGGTGCCGGAGGAATCGAAGTTATAGGTAACGGTCACGTTGGGATTATTCTGCTCGTACATTTCCTTGAGCTGGTTCATGGTCTCCGTCATGGAGGCGGCGGCGAACACGATCAGCTCCACCGGCTCACCGGCAGGGGCTTCCGCAGGGGCGCTGTCCTGCGTCTGAGAACCGTCAGCGGCGTCGGCACTGGTGTCGGTTTTACCACCGCAGGCGGTGAGGGACAAGGTCAGGCACAGGGCCAGCAGCAGAGACAAACACTTTTTCATGTTGGTTCTTCCTTCCTGATTCGATGAAAAATCTATCTCGACTTTACAGAGTAACGCGTGATACTTAATTGAGATGAACGGTTCTGAAAAGCAGGAGCGCACTTGGGCGCTCTCGCTTTTATTTTCCGAAGGGGCAGTTGGGCCAGTGACAGGGCTTGCAGCCAAGGCACAGCCCGCCCTCGCCCATCACGGCGAAGTCTCTGCGGGTCAGCTCCACGCCTGCGGCGATCCGGGGGAGCGCCAGGTCGAAAATGGTGGCCCCGGCATACATCACACAGCCGGGCAGCCCCATAATGGGCGTCCCGTCCTCGAAATACCCCAGCAGGAACATGGCACCGGGCAGCACCGGGGCGCCGTAGGTCACGATCCTTGCGCCGCTCTGCTTAATACCGCCAGGGGTATTGTCGTCCGGGTCCACGCTCATGCCCCCAGTGCAGAGGATCATGTCCGCACCGGTGTTCCGGGCTTCGCCGATGGCGTTGGCCACATTTTCTACGCCGTCGCCGGAATATGTGATGAAGATGGTTTCGATGCCGTAGGCCGCCAGCTTGTCACGCACCACCGGGGTGAAGGTGTCCTGAATCAGTCCCTTCTTCACCTCGCTGCCGGTGGCCACGATAGCGGCGGTTTTCTTCACATAGGGCAGCAGCTCCAGCAGCGGTTCCTCTCCGGCGGCCGCTTTGGCGGCTTTCAGCTTTTCCTCTTCAATGACGAGGGGGATCACACGCATCCCCGCCAGCTTGTCCCCCTTTTTCACGGCGGTATTGCCATGGCGGGTGGCAATCATGATCTCCTCCAGCGAATTGACTGCCACCAGCCGGCGGCTATCCACACGAAACAGGCCGTCGCAGGCGGCTTTCAGCTCGATTTTGCCCTCTTTTACCTCGCTGCGGGTCATGTTTTCCTGTCCGCAGAGAGCCAACAGCCGCTCCGCCGCATCGTTCTCATGAACCATGTTCTCGTTCATTTCCCAGACGTAGAGATGCTCCTTGCCCATGGAGAGCAGCACGGGGATATCCTCCTCCGTGACGATGTGGCCCTTGCGGAACCGGGCGTCCTTATATTGATCCTTGATGATCTGGGTCATGTCGTGACACAGCACATGGCCTACGGCCTCCTCTGTCCGAATCAGCTTCATTTCAGCACCTCGATCTCATCTCCGGCACGGACGGTGCCTTCCTTTACAACAATGGCAAAAATGCCCTCGGTGGGCATGACGCATTTGCCCACCGTCTTTTTGATGGCGCAGTCGTTGTGGCATTCCTTTCCGATCTGGGTGACTTCCACTTCCGTTTCCCCGATCCGCAGGCGGGTCCCCACCGGCAGGTGCTTGAGGTCGATGCCCACGGTGTTGATATTTTCCGCGAACACGCCGGGATCCAGAGCGATGGGGGAGCGGGGGCGCATGGTGTCGATGCTTTCCTCCGCCAGCAGGCTGATCTGGCGGTGCCAGTCGCCCGCGTGGGCGTCCCCCACGATGCCGTGGCGCAGTTTCAATTCAATTTCCGGAACGGGCTTTTTCAGCGTTCCCTTTTTCTCGCTGATATTGACGGATACGACCTTTGCTTGTGCATTCATAAATTCTTTCCTCACAGTGTATCCAGCAAGAAATGCTGGCCGCAATTCTGCTCAAGTGCGCGTTCATAAACGGTAGCGGCACAACTGACATCATGAGCCCCCATACCCATGTGGGTGGACACGATGATCTCATCTTCACGTTCACGGCCAGGGATCTTACCGGTCAAAAGCTCTGTCATATCGCCAAACACAGCCTCATCCTGTAAAAAATGCTCAGGATTCAGCCGCGGACTCTTGAGAATATGGGCATCAGGTTTTCTGTAACCCAAGTACCACTTATCCGCCTGCTTTCCGATGCGAGGGTCCAAATCACGGAACCCCTCGATTCCAATGATCGTTGTGCCTGGGCAGATCATGTCCGCTGTTACCAGTGTTGTCTGTGCGCCAGATGCCATCAGAATAAGTGTACTGCCTGTAACGGCTTCAGCGGGAGAATTACAGATCGTAACTTCAACACGGTCCGCCAACTCCTTCTGCACCTGCTCCATAGGGCCACGGCTGCGGTTGAACAGGCGGAGTTGCTTCAATGTAGGGAACTGCGTCAAGAAACCGCGTATTCCCGCCTTTGCCTGTGCGCCGCATCCAATCACCGTCAGAACTTTAGGATCAGGGTTTGCCAGATACTTTGCCTGTACAACACCGTGCCCGCCAGCTGTCCGCATGGTGGTAATCGCGGTAGCTCCCACTAATGCTACCGGAGAGCCTGTGCGGGTGTCGCTGAGAATCACCAGATTTCCATGACTGAAAGGATAATTAGGCATCGGTGCGCCGTAAGTATCGATCCATTTCACACCTGCATAATGGCGGTGGTGCAAAATAGCAGGCATAGAGTGAAAATTGTTTTTCTGCGCATCATCCGCATACATCAAGGCCATTTGCCCAACGGTAATATCGCCTGTGCCTATATGCAGGAAAGTATCCTCCGCTGCAGCAATCGCATCCGCCGGGGTAAGCAGAGAACGTACATTCTCTTCATTCAAAAGCAGCAATTCTTCCCGAATATTCATAAAAGTTCTCCATATTCTTTATTCTTTCATTTCAGTGCGAGGATGTTCTGTGGCAATATAGTCTCCGCTCTTGCCGCCGGATTTTTCCAGCAGGCGGATGTTGGTGATCTCCATATCCTTCTGCACCGCCTTGCACATATCGTAAATCGTCAGAGCCGCCACGGAAACGGCGGTCAGGGCCTCCATCTCTACGCCGGTGACGCCGGTGCAGGTGACCGCCGCCTGTATCTCCACCATGCACGGCTGGTCCGACAGATGGAACGTGATGTCGATACCTGTCAGGGGCAGAGGGTGGCACATGGGGATCAGCTCCCAGTTGTGCTTGGCGGCCTGGATGCCCGCCACCTGGGCCACCGCCAGCACGTCTCCCTTTTTCAGGGTACCGTTTTTGATATGGACCATAGTTTCCGGTGATACGCGGATCTCCCCCGCCGCCACCGCCCGCCGGTGGGTCACAGCCTTTTCCGTCACGTCCACCATCCGGGCGCGGCCCTGCTCGTTGAAATGGGTCAGTTCTCCCATGGTTCAGCCTCCGATCTGGTTCATGGTCCGGGGCGTGTCGCTGGCATGCTCTGTCAGGTGGTGCCCCTTGGGCTTTTGCAGGATGCCCCGTAGGATGGCGTCCTCCAATTCCCTGCCGTGAAGTCCCCGGAGGGAGATTTCCTCCCGGCTGTGGAGACAGCCCTTCAGCTTGCCGTCCGCCGTTACCCGGATGCGGCGGCACGCTCCACAGAACTCGTGGCTCATGGGGGTGATCAGCCCCACAGTCCCCATGGCTCCCGGCAGACGGTACCGCCGGGCCACGCCATTGGGTTCGATTTCTTCCAGCGCCGGGAATCGGTTCAGAATCTCAGTTACCGGCAGAAAGCGTTCCTTTGGCCATGCCGCACAGGGCCCCATAGGCATCAGTTCGATGAACCGCACCTCCCAGGGGTGCTCTTTCGTCAGGTTCAGAAAATCCTCGATCTCGTCATCGTTCACGCCGCCCATCAGCACGGTGTCCAGCTTCAAATTCTGAAATCCGGCATCCTCCGCTGCCCGGATGCCCGCAAAAGCGTCCTCCAGATCTCCCCGGCGGGTGATTTCCCGGAATCGCTCCGTCCGCAGGGTATCCAGACTGATGTTCAGCCGGTCCACTCCGGCTTCCTGCAGGGGCTTTGCCAATTCCGGCAGCAGGCTGCCGTTGGTGGTGAGGCAAAGCTCCTTCAGTTCCGGGATGGCCCGCAGCGTTCGGCAGATGTCCAGAATCCCTCGCCGCACCAGCGGTTCTCCGCCGGTCAAACGGATCTTCCGAATCCCCAGTTTCACCGCCGCCCGGGCGATCTCACCGTATTCCTCTACGGAGAGGACGGTCCCGTGAGGGCCTTTTTCCACGCCGTCCGCCGGCATACAGTATTGGCATCGGTAATTGCAAAGGTCCGTTACCGACAGCCGCAGATAATCAATTGTCCGGCCATATTGATCGATCATCGCATTACTTCCTATCTTTCTTGATCGCTTCCCGGAATTCCTCCGGGGTATTCATATTAAAAAACACGCTGTCCGGCAGCTCGCCGCCCATATCCGCCACAGAGCATTGAATCTTGTCCAGTAATGCCGTAGCACAGTATTGTCCTTGCTGTAGCTGCTTTTCCAGTGCAGGCAGAGACGTTTTCGCATAAAAGCCGCAAAGTGGGTAAATCTGTCCGGCACTATCCCGGCAGACCAGTGCATCTTCTCCACTATACCGCTCTATCAGCTGCCGTGGCAGTGTTGGAATGAAATTTGGCATGTCACAGGGAATGCAGAAAAGCACACTGCTCCTAGAAACAGACAAGGCCGCATGAAGACCTGCCAGCGGTCCAGCCCCCGGGTAGATGTCCGGCACAGGCTTCAGCGGCAGTCCTTCCGCTAGAGCGGGCGTATTGGTGGAAAGCAGCTTTTCCTGAAAATCATCCAACTGCCGGGTCAACCGGCTTAGCATGGTTTCACCCTCTATTGTCAGCAGTGCTTTACAGGTTCCCATCCGTCTGGAGCGCCCTCCAGCCAGAATTACTACACCGCAGCATTCTCGTGAAAGCATCATAGCGGACCTCCTCACCGCTTATAGAGGCAAGGCCTTCAATGTATCCCCTACATGGATGGGACCACTCCCCGCAGGAATATCAAGCAGGCAGTTACAACCGATCATGCTGCGCATCTGCCCGTTGGCCTGCTTCGATGGGATTGCCACTTCATCCGTCAAGCAGGTTCCCCGAATGAACCGCCTTGTAGGACTACTCTTTTCAAAGGGGGTGGCTGCCCGCACCGTGATCCATCGGGGCTCCCACACAGAATTTTGGACCATACGGGCCAGCATAGGCCGGACCAACAGGAAAAACGGTACCGCTGCAGAAAATGGGTTCCCAGACAGACTTAAAATAAGCGTTTCATCCTTTACGGAGAGCATGGTCGGCATCCCCGGCTTCATAGACAGTCCGTGGAACAGTATCTCGCCGCCGGACTGAAGTATCGCACTTTCCATCAGATCCTTTTGTCCCACAGAAACACCACCGGTGGTCAGGATTAAGTCTGCAACGCCAATATACTGATTTATTGCCGCTGAAATGCGGCTGGTATCATCCTTTACGGAACATACATCCAAAATCTCTACGCCCATCTGCTGTAAGCTAACCCGCAGATAAGCCGCATTGGAATCGTATATTTTGCCGGGGTACAAGTCCTCCCCCGGCTGTTGAAGTTCATCGCCTGTGGAGAGAATGACCGCTTTCACCTGCTGCCGGACTGTCAGCATTCGGTAGCCGGCTCCAGCCGCCACTGCAACGGCTGCTGCATCAATCAGTTGGCCGCCGGGCAGCAGCAGATCTCCCGCCTGGTATTCCTCACCCTCCCAGCAGATGTTGCTGTCTGCCGAAACACTTCGGAAAATGCGGACTTCCTCTTCTCCCCCATCCGTGTCTTCCTGCATAATCACGCAGTCAGCTCCCAAGGGTATCATGCTGCCGGTCATCAACCGCACTGCCTGTCCCGGGCCCACCGGAACATTGGCTACGCTTCCGGCATATAGCTTGTCCACTACCTGCAAAATGACCGGTGTATCCGGTGCAGCCCCCACAAGATCCTCCGCCCGTACTGCATACCCATCCAACGGCGAACGGTCAAAGGGTGGCTGGGAATACCGGGCATACAGATTCTGTGCCAAGCTACGGCCCAACGCTCTCTCCAAAGTCACTTGCTCCGAACTCAAAACGGGGGTGCGCTCCAGCATGCACTGGATTGCCTGTTCAACAGAGATTGCCATGTAAAGCTCCTTATACATCCTTCTTATGTTGCTCTAAAATCCATTTCAAAAGAAATTCTGCCAATGGGCAGGCATCGTCCAGTGGGAATACTGGGCAGGGAGCCGGTTCCGGATAGTCACCCACAATAGCCAAGCATTCCTCTGCAGGGACAGAAAGTCCCTTTCCCGTATCCGCTCGGAAGATTGCAATTTTAGGATAGGGACCGAATTTATAGCCCTCTGTCAAAATCACGTCTGCATCACGGATATGAGATATGATATCGTCCAGTGGCATAGGGTAGTACTGAAAAATTGCCGTCTTTTCTCCCGAAGCAACCGCTACCACCTTCGCACCGGCTTTAGCGAACCGCCAGGAATCCTTTCCTTCGGTATCTGCCTGAAAATCGTGCCCATCATGCTTTATAACCGCTATCCGCAGTCCCTTTGCCTTCAGGCAGGGGATCAGTTTTTCCAAATAAGTTGTTTTCCCTGTATTAGAATACGCAGTAAAGGTCAGTACCGGCAAGCACACGGCACATTCTCCTCTCCTCAAAAATAAACACGCCTTGTGATACATCACAAGGCGTGCTTTCCCAAACTCCAGATCGGAGTCTTTTTCAAACATAGCCTTGCTTTCTTTTCAAAAAAACGGAAAGCGTTTCTGTTTCCAGAAACACTCGGCGGTATATGATTTTGCACCGCGGCCGCCACACCATAGCATAGCCTTAGATCCGGCAGCTTGAAAGCAATCGTACCCTTCTTTATTGGGACAAATTTATAGTAGCCGCTAATCTTAGAAAATGCAAATCGCTTTTCTTGGTATGGGGTAAGCAAAAAAACTGTAGTGGCACGTTCACCGCTACGGCGAGCTACTTTAAAAGAAGATCCTCATAATGAACTGAAAGAATATTTGAGTGGTACTTCTTTTCCTGATCCTTCCCTGCGGTCATGTGTGGAGGCCATGCGATTCCTCTTGTTCAAAGGATCTCGTATAGACCAGAACGACACAGATATTGTGGCGGGCGATCAGTGCTTCCGCAAAACGTATAACGATGAAGTGGAATTGGAAGACGGCAGTGTTTACTATGCATATATTTCCGCAGCATGTATGCATTGCGTGGATGTGCCGTGCATTCCATCCTGCCCGGTGGGGTGCCTGAGCAAGGATTCTGAAACGGGATTCACCGTCTACGACAATACCAACTGTATCGGCTGCAAAAGCTGTGCCATGGCCTGCCCCTTCGGCGCACCGCGCTACCGCAAGTCCGACGGAAAAATGGTCAAATGTGACGGATGCAATATCCGGGTGAAAAACGGCCTTGAACCTGCCTGTGTAAAGTCCTGCACAAATGCGGCAAAATCAGCCAGAAGTGCATATAAATAGGGGGCGGATTTTCGGGAAGCCGCTCGATAAATCTCCGCATAATTGGCTCCAGACAGCGTCACTTCTTTCATCATATGAAACGTGGCATACGCCTGCAGGAGTGTGGAGTCCTGCACCGCTCTGCGCGGCAATAGCTTTTCCAAAATATTCACGCACATCTCGCGATACGGGTTCGTAAACAATTCGCAAGCCTCCCCCCCAAAAAAATCGTCAAAAATATTGCTCGGATCTTACCATCCACTCGTCTAATGGTTATATAGTATCGTAATCCGCTTATTGATGCAGCTGTAATTACTAGTATAACGAAAGTGGCGCACTTTCTTCCGATGCAATTGACTCCATCT
>ERZ836358.3537-NODE-3537-length-10058-cov-7.563131_pt1 | contig 10058 bp, 11 predicted proteins | sample MGYA00519942_ERZ836358 | MGnify/ENA primary metagenome ERZ836358 (study PRJEB31850, sample SAMEA3708798) | human gut metagenome | biome: human gut; feature: human-associated habitat; material: faeces | place: China | collected 2014 ...
GCTGGCGCGCCAGCCGCATGGCCGGGCTCAAGGAAGTACCGGTGCGCATCCTGACGGCGGACGAGCAGCGCGCCATGGAGATGGCGCTGGTCGAAAACCTGCAGCGCGAGGACTTAAACCCCATCGAAGAGGCGAAGGGCTACCGCGCCCTGCAGGACGTGTACGGCATGACGCAGGACGATGTGGCGCAGAGCGTGGGCAAGTCGCGCCCCGCTGTCGCCAATGCGATGCGGCTGCTGGCGCTGTCAGAGCCTGTTTTGAAGCTCGTCGAGGACGGGACGCTCTCGGCCGGTCACGCACGCGCGCTGCTGCCGCTCAGCGATGCGCAGGTGCAGCTTGCCGCGGCGAAAACCGTCATCGAAAAGGGGCTCTCGGTGCGCCGCGCCGAGGCGCTGGCTGCGCAGCTTTTGAAGGAAACGCAGGAAAAACCGGCGAAAAAGTCCGCCGGCGTCGATTATCTCGGCGAATGCGCGCGCCATCTCGAGCAGGTGCTCGGGCGCAAGGTGCGCATGACACAGGGACGCAAGACCGGGCGCATCGAGCTGGAATACTACGACGCGGACGACCGCGAGGCGCTGCTGCAGGCGCTCGAGGGCATCGGCCGCAGAAACTGACACCAATTAGAACATTGAGGAGACAGAGACAACATGATTGACATTCGACTCATCCGTGAAAATCCCGAGCTCGTTCGGGAGAACATCCGCAAAAAGTTTCAGGACGCGAAGCTGCCGCTCGTTGACGAGGTGATCGAGCTCGACAAGGCCAACCGCGCCGCCATCAACGAGGCGTCGAATCTGCGCGCCGAGCGCAACACCCTGTCGAAGCAGATCGGCATGCTCATGGGACAGGCGAAAAAAGACCCGTCCAAGCTCGCCGAGGCCGAGGCTGTCAAGGCGCAGGTCACCGCGCAGGCCGCACGGCTGGCGGAGCTTGAGCAGCAGGAGGCCGAGCTCGAGGCCAAGATCCACAAGATCATGCTCACCATCCCGCAGATCATCGACCCGAGCGTGCCGCTCGGCCCGGATGACAGCTGCAACGTTGAGGTGCAGCGCTTTGGCGACGCCGTCGTGCCGGATTTCCCGATCCCGTACCACACGGAGATCATGGAGCGCTTTGACGGCATCGATCTCGACGCCGCGCGCCGCGTCTCCGGCAACGGTTTTTACTATCTCATGGGCGATATCGCGCGGCTGCACGAGGCCGTGCTGACCTATGCGCGCGATTTCATGATCGACAAGGGCTTTACCTACTGCATCCCGCCGTTTATGATCCACGGCAACGTCGTCGAAGGCGTCATGAGCCAGACGGACATGGACGCCATGATGTACAAGATCGAGGGCGAGGATCTCTATCTGATCGGCACGAGCGAGCACTCCATGATCGGCCGCTACATCGACCAGATCCTCACCGAGGATCAGCTCCCGCAGACGATGACGTCCTATTCGCCCTGCTTCCGCAAGGAGAAAGGCGCGCACGGCATCGAGGAGCGCGGCGTGTACCGCATCCACCAGTTTGAAAAGCAGGAGATGATCGTCGTCTGCCGCCCGGAGGAGAGCATGGACTGGTACGAGAAGCTCTGGCGCTACTCCGTCGAGCTCTTCCGCAGCATGGACATTCCGGTGCGCCAGCTCGAGTGCTGCTCCGGCGACCTCGCCGACCTGAAGGTCAAGTCCTGCGACATCGAGGCGTGGAGCCCGCGCCAGCAGAAGTATTTCGAGGTCTGCTCCTGCTCGAATCTCGGCGACGCGCAGGCACGCCGCCTGCACATTCGCATCAAGGGCAAGGACGGCAAGAACTACCTCGCCCACACGCTCAACAACACCTGTGTTGCGCCCCCGCGTATGCTCATCGCGTTCCTCGAGAACAACCTCCAGCCCGACGGCAGCGTCGTCATCCCCGAGGTGCTGCGCCCCTACATGGGCGGTAAGGAAGTCCTTGTGCCGAAGCACTGAGGATGCGCAGCACGCAGCAGCATAGAGATAATAGAAAAATGGAGGCAGCATCATGAAAAAGCCCGGTTGGCTCGATGAATTCAAGACATTTATCTCGCGCGGCAACGTCATTGACCTGGCAGTCGGCGTCGTTGTCGGCGGCGCGTTCACGGCCATCGTCACCGCGCTCGTCAACGATATCATCAATCCGCTCATCTCGCTCATCATCGGCGGGCTGGACTTCTCCGGCCTGAACATCGGCGTGTTCCCGATCGGCGATCTTATCATGTCCATCATCAACTTCCTGTGCATTTCGCTCGTCGTGTTCTGGATGGTGAAGATCATCAACCGCTTCAACCGCAAGAAAGAAAAGGAGCCCGAACCGGAAGCCCCGGCCAAGCCGACCACGGACGAGCTGCTGGCGGACATTCTCGCCGAGCTCAAGCTGCAAAATGGCCGCGCCGAGGCCGCCAAGACACTGGACGCCGCAGAAGAGGAAGAATTTTCCTCTTCGGAGCGATAAAATAACACTTGACAACCCAAGGCTCATATGTTATAGTATATGAGCCTTGAGGGTCAAGTTCATATCGCGGAGTGGAGCAGTTCGGTAGCTCGTCGGGCTCATAACCCGGAGGTCGCAGGTTCAAATCCTGTCTCCGCAACCAGATCTGTTACCGTTGTTGATACCATATCAACAACGGTAATTTTTTATTTTCCTCTTGTTTTAGGCGCTTATCGCATAAAAATGGGTGTTTTCCGATCATTTTCGGCTTTGACCGGCTGCACCGCCCCATCCGCCGTAGCTGGTTGTTCTCAAAGCATGGCTTTGCAGGAATTGCAATCGTTATAAGATATAAACGATAAATGATTACTTTCTATATACATAGAACCGTCCATGGCTGGGAGTACCCCTGGCTGCGGACGGCTTTTCACTGATTTCCACGGGACAAAAGGGACAAAAAGGACAGAACCGAGCCGGTATCATTCTTACTGATTTGGTCCTGCTTCTTATATAAATACTGGATTTTTTGCATCGAGTGCAGTATAATTTTAATAATGTCATTCGGGAGGAATTGCCATGCCTCGTATCTCAACGAAAGAAAATAAAAACATATATCAGACCACCAGAGAAGAACTTGTACTTTCCCGTGAGGCAGCCAGTGAGCTGATGGAAACCATTTCTCCGGAAAGACTGGTTCGCATTGAGGGTGATTCATATTTGCCGCACCCGGAAGAAGTGCTGGAGATGGCAAAAGGCTATAAAAAACCGGCTTTGTGTAACTATTTCTGCTCACAACAGTGCCCCATTGGCAGGCAGTATGTTCCAGAGATAAAAATCAATGATCTGTCTCGGATTGTTCTCGGAATGCTATCATTGCTCAACTCCATGCAGCGGGAAAAGGATCGTCTGATTGACATTTCTGCCGATGGAATGATTGACAATGACGAATTGCCGGATTTTATTCGAATCCAAAGAGAGTTGGAGAAAATGTCTGTTGCGGTGGAAACGCTCCAGCTTTGGGTGGAGCAAATGATGGCAGACGGCAAAATCGATATGAAACGGTATAGTGACCTGACGAAGAAATAAGACATAGCAGCGCTTCTGATTTGAGGAGCGCTGCTATTTTTCGCTATTTGCATAATATAGGATGCTTATTTTGCAGGACCCGTCATGTTTTTCTTGGTATGGAGCCTGATGTAAACGCAGAGCACGACAGAAGGAGGAGATGAAAATGAGTGTGCGTGAACGGATTCTGGCGATACGGATTGCGGAAGCAATTTCGATACATCCGGAGATCGCTGAGAAACTCGGAATTTCTGCGGAGTTGGTTGAGTGTAGGGCGGTATTAAAGGAACCCCCATGAAGGAAAAACGGTGGGCAATTATAAGGATAGGAACCTTGAAACACTGTAATCTAAGCACCATTCCCAAAAGAACATGCAAAAGCAAGCGCCCCCCAAAGCAGGCAAATTGAGGCTAAGCTTAAATTCTATACTCGGGATGGCACAGAGCATTACTGCATGTTAATTCTGGAATTCTGTAATAGCTTATTCGTGAAGTAAAAAGGGAGGAAAAAATGAACACTACAGGAAAAGAAATTGTCGAACTGCTGAATGCGTCGGGTGCAGCAGCCCCTGACATCACGAAACCGCTTAAGTCCATCGGCGGCGGAAATATGTTGGATGGTGTCAGAAAAATCTTTAACTATGCACTTGCAGAAGGGGAAAAGACAGGTTTTGTCACAGGGGAGAAAAGAGGATTTGCCAAGGGTAGCATGATTACACTTGCAGCCGGTGGTGCACTGTATCTCATCCCTAAGGGCGTGAAGTATGTAAAGGCAAAAGCGGCTGAAAGTAAAGCGCATGATGCACTGGGAGAGAAAATCCATGCGGCGTTTAGCGAAGAAGTTGCAGATCGGCCCGGTGAAGAAGCGTCGACGGATGAAGTGGCTGAGAACGGCGATGGTGCAAAGGAGGCCCCGTAATGAAAGACTTTATTTGCAGAGGATGTGGCTATACTTGGTCTATGGCCGAGGATGAAGATGGCCTGTTTAATGGATACGGAGTACCGCCTTGTCCGATATGCGGCGACTCGGGATGTGACCCTAATGATTATAGAGACTATACCTGCGAATATTGCGGACATCAGTGGCGCCAGTACGGAAATGGTGGGTTGGTTTTGGGATGTGTCCCCAGATGTCCCCATTGCCGTTGCTAAATACATAAAATAAGGCTCAGGTCAGCAGAATCCAATCTGCAACCTGAGTCTTCTTTGCATTTTCATAGCCTCGTTGGGATTTCCTTCCCATCCTTGAAGCGAAATACGACCCACTCGTTGGCATGGACAGTGACATGGTCGATGAGTTCCACGCCGATGGCAAAGCGCAGCAAGCGCGCGCAGCGTGAGCACTACGCCGCAAAGCGCGGCTCGTGGAACGGACTCTCCCCGGTCACCCGGGTCGTGCAGAGCAAAAAGGCCTACGACCGAAACCGTGTGAAACGAGAAGCCCGCCGCGCAAATGACGTGTGAAGCCTCTATCGCGCATCGGAAAAGTCAAAAGCCGCCGGCTCTCGCCGGCGGCTTTGCTGTCGCTGGGATCGATTTGCTCCGCGCCCGCGCCGATCTCCCCTGTCGGCGCGGGCGTATCCCTTTTTCATATGGAAAAACACCGGAAAGGGCTTGCCAAAAGTTAGACGAGATGGTAAAGTGGGTTTGTATGTGCCAATTTGCCGGGACACCGGCGGGCAGCCGTGCGCGTGGGAAGCGCCGTCTGCCGGAAAGGGGAACAAAGAAGATGGGTTATCTGAAATATCTCAAGCTCATGAACCGCATGAACGCCGTCACGCAGGTGCCGCAGCCGCCGGTGCCGCAGTTTGAAAAATACTGCAAGCTGTTCGTGACCGACGAAGAGTACGACATCATGATGGGCATGAAGCTGCGCGGCAACACCGAGGCGGAGCTGCGCGCGCTCTACACGGGCAGCGACTGGGACGCCACACTCTACGATATGTGCCGCAAGGGCTTCCTGCTCAAGATCTACGACGGGGCGGAGCCGACGTTCGACCTCGCGCCGATGCTGCCGGGCTGGTTTGAGTTTCCGCTCTCGACGGGCGAGGACAATGAGACGCTGCAAAAGGCGTCGGAGCTGTTCACCTCGGCCATCAACATGGTCACCACGCTCAACGTCGAGCCGCTGCGCACGGGCTACGCCGTCATGAACAATCTCAACAAGCTCAAGGGCGACAAGGGTCACATGGAGGTCGCGCTCCCGCTCGAGGGCAAGGCCGCCGGCAAGGTCGTGCACGTGGACCGCAAGCTCTCCAACGACACGACGAGCGTCGTGCCGAGCTACCAGCTCGAGGCGTATCTCGACAGCCTCCCGGACGACGCGCCCATCAGCGTCATGCACTGCTTCTGCCGCAACATCCGCCGCAGAGAGGGCATGCAGCCCAAGCACCCCACGCCGGATGAGGTGTGCCTGTGCGTCGGCAACATCGCCAAGCAGATCATCGAGTACGGCGTCGGCCGCCAGGTCAGCAAGGCCGAGGCGCGCCAGATCCTCGTCGACTGCGAGAACAAGGGCTGCGTGCATCAGGTGTTCCACTACGCCTGCAACATGGACGAGGAGACGACCGCCATCTGCAACTGCGACACGCAGTGCTGCGAGATGCTCGGCTCGTACACGCGCGGCGGCATGCAGCCGCTGTATATGCGCGCGCACGCAAAGCCCGTCATCGTCCACCCGGAAAACTGCAACGGCTGCAACATCTGCAACCACTTCTGCCCGACCGTGGCCACCGGCTTCAACGCGCAGACCGGCAAGGTGTTCGTGGAGTATCAGCGCTGCATCGGCTGCGGCGTGTGCGTCACGAAGTGCCCGAAGGACGTGCGCGAGATGGTCGACGGCGACCGCGTGCTCTTCTGCAAGCCGCTCAAGAAGTCGCTCGTGCGCGAGCGCAACGTCCGCCGCCAGCCGAAGAAGAACTGAATGCACGAGGCGGCCATTGCCAAAGAGGTCTTTGACATCGCGCAGCAGGCGATGACGGAAAACGGCCTCACGCGCCTCACGCGCATCGTCATGGACATCGGCGAGTATTCCGCCGTCGTGCCCGAGCAGCTGCAGCTCGTGTTCCGCATCGCGGTGCACAACACCGCCATGGACGGCTGCGCGCTCGAGATCCATGACCTGCCCGGCGAGCTGGGCATGTATGTGCGCACGATCGAGGGCGAATAGACTGTCAAAAAGTATTACTTTTTGACAAAGGGATTTGCAGACTTTCTTTCGCCGCCGCGGCGGCGAAAGGCTACGAGGTTTTTGATAAGCTGACGCCCGCAGGGACAAAAATCCCTGCGGGCGTGTTTTGCGTGGCGCGCAAACCGCCGGAGCACAATGTGCTCCGGCGGTTTGTTTTTTCTTTAGATGTAGAAGGCCGGCTCCTTGCGCCCGGCGCAGTATTTTTTCACCGTCGCGGCGGCAGCCAGCCGCAGCGGCAGCGGCACGCTGCGCGCCGTCTGCGGGCAGATCTGGATGCAGCGCATACAGGAGATGCACTTGCGCTTGTCGACCTTTTTCGGCGCGTCCTTCGGGATCGCTCCGGCGGGGCAGTTGTCCGCGCACAGACCGCAGCTGATGCAGCGCAGACCGCCGGTCGGCTTGAGCGGCAGACCGTTGTAGTCACAGTAGGGCTTGTTTCCGGGCACGGTGATCCCGGCGGGTGCGTCCTCGGCGAGCTTGGACGCGAGCTGCGCGCAGAATGCCGCGATCCTGGCGCGGTCGGATGCATCCGGACGCCCGATGGCGATGTCGGTGTTGATCGAGTGCGGCGCGATGATCTCCGCCGCCGCCGTCACGCGAAAGCCCAGCGGCGCGAGCGTGTCGCGCATCTCCAGCAGCGCATCGTCCACGGCGCGGTTGCCGAACACGGCCACGAGCGTGACCGGGGTGTCCATTCCATGCAGGGCGCGCACGCGCGCAAGGCACGGCTCGGGCACGCGCCCGCCGTAGACCGGGAAGAACAGCAGCAGACGGTCGTCGGCGGTGAAGGTTTTCGCCTCGGCGTGTACGGTGATGTCGGTGCAGGCGTCCGGCGCGCCGAGCTGCTCGGCGAAGAGGCCGGCGACGGTCTTTGTGCCGCCCGTGGGACTGAAGAAATACAGGTGCAGATTGTGCGGTTGCATGGCATGACCTCCCGTTGTGTTGTGTTTGTGTTCGTGTGGTTTCATCATAGCAAATGCCGCGCGCGATTGCAACCGCGCGTCAGTACAGCTGCAGCCCGGACAGATAGCCGTCCAGCCGGGACAGCCGCTGCTGCGGCGAAAGGCTACGAGGTTCTTCGACAAGTCGGGATCTTACGCACCTGCGGCAGGGTCTGTTGCAGTTTTTGCGCCGATACGCTATACTGGCAGCAGCAACACGAAAGGAGGCGGCCGCCGTGCGCGAATCCGCAACGAAAAAAGTGATCGCCGAGAGCCTCAAGCGCCGCATGCTCCGGCACAACCTGACGGACATCACCGTGACCGACCTGTGCACGGACGCGGAGATCAACCGCCGCACGTTCTACCGGCACTTCACGGACAAGTACCAGCTCGTGACGTGGATCTACGAAAACGGCTTCCAGAAGGCGATCGGTGACGATGAGCCGGGGCTGTTCGACCTCTTCGGCCGCGTGTGCACGTATCTGTATGCCGACCGCGCGTTTTACGCCCGCGCACTCACGTTCACGGGGCAAAACTCGTTCCGTGACTTTCTCTGCGGCCGGCTGCATCCATATTTGCAGAAAGATTTTTCCGACCTTTTTTCCAATCCGCAGACCGAGGCGTTCATGTCCGGGAAGATGTCGAATGTCGTCATCGACATCGTGCAAAACTGGCTCGTGCAGCCGGATTGCCCGCCGCCGGAGGAGTTTGCACCCTGGGCGCTGAACCTGTGGCGGAGCATTATGGGGCGCTGGAAAGACCTTGGCGATGCGTGGGAGCACACTCTAGACCACAAAAACGCATAAGTGAGGCGAAAAGCCACAGGACTCCGGTTCTGTGGCTTTTCTTGTGGCACAAATTGTTCTATGCTTACCTCACCCCCTAATTGGATGTGCGCAGGCGCGGAGAGCGTGGTTCCGGTCTTTCATGGTGCTCCTCCACCCGTTGCGCGACGGCTGCCTGCGCCTCCAACTTCGTCCTTTCTGCGGATCGGAAGATCCCGCGTTTCTTTGATAGCAAGCGCCCCGTGCTGTATCAGCAGCACGGGGCGCTCTGTTGTCAAAAAAGCAGTACTTTTTGATTTGACGCTCTTTCGCCGCCGCGGCAACGAAAGGCTACGAGGTTTTTGACAAGCTGAAAACCGCCTTTGTTCGTTGAACAGAGGCGGTTTTTCTGCAGCTGCGCTCACACCAGAAACGGCGAGCGCAGATAGCGCTTGCGCAAGAAGATGTTGCCGCCCTTCGGCGGGCCGACCTGCGTGAAGCCGGCGGCCTCGAACATCTCGAGCGCGATGCGGTTGGTGTGGTACACGTGCGTGACGACCTGCTCAAACGACTGCGCCGCCGCCAGCTCCTCCACGGCGTGCAGCATGGCCTTGCCCCAGCCGTGCCCGCGGCAGGCGGGATAGACGAAAAAGTCGTTGATGAACACCGTCTCAGGCTCGGTCGTGTCGCACCAGAGCTCGCCCACGGTCTCGCCGCCGGACTCGGCCGCCAGCAGATAGTTGCGCGGCGTGTCCGTCCCCTGCGGCAGCATCTCATCGAGCGCGCCCTGCGCCTCGGTGAGCGCGTGCTCCTCCGTATCCGTCGCGCGGGCGAAGAGCAGCTCCTGCGCATAGCGCGCGATGTTGCGCTGCCGGAACGACGCAAATTCCTCTGCGCGCAGCACGCGCAGATCCACATTCTGTCCCATAAATGACCTCCTGTTACGCCTCGGGCTGGATCATGCGCCGCGCGTTGACCGGTGTCAGCAGATCGCCGTACAGATCCCGCAGCAGCAGCAGCGCCACCGGCGTGATGTCCTCTGTGCTCTGGCAGGGGCGCAGATACAGCGCCGCCGGCTGCCCGTTCCAGCGGAAGCGAAAGCCCGTGTCGCGGTAGCCATTTTCCCGGAGCATCCGCTCACGCTCGGACAGCGCCGCGCACGTGCGGCTCTGGCAATAGAGCACGCCCCTTTTGCCGGCATAGCAGCGCGCGATCAGCTCCGCCGCCACGCGCCCGAGCAGCTGCCCTCGCAAAAACGGATAGATCGTCAGCATGTGCACCAGCACATAGCCATACGGGGAGCACACCGTCACGAGTGCATAGCCCGCCTCGCGCTGATCGTCCGACCGGAAGAGCAGCAGCTCCATGCGCCGGCGCACCATCGCCGTGGCGATCACGGCCTGCGGCAGCAGCTCGGGCGCGGCAAACTCGCGCTTCATGTCCGGATACAGGCGCACGAGATCCTTGAGCCTGCCCCGCTCGAGGTGGAGCTTCCGGATCGGCGGCATCTGCAGCAGCAGCTCCTCCAGTCCGAAGAGGCGCTCTCCGGCGTCCCATGTTTCGTTTGGCTCGCGCGGCGGGTTTTTCTCCCGCGGCGGCAGATGGACGATCTTCGGCTCTGTCATGCAAACTTCTCCCTTTCCGCGACGGCCAGCGCGTCGCAGCG
>ERZ836358.3549-NODE-3549-length-10032-cov-6.573419_pt1 | contig 10032 bp, 8 predicted proteins | sample MGYA00519942_ERZ836358 | MGnify/ENA primary metagenome ERZ836358 (study PRJEB31850, sample SAMEA3708798) | human gut metagenome | biome: human gut; feature: human-associated habitat; material: faeces | place: China | collected 2014 ...
ACTGCTACCCGCTGCCCAGGCCTCGCTCCCCCCGTCGAAACCTTTACGCCCCCATGAAACGCACACCGGTGAGGGTGTGCGGTGAAGCAGAGTTTCGTCCGGCTGGAACAGCCCGGCGATCTTAGTAATACGTGCCGTTGGACTTGACGGCCCGGTCGATGGAGCGCTTTGCGTCGCGCTTGGCGGCATCGGCGCGCTTGTCGTAGAGCTTTTTGCCCTTGCACAAGCCCAGCTCCATCTTCACGCGGCCATGCTTAAAATAGAGTGAGAGCGGAACCAGCGTATACCCCTGCAGCTTGCACTGCTGGTGCAACCGCCGGATCTCGTTCTTGTGGGCCAGCAGACGCCGCACCCGCATGGGGTCCTGGTTGAAGATGTTGCCGTGGTCGTAGGGGGTGATGTGCATTCCCTTGACCAGAAGCTCGCCGTCCTCGATATCGACCCAGCTGTCTTTCAGGTTGACGCCGCCGGCCCGCAGGCTCTTCACCTCGGTGCCTTTCAGCTCCAGACCTGTTTCCAGCGCTTCCAGAACGAAGTATTCGTGGCGTGCTTCCCGGTTGGTAGCGATGGTCTTTGTGGCCGGACGCTCTTTTGCAGGTGCCATGGGGCACGCCTCCTTTCTGTTCTGGTCTTGTTTTGTTAGTATATCACATTTTTGCGGTTTTGCAAGGCCCGTTTTTGAAGGAATTGTAAACTTTTGCCAGGTTTACAGTTCTCCGCGGCCTTCCAGTGCCTTGTACAGGGTGTTCTCGTCGGTGTACTCCAGATTGCCGCCCACGGGCAGGCCGTAGGCCAGACGGGTGACTTTGATACCCAGCGGCTTGATGAGCTTAGCCAGATACATCGCGGTGGCCTCGCCCTCCACGGTGGGGTTCATGGCCATGATGACCTCTTTCACCTCGTCGGTGCTCAGGCGGGCCAGCAGCTCCTTGACGGTGAGCTGCTCGGCCGTGATGCCGTCCAGCGGGTTCATCAGGCCGTGGAGCACATGGTACAGGCCCCGGTATTCGCGGGTGCGCTCAAACGCCTGCACGTCGCGGGGCTTTTCCACCACGCAGATGACCGAGCGGTCCCGCTTGGCGCTGGCGCAGATGGGGCACAGCTCGGCCTCGGTATAGTTCTGGCAGACGCGGCAGCGGTGGAGCCGGGTGTGGGCCGCCTGGATGGCACCCGCCAGCGCGGCGGCCTCGTCATCCGACATGCTCAGCACCTGATAGGCCATCCGGGTCGCGCCTTTGGTGCCAATGCCCGGAAACTTGCTGAACTCTTCGATCAGCTTGTCCAGCGGGGCTGCATTATAACTCATGGCGACGCCTCCCCGCGGCTCAGAGGCCGGGGATATTCAGGCCGCCGGTCAGCTTGCCCATCTCGGCCTCGGCAGTCTCATCCACCTGCTTGACGGTGGCGTTGATGGCCGCAGCCACCAGATCTTCCAGCATCTCGATGTCGTCGGGGTCCACGGCTTCGGGCTTGATGGAGATGCTGAGCACCTCGTGCTTGCCGTTCATCTTCACCGTGACCATCTCGCCGGAGGCGCTGCCGGTGTACTCGGCGGCTTCCAGCTCGGCCTGCTTGGCCTTCATGTCATCCTGCATCTTCTGCGCCTGACGCATCAGGGCGTTCATATCGGGGCGGCCAAAACCTGCGGGCATTCTTGCTTTCATCGTTCGTAGTTCTCCTTTATGATCCTATAGAATTTTTTGGATATTGAAATCTCTTCGTTGGGCTTACTATAACAGCCTGTTCTGAAAGAATACGCTTTCCTTTATACAACCTCTCAGTCTCGCCTACGGCTCGCCAGCCTGTTCTCAACGGGAAAGCTTTCCCTCAGTACAACCTCTCAGGCGCTTCGCGCCAGCTCCCCTGGTAGGGGAGCCACTGGCGAGTCGATAGTGGTCGTGCTGGACGAGCGTGGTCGTGCTGGACGAGCAAAGTTTTCTGCAATCGGGAACGGCCGGGCTCCGCGGTCGAGATTCACGGTTGCTTGCCCTGTGCCCCTTGTCCGAGCGCAGTCCCGCAGCCGCTGTCCATTCGGACAGGGCCCGGCGCTTTACGCCCAATTGGGCCCAAACGAACAGCAGGGCTGGCCCGATATGCCAAGGGCTCCCCTATCAGGGGAGCTGGCTGCGAAGCAGACTGAGAGGTTCGCTTCCAATGCTGCGCTCTCTGGAGGAGCTGGCAGCGCGCCAGCGCTGACGGAGAGGGGCATCTTACCTTTTCTTTTTCGCACTCTCCTCAATGCTCACGTCCACGCCCAGCTGTTCCAGACGGCGGAGGGATTCCTCGGCGTTGGTAGCAGAGCGGTGGACGGCTTTCGGCTCGTAGGGGCCGATGGGCACGGCTACGCCGGACACCTGCGCGATGAGCTTCTTGATGAGGCGCTGGCTGTCCTTGTTGGCGCGGATGAAGTCCCGGAAGGTCTTTCCGCCGTCGATGAGGACGCGGGTCCCGTCGAAGTAGCCCTTCGACTTTTTGAGGTAGGTGTAGAGCATGGGGTCTTTTTCCTGCAGCAGCCGGACCACCTCATCCCACTGGGGGAAGGGGTTGATCCCCTCTGCTGCCACCCTGCGGGGCTTGTTGAGGGCGGGGTCTGCCGGATGCTCGGCACTGGGCTGCACCGGAACCGTTTTTTCTGCCGACGCGGACGAGGCCGCTTCGGGCTGGGCCGGAGGCGCAGGCCGGGCCGGTTCATCCCAGGGCAGCGGGGCAGCGTCCTGCACCGGCGGTTCCTCCGGAAGCGGCGGCAGGTCGTCCTCAGCGGGGGCCGCTTTGACCAGCGGTTCCAGCTGCGGCTCCGGGTCTGCCATGGAGGCAGGCGCGGCCGTCTCCGGCGCGGTCTGTGTTACCGGTGCGGCGGACTCCACAGCGGGTGCTGCCGGGGCCACCGGAACGCTCACAAAGGGCTGCGGCGGGGCCGCTGCCGCAAAGGGGCGGGACGTTTCCTGCGGGGCCGCCGGGCGGGGTGCGGCTTCCACCGCTGCCCGCTGCATCATCTGGGGCGGCTCGGACAGGCTGAAGAGGGCAAGCTCCAGCTCAATGCGCTGGTCGCTGCCGCGGGTCATGTGTTCGAGGGCGTTGCCCAAGGTGCGGATGGCCCGGATGGCCTCCTTCTGGCCCAGCTGCGGCCCTTTTTCGAGGTAGCAGGTCTCTTCCTCCGGCGACACACCGGAGAGCAGTGTCTGCCCGCCGGGCAGCGCCGCCAGCATGAGGGCGCGGTAATGGGCGATGAGTTCTTCGGTCAGGCGCTTCACATCCACCGACTGCTGCCGCAATTGGGCCAGCTGAGCCAGCGCGGTGGGAGCGTCCTGCGCCGCGATGGCGTCCGAGATGCGGAACAGATAGCTCCGGTCGGTGACGCCTGCCATCCGGCGGACCACGTCGGCGTCCACTTTGGCGGTCACGCCTGCACAGGTGTCCAGAATGGACAGCGCATCGCGCATGGCACCATCGGCCAGCCGGGCGATCAGCTCCGCGCCCTCGGTGGTCAGCTCCAGCCCCTCCTGCCCGGCGATATACTCCACCCTCTGGGCGATATCCTCCGGCCCGATGCGGGTGAAGTCGTACCGCTGGCAGCGGGACAGGATGGTGGCCGGGACTTTCTGGATCTCGGTCGTCGCCAGGATGAAGATGACATGGGCGGGCGGCTCTTCCAGCGTTTTCAGCAGCGCGTTGAACGCCGCTGTTGAGAGCATGTGCACCTCGTCGATGATATAGACCTTATAATGGCAGGCGCTGGGGGTGTAGGCGGTCTCGTCGCGCAGGTCACGGATATCGTCCACGCCGTTGTTGGAGGCCGCGTCCATCTCCACCACATCCAGAATGCTGCCGTTGTCGATGCCGCGGCAGATCTCGCACGTACCGCAGGGGTCGCCGTTGTTTGGGTGCAGGCAGTTGACCGCCTTGGCGAAGATCTTGGCGCAGGTGGTCTTGCCCGTACCGCGCACCCCCGTGAACAGATAAGCGTGGCCGACGCGGCCGGCGGCGATCTGGTTGCGCAGTGCCGTCACGATGCCGCGCTGCGCAACCACGTCCTCAAAGCGCTGGGGCCTCCACTTGCGGTATAACGCGCGATACATCCGCTTCTCCCCTTTCTGCAATAAAAAACGGACAGCGCTGACGGGGTTTGACCCCCGCCTTGCGTAGCTCGACATACGAATGCAGGCTGACTGAAACGCACAGGGCACACCGCTTAAGGCTGCTTGGTTCCCCACCTGACCTGGTTCACAGCGGCCCCATCGTACAGGGCCCGCATCCGTATGTCGAACCGCGCAGCAGGCGCTGTCCGACAAGGCACAATTTGTGCTTGATTATTATAACATATCGGGAGGGAGATTGCAAGCCCTTCTCTGTTGTGAACGCTGGACTGCAGTTGCTGCCAAGGGCTCCCCTACTAGGGGAGCTGGCATTGCGAAGCAATGACTGAGAGGTTTGTTTTCAATCCCTCGCGCTATGAGAGGCTCCCCCGCAAACCGCAAAAGCCCCCGCCGGGCGGGCCGGCGGGGGCTTGGAATGCTTACTTCAGAAAAGCTCAGGACTGGCAGGCAGTGATGAGGCTCATCTTGTAGACCTCGTCGGCGTTGCAGCCACGGGACAGGTCGTTGATGGGAGCGTTCAGGCCCTGCAGGATGGGGCCGTAGGCAGCGTAGCCGCCCAGACGCTGTGCGATCTTATAGCCGATGTTGCCGGCCTCGATGCAGGGGAAGACGAAGGTGTTGGCCTGGCCAGCGACCTTGCTGCCCTTGCACTTGACCTGTGCGACTTCCGGAGCAACGGCTGCGTCAAACTGCAGCTCGCCATCGACAGCCAGTTCGGGGTCCATCTCCTGGGCCTTGATGACGGCGTCGTGGCTCAGAGCAACGGTGCCGCCCTTGCCGGAGCCCTTGGTGGAGAAGCTCAGGACAGCGACCTTCGGGTCGATGCCGAACAGCTTTGCGGTCTTGGCAGTCTCGACAGCGACCTCAGCCAGCTTGGAAGCAGCAGAGACCTTGACCTCGCCGGTTGCCTTGTCGATGGTATCGGTGTAGTCGATGTTGACAGCGCAGTCGCCCATGGCGATGCGCTTCAGGCCCTCTTCGCCGCAGTCACGGTCCAGAATGAAGCAGGAGCTGACCAGATGAGCGCCCTTCTTGGTCTTGACCAGCTGCAGAGCGGGACGGATGGTATCGGCGGTAGAGTAGGTGGCGCCGCCCAGCAGGCAGTCTGCCTTGCCCATCTTGACCAGCATGGTGCCGAAGTAGTTGGACTTCTTCAGCAGGGCTGTGCACTCCTCTGCGCTCTGCTTGCCCTTGCGCAGCTCGACCATCGTATTGACCATCTCATCGAAACCGGCGTAGTTCTCCGGGTCGATGATCTCAGCAGCGGAAATATCAAAGTTGCCCGCAGCGGCAGCAGCCTTGCACTCTGCCTCGTTGCCGACCATGACGACCTTCAGCACGCCCTCAGCCAGCAGCTTGCTTGCGGCCTCCAGAATGCGGGGGTCATTGCCCTCAGTGAAAACGATCGTCTTGGGGTTTGCCTTCAGCTGGGCTACCAGGGGTGCAAACATATCAGCCATTATTGATTACCTCCGAAATTACTTTGCAATTATTCCCGGGCACCACAGGTGTGCCCTTCCTTTTTATTCTAGCACAGAGTCAGAAAACTTCAAGACAAATCTTGAATTTTGTGGTATATTTTAAAGAAGAAATCCGGCGATAATTTGTTAAGAAAATGTCATTTAATTAATAGGAGAATACTGCGCTTATGGATTGGGAAACATTGAAAACCGACTGCCTCGCCTGCCAGCGCTGCCCGCTGCACACCACCCGCCGCAGCGTCGTGTTCGGGCAGGGTGTGGAGAACGCCGAGGTCTTGTTCGTGGGCGAAGGCCCCGGCCAGAGCGAGGACGAGCAGGGCCTGCCCTTCGTGGGCCGCAGCGGCCAGCTGCTGGACAAATACCTCTTTGCCATCGACCTCGACCGCGCCTCCAACTGCTACATCGCCAACATCGTCAAATGCCGCCCGCCCCAGAACCGCGACCCTCTGCCCGCCGAGAGCGAGGCCTGTATGCCGTGGCTGCGGGAGCAGTTCCGCCTGCTGCGGCCCAAGATCGTGGTCTGTCTGGGCCGCATCGCTGCCCAGCGGATGATCCGCCCCGACTTCTCGGTGACGAAGGAGCACGGCACCTTCATCGAGAAGAACGGCATCCTCTTCATGGGCACCTTCCATCCCGCTGCCCTTCTCCGCCAGCCCCAGAACAAGCCCGAGGCCTTCGGCGACTTCGTGGCGCTGCGGGATAAGATCGGCGAGGTGTGTGTGCATACCTACTGATTAAGCCTCTCCCTCACTTTTTCCTTCCCTTTTGCATACCCTAAGACAAAAGTGAGGTGTTAAGATATGAGTGCTGTACGCAGCGATTCGATCGATTTCTTCTTAGGGACCACCACCCCCGCCGGGTTCAAAGGGTATTTTGAGCCTCTGCGGCGGGAACCGGGGATGCAGATGTATCTCATCAAAAGCGGGCCGGGCTGCGGCAAATCGACTCTGATGAAGCGGCTGGCCCTCAAGGCCGAACAGAAGGGCGAACCCATCCAGCGCATCCACTGCGCCAGCGACCCCGACAGTCTGGATGGCGTCATCTTCCTCGACAAGCGCGCTGCCATCGTGGACGCCACCGCGCCCCACGTTCTGGAGCCGGATGCCCCGGGCGCAGAAGAGCAGGTGGTGAGCCTGTACCACACGCTGGACGCCGACGCCCTCCGCGCCCACGCCGATGAGGTGAAGCACCTCTTTGCCCAGAATGCCGCCCTCCGCAGCCGGGCCGCACGGTATATCGCCTCGGCAGGAAGCCTGCTGCTGGACAGCCGCCGGGCCGAGGCCTGCAGCGCCAACTTCGAAAAGGTGCGCCGGTACGTCAAGCGGCTCTGTGCCCGGCTCCTCCCCCGCCTGCCCGACGGAGCCGAGGCCGGTGAGGAGCTGCGGCTGCTGTCGGCCATCACCCCCAAAGGCCCGGTGTTCTACCGGGGGACGGTGCAGGCGCTGGCCGACCGGTATGTGGTCTTCCACGACGACTGCGGGGCCGTCTCCCGGCTGCTGCTGGAGCTTATCCGGGCCGAGGCGCTGGCCCGGGGCTACCACATCATCACCTGCCCCTGCGCCATGCACCCCGAAGACAAGATCGACCATCTCTTCATCCCGGCCCTCCGGCTGGCTTTCCTCACCGACAACCGCTGGCATCCCGTCCAACTGCCCGGTGTGCAGGCCGTCCGGTGCACCCGCTTCGTGGACCGGGAGAATCTGGCAGGCTACCGCGCCCGTCTCCGCTTCAACGAGCGGGCCGCCGCCGAGCTTCTTGAGCAGGCTGCCGACCTGATGGCGCAGGCTAAGGCCTGTCATGATGAGCTTGAGACCTACTATCGCGCCGCCGTAGACTTCGACCGGGTGGACGCAGCCGCCGTCCAATGCGCCGAGATGCTGGGGCTGGGGTAGTTTAATAATAAACAAAAGGAAGTGACCCCTATGCCCGCGTTTCGTCTGCCTGTCCGTCAGCTGGTGGAATTTCTGCTCCGCACCGGCAGCATCGACAGCCGCTTCACCGGCTTTGACCGCGCCAACGAGGGCGCGCGCATCCACCGCAGGCTGCAAAAGGCGGCGGGCGAGGGCTATGCCGCCGAAGTTTTCCTCTCCGGTGAGCGGGAAGTGTCGGGCATCACCTTCACCATCGAGGGGCGGGCTGACGGCATCTTTTCCGACGAGGCAGGGGTGACGGTCATCGACGAGATCAAGACCACCGCCGTCCCTGCCGACGCCATCGCCGAGGACATGAACCCCTGCCACTGGGCGCAGGGAATGGTCTACGGGGCGCTGTATGGCCGTCAGCAGGGGCTGGACCGGCTGGACGTCCGGCTCACATACTATCAGATCGATACCGATGAAGTCTTCCGCTTCCTGCGTCATTTCACCCTCGGGGAGCTGGAAGCCTTCCTGCAAGACCTTCTCGGGCAGTACGCCCCTTGGGCGCAGCGCCAGCTGGCGTGGAAGGAGCGCCGGAGCGAGAGCCTCTCGGCGCTGGCCTTCCCTTTTCCGGCCTACCGGCCCGGGCAGCGGGCGCTGGCAGGCGAGGTCTACCGCGCCTGCACCGCTGCACCCTCGAAGGCGGGCGTCCGGCTCTTCTGTCAGGCCCCCACCGGCATCGGCAAGACCATGAGCGTTCTCTTCCCCGCCCTGCGGGCCATCGGCACCGGCTGCGGCGAGAAGCTGTTCTACCTCACGGCCCGCAATACCACGCAGTCTGCCGCCGAGGACGCCGTGGCGCGGCTGCGGGCGGCTGCTCCGGGGCTGGCGCTCCGGAGCGTGACCCTGACGGCCAAGGAGAAGGTCTGCCTCCATCCGGACGCCGAGGGCCATCCTGCCTGTCTGCCCGAGCTTTGTCCCTACGCCAACGGCTACTACGACCGGGTGAACACCGCCCTGAAAGCCCTTCTGGACGAGGGCAGCGGCTGCTTCGACCGGACCGCGCTGGCCGATGCTGCGCGGCAGTTCACGGTCTGCCCCTTCGAGCTGGGGCTGGACCTGAGCGAGTGGTGTGACGTCATCATCGGGGACTACAACTACCTCTTCGACCCAGTGGTGCACCTGCGGCGGTTCTTTGACAGCGCGGGCGACTGGCTCTTCCTCGTGGATGAGGCCCACAACCTGCCCGAGCGTGCCCGCGCCATGTACTCTGCCCGCTTTTGCAAGAGCAGCCTTACCGAGGCCAAGCGCACCCTCGGCCGGGGCAGGAGTGCTCTTAAAACGGCCCTCACCAAGGCCGACAAAGCCTTTCTGGAGGGGCGGAAAGCCGTCTGCGCCCTCGCGCCCCGGCGGGGCAGCGCTGCCCCCGGAGAGGACGGCAGCGGCCAGACCTCTCTTCTGGAACAGGCGGAGACGCCCACGCTCACGCTGCCTGCCGCCGACTATGCGCAGGACGGCACGGTGTTCTGCAAAGAGCTGCCCTCGGCCCTGCTTGCCCCTCTGCGGGCGCTGACGGCCCCTTTGCAGGACTGGCTGGAGGACGACTCCGACGACGCCGAGGGCCACACAGCTCTTCTGGACCTCTATTTCGAGGTTCAGGATGTCCTGCGGGCAGCGGAGCGGTACGATGAGCACTTTGCCACCCAGCTCACCGCCCGGGGCAGCGAGCTGGAACTGCAGCTACTCTGTCTCGACCCCTCCCCCTTCGTGGACGCAAGCCTCTCGACGGGGCGGGCCGCTGCCCTGTTCAGCGCCACCCTGACGCCGCCGGGCTACTATCGCACCGTCCTCGGCTGCCCCGAGGCCCGGGCCGTGGCTTTGGAAAGCCCTTTCCCTCCTGAGAATCTCGGGCTTTACTGCCTGCCCTCCATCTCCACACGCTACCGCCAGCGGGAGGCCAGCATCCAGCCCATCTCGGACGCCCTCGCGGCGCTGGCCTCCGGCCGGAGGGGCAACTATCTGGCCTTTTTCCCCAGCTATGCCTATCTGCGTCAGGTGTGGGAGGACTTCACCGCCCGCTACCCCGGCATCGACACACTGGTGCAGGAGAGCGGGCTAGACGACGCCGGGCGGGCGGCCTTTCTCGGGCGGTTCTCACCCTGCCCGGAAAAGACGCTACTGGGCTTCGGGGTCATGGGAGGCATCTTCGGTGAGGGGGTGGACCTCACAGGCGACCGGCTCATCGGCTGTGCCATCGTGGGCGTGGGCCTGCCGCAGGTCAGCCCCCGGCAGGAGATGCTCCGCCGCTATTACGACGCCCAGAACGGTGCAGGTTTCGACTACGCCTACCGCTGGCCCGGGATGAACAAGGTCCTTCAGGCCGCCGGGCGGGTCATCCGGACACAGGAGGATACGGGCGTGGTGCTGCTCTTGGACGACCGCTTTGCCCAGAGCGAATATGCCCGCCTTTTCCCGAAGCATTGGCGGCAGCTGGAGTATCTGCGGGATACGGAGGAGCTGAACAAAAAATTAGCGGAATTCTGGAGGGCGCACTGAAGCCTCTCCCTTTGGGAGAGGTGTCTGCGAAGCAGACGGAGAGGG
>ERZ836358.3556-NODE-3556-length-10007-cov-9.345659_pt1 | contig 10007 bp, 7 predicted proteins | sample MGYA00519942_ERZ836358 | MGnify/ENA primary metagenome ERZ836358 (study PRJEB31850, sample SAMEA3708798) | human gut metagenome | biome: human gut; feature: human-associated habitat; material: faeces | place: China | collected 2014 ...
TCAGGCCGATCTCAAAGTTGCCGTCCTGCATATCCTGCACGCGCTGCTTCTTGGGCTCTACCTTCAGCTCCAGAGTGAAGCCGGGCAGAGTGGTCTGCAGCTGCTCCTGAACGACCTGAGCGACCTTCTGAGGAGCATCGTCGGCATCGACGACCATGGTGAAGGAGAAGGAATCCTTGCCCAGCTCAGCCTTGGCCTGCTCGTAGTACTCTGCAGCCTTATCGGGATCGTATGCGCAGAACTCTGCAAACTTGGTCTGGTCGGCGCTGAAATCGCTGCCGTCCGGGCCGGTGGCGAACTGTGCGGGCACTGCGGTGTAGGCGGGAGAAGAGCCGTCCTTCAGCACGTCATTGGTGATGGAATCACGATCCAGTGCAAAGGTGATGGCACGGCGCAGGTTCAGGTTTGCCAGCTCCGGCACAGCGTCCATGTTGGGGCTGATGTACCACAGGTAGCCGGCACCCACGCTGGTGAACTCGGGGTCGTCCTTGACCTGCTCCACCTGCTCGCCGTTCAGCAGGGTGATATCCAGATCGCCGTTCTGATAGCTCATCAGAGCCTGCTGGCTGTCCTTGATGACCTGATAGTTCAGGCCGTCCAGAGCAATGCGGTCAGCATCGTAGTAGTCGGCGTTCTTCACCAGCTCAAAAGCGGTGGCGGCCGGCTCATAGCTGGTCAGCACGAATGCACCGTTGGACAGCACGGTGTCTGCGCTGGTGCCGTAAGTATCGCCGCAGCTCTCAAAGAACTTCTGGTTCATGGGGTAGAAGGTGGGGAAGTACATCAGGCTCAGGAAGTAGCTGACCGGAACGTTCAGCTCCACCTTCAGGGTCTTGTCGTCCACTGCGGTGATGCCCAGATCGGTGACGGGCTTGTTGCCTGCAATGATGTCGGCGGCGTTGACCACCTGACCGATATCGCTCAGCATGTAGGCGTACTCGGATGCGTTTGCGGGGTCAACAGCACGCTGCCAGCCAAACACGAAGTCTGCTGCGGTAACGGCATCGCCATTGGACCACTTTGCATCCTTCAGGTGGAAGGTGTAGGTCTTGCCGTCCTCGCTCAGCTCATAGCTCTCTGCCAGAGCCTCCACGGCTGCACCGTTCGCATCCATCTGCATCAGGCCGTCGGTGTAGTTGGCGATAACCTCAAAGGAGGTGCCGTCGGTAGCCAGCTGGGGGTCCAGAGACTGGACTTCGGTCTCCAGCATGACGTTCAGCACACCGCCCTCAGCAGAGGCGGCTGCACCAGAAGCAGCGGTGGAGCCGGAAGCAGCGGTGCTGGAAGAGCCGCCGCAGGCAGTCAGAGCCAGTGCAGCAGCCGATACGCCTGCAGCAGCCAGGAAGCTGCGGCGAGAAATACGACGATCGAATTTCATATTTTTTCCCTCTCTCTTACCTCAATGCTTTATTGAGGTAAAGCATTGAATGGTGAAAAATGCACAAAGGCTTTTTGCTCCTTCTCTGGAGCGCTGCACACCTTTGTGCGATATCCGCATTATACGCTGTTCCGCCTGAAAAGGAAAGGCTTCCGGCTGTTTTTCTGTGCTTTGACCAATGGTCAGCAAAAATTTTGTTTTTGTTTTTGTGCAGTTTTGAAGATATACTGTAGTTGCTCAAAATACAGTTTCACGAAAACATGAGTTTTTTGTATTTTTCAGGGGAACAGATGAAGAGATTTCACCTGCGTATTTTCATTTTTTGTGCATAAGTCGTACTTTCAGCCTGTTTTTGTGCACATACCAGACACAAAAAATCCCTGCTGAAAACGCACCGTTCTCAGCAGGGAAACACCGTTTTTTCGGTTTTTAGGCAAACATAGCCACTACGTAAGTCTCGCCGCCGTATTCAATGAACACCGCGCCCATCCGTGTGCAGCCTGCCGCATAGCTGCGCAGTGCGCTGCCCGCCTCGCTCAGCGGCGGAGCATATAAGTAGCCGGTAAAGCCCCATTCGTTGTTCATTGCAAGGCCGATCACCACGCCTCTGGGCAGGAACAGAAAGCTGGTGGAATGATCGATAAAATCGTACACATTCGTGTCCAGCATGGCACCGGAGCCGGTGGTCATGGGCACCTTGCGTGTCAGCAGGCCGGACTGGGTGGTCAGCTGGGTGGAGTCCTCCACCAGCCAGTCTGCCAAACGGCTGGCTGCATCTTCCAGATCGGTATTATAAGTCAGGCTGGGGTCTACCTCTTTCATCAGGGCCTTGGCCTGTTCTGTATCCTTCTGCACCGTGCCGCCCATCAGTGCACTGCATCCGGTCAGCACCGCCAGCGCCAGTGCACCCGCCAGCAGGCAAGCCAGCCATTTTCTTGCATGTTTCATATAGTGGTTCTCCCCTTTCGGTCTGTTTTTCTCCATGATACCTTTTTTGCTGCCGGATTACAAGCAGAAAAAAGCTGCTGTGCATCTGCACGGCAGCTTTTTGGGCAAAACTTTATTTTGCGTACTCCACAGCGCGGCTCTCGCGGATCACATTGACCTTGATCTGGCCGGGGTAATCCAGCGTGTCCTCGATCTTCTTGGCAATGGAGCGTGCCAGCAGGATCACCTGATCGTCGCTGATGACATCGGGCTTGACCATGATGCGCACTTCGCGGCCTGCCTGAACGGCAAACGCCTGCTCGACGCCCTCGAAGCTGGAAGAGATCTCCTCCAGATTCTCCAGACGCTTGACGTAGCTCTCCACGTTCTCACGACGGGCACCGGGGCGGGCGGCGCTGATGGCGTCGCAGGCCTGGATGATGAAGGCCAGCGGGGTCTTCGGCTCCACATCGCCGTGGTGGGCCTCGATGGCGTGGATGACCTGGGTGTTCTCCTTGTACTTGCGGCAGATGTCCACACCGATCTGCACATGGCTGCCCTCGATCTCGTGGTCGAGCGCCTTGCCGATATCATGCAGCAGACCGGCACGGCGGGCCAGCGTGACGTTCACGCCCATCTCGCCTGCCAGCAGACCGGCCAGCCAGGCCACCTCCATGCTGTGGGTCAGAGCATTCTGGCCGAAGCTGGTGCGGTACTTCAGGCGGCCGATGAGCTTGATGAGGTCGGGGTGCAGGCCGTGGATGCCAAGTTCCATCACGGCGCGCTCGCCCTCCCGCTTCATCTGCAGCTCAAGGTCGTGGCGGCACTTCTCCACCGTCTCCTCAATGCGGGCGGGGTGGATGCGGCCATCACCGATCAGGCGCTCCAGCGTCATGCGGGCAACCTCGCGGCGGGTCTGGTCAAAGGAGGACAGGGTGATGGCCTCCGGGGTATCATCGATGATAAGATCCACGCCGGTGGCAGTTTCCAGCGCGCGGATGTTGCGGCCCTCACGGCCGATGATACGGCCCTTCATCTCGTCGCTGGGCAGGGGCACCACGCTGACGGTGGTCTCGCTGCAGTGGTCAGCGGCGCAGCGGCTGATGGCCTGACCGATCATGTTGCGGGCGATGTTATCGCAGTTTTCCTTCAGATCGGTCTCGTAGGCAGCCACACGGACAGCCTTCTCGTGGGTGAGCTCCTCGTCCACCTTGTGCAGCAGCACTTCACGGGCATCCTCCTGGCTCAGGCCCGCCAGGGTCTCCAGGCGCTCCATCTCCTTGGCACGGATGGCATCCACCTCAGCCAGGCGGCTGTCGGCCTCCTCGTGCTTTTTCTTGAGCTCTTCTTCCTTCTTTTCCAGGGCTTCGGTCTTGCGGTCCAGCGCATTTTCCTTCTGGTCAATGCGGTTCTCCTGGCGGCTGATCTCAGCACGGCGCTGCTTGATCTCCTTGTCGGCCTCTGCCTTCTGGGCATCGACCTCGGCTTTCAGGCGGAAAGCCTCATCCTTGGCTTCCAGAACAGCTTCTTTTCTTTTTTGGTCAGCGGTCTTGATTGCTTCGTTCACCAGGCGGGTAGCCTCGGCTTCTGCGCTGCCGATCTGTGCCTCGGCGGTCTTTTTACGGTTGTTGTAACCAATAAAATAACCCGCGCCGGCAGCAACAGCAGCAACCACGACCACGATCAACAGAATGATCGGGGACATCGTGTTCACTCTCCTTACAATTAAAGTTCAAAATTAACTAAAATCTGGAGACGCTGCCGCGCAAGGCGTGGGTCAACAATACAAAATCAAGCTCTCAACAACAAAACAGACAACAGCACCGCACAAAAAGGGCATGTTTGCCCCTGCGGCCTGATGCAGCTTTTTTATCTACAAGGTTTTCATATAAAAACGGGCAGATGAAGCCCCATTGAACTTTGGTTGTGGAAGATCCCTGCACGCAGCGTCATGGATTCCATACTACTTCTTATATTACGAAACATTTGGTACAATGTCAAGTAAAGTGAAAGGAATTTTCTAAAAAAACAGCCATTATTCCAGATACATCCGCCGCAGCCGCATCAGACGGGCGGGGGTCAGGCCGTATTCGGCTTCAAGATAGGCATCGGTGGTGCCATACTCTTTGCGGATGGTGTCCAACACAAAGGGGGCAGACTCCGGGTGGACACCGGCAATGCCCTGATAGAACTGCTTCTGTTCGGGATGCGCCTCGATCTCTTCGGCATGGACGGCCCAGATCTTTTCCAGCTCCGGGCGGCGGCAGACATTGGTCCGTACAAAATCCTGACAGATCGTTTCATCGGAAGCCCCCAGCGCCAGCAGGATGAGGATGGCCGCCACGCCGGTGCGGTCTTTTCCGCCGGAGCAGTGGAACAGGATCGGCGTTTCGCCTGCCTCCAGTGCCCGGAACAGCTCCTTGTAGGCCTTATTGCGGAAGATCATCTGCTCATACATGGCATCGGCGAGGTTATGCTCCTCATCCTTCTTGCCCTTGAGCAGCTTTTCAATGTCCCCGGGAGAAAAGGAGATCTCGCTTCCGTCCGGGTGGCAAAGCCCGCAGATGCGCACCAGCCGCGCGCCATCGGGCACATAGTCGGGCTGCTCCGCTGCCTCGGACTCGCTGCGCAGATCGAGGATGAGCCGCAGGCCCAGGCTGTCCAGCAGCTTACGGTCAGCTGCCCCGGTCAGCAGTCCGGTGGGAATGCCGCGGTAGATCTGCCCCCACTTGACATGCTTGCCCTCGTCGGCCTCGTAGCCGCCCAGCTCCCGGAAGTTGTTCCCGCCCGCAAAGGGCAGCTGGGTACCCGGAGCCGGGTGCTGCGGTGCCGCCTTGGGGGCGGCGCTGGACAGCACCGGGAAGTTGTAGAAGGGCTTTGCCGGGCGGCCCCGCCGGGGCGGCAGGGATGCCGCTCCCCCGATGACCTCCATCAGGTAGCCCCGCAGCAGGTCAAGATAAGCCGAGTTGTGGTCGCGCCGCTGCACCATCGAAACGCAGAGGGGCGGCAGATCTTCCAGCAGCACGTCCCGCACCCGGTCCAGCTCCCGCCGTGCTCCCGGCTCGTAGCGGGTCAGGCAGGTGCAGAGCTGCTCCTGGACCAGATAGTATGCCTGATAGAAGCTGGGGCCGATCTCCGCGTTGGGCGCAAAGCCCTCCCGGGCGCAGGCATCCCACAGAGGGCTGAACAGATCCTGCCGCAGGCTGGGCAGCAGCACCCGCTGGCCCCGCAGGGCCGAAAGCGGCACCCGCTCCTTCTCCCAGAAGGGATGGCCGCGCGGCACCAGCAGGCAGGCCGGGTCGGCCCGCAGGGTGGTGCGGGCCAGCACTGGAGCCGCCGTACCCAGATCCATCACAAGGCCCGCGTCCAGCTCGCCCTGCTCCACACCATCGGCCACGGCATCGTTTTCCAGCAGGCGGAACCGCATCTCAATGTGGGGGTACTGCTGGCGGAACTTGTCCAGCTGGGTCTCCAGCCCGGGCAGGTAGTCCGGCACCAGCGAGACACTGATGCCGATGCGCACCGGCTGGGCCGACTGGATCTCCGCATGGAGGGCCGCCTGCATCTGCTGGAACTGCTCCACCACCGGGGCCGCATGGCGCTGCAAACTCAGCCCCCGCTCGGTGAGCGAAAGCTTGTGGTGGGCGCTGACGAACAGCGGGCCGCAGAGCTCGGCTTCCAGCGCCGTGATGCTCTGCCGCAGGGCCTGCCGCGACAGAAACAGCCGCTGTGACGCGCGGGTGTAGTTCATTTCTTCGCACAAAACCAGAAAATAGTGCAGCTGGCGGATATCCATGGGTTCCTCCTGAAGGGTGGTGTATCAATAGATTAAGGATACCGCCTTTTTGCCCGCTTGTAAAGGCCGCGCGGGCAAAAAGTCCCTCCCGGATTGACACATCCCGCCCCATGGTGTAGACTTCAAGCAGCAGAATTTTTCTCCCCGAAGAGAGAAGCTCCATCAAACACACAGAAAGAAGGTATTTTCCATGAAAGTCATCGCTACTGAAAAGGCTCCCGGCGCGATCGGCCCCTACTCCCAGGGCTTCATCGCAGGCGGTTTTGTCTACACCTCCGGCCAGATCCCTGTGAACCCTGCGGACAGCACTGTGCCCGAGGGCATCGCCGCCCAGACCGAGCAGAGCTGCAAGAACGTGGGTGCGATCCTGGAAGCCGCCGGTTCCGGCTACGACAAGGTCATCAAGACCACCTGCTTCCTGGCCGATATCGCCGACTTTGCCGCCTTCAACGAGGTCTACGCAAAGTACTTCACCTCCAAGCCCGCCCGCAGCTGCGTTGCTGTCAAGGATCTGCCCAAGGGTGTCCTGTGTGAGATCGAGGCTGTGGCGGAGGCGTAAGCTCCCGAATTGCACCGGCTTTGCGTTCTCCCCTTTACAACGCTCTGAAATTGTGCCATAATTTACTGTATTAAAGGGAAAGCCGTTCCGGTGCCGCAACTCGGCGGCGGGGAACGGAAAGAGAGGGGTAAACTGTTATGAGCAAAACGATGATCCCGCAGAACTACACACCCGCGCTGAACCTGTACGACACCCAGCGTGCCATCGGCACCGTGAAGCGGCTGTTTGCCGACACCCTGTGTGCCACGCTGAACCTCTACCGCGTGTCGGCTCCGCTGTTTCTGGAAGCTTCCACCGGCCTGAACGATGACCTGAACGGCGTGGAACGCAAGGTCACCTTTGACATCCGGGACAGCGGCATTGAGGCACAGGTGGTGCAGTCGCTGGCAAAGTGGAAGCGTAAGGCCCTGAAGGACTACGGCTTCCGCGTGGGCAAGGGCCTGTACTGCGACATGAACGCCATCCGCCGGGACGAGGAGCTGGACAACCTCCACTCCGTCTATGTGGATCAGTGGGACTGGGAGAAGGTCATCCGCGAGGAGGACCGCAGCGAGGCCTACCTGAAGAATGTGGTGCGCTCCATCGTGTCGGCTGTCTGCGCCACTGAGATGAACCTGCACGCCATGTTCCCCCAGCTGCAGGATCTGCCCCTGCACACCCCCAACGTAACCTTTGTCACCACCCAGGAGCTGGAGGACAAGTACCCTGACCTGACCCCGAAGGAGCGCGAGAACGCCTTTGTAAAGGAAAACGGTACCACCTTCCTGATGAAGATCGGTGCTCCCCTGAAGAGCGGCAAGCCCCACGATGGCCGCGCCCCCGACTACGACGACTGGGATCTGAACGGCGACCTGCTGTTCTGGAACGAGCCCCTGCAGTGCAGCTACGAGTTGAGCAGCATGGGCATCCGCGTCAGCCCCGAGAGCATGGACCGGCAGCTGACCATGGCAGGCTGTGACGACCGCCGCACCCTGCCCTTCCACAAGGCAGTGCTGAACGGTGAGCTGCCCTACACCATCGGCGGCGGCATCGGCCAGAGCCGTCTGTGCATGCTGCTGCTGGGCAGCGCCCACATCGGCGAAGTACAGGCAAGCGTCTGGGACGAAGCCACCCGCGCGGCCTGCGCCAAGGCCGGGATCCCCCTGCTGTAAGCAAAACACGAGAAAAGGCTCTCTGCCAAAACCGGCAGAGAGCCTTTTTTGCAGCTCAGCTTCTGAAAAGCAAGCCCACATTTCTCTTTTTGCGGCAGTTCCCGCCCAGCCGCCAGACAAGCCAGGCATAGAGCAGGTTCATGGCCAGGATGGCCGCACACCACAGCACCGTCTGCCGGGTGGTCTGCTGATAGACCAGCAGGAACGGGTAAGGCCCGGTGATGAGCCGCTGGTAATTGGCCCAGAGGGCCACAGAGCCATAGAGCATCGTGGGGACCAGCGCCAGCGGAACGCACCGCGCAGGCAGCTTTGGCTCCCGTTCCAGCAGGACAAAGGAGACAAAGGCACACAGCGGGTTGAGCAGGTGGTGGTAGAGCATGGAGCTCTCGGTCAGCAGAAACACCACGCCGCCCTGGTCGGCACAGTAGGGCCCCAGCACGAACACCACGGTCAGGAAGGTCATGGTCAGGCAGCAGGTGGCAATGTACTTGAGCATCTTGACCCAGCGGGGCAGCTGCCGCCCCGTGAACAGGCAGATCACCTGACACACCGCCACCAGCAGGCAGACGAAGAACGCAAAGACATTGGAGTTCTCGGTGTAAAAGGTGAAGGTCTGGCTGCCCACTGCTTCCCAGGTCATCCGGATGGCCATCGGCTCCCACCGCACGATGCAGAGGTTCAGGAAAATGGAACAGAGAATGGCGATCTTCTTGATCATTTTGCGGTATTGATGAAGCTGCGGTTGTCCCACAGGTACTTGATGCCGGAGATGGCAGTGGCAATGGCCACCAGCCAGCACAGCCAGTAAGAGAGGAACACGCAGTCTGCGCCTATCATAATGGAATTGCCCCAGGTCAATGCGGTGCCGAAGTAGTAGAAGATGATGGTCAGCATCTGCAGCACGGTCTTGACCTTGCCCCACATGTTGGCGGCGATGACCTTGCCGTCCTTGGCACCGGCGGCCACCATCCGCAGACCGGACACGGCAAACTCGCGGGCCAGGATGATGCAGAGCACCACCGGGCTGCACACGCCGTCCCGCATCATGTAGATGAAGGCCACAGTGGTCAGCAGCTTGTCGGCCAGCGGGTCGGCAAACTTGCCGAAATCCGTGACCATGTTCCACTTGCGGGCCAGATGACCGTCGAGGAAGTCGGTGAAGCTGGCCACGGCAAAGACCACGCCGGCGATGAGGTAGTAGCGGGGGTTGTAGCTCGGCGTGATATACTGGCCGAGAGAGACGAAGATCATGAACACCGGCACCAGCAGAATACGGGTCAGGGTGAGTTTATTGGGCAGATTCATACAGAATTATCCTCCAATCTGTTATTTTACGACAGTACCATACAAATCGTAAAGGTCACTGTCCTCCACCAGTACATTATAGAACTCGCCGGGGTAGAGCGGCTCTTCGCTGGACACGCAGACATTGCCGTCCACCTCGGGGGCGTCGGCGGCGGTGCGGCAGAGGTAGAGGCCGCTCTCGTCGTCCACGCCGTCGCAGAGGACGCGGACGGTCTGGCCCACCTTTGCGGCCTGCTTCTGGGCCATGATGCCGGTCTGGATCTGCATCACCAGCTCGGCGCGCCTGTCCTTGACCTCCTGCTCGATCTGACCGTCCATCTTGGCGGCGACGGTGTTCTCCTCAGCGGAGTAGGCAAAGCAGCCCAGACGGTCGAACTGCACCTCTTTCACAAAGCTGCACAGGTCCTCGAACTGCTCCTCTGTCTCGCCGGGGAAGCCCGCGATGAGGGTCGTGCGGAGGGTGATGTCCGGGATCTCACGGCGCAGCTTGCCGATGACCTCCAGCAGCTCGGCGCGGGTAGAGCGGCGGTTCATGTTCTTGAGGATGGTGTCGTTGCAGTGCTGGATGGGCAGGTCGAGGTAGGGCAGGACCTTCTCGTTCCGCTTCATGGCAGCGATGAACTCATCGGTGATGCGCTCAGGGTAGGCGTACATGATGCGGATCCACTGGATGCCGTCGATCCGGTTCAGCTTGTCCAGCAGCTCACAGATGCTGCCCGGCTTGCCCCAGTCCTCGCCGTAGGCGGTGGGGTCCTGTGCCACGATGATAAGCTCTTTGACGCCTTCACCGGCCAGCCAGCGGGCCTCTGCCACACAGTCAGCCATCTCGCGGCTGCGCAGCGGGCCGCGGATGCCGGGGATGGCGCAGTAGTGGCAGCGGTTGTTGCAGCC
>ERZ836358.3559-NODE-3559-length-10002-cov-4.664220_pt1 | contig 10002 bp, 10 predicted proteins | sample MGYA00519942_ERZ836358 | MGnify/ENA primary metagenome ERZ836358 (study PRJEB31850, sample SAMEA3708798) | human gut metagenome | biome: human gut; feature: human-associated habitat; material: faeces | place: China | collected 2014 ...
TGGTTACATTACAGAGATTTGCCAGCGAATTAATAACAACCATAAAAAATATAACATTATGAACGATTGTAAAACTGTAACATTAAGAACACGTCCTTTGAAAAACAGGATGCTGTCGTTTTATCTGGATTATTATCCTGGGTATAGAGACAAGGAAACAATGAAAGTTATCCGTCATGAATCGCTTGGCATTTATATATATGCCAATCCGAAGAACAAGCGGGAACAGGACTTCAACGAGGTAATGGCCGAGAAGGCTGAAGCCATCCGTTGCCGCAGGTTCGAGTCGGTAGTGAATGAACGGTATGATTTCTTCGACAAGTACAAACTCAAGGCTGATTTCCTGGAGTATTTCCGTAATCAGCTCCGTAAACATGACCCAAAGTGGGAATTTGTCTATCTCCATTTCAGCAACTTCGTGCATGGGAAATGTACTTTTGAGGAGCTCGACATTGATCTCTGCAACAAGTTCCGTGAGTACCTGTTGACGGCAAAGAAACTCAAGCGTAACGGACACATCACACGAAACTCCGCATCGGGATATTGGTCTACATTCAGGGGACTTCTGAAAATCCTCTACCGTAACGGACTGATCCGCAACAACGTCAACGACTTCCTCGAAAAGATCGAGACCGAGGATGTAGTCAAGGATTATCTTTCAGTAGAAGAACTCTACAAGCTGGCCGAGACACCGTGCAAGAAGCCAGTGCTGAAGACGGCATCGCTCTTTTCGTGCATGACCAGCCTGCGCATCAGCGACATCCTCGCCCTCTGCTGGGAGGACATCGTGGATTATTCGGCCGGTGGCAAGTGCGTACACATCATCACCAAGAAGAACCGCTCCGAGGACATCATCCCCATCAGCGAGGAAGCACTGGACCTGATCGGCTACAGCCCTGACAAGCGGGGAATGGTATTCAAGGGGTTACAGCGCTGCTGGACCCAGACCTACATGAAAGGATGGATCCGTTCGGCTGGAATCACCAAGAAGATCACCTTCCACTCCTATCGTAGAACATTCGCTACGCTGCAAGCGGCTGCCGGAACGGATATCCGTACCATACAAAGCATGATGGCTCACAAGAGTATAACCACAACCCAAAGATACATGAAAGTAGTGGACAGCAACAAGCGTGAAGCCAGCAAGAAAATCACCCTGATGCGGAAAGACTGACAGGCATTTTGACCACCTGTTTTAGCGGATATAGTTTGATTTTGAGCGAAAAATCGAACTATATCCGTAATTTTTGTGTAAAATCGTATGATTATAACTCATTATTTATCAGTATCTGGAATAACGCACATAACTTTGGCGTACAGTAATTCCAAATAGTGATAGAAGATGACAAATACAGAACAAATCCGAACTAAGAAAATAAGTTTTATCCTTGCGCTATCCGTTATCATTTTTGCAGCCATAGCCACTTATTTTACCCTTTGCCATGACATCAACATCATGCGCATAACAACTCCTGTAATTCTCGGACTGGCGATGTCCATCATATTGTGTGGAGCCCTGCAGAAATTTTTCTATAATTGGCTGACGAAAAATCCCATCCAATTCTCTTTTGGTGAACAATCCTCTCCTGTTATAGAATCAGAGAGCACCACAGAGCCTGTTTGTATTGCCGAAACACCACCTACCGAACAACCGGCGGATTCTTCTGAACAGGAGTATTCTCCGTCCCTACAGTCAAGTCAAGAGCCTGTCGTCCCCGATTGTTCCAATGAATCTCATTTGGAAAAGTATGATTCCATTCTGGAAGAACTCAAAGAGAAAGAATTGAAAAGGCAAGTAAAAGTTATGGATGCGATTCGGGAATATGTAACCATCAAGACTGCCCCCTATCTCTCCAAAGAGGCTATAGCGACTCTCATTTCCAACATTGAGTACATGGCTTGTGATCAGCCGGAGCTCTACAAACCGATTCGTTCCAATATTGACAATCCGCTACGGTCACCGGGACTTCGTCATCTGGCGTGGAATGTAGGTGAACGATTGAGAGTACCATTGGCGAAAAGAGCCGTCTTTATCAAAGCATCATTTCCATACGAACTCGAAAGCGCGAGTCATGAATATCTCAGACTTAATTTGCGGGATCAGGTAGCAAGTCAGATTCCAATTGATGTACCTGAAAAGGGAGACTATCGCTTCCATTTGGAAACAGATAACGATGAGTCGTAACAAAAAACGTATGCAGATGAAATAATTAATCCGGTCTGTATTGTTCTGCAAAACTTCATTGGGTTGGTTCGCAGCATGTTAAACGATTAAAAAGTTATAATATGAAAACAGACCAACTTACATTCAATGACTTGCCGGCAGTAGTCGGCGAACTTTGCGACCGGATTGCAAGCATGGAAAATCTGCTGACGGAAAAACTGTCCAAGCAGTATGAAGCCAAAGAAAACACGCACGTCCCCATGACCGTGCAGGAAGCTTGCGCCTATCTCAAAATGCCGTTATCGACATTTTATTACAAGGTCAAAAAAGATGATATTCCAGTCATCAAGCAAGGGAAACATCTATACATCTACCGGGATGAACTAGACAAATGGCTGGAATCCTCCCGAAAGAATCCGGCTCCGCAAACTTTTGAGGAAGAGAACGAAGCCATGCTCGCTTCCCATCGCCGTAAACCTAACCTTAAAAACTGGTAATGATGGAGAAGACGGACGAAACGATTCCTTCACGTGAGGAACTGGCTGTTTATATAGAGGAAGCAGCCGTGAGCGTCACGAATAACTATGAAGAAGCGCCGGCGGTGTTGATGGTGAATGATGCTGTTATAGGCACATTGGGGAATTTCAGCGCTTCCATCGGGAAAGCCAAAAGCAAGAAGACTTTCAACGTTTCGGCCATTGCCGCATCAGCATTGAGTGGATGTACTGTTCTTCGTTACCGCTCCATGTTCCCCGAGAACAAGAGGAAGATTCTGTATATCGACACGGAGCAGGGACGCCATCATTGTCAACAGGTGCTGAAGCGCATCCTTCGTCTTGCGGAAATGCCGGATGACAAGGTGCCGGAAAATCTGATTATGCTGTCTCTGCGCAAGTTTGCACCAAGAGTGCGTCTGTTGATAGTCGAAGAAGCTATCGGCACCACACCTGATTTGGGTCTGGTTATTATAGATGGCATCCGTGATTTCCTTTACGACATCAATTCATCCAGTGAATCTACCGAAGTTATCTCGAAATTCATGCAGTGGACGGACGACAAACAAATCCATATCCATACTGTCCTGCATCAGAACAAGAATGATGAACATGCGCGTGGTCACATCGGCACGGAACTCAACAACAAGGCGGAAACCATACTGCAGGTAGAAGTGGACAAAGAAGACAAAGCCATAAGTGTGGTCGAAGCTGTGCACATCCGAGACCGGGACTTTGAACCTTTTGCTTTCCGCATAAACGAAGACGTCCTGCCCGAACTGGTAGAACCATATCTGTCCAAAGAGAAGAAGAGCGGGCGACCAACCAAAGAACCGTTTGATCCGGAGAAGGAGATTCCGGAGGATGTACATCGTGCTGCAGTGGATGCCGCTTTTGCCAATGGCAATATCGGCAGTTATGATGACTACCTGGAACGTCTGAAGGAAGCTTACGGATTGCACAATGTAAAGCTCGGCTACAACAAGGCAGTCAAGGTAGCCACCTTTCTTGGCAACAGGCAGATGGTCATAAAGGAGGGGAAAAATTATATTCTCAATCCAGAATGCCATTACTGAGTACAACTTTACTTTATTGCAGGGGCGTATATATTAGAATAAAGCAAAGTCGGCAGGAAATCACCATGTGAGATACTCATTTTCTCCCCTCTTTTAGTGGATAATATTATCCTGCATTTCCTTGTCCAAGTGCCAATTCATTATACGCATCCGATATGGCTTGCGGGGAAGCATAAACAGGTAACTGTTTCGAGATATGCCAAGGTATAACCTCACTGCGTTACGGTTGTACATTGGCGCTCTTGACTGCTCAGTTCCTTCGCCAGTACGGTACTCGCAAGCTCGCACCTTTTCAACCATTATAACAACGATTCAAATGAAAGAAAATATTGTCAATACATCAGCTTCCCCGAAAGAAACAAGAAGCGTCTTTGTCGGGGCAAAAGTCACTCCCAGCCAGAGAGACCATATAAAATCACTGGCCGAACAATGCGGCATGACTGTAAGTGACTACATATTGTCATGTGCATATAACTTCAAGCCCAAAGCGAGGCTCACGAAAGAAGAGGCGGCACTGCTGCAGAATCTGGACAACTGTCGTTCTGATCTCGTAAAATATACCTCCGCGCTTCATGGAATGTCCACAAAGCAGCGGATGGTTATGTTCAATCAGATTCCGTTCATGGTCGGCTGGCTCGGAGAACTTTCCAGTGTTGCCGAGGGCGTCTGCCAATTCCTGGAAGCCGTAAAGGAGAAAAATAGAATTCCGTCCAACCCTCAATCCGAAGAAAAATGATTGCAAAAGCCAAAGCCATATCTTACGGCATCAATGACCTTCGTTATATTACTGGCGAATCAAAACACAAGAAGCATCCGGAAAAAATATATCGGGTATTGGACAATCTGTTGCCCCCTGATCTGGACGCTATGGGGATATGGAACTCCATGCAATTGACCCTTTCCCAGCATCGGCCGATAAAGAATTCCATAATCAGAATAGAGTTGAGTCCATCGCCTGAGCATACCAGTTTCTATGACATTGAGGACTGGCAAAAGCTCTGGCACGAGTTTGCCGAAGAGTTCGACAAACAAGTGATTAGCGGCAAGGACGGGAAAGTCCGTTCCAGCCCGACCAATCTGGCAAACAGCAAATACACGGTTTACCTGCACATGGAATCCAAAGGAAAAGTTCCCCATCTCCATGCTGCAATTTGCCGCTTTGATGAAAACGGGAACATCAACAATGACCATAACATCCATCTTCGGGCACAACGTGCAGCCGAGCGAGTTGCAGTGAAACGTGGCTGGGTGACTGCGGAATACATCCGAAGTCGCAACATTCCGGAGGTAAGCAGAGAGTGCATGGAGGTATTGAGAACCATGCCATCGTGGTCATGGGAAGAATACAAGAAGGCACTTGCCCGGAGAGCCTATTCCGTATATGAACGGAAAGATAAGAAAGATATTCTCCGTGGATATGCGATCCTCAAAGGGAATACCAAATACAAGGCCTCCGAACTGGGAGTGGCCCGTAACCTAATGATTTCCAAACTTCCCCGAACCTGGCAAAAACTCCACTACCGTGAGAGACTTGCCGCTCAGGTCAATACTTCTCAGAGCCATCGGCCGGAACCTGTTCAAAGACCGGCAGCCGATATGGACGACTATACTCACTATCGTTCCGGCTCGGTGTCCTACACGCTTTCTTCCAATAGCGGAAGGGAACAGCGTTTCTATATTCCGGAGCGGGTACTTGACTATTTCAACGAAGAGTTCGACTACCGGGAGGTTGCCAACAGCAGCGAGCTGACCGACGTAGCCGTAGCACTCTTTGTCGGAATGCTTGATACGCCCGCCGTATCTGCCGGAGGTGGTGGCGGAGGTTCGCAAAGCGATCTCCCCTGGCGAGACAAGGATGATGACGACCTGCAATGGGCCCGCCGCTGCGCACGTGCTGCTACCCTCCTATTGGGCAAGAAACCAAGAACAGGATTAAGACGATAAAGTCATGAAACAGGCATACAAAAAGCGGCCGCCTCGTGCGACCGCTAATAGTCCGCCGGTTTTGCCGGATATGGGGGAATTATTTTATAAATCTGAAAAATTTCAAAAGCAAACTTAGATAACCTTAAAGTTGTATTATCCCTTCATATCCCAAGGAGAAAGATATAATCACGTTTGATAATATTAAATTTAGTTAAAATCAAAAATATTCATTCGCTTTATGCAAATGAAAATATCTACCATCTTTATATTACGTAATAATACTCTCCGGACTAAGCAGAATAGTATTAAATATTGTATATGATACAATTACAATCAAAGTTGAAGTTGTGATTTAGCAAAGTTATTTTAAATTTATCTCTCCTTATAGGATAAAGTGACACAAAACATTCTCACCCTATCAAGAGTCGTTATGATTTTAATTCATTGCTCCCAACAAATTCGGGGGGTACATCAATAGTTCTTTTTAACTTTGCACTATATATCCAACATAAAATGAATTTATTATGAAGAAATATCTACTTATATTATTTATAGGATTGTTACTAATCCCGATTATTTTAAATTTTGTTCTTCAAATACCATCTCGCTTCCCGATTATTGGTGATTCGCAAGCATGGCTTTCCTTTTGGGCCTCTTACATAGGAGCTATCGCATCATTCGCAATGATTGCTATAACACTTTTAACTTTAAGACAAAATCAAGCCCAACTAAATGAAATCAAACGACAGTGGGAAGAAGAACATCGTCCCCATCTCGTCTGTAGAGTCATTGTAAATAAAAAAGCCTTCTTTCTTCAAATATCTAATCCAAGCCAATTTGACGCATCTAATGTAATAATAAAATTTGGAGAAGATCTAATCAATAATCTTGATGATAAATTCCTCAACATGTACACTAATACCTCCCAGAACCCTGTCTATATCTCTTCTGGTAAATCTTGGAATTGCTTTATTGGATGGTGTGAAGATATTAATAAAAAATGGGAAGACAAGGATTTTAATATTGTTACGGAAGTAAGCTATAACGGCAAATATAGTTTAAATTCCATCATTCCCATCAAAACCTTTGTTAACCGTATTAATATGCTCGTACAAAGTCCACTGGAAGACGCTGTTCAAGATTTAGTTGCAGGTCTCGTCAAGCCTCATTCAGTCTCTCCTCACAAAACCGTTCAGGTTTCTATAGAAGAAATATTAAATACTCTAAATAAAATTTCAGCAAAACTTGACGCATTGAATAATAATGTAAAAAGTTAAATATAAATTCTTAAGAAGAATGCAAAAACAATTAAGAGCGAAGAAACTACTATATCAGATTTCTTCGCTCTATAACATAACTTTATTTACCCAGCGACTTGAATACTTTATCTATACAGCGTTTTTTCTGTTCCATATTGGGATGAACATATAAGTTCAGCGTAGTTGATATGTTTGAGTGTCCCAATAGCACACTAACAGTTTTATAGTCACAACCGACTTCTATACAACGAGTCGCAAAGCTGTGTCGGAGTCCATGGTACTTTAATTTTGGAATATCAAGTTTCTCCATCACCCTTTTATAGTAGTTACGGTATGTACGTGGTTCTGTCGGACGTTCATCATTGGTTAGGATGTAATAGTCATCGTTAACTACTTTTTTCAAAGGCTTCAACATTCCTAGCAACTCTTTATTCATCGGAATCTCGCGACAGGAGTTTTTGGTCTTTGGTGTGTTTATAACCAGCTCAGTGTGCTTTTTCTCCCCTTCTATAATATAAATACGTTCTATTGTTCGATTAACGGTTAGTATTCCATCAGTGACATTGATATCACTCCATTTTAAAGCACAGATTTCTCCAATACGTAGCCCTGTACTAAGGCTGATATAAATACCAAGTCCCATGAATGTAAAATGACTTTGGATATGGTTTAATATCTTCCTATGGTTAGTAACGGATAGAACATCCAATACTTTGTTCTCTGAACTTGGGGGATATTTGATGTCCCATTCATAATAAGTCATCCATTCCTTTTTCACTCCGAACTTCATTACCATTTTAAGGACTATCAGAATATCCTTGACCGATTTAGTGCTTAATCCACTTTCAATTTTGTGCAAAACAAAAGCTTGAACACTCTGTTCCGGAAGTGAATTATCCTCTCCGAAAGTTGGAAGAATATGGTTCTCCAAGATCAATACGTATGCAGCCATAGTGGACTGTTTCACATAAGGCCGCTTGTACTCTTTCCATGCAGCCGCAATTTCTCTAATAGTTTTATGAATCATGATTTCTTAATAATTGGTTCTTATAATTAGGGAAATATAAACCATAATGTTCCGGCTTTGAGATTCCCGGAGTTTACGGAAGAATGGCAAGGGGAACAATTGCACGAAATAGCAGAATTATCCAAAGGAATTGGTATATCAAAAGAGCAATTGTCTGAAAATGGAACTCCATGTATTCTTTACGGTGAGTTATACACGAAGTATAAATCAGAGATTATCAGCAAAATAATCAGCAAAACCGACATTGAGAAGTCGAAGTTGAAACATAGCAAGCAAAATGATGTAATTATACCGTGTTCAGGTGAAACTGCTATTGATATTGCTGTTGCCCGGTGTGTTCCATTCGACAATGTTTTATTGGGTGGAGACATGAATGTTATCCGTTTACATAAGTATGATGGTGCCTTTATGGCTTATCAACTTAACGGTAAACGTAAAACCGATATAGCTAAGTTGGCTCAAGGGGTTTCTGTTGTACATTTATATGGTGAAAATTTGAAGTCAATCAAGACTTATAATCCAAGCTTACAGGAACAACAGAAAATTGTAAAATTGCTTTCTATGCTTGACGAACGTTTAGAGGTACAAAACAAAATCATTGAGGATTTGAAAAAACTAAAGTCCGCCATTGTTGAAATGCTGTTGTGCAATCAAAGCGGTGAATCTTTCAAGTTAGGCGATGTAGGCTGTTATGTAAGAGGATTAACCTATGCTAATGAAGATGTTACAGAAAATAAAGCCGCCACAATTGTAATCCGAGCAAACAATTTGAATTATGGCAGCCATGTAGATAAAAGGGAAGTCGTTTACGTGAATAAAACACCAACTGTAAGCCAAATTCTGCGAAAAGGTGATATTGTTATCTGTATGGCTAATGGGTCTTCTACTCTTGTAGGGAAAAATTCATATTATCCATTCAACGATAGGCAATCTACGATAGGTGCATTTTGCGGCATCTATCGCACATCAAATCCCCTTGTAAAATGGTTAATGCAATCACAAAGATACAAGAGGCAGGTGTATCAATCACTGCAAGGAGGGAATGGGGCTATTGCAAACCTCAATGGCGATGACATATTAAATATGAGTTTTCCTCTGATAGAGAAAGAAAAATCCCAATCAATCATTTTTACCATTGAAGCGATAGAGAAATCATTAGTAGCAAATAAATATATACACAGGCTATACTATACGCAAAAATCCTATTTGCTAAAACAGATGTTCATATAAACATAGTATTCAGCAAATAAGACTTTTGACTGGATAAGCAAAATTGTACTTTGACTTCATTGTGAAGTTTTGCATCAATAGCATTTACTATTGTAAGAATGCGTATTTGCTCTTGTGCTGGAGGAAGTAGAATCGGCATATCTAACCATTCATCCACATTGATAGATCGTCCGTCACGTATGCCATATGTTACAAGTTTAAGAGACTTGATAAAAGGCTTTGATGTGAAGAAATGAGACAAATAGCCATACACTACTAAATCGTTGGGACGCAATATTATATATGCAGGACTACATATTCCTGTTCTATCAGAGAATGCAAAACCTCCTTGAAAAGAACGAAGATGTACAACATAATCACCCTTATGGACAATCTTATATCCACTGATACTTTCTTGTTCAAATTTAATGTCTATGTTTATATCGCTACGCTCAATCATACCTAACTCTTGACTGGCTGAAAGAACATTTTTGTAAGCACGTGCTTTATTCTTCTCATTGACTACTTCAAAAAGTTGACGGAAAGAATAAATCTCGCCATTTGTAGATGAATAGAGCTTATCAATAATGGCGGACATAACTGAAATTCAATCCTTAATTCAGGCAATTATTTATCAGAAAAAGACGGATGGAATACGCAAGGGGAATTGGCAGAAAACGGAATTAAGCAAAGTCCTACAAGAGAGAACTGAAAAGAATATAAATGGCTATACCGTTTGTTCCGTATCTGTAAGTCAAGGTGTTATAAATCAGATAGAATATCTTGGACGCTCTTTTGCAGCCAAAGAAACATCACATTACAATGTCGTTAAATATGGTGACATAGT
>ERZ836358.3565-NODE-3565-length-9978-cov-5.152474_pt1 | contig 9978 bp, 4 predicted proteins | sample MGYA00519942_ERZ836358 | MGnify/ENA primary metagenome ERZ836358 (study PRJEB31850, sample SAMEA3708798) | human gut metagenome | biome: human gut; feature: human-associated habitat; material: faeces | place: China | collected 2014 ...
CCCGCACGGTCACTCCCACCGCGCCGTTGCCGCCGCTGCTGTCAATGACCGTCAGTTTACCGGTGCGAACCTGGCTCGTGGCCGTAAGACCGCCGACATTCAAGCTGTACCCGCTCAGACTGTGTCCGTCCAAATCCAGCGTGAGGGTTTTGCTGACATATGTATCGCTGGGCAGCATCGTGTTTGCCAGCAGCTTGACGGTCTGACCGTCAGTTGCCGCATCCAGCGCGGACTGCACATCGGTATAATAGGTTTCGCCGATGCCGGCCGCAAACTGTGTCCCGCAGACCGTGCACTTGCCGTCTTTGTCGATGGTGCTCGCGCCCTCGGTGTTCGTGTGGGTGCAGGAAAATCCGCAGGCGCACTTGTTGTTCACCATGGTATGGGTGTGCTCCTTGACGGTTACATCTTGCAGAAAATCTCTCCTGCTGCCGTCCTGCACTGTATTGTCCTTGTAGAAGGCATGACCCGGCGCCAGCAGGGATATAGGCGCAATCGGGAAGCTGGAGGTGTTGTCGTAGTTCATAAGCGTACTAAACGTGCCGCCGCTGATAGCGATGGTCCCGCTGTTGTTATGGAAATTTACCGCGCCGAACGTACCACCCTTAATGTTCAGTGTGCCGTTGTTGACCCACTCACCCTGGTGCATTGTGCCGCCGGAAACGGTGACGGTTGCGCCACCGCCTACCGTGGCGTTACATACCATGCCGCCGCTGATGGTCACAGTGCCGCTGTTCTCTTTGCAGGTAAGTTTGCTTCCGTCAAAATCTCCAATTTGGCCGCCCTGAATCGCCAGGAAACCTTTTAAAAATTCGAGGTTTTTGATTTTGCCGCAGCTGCCCCCTTGAACGTTTCCTACGACGGTCAGGTTGCCGTCGTAGGAATGAAGGATTCCGCCTGCCTCGTCAGGAACCACATCGCCCACAACGAGATAGTCCACCGTACAGAGGTTCAGGTCGAGCGTCAAGGTTTTCTTGACGACAGCCAAAGTGGCATACTCGCCCGCTTCGACGTCGCTCCAATTTGTCGTATGGTTTGCCAGCAGCTTGACGGTGTCGCCGTCCTGCGCCGCGTCCAGCGCCGCAGGGAGAGACTTGTACTGTTTGCCGTTCACCTCGGCTGCATCCGGCAAGCCGGTGACGGTGATGGTGGCGCTTGCCTGCACGGAGGTGTTCTCCAGCTCGTGAACGAACAGCGTATACGTGCCACCGGGCGTTTCCTCATCGATCTTGACGGAGACGGTATAAGTGCCGTCGCCGTTGTTCTTCTGGCTGATGGTAAAGTAGCCATTGACCGCGCTGCCCTGAACATAGGCGTTCAGCGTGTCCTTGCCGGTATAATTGGCAGTGAACACGGCGGTCTTGCCCGCGGTAAGGCTCTTGCTCGTTTCGGTCAGCGTCAGGCTCGGCGCTGCGGGTGTGGTGCTGCCCACCTGCTTGTTGGTCAGCTTCTTTGCGATTTCGCCGCCTACTTTATAGGTATCGGTGTCAAAGCCAGCTTCCGCAGCGGTATCGCCGTTCACTGTGGCGGAGCCGTAGAGCGTTTTGGCGGCAGGCTCTGCCGCGCTATCCAGCTCGACCGCCTTCACTGCGCCGGAGATCAGCATATCCGTGCCATCGAAGTACAGTGTGCCCTTCACGCCGACCTGCGCGCCGCTGACAAAGGCAGAGCCGGAAACCACGTTCAGCCCGCCGGTAATGGCCGCTTCCGCTTCGGCGGGCGCGGTCATGGTAAACGTGCCGCCGTCTACCTTCACAGTACCATCGACCGTGCCGTCGTTCAGCGTCAGACTGTCCGTGGCATCAATATTGCCGGTGATGCTGTGCCCGTTCATGTGGATGGTCGTCGCGGCGGAGACGGCGAGGTCTTCCGTGACGCTGTCGAGCAGCGTGATCTCGCATTCATCCATATTGTCCAAGATATCCTGCACCGTTTCATACTGCATCCCGCCGCTCTCCGCGACGTAGTGCGTCCCGCCGCTTCCTTCGCCGTTCTCACCCTCTGCGGCGTTCTGCCCCGGATCGTCAAGGCCAAGGGCGAGGAGTTCGTTTTTCCCCTCCATAGTCGGCTCATTCTGCCCGGCGGCAGCGGCCATGACAAGCTGGTTCTGAACCTTGGCCGCATCGTCGTCAGACGGGCTACCGTCTGCTTTCGATTCGTCTCTCCCCGTTGCAGCAGCGGTTTCTTTGTCGGTTTCTCCGTCTGCGGTATTCTTCTCGGCAGCCGCAGGCGTATTCTCTGTCGGTTTTTCGTCGGGGCTTGCGGGCGAGGCATTCTCATCCGCGCCGGTTTCCGCTTCCTGCGTTGCAGTGACCATCTGTTCCGGCGGCTGTCCCTCTGCTGCCAGCGCCCCGGTGGGGGTCAGGGTCAGGCAGAGGGTAATCGCCAGAAACAGGCTCAATACACGTTTTTTCATCAGGTTTTCCTCCGTTTGGCATCAGTGGTTGGAAATAAGCCACAGCTTTTTGGCTGCGGTTTTGGCTTCGCTGCGCCGCTTTACATCCAGTTTTTCTAAAACATGGCTCACATGGGTCTTTACCGTGGGCAGCTTTATATTCATGATCTGCGCGATCTCAGCATTGCTTTTGTCCGCGCATAGCAAGTGTAGTATCTGTAATTCCGTAGGGGTAAGCTCCTCCGCCGCCGTCATGCGCGGGGCGAGAAAGTGCGGATAATAGGTCGCCTGTGTCCGCACGGCGGCCATAAGGCGCTTGTACCATTTTGTATCATCGTTCCGGTTCAGCTTTTCCAAAAGGGGCAGCACGGCGGCGTTATACACGCTGACGGGCGTGATAAAGCTGTACTCTGCCGCCGTATCCAGCGCTGCCGTAAGCCGTGCCCGCCATGCGTCGTCCTTTTTCCGGTACAGGGCAAGGGCGCACAGAATGTTCAGGTGGATGCCGTCAATATGCCGCCCGCAGCCCTGTATGTAGCGCTCCAGCGGCGAAAGCGTCAGCATGGCGGCGTCCGGGCGGTTCTGCGCAATTTCGACCATGGCTTGCGTCAGGTATTGATACCGCTTCATTACGTTCAGGTGCATGGGGTCGCGGGGCGCTTTTGTGCGGTACCACTCGTCGGCACTGTCCTGATCGTCACAGTGCAGAGCCATCCGGCAGAGCATCGCGTCCATATTCGGCAAAAAGCGGGTCAGCCCCTGCGCTTCAAACCGGGCACGCAGCGTTTCGATCGTGCGGCGGGCATCTGCCGCCTGCCCCTTGGACAGCTGGCAGCGCGCCAGCAGCCCGTTCACGGCAAACTCTATATCCGGCGTTCCCTTTTGCTGAATCTCACTCACCTGCGGGATCAGCGCAAGCATACGCTCGGTGATGTTTTCGCCCTTTTCAAATTTGCTTTCGGCAACGGCGCAGTCCGCCAGCCCCACGCCGTCTTTTTTCAGCACGGCCTCTACCGGGGTGCGAAGCGTCCGATACAAAAGATCGTCCTTTTTGCTCCACTCTGAAAAATCCTTGCCGCCGTTCATAATGCTGGGCAAGGTACTGGTCACGGAAAAAGACGGCAGCGTTATTTCTTTATCGGTCAGCAGCCGGAACACAGCCGGGATTGTTTTTATCAGCCCCTCCACACCGCGCTGCGGCAGGGAAATATCCAGCCATGCAAGGCGGCTGCGAGCTTGTCTGGCGGCAGGGTCCTGTTTTTTGCGGCAGTCGGCAAAGTTCTTTAGCGCCCCGTACCACCGTTCCGAGCCTTCATAGTCCATTGCTAGGGCGCAAAGCATACTCATTCCCTGCATCAGGGAAGGCGAAGCCAAGATTTCGCTTTCCGGCAGAGCGTGGTAATACTTTTCCATCTCGTTGTAATGCCCCATGCCGGGGTGCTGCTCGGAATTGCGGATCAGCAGCTCGGATATTTTGGCGTGATCCCCGCTTTTGGTGTAGCATTCCAGCGCGTGGGCATAATCCTCTTTCAGCTCGTAGTAAAGCGCCCCGCGGCTGAAAACGGCGCGGCGCTTTTCCTCGCTGCATTCTTTCTCCATCTCCCAGAGAAGAAAGGCGCGGAACTGCGGCCAGAAGTGGAAGTGCCGCACATCGTCATAACGCAGCATCGTTGTGTTGTGCAGCAACCAGTCCAGCAGATTCCCGGCGTGGGGGTCGCCGCTGACCATCCGCGCCATTTCCAGATCAAAGCGCTCAAAGGGGGCAAGATCCAGCAAAAAATGCCGCACCGGAAGATCGAACCGGCGATAGATGGCATCCTCGAAGTAGCTGAACACCTCCCGGTAAGCCTGCGCTACGATTTCCGGGGCGAACGGCTTGCCGCCGGACATACACCGCGCCGTAACAGCGACGCCCAGCGGGTAGCCGATGGATTCTTTCAGGATGCCGTTGATTTCGCTTTCCGTCACGGCTGCCTTGCGGGCGGCAAAAAAGCCGCGTATATCCTCGCGGTCAAAAAGAAGGTCGTCCGGCTCCAGCGTGGTCATAAGACCCGTGTACTGGAAGGCCGTCAAGTACGACGGCGGCACTCCGCGGGAGAGGAACACAAACCGGCGCGCCGGGTTGGCACGGATCAGTTCACAGAGCGTCTGCGAGGTTTCCTGCTCCTGCAAAAGCTGAAAGTCGTCGATCAAAAGGACATCCCAGTTTTTCGGCAGTGTGCGGAGCGTAAAATCCGGCGCATCGGCACACAGCCGCAGCGTCCGATGCCCGCGCAGCAGCGCATTGGCCAGCGCCGTTTTGCCAAAGCCGCAGGGCGCACTGAAAAAAAGGATGCGACCGCTTTGCATAACGCTGTCAAATTTTTGCTGCACAGATGGCTTTATCAGAATATTTCCGTTCAATTTTAACTCCTTTTGGGTGAAGGACGGGGAAATGCCATACTATAATAGTTAAATTATACCATCCGAAGGGGAAAAGTAAATCATCCCAAAGTATGAGATTTGGTCCTTTTGAAGGGGTCGTGCAGCGCGCTTATCTTCGTCTTTACGATAGATTCTCCCGAAAAAAGCACTTGACAATTCGAGCATTTCACCCCATAATTTATATAATTAGTGTAGTGCTGTCAGCGGACAGCAAAGAGCGAAGGAGACAAGATGAAAAAGCAAATCGTAAGCACCCTGCTTGCCCTGTGTATGCTGCTGTGCCTTATGCCAACAGCGGCTTTTGCGGAGGACAACACGGAAAACCCGCCCGTGTGCAGCTGTGAAACAGCCTGCACGGCGGAAAGCATGAATGCAGATTGCCCCGTCTGCGGCGCGGAGGGCGCTTTGCCGGAGAGCTGCGAAAAGTGCGCCCAGTCGAAGGGAGAAGTGTCCGCCCCCCAGCCGGAGGAAGAAGTGTCCGACCCCCAGCCGGAGACAGCCTTGACGGCGTTGAGCGGCGAGGGCGAGACACCCGCCGCGGGCGGAGCGGTAACAGAAGTCAGCACCACGGCTGACCTGACTGCGGCGATTGCTGATTCTAGTGTCAACACAGTCAAGCTGACGGCGAACATTGACATCGGCAGTTTCCTGACCGTCAAACGCACTGTCACGCTGGACTTGAACGGTCAAGTGCTCAAATACGTGGGCGAAAGCAAGGGCAGCGTGATTGTGGTCGAGGACGGCGGCAATCTGACGCTGATGGATAGCAACGACGAAAAAGTACACAATTTTGATAAATCCGTCATGCCATGGGCGTTGGCGGCGGATGATGCTACGGGCGAGAACATTGTGGCTGTTCCCGGCGGCGTCATCACCGGCGGCACGGGCTATCCGTATCAGCTCAGCAGCACAGTAAATTGTGGCGGCGGTGTGTATATCGCACCCGGCGGGCAGTTGACCATGACCGGCGGCAATATTATCGGCTGCTCCGCGAAGTACGGCGGCGGTGTATGTATTTATCCGAAGCAAGACAGCAAACAGGGTCAGTTCTCTATGTCCGGCGGCAGCATCATCGGCTGCTCCGCGGAGTCCGGCGGCGGTGTTTGTGCTTTCGGCAAGTTCCAAATGTTAGGTTCGGCGGTCATTCGCAGCTGCACCGCCGAAGGCACGTCATTTTATTTCGGCGGAGGCGTATGGGTCGACGGCAGCTTTGAAATGTCTGGTGAGGCAATAATCGAAGGCTGTCAGGCAATCTCCGAATACGCCTACGGCGGAGGCGTATATGTCAACAGCAGCAGTAGCTTTGTGATGTCTGGGAAGGCAAAAATCGAACGCTGTCAGGCAATCTCCACCCCTTCCTCCCCTTCCAAGGGTGGGGGCGTCCATCTCGCAAACAATACGACGCTCACCCTGTCGGGCAGCGCCGTGATTCAAAATTGCACGGCAACAAATTCCGCCAACTCCGGCGAAGCCTATGGCGGCGGCGTGAGCGCCGCTAATGTGAGGGAAATCACCTTGGCGGACAGTGCGAGCATTGCCAGCTGTACTGCGGCAAACGGAAGCGGACTATACATCACCGGCTCTTCGTGGGATCCTAATGTCTATGGGCAACTTTACGCCAACGGCGGCTTGGTGGACGGCGACGTCGTGCTGGGAGAAGCCAACAATCCCTGTACCGTTATAGGCTCCGGCGAGACTGTGTTCAATGGCAAAGTGACCGTTACCCCCGGCAGCACCATCGAAAAAGGCATATTCAACGGCGAGGTCATCAACAACGGAACCATCAACGGCGGCACATTCAACGGCACGGTAAACAACAACGGTACCATCAACGACGGCACATTCAACGGCGAGGTGACCAACAACGGTACCATCAACGACGGCACATTTAATACCCCTATAACCGGCAGCGGCACAAAGGACGACCCCTATCAAATCAGCACCGCCGCCCAGTTAAAGCGGTTCCGGAATATTGTCAACGGTACGGGCGGTCAGACGCCGAACTCTGGCGCGTGCGCTGTGCTGACGAACGATATCGTTTTGAACGACGGCACCTTTGCCGAGAACGGAACCTATACTCCCGGCTCCAGCAACACGGCGCGGGAGGAATGGACGCCCATCGGCAAATATACGAACGACAACGATAAGACCCCCTATACCGGCACCTTTGACGGACAGGGGCATACCATTAAGGGGCTGTATGTCAATTCGGCGTCCGACAAGGCCTACGTCGGCCTGTTTGGCTGTCTGGAGGGCGCTGCCGTCCGGAACCTGACGGTAGATGGCTATGTACAGGGTAGCAATGTTGTCGGCGGTATCGCGGGCTACGCTTCAAATGCTGCGATTGAAAATTGCAGCAACCATTGCAGCGTTACTGGCAGCAGTACCAGCAAGATTGGCGTTATTGCTGGCCTTAACTTCTACGGTGCGAAAATCATCGACTGCTATAATGTTGGTACAATTCGTCGTAACAGCAATGTTTTCGAATTTTGCGGCGGCATTGTGTGGGGTAACGCTGGCACAGTCTCTAATTGCTACAATGTTGGAACTATCTCTGGCAACGTTTATGATGGCGAAATCGTTGGCAGAAATTCTGGCACTGTAGAAAACTGCTACTATCTTGCCGGTACGAACCTGGTCGCAGTTGGCCAGAGCGATAGTTTTGGCAAAACTACAAAAACAGAGTCCAAAACCGCCGCAGAATTTGCCGACGGCACGGTGCTGGAACTGCTCAAGGCTGACCGCAACGATTCTCCATGGGATAGCTGCCAGTATCTGGCCGCAGCAGGTAAGACCCTGCCGGTGTTCAAGGGACAGGGCGATGCTCATGAGCACAACGGCAACTGGACGTCCAACGGCGACGGCACCCACAGCCGCCGCTGCACCTGCAACGCCGCAGAGACGGTCAACTGCTCCGGCGGCAAAGCGACCTGCAAGGATAAGGCTATTTGTGAAATTTGCGGAGACAGCTACGGCAGCCCTGACCCGAACAGCCACACCGACCTGAAACACATTGACGCAAAGGCCGCTACTGTTGCCGAAGAAGGCAACATTGAGTATTGGTACTGCGGCGACTGCAAGAAGTATTTCTCCGATGCTGCAGCAAAAACGGAAATCACCAAGGCTGCCACCGTGACGGCAAAGCTGCCCCCGAAGATCACAGCCGGGGATGGTGCAGCGGTCACGCAGGGCGAGAAAAATGAACTGACCTTCACTTCTGACGCATCCTTTGCCGATTTTGTTCGTGTAGAGCTTGATGGCACTGCGCTGGAAGAAAAGAACTATACAAAGAGAGAGGGCAGCACCATTATCACGCTGAACCGTGATTTTGTTGCCGCGCTTTCCGTGGGCGAGCATACGCTTGCGATCGTTTCCAAAAGCGGTACGGCAACAGCCAAGTTTACCGTCAAGGCAAAGCCGACGGAAACAGCAGCCCCGCAGCCGACTGCTAAACCGCAGCTCACAGCGCAGCAGCAGCCCACAGCACAGCCCCAGCAGACGGCGCAGCCCCGGCAGACAGCACAGCCGACGGTACAGCCCGTTTCCCCGATTCCGGGCACCGGCGACACCGCCAACCCCGCATTGTGGTTTGCGCTGCTGATTGTCAGCGGCTCCGCGCTGGCGGCAATTTCCGTACTGCGCAGGAAAGCCAATCGCAAGTAAACAAAATGGGTATCGGCCTATATCAGCGCACGGAAACCATATCCATCGGATTCACACGCACACCATTCTGCATCACCTCAAAATGTAGGTGGTTGCCTGTGCTGTCACCGGTACTGCCTACATAACCTATAACCTGCCCTGCCGTTACCGCTTCCCCTGCGGTAACGGCAGTTTGCGTCATGTGGGCGTACCGCGTGGACAGGCCCGCGCCGTTGTCCAGCAGAACTTGGTTGCCGTAACTGTTGTTCCAGCCGGAGATAATGACCGTGCCGCTGTGGGCGGCGAGGATCGGCGTACCCTCCGGCGCGGGAATGTCCGTACCGCGATGCCCGGAATTACCGTAAGCGTCGTCGTCACCAAAATTGCAGGAAATATAGGTGTGGCCGGGCAGCGGCCAGCATAACTCGCCATCCTCGATGATGCCGATGCCGCCGCAGAGGGCAAGCAGCGTAGGGCGCATTTCATCGGAAAGCAGTTCGTGCAATATGTCTTTTTGGTCTTGGGTGAAATTGTACAACTCGGCCAGTTCATCCACGGTTTTGCTGCTGACGGTGATGTGCAAAATATAGTCGGTCTGCTGCTCCGGGTCGGGGTCGTCCTCGGTGGGTTCGGGAGTGGTGTCTACTTCTTCGACCTCGTAGGTGATCTCGTGCATAGCCCAAAAGGTGTCTTGGATGCGCTGCATTTGGGCGGCATTGATAACGACAACGTCGCTATCAGAGTTGAGGTTGGTATGTACTGCAAAGATGGCCAGCACCTCCGGCCAGTAGCTTGCCCATGTATGACCGTCCTCGTAGTCGTAGGTGATGGTGGTTTCGCTGCACTCCGGGTGGGCGGATACGATGTCATTGATGGCCGCGCCGAAACGGTGACGGAAAAGTCGGTGTTTCGCCGCAGTATCGCCTTCCAGCGCTGCGTAATCCCTGCCACCGGCTTTTATGAATGGGACGCCGCCAAGCACAAATACAAGAACAAGCTCCAACACTCAATAGCCTTTGCAAAAAATCACAAGCCCGCCCTTTTTTGCAGGGGCAGCCAGCCCTTGCATTTATTGTCGATATCTTGACTGTAATGGAAGAACTGTGATACAGTTAGAGAGAAAAGGGAGTGCTTTATGGATGTTTTTCCATGCTACGAACAGCTGCACACACTCTGCCCGGTGCCGTTGGACTTCTGCAACCGCGTGGTGGATACCAAAAAGGCGGCGCACAGAGCGCCGTCATCAAAAACTGCCTGCAGTATATTTCCACCCATCTGCACGAGGAACTGCATTTAGAGGAGCTGGCGCACGAATGCGGGCTGCGCAGCCGCAGCAGTACCGCGATAACCCGCACGGCGCATACGAATCGCAGGAAGGAGGGGGACACGATGGTCAGTGACGGGGATTTTTATCGCCAATATCTGAACGGTGATGACACGGGGCTGGAGGCCCTGATGGAAAAATACGGCGATCCTCTGACTGTGTACCTAGACGGCTACCTGCACGACATACACGA
>ERZ836358.3570-NODE-3570-length-9971-cov-4.139068_pt1 | contig 9971 bp, 10 predicted proteins | sample MGYA00519942_ERZ836358 | MGnify/ENA primary metagenome ERZ836358 (study PRJEB31850, sample SAMEA3708798) | human gut metagenome | biome: human gut; feature: human-associated habitat; material: faeces | place: China | collected 2014 ...
GCTGCTGGCCGTCTTCGTGCTGGTGGTCATCCTCTTCTTCAAGCACTGGACGAATGGCTTCCTCAGCTCCTCCTCCATCCTCGTGGGCATCGTCGCGGGCTATCTGGCCGCCATCGTCATGGGCTTCGTCCTGCCCACCACCGGCGTCACTGCTGAGGGCGTGGAGTTCACCAAGGCATGGGTGCTGAACTGGCACAAGGTCGCCGAGGCCAGCTGGTTCGCCATCCCGAAGCTGGTGCCCGTCAAGATCGTCTTTGACCTCCGCGCTATCCTGCCCGTCATCATCATGTTCATCGTCACCGCTGTGGAGACGGTGGGCGACATCTCGGGCGTCATGGAGGGCGGCATGGGCCGCGAGGCCACCGATAAGGAGCTGTCCGGCGGCATCATCTGCGACGGCCTCGGCTCCACCGTGGCCGCCTGCTTCGGCGTCCTGCCCAACACCTCTTTCAGCCAGAACGTGGGCCTCGTGGCCATGACCAAGGTGGTCAACCGGGGCGCACTGGCCACCGGCGCCATCTTCCTGATGCTCTGCGGCCTCATCCCCAAGCTGGGCGCACTCATCTCCATCATGCCGCAGGCCGTTCTGGGCGGCGCAGCCGTCATGATGTTCTCCTCCATCGTGGTGTCCGGCATCCAGCTCATCACCAAGGAGAAGATGACCCCCCGCACCCTGACCATCGTTTCTGTCGCGCTGGGCGTGGGCTACGGCATGGGTGCGAACGCCAGCATCCTCGCCAACACCCCCCAGTTCGTCCAGCTCATCTGCGGCGAGAGCGGCATCGTGCCCGCCGCCTTTGTGGCGATCATTCTCAACTGCCTGCTGCCGCAGGAGGAGAAGTAACGCTTTCTCTGGAACATAACAAAGCCCCCTTTCGGAACGCTCCGAAAGGGGGCTTTGTTTGTCACCGGACGGCCTGCTTCAGCCGCGCCAGATCGTCGGCATCCGGGTGAGAGAGGGCCTTGTCGAAATTCTCGATCAGCATATCCAGATTCGGCATATGGATGGGCTGCTTCTTCATCGCTTCATACCGCTGGCGGACCGACAGCGGCATCTTGCCCTGACACATGAAGCTGCCGATGAGGGTGTTGCTGCGGTCGAGAGACTTCTGGACGGTCTTTAAGATCTTGTTGAAATAGTTCTCGCTGCCGCCAAAGCCTGCCGTGCCGAAGAGAAAGACCTTCTTCCCGTGCAGCTGTCCCAGAAATTGCAGGGTCGCGGCGTCGGCGGTGCCTTTGTCCGTCCAGAAGCCCACATAGAGGGTGTCGGCGTCCAGAGCGGCGGGGTCCGGAGCGCCGAAATAAGAGCAGGCGTCCTGCGGCAGACTGTCGTGGAGGGTTTCTGCCAATAATTTCGTGTTGCCTGTTTTGCTGCTGAATACGATGGCGTAGCGCATAGTTTCTCCTTTGGAGCTGTTGGCTCTCTGAAATGATGATGGTACGGGCGGCTCAGGCTTCTTTCGCCCGCAGCGCATCGTAGATGCAGCGGGTGCCCTGATGGGCCATCAGCCCGCCCAGACACTTTTTGTTGCAGCGGACACAGCGGTGGATCTGTGCCGCCTGTCCATTTTTCAATTTGTTCACCAAGTCCGGGTCAGCCAGAAGCGGACGGCTCATGGCGGCGCACTGGATGCGCCCGCTGGCGAGCTGCTGCTCCACGAAATCGGGGTCGTTCAGGCCGCCGACCCCGCAGAGGGGCAGGGCGGTATACTGCCGCACCTCGTCGCAGAACTTGAGGAAGCACCCCGGCTGACCGAAATAGGGGTGGCTGGCCGGGGGGATGGTGTCCTCCAAGGCCGAGTGGTTCGCCAGCGTCACATGGAAGCTGGTGACGCCCGCCTGTTCCAGCAGCGGGACGAAGACCGAAAGCTCTTCCTCCGCCACACCGGCGTTGCCAAAGTGCGGGTCCTCCTGCCGGACGGCCAGCTTGTAATCAATGGGCATCCCCGGGACAGCCGCCCGGACGGCCCGGACGGCCTCCACCGCAAAGCGGGCACGGTTCTCGGCGCTGCCGCCGTATTCGTCGGTGCGATGGTTGAAGAGGGCCGAGCTGAAGCTGCCGCACATCCGGTCGCCGTGCACCTGCACCATGTCGAAGCCCGCCTGTCTGGCCAGCAGGGCGGCTTTCCCGAAGCCGTCGAGGATGGTCTGGAGCTTGCGCTTGGGCAGCTTGGTGATGTAGGGGCCGACGGCTTCGTTCAGCTTCTCCCGCAGCTGGTCGGGGGTGAGCTTCTTCGTCAGGAGGGCGGGAAGGTACTTGAGCATCGCCAGCAAGTCGGAGTCGCTCTGGTGGAGCTGGGCGCAGAGCTTGCAGTCTGCGGCGTGGGCGATCTCTGCGAGCTGCTGATAAAAGGCAAAGCCCTTGGCATCGAAGAGCGACTTCTCAAACCTGCTTTTGCCCACCGGGACATCCCCGACGATGATCATGGCGCAGCCGCCCTCGGCGAGTGCGCGGTATTTTGCAAGGGTCTCCTCGTCCGACAGGCCGAAGGTAGTCGGCGCAAAAATAATGCGGTTCTTCAGCCGCAGCCCGCCGTAATCAACGGGGCTTAAAATCGTTTCGTACATCGTTTCACGCTTTCTTTTTTGCTGCTTTTTGCAGGAGGGCCAGCAGCTGCTGCCGCTCCGGGGCCGTCAGCCCGCTCAGTGCCTCCGCGTCCCAGTCGGCAAAGACCTGATGGCAGACCATAAAGGCCTGTTCGCCCTGCGGGGTCAGCCGCAGACGGTAGCTGCGCCCGGGCTTTTCCCTCGTCAGGAAGCCGTCCTCGACCAGCTTGACAAGGCTGCGCTGGGAGTGGCCCCAGTCCAGATGCAGCTCTTTGGTCAGCTCCGAGGGGGTGCAGTCCGGGTGCTTTCCGACATAGAGGATGAAATACATCTGCCCGAAGTTCAGGCCCAGCTCCTGCAGGCGCTGGCTCGTATAAGCGGCGAAGGCTCTGTGCAGGGTCAGGATGCGGGAGGATACGGTATAGGATTCCATGCGCTCAGCTCGCTTTCTTCTTTAGGGTGAAATACTCTAGGGTGGAATGCAGTATAGCACATTAACTTGACAAAGTCAAGTAATGCGGCATCAAAAATCGCCGGGGGTGCTGTCGGACAGCTCCCGGCGATCTTGTACAGCGATATTCCGGCGCGAAGACCGCTTTTTACAGCTCCGCCAGAGCGCGCTTGAGGTTCTGGGCGATCTGGTCGGGGCAGCTGGTGGGACGGGGGCCGCAGGTCGTGCCCTCCATCCGGGCGATGGCGTCCTCCGCCTTCATGCCCTTGAGCAGGCGGCTGATGCCCTTCAGGTTGCCGTTGCAGCCGCCGACGACCTCGATGGACTCGATGGTGTGGTCATCGTTCAGCACGATGTGGGTCTCCTTGGAGCAGGTGCCCTTGTTGGGATAGCTGAAAGACTTGCTCATATTCATACATCCTCTCTTTATGGCCGATTGACAGTCGTATTATACACCCGCAGGGCAGAAAATGTCAATGTGACCCCGTCACAGAGTGCCGCCCCGGCGCTGGCGGGCCAGCGCTTCCACCCGGGCAATCTGGTCGTCGGCGGTGACGCAGGCCCCCACAGGGTGGGGCTTGCCGTGGTTCGCGCCGTGGAAGTCGCTGCCGCCGGTGACGATGAGGCCGTGGGCCGCGCAGAGGGCGGCGCACTCGGCCCTGTCCTCGGGGCTGTTGCGGGGATGGTCCACCTCGATGCCGTCGATGGCCCCTTCGGCCACCAGCTCCCGCAGCAGGGGCATACTTTTGTACACCGTCGGGTGGGCGAACACCACCACCGCCCCGGAGGCTCTGGCCGTGGCCAGCACCTCCCGCACCGGCGGGTAGGCGGGGGAGTGGAGGCATTTGCCCCGAGGCTCCCAGCCGAACAGCTCGTGGTACAGCCCGGTGTAGATGCCATCGCACAGGCCCAGCTGCTGCAGCGCCTGCATGATGCCGCTCTTGAAGAGGACGCCGCTGTCCTGCGCGTACTCCAGCGCCTGCTCGGTGCGGAACTGGGGGTAGAGCGCCTCGATCTCCCGGCAGCTCTGCAACGCGCACTCGTTGCGGCGCTGGCGCATGATGTCGCAGTGCCGCCGCAGGGCGGGGCTGTCGGGGTCGGGCCAGAAGGCCAGAATGTGGACGCGGTGGCTCCGCTGGAAGTCGTAGCCGGTCAGCTCGGCGGCGGGGATGAGCCGCACGCCGTCCTGCACCGGGTGGTCGTAGGCGTACTGTGCGCTGAGGGTGGTGTCATGGTCCGAGAGGGCCAGAGCGCTCAGGCCCAGCCGCGCCGCCATCAGGGGCAGACGGTGGATGGGCACAGAGCCGTCAGAGCAGGTGGAATGAGTATGAAGATCGCCAGCCATAAGTTACTTTCCCTCGATCTGTGTTGATTTTACGTCCATAGTGTAGCACAAAACGGGTCGGGGGACAAGAGCGCTTCAGCCCACAGTGAGGCTGGAAGCGGTGAGCCGGTGGGTCAGGACAGCTTCGGCATCCTCGCCGCCCATGGCCAGCAGTTCGTCCACCGAGAGGGTGGTGGAGCAGAGGATGGTCTGGAAGGTGATGGTGTCGATGCCCTCAGCCCGCAGCTGGCGCAGCGTGGACAGCGGAGCGCGGAGAGAGGCCGTGAACCGCCCGACGCGGAGGGAGAGGACGTTGTTGCCCCGGATGCTGGTGTAGGAGATGCGCTGGCCGTCCTTGTCGGTGACGACGAGGCCCGGGAAGACCGACTCCTGCACAGAGGCGTCCGCAGAGCCGCCGCCGGAAGAAGTCTCCGTAACAGACACTTTGTCGCCGGGGAGAGAAATATCGTTGCCCTCGGAGTTGTAACGGGTGATGGAGCTGCCCTCAGCAAGGCCGGAGAACTCCTGCTCGATGCCGTTGGCACCGATGGCAACATTGTCTTTTCCGGCGGTGGCTGTGATAGTCACTTTGCCCTCGAGGGTGATGTCGGCATCTGCAACGCTTTCGCAGCCAGCACCGATGCCTACGCCGCCAATAACGATTTTTTCCTTTTCATCTGTACCGCCGCCGACCGCTTTGACGGTGGGACTGCCGTTCGCATTGCTCTTGATGGTGATTTGATTGCCCTTGTTATCGCTGTTGTTTTCAGCGCCAGCACCGCCGCCGATGGCCGCGCCGCCTGCGCCTCCGGCAGCGTTGACTTTGGTGTTGCCCTCGATGGTCACATTGCCGAGACCATAAACACCACCGCCGATGCCTGCGCCATAGGCGCCGCCCTGCACATTGTCGATTTCGGCATTCTCCTTGATGACCACGTTGCCGTTGCCGATTTTATCGGGGGAACTAAATGCGCCGCCGCCGATGCCTGCCGCACCGTAGCCGCCGGTCGCATTCTCGATTTTTGCATTGCCGGAGATCGTCACATCACCGTCGTAGCCATAACCGCCGCCAATGCCTGCACCGTATTTCGTGTTGGATGCATTTTTAATAACAGCGTCGCCGGTTATCGTAACGGTCGCACCGTTATAATAACCACCGCCGATGCCCGCAGCGCCTTCACCGCCTGCGGCAGTGATGCCGCCGCCGCTGATGGTCACATTGCCGCTGCCGTTGCAGCCGCCGCCGATGCCAGCGCCTAAATAACCGCCGGTTGCATTGATCTCGCCGCCGGTGATCTCTACATAAGCAGTACCGTCGGAACCACTGCCAATGCCTGCACCCCAATCGTCACTGGTGGCCGTGATATTGCCGCCAGTGATTTTCACCTGAGCGTCATTGCTGCCAGCGCTGCCGATGCCAGCGCCTTTGAATCCGCCGACAGCCTCCAGACTGCCGTTCTTATCTTTGTCCTGAATGGTCAGTTCGCCGCTGGTGTCAGTCTTGTTGTGCTCCAATCCGGCATGGCCAGCGCCGCTCTTCAGCTCGTTGTCGCCATCCAGCTCGATATTGGTATCGCCCTTGCCGGTCACGCTCACGGCGGCTTTGCTCCCTCTGCTGGTGTCGATGTTCACATTGTCCAGCTTGACCTCGACCTTATCGTTCTCGTCTTTGGCGTCGATGGTCACGGTGTTGGAAGAAGCGGTGTCCTTGTCATGGTTTGTGATGACGGTGTCCTTATCGTTGTCGACCGTATCCTTGCCGGTCTGCTCCACCTTGTTGGTGCCGGCCTCGGTACCTGCCGAGATGACGATGTCGCCATCCTCAATATAATAGGTGCCTGCAAAGGCGGGGAAGGCCGCCCCGGTCAGCAGAGCAGCGGTCAGGACAAACGCCGCTGCCCGCTGAGAGGCCGGACGGGGTGAATCGTTACCCCCCCCGTATGGAGGGGCCGGCCCAGAACACGCATCGCAAGCTTACGATAAGACAGCATACAAAAACCTCCTTTGAATGGTGAAAAGAAATGGTAAAAACAGGGAACATTTGACTGTCCTGAATGTACCACATCTGCGGAAAAAAATCAAGAAAACCTGCGCGAATCGCCCTGTTTCCTGCGTGAATGGAGAAGATCCGACAGAAAGAGTGCCTTTTGGCGAAGAAGAAGCGCCACTTTTGCTTTTCCGGGGTAGACATGGTATACTGGGAAAGGAAAAACCCGCCGACCGGGCGGGAAAAAGGAGAATGGTATCATGAAAACGAAATTTGGCATCGTGGGCTGCGGCTTCCTCGGAAACATTGTGGCCGACGCGTGGAAGAAGGGCCTGCTGGAAGACTACGAGCTGGTGGGCGTCACCAGCCGCACCTTCGCCTCAGCAGAGAAGACGGCGTCCGCCGTGGGCTGTGCGGCCTGCGCGGATGTGGACGCCCTGCTGGCGCTGGAGCCGGAGTATATCGTGGAGGCGGCCTCGGTGGAAGCAGTGCGGGCCATGGCGGTGCCGGTGCTGCGCCGGGGCGTGAGCCTCGTGGTGCTGTCCATCGGTGCGTTCGCCGACCTCGCCTTCTACGAGGAGGTCAAACAGGCGGCCCGGGAGGGCGGGGCCAAGGTGCATCTGGCCAGCGGTGCCATCGGCGGCTTCGACGTATTGCAGACCGTCACCCTCATGGCTGAGGCCCAGAAGCTGGACGAAAAGGCCGGTATCGAGACCCACACCGGCGCGAAGGGCTTCCGCAACACCCCCGTCTGGGCCGACCATCTGCTGACCGACACCGAAAAGACCACCGTCTTCACCGGCAGTGCCAAGGAGGCCATCGCCACCTTCCCCCGCCGGGTGAACATCGCCGTGGCCACCTCGCTGGCCACCACCGGCCCGGACGTCACCGGCGTGACCATGCACTCCGTCCCCGGCTGGGTGGGCGACGACCACTGCATCACCGCTGAGATCGAGGGCGTCAAGGCTGTGGTGGACATCTGCTCCTCCACCAGCGCCATCGCCGGGTGGAGCGCCGTGGCCCTGCTGCGCAACCTCGCCTCGCCGGTCTGCTTCTATTAAATAAGGAGGGAAAGCGCTATGTTCCAGAAACTGGTGGCCATCGAGCCGGTCAGCCTCATCCCCTCGGCGGAAGAGGCCCTGCATCAGTACGCTAGGGAGGTCGTGCTCTTCCGGGACGTCCCCGCCGACGCGGACGAGATCGTCCGCCGCATCGGGGACGCCGACGCGGTGCTCCTGAGCTATACCTCCCGCATGGGCCGGGACGTCATCGCCCGCTGCCCCAATCTGCGCTACATCGGGATGTGCTGCAGCCTCTACTCCGAGAAGAGCGCGAACGTGGACATCGCCTTTGCCCGGGAAAAGGGCATCCGGGTGCTGGGCATCCGGGACTACGGCGACCGGGGCGTGGTGGAATATGTCCTCCACGAGCTGACCGGCCTGCTCCACGGCTTCGGGATGCCGATGCTCCGGGACGAGCCGGTGGAGATCTTCGGCCTCCGGGTGGGCATCGTGGGTCTGGGCGTCTCGGGCCGGATGATCGCCGACGCGCTGGCCTTCCTCGGCGCGGACATCTCTTATTACAGCCGCAGCCGCAAGCCGGACGCCGAGGCTGCGGGCATGAAGTACAAGCCTCTGGACGCCCTTCTGCGGGACAGCGAGGTGGTCTTTACCTGCCTGAACAAGAACGTCCTGCTGCTGGGCGGGCCGGAGTTTGAGGCGCTGGGGGAGGGCAAGGTCCTCTTCAACACCTCCATCGGCCCCGGCTTCGACTCCGCCGCCCTCGAAGCGTGGCTGGACAAGCCCGGCACCCACTTCTTCTGCGACACCTACGCCGCCGCCGGCCCGGTGAGCGAGGGCTTCTTCGCCCGTCCCAACGTCCACAGCCCGGGCGTCTCGGCCGGACGCACCAAGCAGGCCTTCGTGCTGCTGAGCGAGAAGGTGCTGGCGAACCTGAAAAAAGCGCTGGACGGCTCAGAGGAAACGCTTCAGCGCCTCTAAGCGCTCCACCGTATCCGCATCTTCCAGCTCCTCGGCGCTCTGGGCGTACACGGCCCGGACGCAGCCGGGGTGCTGGCGGATGACTGCGCCGCCCCCCTTGCCCTCGGGCAGGGCGCGCAGGGCGTCGAAATGACCGCTTCCGAACAGGACGGGACTCCCCAGCAGAGGCTCTGCGCCCCCGGCGCGCCAGCCCAGACGGAGGATGACCCGTTCTGTTTCTTTTTGCGCGCGGAAGCCGCGCACCATGGCCTCGAGGCTCTCCCGCCGCAGCAGCGGCTGGTCGCCGGGCAGGAAGATGCACCCCCCGAGGCCGGGGCACTCGCCCAGCAGCGCATCGAGGCCGAGGCGGACGGTGTCGTTCCGGCCCGGCAGGCTGTGGAGGACGGTCGCTGCACCCGCCGCCCGGGCGAGACGCGCCACCTCCGCCGACCGGGTGACGACCACCCGGGCCGCAAGGGCGGGGGAGGCCGTGACGGCCAGCGCCCGGGCGATGAGGGGCGCGCCGCCGAAGTCGGCCAGAAGCTTATCCGAGCCGAAGCGCACCGCCCGCCCCGACGCCATGATGACGCAGCCCACCGCCGCCTGCTTCGTCTGTTCCATCGTCCCGTCCTCCCTGCATGGAAAAGTTGAATCGCTACAGTGGCATTATAGCGGATTTTGTGATAAAATAAAAGCAAAAGGCCAAAAAAGAGAGGAAACAGCAAAATGATGACCATTCGGGAATACAAAAAGGCCGAAAGTCTCGAGGAGGCGTGGCAGCTCAACCAGAAAAAGCAGAACCGTGTCCTCGGCGGCATGATCTGGCTCAAGATGGAGAACATCAATGTGGGCACTGCCATCGACCTGTCGGGCCTCGGCCTCGATACCATCGAGGAGACGGAGGAGGGCTTTGCCATCGGTGCGATGGTGACGCTGCGCCAGCTCGAGCTGCACGAGGGCCTCGCCGCCTACACCGAGGGCGCAGTGCGGGAGTCGGTGCGCCACATCGTGGGCGTCCAGCTGCGCAACCTCGCCACCGTGGGCGGCAGCCTCTACAGCCGCTTCGGCTTTTCGGACGTGCTGACCATCTTCCTTGCGCTGAACGCCTCGGTGGAGCTGTACAAGGGCGGCGTCGTGCCCCTTTCGGAGTACGCCCAGCGCCCCTATGACCGGGACATCCTCGTGCGGGTCCTCGTGCCGAAGGAGCACGCCCGCTTCTGCTACCAGTCGGTGCGCAACAGCCAGACCGATTTCCCGGTGCTGACCTGTGCCGCCGCCCGCCTTGCCGACGGCAGCATCCGCGCCGCCCTCGGCGCACGCCCGGGCAAGGCTGTGCTCTACACCGCCGCACCGCAGGCAGGGGAGACCGCCGAGGCCTTCGCCACCCGCTTCGCCGCTGAGGTGAAGGCAGACATCAAGACCGAAAGCAACATCCGGGGCAGCGCCGCGTACCGCCGCCATCTGGCCGGCGTGCTGACCAAACGCGCTGTCTGCCGTCTGGAAGGCTGAGGAAGGGGAACACCATGCAGATCACACTTACCTTAAATAATAAGAAGCTCACCGCCGACGTTGCGCCTGACGCGCTGCTCATCGACTTTGTGCGCAGCCACGGCTGCCTGAGCGTCAAGCGGGGCTGCGAGACCTCCAACTGCGGCCTGTGCACCGTCTTTCTGGACGACAAGC
>ERZ836358.3584-NODE-3584-length-9926-cov-42.804680_pt1 | contig 9926 bp, 9 predicted proteins | sample MGYA00519942_ERZ836358 | MGnify/ENA primary metagenome ERZ836358 (study PRJEB31850, sample SAMEA3708798) | human gut metagenome | biome: human gut; feature: human-associated habitat; material: faeces | place: China | collected 2014 ...
TTCCGTTATGCTATTGAGAAAATGTGCAAGGAAAAGAAAAGTTTAAATCACTTCAGGATTAAATATGGGATATGTCTTATAGAATTATAAAAAGTAGTGACGCATATAAACAGCCCTCCACCTCCAAAAAATATAACACCTAACCAGCCTCCACAAACTTTGGTCATGGTTTTACAACTATCGTCTGCAATAATAAAAATTGCTCCTATAGCAAAAATCACACAACATATAACCAACAGCAAGTTTTTCCACAAACTTTGATAAATCTTTATTTCTGCACCCATAATCTCTTGACTTAATTTATTCAGAATCTCACAGTTTATCCGTTTATTTCATAATGAATGAGTTACAATGAAGCAAGAAAATCTTCTGGCATTCATTTTTCACCTAAAATCTAAATTACTACAAGCAAGCCATACTTAAAAAAACATCTGTTCATCACAAAATCCAGATAATATGCAATTTATAAAAAAGTAAGGAAAAACCAAAACTTGCATATTGTGTTATCAGATACATTTTTACCATCATTGACAGGTGTCATTATTCCAACACCTCACATAACATTGTATAAGAATATAGAACTCTTACAAAGATGTTATTTAGCATAAGCATATAATTCCCCAATATAATATCATGGCCCTACAAATAAATTTCAGTATCTTTGGTTATTAGTATAGTTCATCAAAGTTACTCCACATTAATTCATCTGTACCAACAATATGAATATTTATATCCGATTCCTATTCTCAGAAAATAGAACCTTTGACGGTTCTGCCAAATATTGAGCATCTAAAAATCAAAAACAAGACATCTTGACTGCCCTCTGGAAGAAAAAAAGAATAATGTACCTATACATATTATAATCAGTAAAAAGATAACGATTTCCTATTACAGATAAAAATAGAAATATATCTACAATAATAATTATCAGATATAAACAAATTTCATTATATGTTTCAAAGTAACGAATCAAAAAGAACCTATTCCTATTTATTAATAATCTTTACAATCATCATGTTCGGCATCGCAATCTATCTGCTAATGACTCAAGGTAGTAGTCATGGAATAGTATGGGGCGGCCGTTATGGTAATAAACTGGAAGGTACACTTAATGGTTATGGAGTTTTATTAATTGCCTGCGGCATGCTGTTATGTACACTCTGCTGGTTATGGCAAAACAGGCCAAAAGGTTTTTCCATTTCAATGGGAGAAACAAAAAATGTAGTAATCAGCAATGCCACAACAGAACAAGCAAAGGAAATTCTTTCATCCGAATATTATCCGGCAAAAATATGTATGTTTATAACCAATAAGGCTAACAAACATACTTTACAAATCATTAGAACGAATATCAGAATCTTCCAAATATTCTTATTTGACAAGAACAGACAAGTATTCCATCTTATCGGACCTCATAAAAATACAGAAATCTCACTTGAACAGGTTTGTAAAATAACAGATGATTATTTCTGCTCTTCCAACCTACTGAAAGAAGAAAAGTACACATGGGAGATAAGTTTATAAATACGATCTCCAAATCGGAAATATTTTTATATGGACTGCATTAAAAGCCATTCTAACGCATTTTTAATACAACTCTAACAATATTCTAATACCACCTTCCCCCATTCCCGCAATACCTTTGCCAGAAAAAAATATGATGTTATTTTACGATTACTTGGCAAGAATGGGGTGTGCTTTCGTAATGGGCACATTAATTGGTATTGAACGGCAGTACAGGCAACGTAATGCCGGGTTGCGGACTAACATCCTTGTTTCAGTAGGAGCTGCAGCCTTTACCGTACTCTCATGTGACATGACGATAGGTAATGGAGATCCGTCAAGAGTGGCAGCACAAATTGTTTCAGGGATAGGCTTTATAGGAGGAGGCCTCATCCTGAAAGACGGGTTTAATGTCAGAGGGCTGAACACAGCAGCTACTATCTGGTGCTCTGCTGCATGCGGCACATTACCTGGAGTCGGTCTATATGCAGAAGCAGCAGTTTTAGTGGCCTGTGTATTAATCACACATTGCCTATTCCGGCCTTTATGCACATGGATTGAGAAAAAAGAATCAGGACTTTTTCAATATACAGTCCATGTGGAGTGCGAGCAAAATCTGTCCAATAAAATACAACAAATAATCATGAATGTCTTGTCTTTTGACCGCAACGTAAAATTAAATGCTTTATTCCACAAAACAAGTGGCAAAAAAGCAATTGTTTATTGCGATATGGAAATGCAAGGAGAACACAAGGTTTTATTGGACCTGCTTGTATCCCGTTTACGTTCGCAAGATGGGGTATTCAGTGCAGGATGGGAAAAGAAGAACTTACCACAAGAGGATTTCTAACATCAAAATAGATAACCTAAAAAGGACTATGAAATAAAAGAAACATGGAAAAGCGCTTTTTACGTTTCCCGACCGTGAAACGTACGGCTCTCTATGCGGAAACCTACGTTTCCCACATGAAAAACGTAAGGTTCCGGTGCAGGAAACGTAGAACAAGCAGAAGAAACCGCAGAAAACCGTATATAGGTTTCCTTGTTTCGATGCAGAATATACTCTTATAGCTGCTGCCAGGGAGTACCTGAAACAGGAAAAGCATAAAAAAAGTCCTTGATTCATTCAGAATCAAGGACTTTTAAGCGGTGCGTACGGGAGTAAGAGAATGATTGTATCTGATACCCATATATAGTATATAGCATTGATAATAAGATATATACAAATTTCTTCTCAACTTTGTAGTTTCAATAAAACTCATATACTTTCCAAAAGCGAGGGAGTAGTTAAAGCCCCTTATTCCCCCCAATCTTTCTTCCTACCTTTACTGTGGAGCTAAAGAGGAATCGAACTTTACAGGGGGAGTACGGAGGGAGTATTTATATCATGTACAATCATATAATATCCAGTGATTTACATTATATATACCCTACTGAATTTCTCTTTAACTTCATCGAAAATTTAAAAAACAAAGCGTATGAAGAAGATGAATTTTAACACGAGAGCCTACGTTACAAAAAATGAGCAGTTAATGATTAGGGTAAGATGGAACAGCAAAAGGAATGAGGTAGCTTTTTCTGTGGGTTATACCATTGACCCGATGAAATGGGATTCTACAAAGCAACTGGTAAAAGCTAACACCACACATTATATTGGTGGAAAGACTGTGTATGCACGAGAGATAAACAATGCAATCCGTACTTTCTTGGGGTGTATTGAAGAAGTCTTTACTGAATATTCACTTCATAATGAAATACCGGGTAATGCTGACTTGAAGGAGCTGGTAAATGAGAAGCTGGGAAGAAACAAGCCTAAAGTTGTGGAGGATGATAATACAGAAAAGGCACTGAAAGACATCTTCTCAGAATTTTTACAGCTTCGTCCACAAGAGGGAGGTTGGGGAGATAAGATACATGAAAAGTATGAGCAAATGTGGAATCAGTTAAGTAGCTGCGACCCTAATATAACACTGGAAAAACTTACAGCTCCTAAAATGCAGGAACTTTTACAGTGGTATGTGAAGAATGATTATTGCAACCGTACCATACAGAAGCAGTTCAGAATACTAAAATCATTCCTTCGCTGGGTTTCTAGAAATGGATATACCATACAATCCGGCGTATTGGAGTTTAAACTCAATCTGAAAGTAATACCACGAACAGTTACTTTTCTTAAATACAAAGAACTAATGAATTTCTTTGAGTATGAGTTTCCAAAGGAGAAGGAATATCTGTCAAAGGCTCGTGATATGTTCTGCTTCATGGCTTTTACTTCACTGAGGTATTCTGATTTGGCTAAACTCAGACCAAGCAATATAATAGACGGTTACTTGGATTTCTGTACTGAAAAGACAGATGATAGATTGCATATTGCATTGACGGAACACGCTCAGAAGATTATTGATAAGTATGCTTGGTATAAAGGTGATACTGTTTTTCCAGTTCCTTCCAACCAAAAACTGAATGATTACCTGAAAGAAGCCGCAAAACTGGCTGGACTGGATAGAGAAATAACACAGGTTTATTTCAAAGGTAACACTCGGCATGAAGACACCTATAAATTTTGGGAACAGATAAGCTGTCACGATGCAAGAAGAACTTTTGTATGTTGTTCTTTGGCTCTTGGTATTCCTGCCAGTGTAGTAATGAGTGCTACCGGACATAGTGATTATGAGAGTATGAAACCTTACATTGAAGTAGCTGATGAAACACAGAAGATGGAGATGGATAAATGGAATACCCATCAATACAAGTCTGGCATAATAGAGAAGCTGGATAAGATGGGTTCTGAGCAATTAAAAAAACTTTTTGAGTATGTGAGGGAAATAGCTTGAAGATTAAATTATTATATTTGGAGCAGTATTCAGTAGATTAAAATACCGGGTACTGCTTTTTACAATATGCTTTATGGAAAAAGGAACAGATTCGACAAGATTAGATAAAATAAAGGCTGAGATTCAGTCTTTAAGAGAAGAAATGCAAAATAAAGTATGTAGGGAAGAACTTTATATATTCAGACTGGAAGATTATTGTAACTCTCTAAAGTATGGAATAATTAATAATGGTTTAAATCTGCCTAGTATATCTTCATTCACATTTTACTTTTCTAAGTTAAAGGCGTCAGGCAACATTGAATACATATTAAATCTTCTCCGTGAGTGTTGGATACTGGCTCATCCCGATAAAATGTTTGAATCAACATACAAATACAATGACCAGATTAAAATTTTAGAAAAATCACTTTGTAAATATACAAAAGATGAATCCATCCCTAATGATGATTCCATCCCTAATGATGATTTCGGCTCTTATGATGTGGTTTCAGAAGAGTTGAATGCTTCTATAAACACTTCTATTGCTAGAATCTATTATAGTAAGGTCTGCAAAAATAAAAAACAACTTTATTTGTATCGTGAATATCTTGATGAACTTTATAAAACTATTTGTGGTATTTGTAATAACAATGAAGTTTTAATAGAGAAAGGTTTTATTGCAATGTGTCGTTTAAAAGTAACATTCGGCAGGAATCAACTTCTTTCGTTATTTAAAGATATAGCTTCAGAGGGGTTTGTTATGGACGATAAAGTTACAAGAAACTCTTTCCTTTCTCTATTCAGCAACACTATACATACAGCTAATAAAAAAATAATCTGGTTGGATGTTAATAAGAAAAACAACCAACCTTCTATTGCATCATTGTATGCGATGTTTTCCGCTATGGGAGTAGAAATGAATATCCACAATAAAAACATTATTTGCAAATTGTTTAATGACGCAAACAATGAACCAATATCTCCAGAAAGTCTAAAGCCACGTAAGGAAAGTGATAGATTGCTTAAAATAAAATTCATAGTGGATAAGGCTCGTAACAGTTAGGCTTGTTATACCGCTATTTAGTCCCTCATATCATTCAATCTAATATTGGAGATATGAGGGATTTTTTATTCCTCTATCATCCCCTTACCTTGCTATGGAAGCCTGTGCCTGTATAACCTTTATTCCCCTTCCTTCCCGTATTCTTAAACGACTTTAAAAGTTAGACCTTTGCAACATCAAATTAAAATTTATATAAAATGGAAATAGGAAACAACACAAATCAAGCGGAAGTTGTAACATTGAATGAGCTGCTTGAAGGAATTGAGAACATTATTCGGAAGTGTCAGTCCGAATCAAGTTTAAAGCCGGAATATCCTGAGTTACCACCCTTAGTAACTGGAATTAAGGGATTAGCTAATATTTTAGGTATTTCCGTAAGTACGATAAGCAGGATGAAGGCTGATGGTGTACTTGATGAAGCCATACTGCAAAATGGAAAGACAGTCATTTTTGATACCTATAAAGTATTGGATATTCTTCGTATAAGCAACCATAAGAATAAGTTTAACCGTAAAAACTGTAAATTATGAGTACCGTTCAGAAGGAGTTGCGAAAGATAGCAGGGGAATTGTCCCCTGCTGACATTGAGTTCTGTAAAGAGGAAACACAGAAGATAGCGGATTTATCCCCCAAGATGTTCGCTAAAGTTTTTTCAGTCTTGTATATTGTTGATTTGCTTGGTGCAGAAAAAGCTGGAAAAATCAGAATAGCAAGGCTTAAAATGAACAGGAAACCAAAAGTCAAAGCTGTCGAATCACTAGTAGAAACAATCTTGGAAGTTGGAGCGCAAATAATGTGTGTGATTATTCCTGCTACCGTTGCTGTCAGGTTTGGATTTGCTGTAACAGATTTTGAAGGGAATCCCATACCGGAGAATGAGCTTTCAAGGACTGTGGTTATCATAGACGGTCAGACAAGATATTCCGCAATTCAAGAAATCAGAAAAGAATCTCCCGATATGGAGTTGCAGTTATATGCTTATTTTCCTCTGCACTGGATAGCTTTAGACACGATGTTACAGGCTATCAATTTGAAGGTGTTTACTTGGATGAACAGTGATTTTATGACAGGTGTACTGGGAAATACCAGTATAGACAAAGACACCAAGTCTGCTCTGGAGTATATTCAAATGCTGGAATCAAGGGGATATAACTATACTTCCGCCTGTGAATGGGTAACTCTCACGAAAGGGATTGTCAGAAAGACACCTCTCGTAAAAGCCATGAGTGAAGCAAATCCCAATCTCAGCTATTTATACTCTGAATCTGGAATGGCAATTCATAAGGCTGCACTGGAGAAATTCTCAGGAGCTAATGAGAATGCGTTGAAAAACAAGACCATTCCTGAGCTTGTCATAGAAAAATGGTGTACCGCCTGTAAGGAAATGAGCCAGAAGGATGCAACAAAGTATATCATCTCCTTTATCGAAGGAATTGGAAATGACGACCTGAGAGAAATGGTATCTCCAAGTGAGTATAAACGTGGCTGTGGAAAGAAGAAGGAAGTATTTGTAAAGGAACAGTTTGAACGGTCATACCAAACATTTCAGGAAACTAACCCATTAAAACCAGAACAGAATGAAAAAGACTTATAAACAATGGATTACGGAAGATTATATATTCTGTACTCCTGTAAATCCGAAAGTAGATATGATGATGGTCGGTTCTTATAGATGCAATCTCAAAGTCCATACAAGAGAGGTGATGTTGGAAGCCATATCTGCCGAAGTATTTCTAAGGAGGGGTTACAAGGCTACTGACCCTGACGGTATTTCTGTTACTCTCTTGGATTCTGATTTGCCCAAGAAACTGGTTATCGTTGAGGACTTGAACTTATATCTTGCACTTCAACAGGAAACACTTCTGGAGGATGATAATGTAGTGGTTGAGATTCTGAATGATTTACCGAGAGCTAAGAGGTGGAGTTTCTAATGTCTAATTCAGGATGGGAGTTGTTTATGGCTCTCATCCTTAAAAAAATGACTGATGTATGGGTAAGATTGAATTTAGCAATGGGGTGATGCAGTTTATAAGTTGCAGTATTCCGTTTCCAACCAACAACGGACTTCACATAGTCAGTTCCGGCTGTGGTTCAGGAAAATCAACCATGATTCAGGAAATAATAAAGGAGAAATGGAGTGAAGGGATTCTGGTCGTGGTTGCAACGATTGAAGCTGCGGAGGAACTTGGGAGAAAAACAGAAGAATGGATTGGCGGTGTATCTTCTTTTCATCGTCCTAAGCTCATGGTGTTGCATTCAGATACAAACAGAATAACCGAAATGGAAGATTACAAGGACAGTCCACTTTCTCTGGCTGATTATGATATTTTGGTTATAACTTCTGCCAGAATTATCATAGAGCCTTACGAGCTTTTCATTTCCTATAAGACAGGGAAAAGAGGATTCATGCTGATTGATGAAATGATTAACTATTATCCGCAGCCTTTTGAGATACCACGGGAGATAAGTGATATTGTTACCTTCATTGACAGACACAAGAGCCATAATGGAAAATCAGGTGTGGAATGTGAAGGAGGGTTTTATCAGCATTGTTATCAGGATATAAATCTGATGTGGGCTGCTTATGGAAAAAGTGGTTATAAACTGTTCCGTACCAAGAATGAGCTTGCAAGATATAAGACTGAATATATCTTTCACCATATCCTAAAGAATGGTCTTGTTCCTATTCGTGGAAGGGTGAATGATTTTGCTGATGGATTATGCTGTATATTGTTTGACGGTACTGCTGACAACATATTCAAGGAAACAGACCAAAGGCTTCTCAGTATTAAAGGTTTCCGTTATTCAAGTGATATAGAGTTTATCCAGTTTGACATACCGTTCAAGAGGAAAAATAATGAGGATTGGAACAAGAATGCGTTTATGGCTGTTGGAAAAGGAGTTATTGATATGCTGAAAGGAGTTTGCAATACAGGAAAGAGCCTTATCGTAACGTGGAAGTCTTTGGATATATTCAAAGGAGTAATGAATGAAGGAGTTGCTGATACTTATGAGCTTGCCGGAGATAAGGTACAGTATAATTTCCCTAAACTATTGGAAGAATGTCTGAGGGAAGCAGGAATAAGCCCGGACAGTTTCTCAATCATTTACAGGGGGAGCGGTCTTGACAGGGGTTCAAATGAGTACAGAGATTACAGTAATATTGTTTTCTTGGGTGAATGGCATATTCCTGATAATATTGTAGGAGATATAAACAGGATGTTCGGTTGTCGTTGCAGCTTCAAGGATTACATGAAGTCATTGTTAATCCAGACTATATGCAGAATCCGGATAAGGAAGCATAAAGAACTTCCGATTAAGGTTTATTTCTCTTCTGATATTGACTATAATCTCATGGAAGAAGTTCAGGAGTATTTCATTAAAAACTCACCTCTTAATTGCAAAATAAGTGGTGTAATGAAGCCATGTAAGAGATATAGCAAGCCTGAAAAGAATTGTATTATGGATATGATAAGTCTTTATTTCTATGACCCCAAGATAAGGGATAGTATAGAGAATGAAACTCCCTATTCATTTGATATTACTTTGGATGAACTATATAAGATTATTCCTAAAAAAAGAAAGGCTAAGGATAGATATAATAAACTTTGTAAATATCTGAATGATAGAGGAATAAATATGAATATAACATAGAACCAAAAAATTTCTATACTCTATATAATAGTATACTCAGAAAAAAAGAAAAAAGGTTACATTACCTGTCTGACTAAAAAACAATATAAAGATGGAACTGAAAGAAATAATGTAACCATTCTATTTTCCGCCACGACAATTTTATCGGCTGTTTTTCAGCCGATAAAATAAAAATGTCCGCAAGAAAATAGTTTTGTTTTAACATTCCGATTGATAAAAACATGGCAGAAGGGCTTTTTTGTCGCAGTCCTTACCATGAAGAATACATTCAAACAAGTGCTTCAGGTAATCCTGAGGATCTATGTCATTAAGTTTGCAGCTTTCTATCAGAGAAAAGATGAATGCCGAGTTTCCTGCTGCATCCTCACTGCCGATGTTCATACAGTTCTTGAGCAGCAGCTTTACAGGTTTCATCCTTTGCTCACAGAGGTTGTTCGATATTTCCGCAGAACCGTCCTTGAGGATATTTTTCAAGGATTTCCACTGGTTTATCGTATAGTTCACAGCCTTTCTCATCAGTTCGTTTGCCATGAGTTTAGTATCCTGCATCATCATGACCACCTTATGATGGATACGTTCAAGAATAGGTTTCGTAAGCTTAAGTCTTTTTTCCTTAATCTGCTCACCACTGAGTTTCATTGTGCGGAACAAGTCTTCATTTCTGAACATATCACCGATAGGGTCTATTATATCCATCGCAGTTCTGTCTGATGGCAAGGCATCGACCCACAGCCTCCTGCAGTGTGTCCAGCAGCCTATATGAAGCACCTTTGAGTCTTCTCCGTCGAACATCCTGTAAACCGTATATCCGTCTGTAGATAAAGATCCCATAAAATGTTCAAGGAAGGTCTTTGCTACATCAGAGGCTCTGCTGCCGTTATTGTAATGATAGT
>ERZ836358.3592-NODE-3592-length-9910-cov-9.956976_pt1 | contig 9910 bp, 9 predicted proteins | sample MGYA00519942_ERZ836358 | MGnify/ENA primary metagenome ERZ836358 (study PRJEB31850, sample SAMEA3708798) | human gut metagenome | biome: human gut; feature: human-associated habitat; material: faeces | place: China | collected 2014 ...
CCCGCCGTCCGGGATTCCTGTAGGTCGAGGCCGGGCAGCACCTTCTGCACTCGAGGGGTCAGAAGGGCCTCTCCCTTCATCAGGCGGGTGCGGAACTCGGCGTTGTACCACAGCACCGTCTCCCCCGACAGGAGGGCGGCGGGCTGGCTCAGCGGCTCGAGGCTGAACTGGGTCTTGGATTTTTCAAAGCTGCCGCCGCACACCCAGCGGGCCACCCAGCTGCGCAGCCGGCAGCGGAACAGGACGAACAGGACGCCCCACAGCACCACCAGCACAGCCAGCAGCGGCCAGATGGCCGGGCGCTGTACCAGCAGCACCAGCACCAGAAGGGCGCAGAGCACTGCCAGCGCAGCGGTCAGCATTTCAAGAGTCCACCTTGGTTTTTGTTTCATGAAGTATTATGCCTCCTGCGGGCAGCATCAGACCTCCATCAGAATGGGGAGGATCATGGGGCTGCGCTTGGTGCGGCGGTAGATATAGCTGCTCAGGGCCTCGCGTACGCGGGTCTTGACGCTGTTCCAGTCGCGGACGTGCTCGTCCACGCAGCGGTCGAGGGCCGTCTCCACGATGCTCTGGGCGCCGTCCATCAGGCTCTCGTTCTCCCGCACATAGACGAAGCCACGGCTCACAAGATCGGGGCCGGCCAGCACCTTGCCGGTCTTGCTGTCCACGGTGGCCACGATGATGACGAGGCCGTCCTCCGACAGGTGCTTGCGGTCCCGCAGGACCACATTCCCCACGTCGCCCACGCCGAGGCCGTCCACCATGACGGCACCGGCCGTGACCGGTTCGCCCAGCTTGATCTCATCCCTGGTCAGGATAACGTTGGAGCCGTTTTCTGCGATGAGGATGTTGCTGGTGGGGATGCCGAGGCTTGCGGCGGTGAGGGCATGCTTTTTCAACTGCTTGTACTCGCCGTGCACCGGCAGGAAATACTTGGGCCGGGTCAGGGTGAGCATCAGCTTCTGCTCCTCCTGGCAGGCGTGGCCGGAGACGTGGACATCATACATGCTCTCGTAGATGACCTCCGCGCCCAGCAGCAGCAGACCGTTGACGATCTTGGTCACGCTCTTCTCGTTGCCGGGGATGGGGTTGGCGGAGATGATGATAAAGTCGCCGGGGCCGACGCGGACCTGACGGTGGCTGCACGAAGCCATGCGGGAAAGGGCGCTCAGCGGCTCTCCCTGGCTGCCGGTGGTGATGAGGACCACCTGTTCCGGCGGGTACTGGTTCAGTTCTTCCACGCTGATGAGGGTGCCCTCCGGGATGTGCATATACCCCAGCTCCTGCGCCATGGCCGTGTTGTTGACCATGCTGCGGCCGCTGAATGCCACCTTGCGGCCATCTTCCACGGCCAGGTCGATGATCTGCTGGACGCGGTAGATGTTGGATGCAAAGGTCGCAATGATGATGCGCTTGTTCCGGGCGCGGGCAAACAGGCTGCGCACACCGGCGGCGACCTTCTGTTCGGTGGCCGTAAAGCCCGGACGCTCGGCATTGGTGGAGTCGCTCAGCAGGGCCAGAACGCCCTTCTGGCCGTACTCGGACAGGGTGGTCAGGTCGGTGACGCCGCAGGCCAGCGGGGTGTAGTCGATCTTGAAGTCACCGGTCTGGATGATGGTGCCTGCCGGGCTGTCGATGGCAAAGGCCACCGCATCCGGGATGGAGTGGTTCACATGGATGGGTTCCACTGTAAAGCAGCCTAGCTTGAGCTTCTGCTTGGGGGTGATCTCCACGAACTTGGTCTTGCCTGCCAGGCCGAACTCTTCCAGCTTGTTCCGGATGAGGCCGCAGGTCAGGCGGGTGCCGTAGATGGGCAGATCGAACTTTTGCAGCAGATAGGGGATGCTGCCGATGTGGTCTTCGTGGCCGTGGGTGATGAGCAGGCCCTTGATCTTCTCCTTATTCTGCACCACGAAGGTGAAATCCGGGATGACCAGATCCACGCCGTACATGTCGCTGTCCGGGAAGACGAGGCCGCAGTCCACGATGATCATATCGCCGCAGCACTCATAGACCGTCATATTCTTGCCCACTTCGCCCAGGCCGCCCAGCGGGTAGATGTGGATGGGCACAGCGGCCTCCTTGGGCTGCTGCGGGCGGCGGGGCCGCCGCTGATAATAGGGGCGGCGGGTGCGGGGCCGCTTTTCGCCGGTGGATTCCGTGTTTCTGTTCTGAGCCTGTGCCATGGTCTGGCTCTGTTCCTTTGCCTGTGCCATTCGTACCTCCAAAAAATCAACCACAAAACGCAGGCTCGCCCGTTCTGCGGGCGGCCTGTCCTCACAAAGAAGCGGGCAAGCTCTGCCGCTTCCATCAAACCATCGTATAGAATTTATCGTTTCGGCGCCGTTTCACGAGCGCAGAGTCGGGTCTGCACAGCACATTGCAGCCTGTCAGTCCATCTGTTCGATGCGACCGCGGCGCAGCCGTGCAGCCCCTGAGCGCACCCCTCCGGTGCACCCCTATACGCATTTTGTTACAAACAGTATAGTATTTCTCACCCTTTTTGTCAATTCCAAGGTTGGGCTGCGCGGCAGCAAATTATGCGTCCCCCTCTTGACAGAAACGGAAAAATGGCTCTAAATAGAAGCATCTACAACAACACACCGGGAGAACCACATGAAACAAGTTGAAGTTTACACCGACGGCGCATGCAGCGGCAACCCCGGCCCCGGCGGCTGGGGTGCGGTGCTGCGCTACCGTTTCAACGGCAAGGTCTACGAGAAGGAGCTCAGCGGCGGCGACGCGTCCACCACCAACAACCGGATGGAGCTGACGGCCTTCATCGAGGCACTGCGCCAGTTGAAAGAGCCCTGCGAGGTGCGCCTGTGCTCCGACAGCCAGTACGTCATCAACGGGCTGGAAAAAGGCTGGGCCAAAGGCTGGAAGCGCCGGGGCTGGAAAAAATCCGACGGCTCCCCTGCCCTGAACCCGGACCTGTGGGAACAGGCGCTGGAGCAGGAGGCCCGCCACAAGATCACCTATGTCTGGGTCAAGGGCCACGCAGGCCACCCGGAGAACGAGCGCTGCGACCAGCTGGCCATGGCACAAAGTCAGGCACACGGAGGGAGACAGGGACGATGAGCGATACGTTTTTGCCCGGCAGCGGGTTCGACACCTACGAAGAGCAGGATAAGGTCCTGGTGGGCCTGTGCGGCGGCAGAGGCTGCCGGGCCGCCGTCCGCATCCTGCAGCAGCAGGGCTTTGCCGTGGCGGGCGCAGTGGTCCGCCTGACCGACGCCGACGACACCGTGCAGGCCGCAAAGGACGCGGCCAAGGCCCTCGGCATCGAGTGCGTCACCCTGAACGCTTCTGAGCTGGCAAGCCAGCTGGCCGAAGAAGCGCTGCCCGGCGATCTGCGCTTCCCTGCCCTGCTGGCCGCTGCCGACCGGCTGGGCATCCAGTACATCGCCACCGGCCACCATGCGCGGGTGGAGACGGATGCAGACGGCGTGAGCCACCTGCTGCCCGCCGCCGATGCAGCCAGCGACGAGAGCGCCGCTCTGGCCGCTCTGCCGCAGCAGACGCTGGCCCGGCTCATCCTGCCGCTGGGCGATTTCTCGCCCGATGAGCTTTCCGACCTGGCCGAAGAGCTCCAGTTCTGATCCTGCCCGGAAACGCACAAGAGGCCCTGGACCGTTCGGTCCAGAGCCTCTTTCTTTTTGATTTCAGCTGTTCTGGGGGTGGACGATGTCGCGCCAGTCGAGGTCGCCGCGCTCCAGACCATGGATGAGCACCTCTGCGGTGGCGATGTTGGTGGCCAGCGGGATGTTGTGCACATCACACAGGCGCAGCAGCGTCATCTCATTGGGCTCACTGGGCTTTGCATTGATGGGGTCGCGGAAGAACAGGAGCAGATCGACCTCGTTGCAGGCGATGCGGGACGCGATCTGCTGGTCGCCGCCCTGGATACCCGCCAGGAACCGCTGGACCTGCAGGCCCGTTGCCTCGGCGATCATCTTGCCGGTCGTACCGGTGGCCACCAATTTATGCTGGCTCAGGATCCGGCAGTACGCCGTACAGAACTGAACCATCAGCTCCTTTTTGGAGTCATGCGCGATCAGTGCAATCGTCATCGGTCAACCTCTCCTTTACGTTCCCCATGTGCTGGGCCATTTCCTTGCACATATCATAGTATCATAGTTTCTCTCTTTTTACAACAGGTTTTTGGACAAAAGCGCCGATTTTTTCGGGAGTTTCTCCAATTTCCACCGAAATCCGCGCATTATCGTCACGCGCCTGCCGTGGCTGCGGCATCCGCCGGAGCCGCAGCTGCGTCGTTCTGCCCGGCATCCTCTGCCTCCCCGGCGGCAGGGTCGGCCGCACCGTCCGCAGGGGCCTCGGCCGCATCGGCTGCCGTTTCGGGCTGCGCCTGCGACTCTGCTGCCGCCTCGTCCACGGTCAGGGTGCCGTCCTTCATCGCATAGTAGGCGTTGAAGATATCCGCCACCAGTGTGCCGGTGCGGGCACCGGCACCGCCGTATTCCACCACGATGCCGATGGCGATCTCCGGGTCTTCCGCCGGGCCATAGGCGATCATGGCGGCGTTGGTGTAGTGCTTATAGGTGCTGCCCGCATAGTAACCCTCGCTGCGCTGGGGGCTGCCGGTCTTGCAGGCGATGGTGTGGGGATAGTTGGCCAATGCCGGGATCGTCTGGGCCACCCCCAGCATTCCCTCCTTGACCAGGTCGAAGGTCTCGCCCTTGTCCTCGACGACATCCATGACCTCCGGCTGGGTCTCTTCCAGCGTCTTGCCGGTGTTGGAGTCGAGGATGGCCTTGACGAAGTGGGTGCGGTAGCGGGTGCCGCGGTTGGCCAGCGTGGCGGCATAGGTCGCCAGCTGGATGGGCGTGACCGCCGTGTTGCCCTGGCCGATGGCTGCCTGCACGTCCAGCGACTCGGTGTAGTTGGAGTCGTTCTTGGTGGTCAGGCGGCCCAGCGCCTCACTGACCTCCACGCCGGTGCGCTGGCCCAAGCCCAGCTTGTAGGCATAGGCGTCATAGACATCGCTGGTCAGGCGCCGGCCCACATCGTAGAAGAAGATGTTGCAGCTCCACTTGATGGCTGTCACGACGTCGATGTTGCCGCTGTGTCCATGGCGGGTGCATTTGGGGTGATAGTCCTTATAATAGGTATAGACGCCGTTGCACAGCACCGTGGAATACCGGTTGATCAGCCCCGTATCCAGCGCCGCCACCGCCACGCTGGGCTTGTAGGTGGAACCGGGGGTATACAGGCCCTGCAACGCGCGGTTGAACAGGGGCATGTTCTCATCCTCGCTGTATGCGCTGTAATTGGCGGCGTAAAGGTTCTGGTCAAAGCTGGGGTAATTGGACGCTGCCAGCACACCGCCGGTCTTGACGTCGATGACGACGACCGCACCGGCACTGGCCTGCTTGCTGTCCGCATAGCTGTTCCGGATCCACTCCACGTTCTTTGCCAGCGCCTGATCGACGGCCTTCTGGAACTCGCTGTCGATGGTCAGCTGGACGGTGTGGCCCGGTTCCGGCACGGTGGTCAGGGCCGTGTTCACGATGACGCCGTCCGAGTTGCGGGTGATGGTCTCCACGCCATCCTTGCCGCGCAGCTCGTCCTCATAGGCAGATTCCAGACCGGAAATGCCGATGACGTCGTTCATGTTGTAGCCTTTTTCCTTGAGCGGATAGGTCACCTGACCGTTCTCGTCGGTCACCTTCCACTTTTCGGCCGTGATCTTGCCCACTCGGCCCAGCACATGGGGCAGAACGGTGCCCTGCTCGTAGCTGCGGGCGCTCGTCTCCACGATCTCCACGCCCGGCAGGGTGAGGCTGTTCTCCTTGATGGTGGCCACGGTGGCCTCGCTGACGTTTTCCGCCAGAATGAAGTTGTTGACGTTGGAAAACGCCTGCAGCTGCATCTCGTAGTGGATGCCGCCCAGGATGCGCTGCCAGTAGAAAGAGAAATCGGCAAGGTCATAGTCCTCCACCAGCTTTTCCATCACATCGTCGGCGGTGGCATACTGCTGCAGGCCGAGGTTTTCCTTCATGGCGGCAAGGGAGCGCTGCTCGGCGGCGTTGTCGCTCTCCGCCGTGTACGCATAGTGCCCGGCGGCATCTGCCTGCCCGATGAGCAGGCTGTCGTTCCAGCTCTCGCCGTTCTCGCCCAGCAGGCCGACCAGCTTCTGGAGCAGGGCGTCCAGATCTTCGTCGCCCATCAGCAGCTTGTTCAGCACCACGTTGTAGCCCGTCACGCTGGAAGCGATGCGCTCGCCCTTGCTGTCCACGATGTTGCCGCGGGCGGCCGTGACGGTAAATTTATAATCGGTCGTGTTGGTGGCCTGCGCCTTGAAGCTGTCGCCGTTGACCAGCTGCAGAAAGATCAGCCGGAAGCCGTACAGCCCGATGATCACACCTGCGGCGGCGATGAGGAGCATCATCCGCCGCGCGGCCGTTTTGCGTTCGTCTTGGTTCATCCGTTCTCCTTTTGGCGCAGCCGGTTCAGACTACGTCGTTGTCGATCTTGAATTCCGCATGGATGCGGCGCACTGCCCCGAACAGCACCAGACAGACCGGGATGGTCAGCGCCGCCGTGGGCAGCACGAACCACAGATACCGCTCCACTGCCCCGCTGTAGCCGGGCATGTAGTAGAAGAACAGCCAGTCCAGCGAGAGCACCAGCAGCACCGCCGCCGTTTCCAGCAGGACAACATTCGCCGCCGAGGTCTTGAAGTAGAGCTGCATGACCGCCGAGAGCAGAAAGCAGAGCAGCAGCAGCTCAAAGGCCAGCATCCCGGCGGTGCGGCCTGCGGTGTAGTCCCACATCAGGCCGCAGATGGCACCGAAGATGCCCCCCGCGAACTCGCCCTCCTCCACCGCGACGGCCAGCGCCAGCGGCAGCAGCCAGAGGGGCTTTGCCTCCCCCAGCTGGAACAGCCCCGGCAGGGTCTGCAAGACCGTGCACAGCAGCATCAGCAGCGCATAGCAGACCCATTTGGTGATCTGGCTGCGCTTGCGCTTGCGGCGTGATTCCATGGCAGGGCCTCCTCAGAAATTGGTGATGATGAATGCGTGGCGCACCGTGCGCGGGTCGGCGCCCGGCTCGATGACCGCGATGGACGATTTGCCGCTGACTTCCGGCACCACTTCCCGGACCACGCCCACCAGCACATCCGCCGGGAAAACGCCGCCCAGCCCCGTGGTGATGACCTGGTCGCTCTTCTGCGTCAGGGTGTTGCGGTTCAGGTTGGTCAGCACACACAGGCCGTCGGCCGCATAGTCCGAGCTGCCGGTGATGATGCCGTTGTCCCGCGTGCGGGAAACGACGCCCGCCGCGTTGAAGTTGGGGTGCAGGATGGTCATGACCTTGCAGCTGGTGGCTTCCACTTCCACCACCACGCCCAGCAGATAGCCCTCGTCGCTGACGACGGTGTCGTTCAGCTCCACGCCGTCCACCGAGCCCTGATCCAGCGTGAAGCCGTAAAAGGCATCCAGCGGGTCGCGGCCGATGACAAAGGCTGAGACGCAGCTCATCTCCGGGCGGGTGTTCTGGATGTTGGCCAGCGCCTTGTAGGCTTCGTTCTCCGCCTTGAGCCGGTCGTAGTCCACCATCTGTTTGCGCAGCTCGGCGTTTTCGGCAGTGAGCTGCTCGTTCTCGTCCAGAATGGCCCCGATGTTGGTGTAGTTCTCCCACAGGGAGGCCACGCGGTCGCCCACCATGGCCGCCGCCTTCTGGAACGGGGCCACGGCCACGCTCAGCAGCTCCTGCGGGGCGGCGGTCAGGCGGTCGTTGGCACCGGCATAGGCCATGATGCCCACCAGGAACACCGCGATGCCGATGAGGATCTTAAATTTCCAGGTATCGAAAAAATCTTTCAAGGGAACTTCCTCCGGTTGCAAAAAAGCGCGGACAGCCAGAGCCGTCCGCACTCTCTGTTACATATGGGGCCCGTCGGTATCCAGAACGTCATGCAGGACGTCCACATGATCCAGCACGGCACCTGCGCCCTTGGCCACGCAGTCCAGCGGGTCCTCAGCCACATGCACGTCGATGCCGGTCTCGCTCTGGATCAGCTGGTCCAGACCGCGCAGCAGTGCGCCGCCGCCCGTCAGGGTGATGCCGTGGTCGATGATGTCGGCGCTCAGTTCCGGCGGGGTGCGCTCCAGCGTCTCCTTGATGGCACTGGTGATCTTCACCAGGCACTCCAGCAGAGCCTCGCGCACGTCCTCGGAGTGAACGACGATGTTCTTGGGCAGGCCGTCCACCAGATTGCGGCCCTTGATCTCCATGGTCATTTCGGGGTCCAGGGGGTAAGCAGAGCCGATTTCGATCTTGATCTGCTCAGCAGTGCGCTCACCGATGAGCAGGTTGTACTTGCGCTTGATGAACGCGATGATGGCCTGGTCGAACATATCGCCTGCCATCCGGACGCTGCGGGACGCCACGATGCCGCCCAGCGAGATGACGGCGATCTCGGCCGTGCCGCCGCCGATGTCCACGATCATGCTGCCGGTGGGCTCGCTGATGGGCAGGCCCGCGCCGATGGCAGCAGCCATGGGCTCCTCGATGACGGAGACCTGACGGGCACCGGCCTTGAGGGTCGCCTCACGCACAGCGCGGCGCTCCACCTCGGTCACGCCCGAGGGGATGCAGATGACCACGCGGGGGCGGGAGAACATGCTGTTGCCGCAGGCCTTTTTCAGGAAGTTTTCCAGCATATTTGCCGTGATATCGAAATCGGCGATGACACCATCCTTCAGGGGGCGGACTGCCACGATGCTGCCGGGGGTACGGCCGATGACAGCCTTTGCCTCAGCACCCACGCAGCGCACCTCATCGGTCTTGGTATCCACAGCCACGACCGAGGGTTCCCGCATGATGATGCCCTTGCCCTTCATGTAAACCAGGGTATTGGCAGTACCCAGATCAACGCCAACGTCCTTTGACAAAAAACTCATAATGAAGCTCTCCTTCGTATTTCCGGTCTATTCCAAAACGCACAGCAGCCCAAACTCCACAGGGTTTGACCGCCTATCGCAGAATAACACGTTTCTATTATAGCCGCAAGTCAACGTTTTCTCAAGCGTTTTGTCAAGTTTTTCCGTATTTTTCATTTTTCTGTGCGTTCCGCCGCACAAACTGTCAGAACTGTTCAAGCAGGCGGACCGTCCGGCTGACGGGCAGGCCCATAATGGTGTAATAATCACCCTCAATGGCATCCAGCCAGACCGCCGCGCGGCCCTGGATGGCGTAGGCACCGGCCTTATCGTAGGGTTCCTCGGTGGCGGCGTACCGCTCGATCTCCTCCTCGCTCAGCGGGAAGAAGGTGACCTTGCAGGTATCCACAAAGCTCTCAGTGCGGGTGCCATCGGAAACGCAGACACCGGTGTGCACATAGTGGGTCGCGCCGGACAGCGCACGGAGCATCCGTCTGGCATCGTCCGGGCTGTGGGGTTTGCCGAACACCTCGCCGTTCACATCCACCACGGTATCGCAGCCCAGCACCACGGCACCGGGGTGTTCCTTGGCCACAGCAAGGCACTTGCCCCGGGCAAGCTGTTCCACCAGCCGGGCGGGGGTATCCGCCGTCACGGCATCCTCGTCAAAATCGCTGACACAAACGGTAAAATCCGTCGTGTACAGGCTCAACAGTTCTTTCCGGCGGGGGCTCTGGGAAGCCAGGATCAGATCTTTCATACGCTTCACTTCCCCGTTGAGCCAAAGCCGCCCGCGCCGCGCTGGGTATCCCCCAGTTCGGCCGCCTGAGCAAAGGCGGCGGTATACACCGGTGCAATGCAGAGCTGTGCCACACGCTCACCGGGCTGGATGGTATAGGCCTCGGTGCCCAGATTGATCATGGGCACCTTCAGTTCCCCGCGATAGTCGCTGTCCACCACACCCACGCCGTTGGCCATGCACAGGCCGTGCTTGATGG
>ERZ836358.3593-NODE-3593-length-9910-cov-3.242415_pt1 | contig 9910 bp, 7 predicted proteins | sample MGYA00519942_ERZ836358 | MGnify/ENA primary metagenome ERZ836358 (study PRJEB31850, sample SAMEA3708798) | human gut metagenome | biome: human gut; feature: human-associated habitat; material: faeces | place: China | collected 2014 ...
CCGACTTCATCGCCGAGGGCGTCGACCAGACGCGCGGCTGGTTCTTCACGCTGCACGCCATCGCCTCGATGCTCTTCGACTCGGTGGCTTTCAAGAATATCATTTCGAACGGTCTGGTGCTGGACAAGAACGGCAACAAGATGTCGAAACGCCTGGGCAACGCCGTCGATCCGTTCGAGGTGCTCGACACCTACGGAGCCGACGCGACGCGCTGGTACATGATCTCCAACTCGCAGCCGTGGGACAACCTCAAGTTCGACAGGGACGGCGTCGACGAAGTGCGCCGCAAATTCTTCGGAACGCTCTACAACACCTACTCGTTCTTCGCCCTCTACGCCAACGTGGACGGCTTCACGGGCCGTGAAGAGGAGGTTCCGATGGAGAAGCGTCCCGAAATCGACCGCTGGATCATCTCGCTCCTGAATACGCTGGTGAAGAACGTTACCGAATCTCTCGAAGACTACGACCCCACTCCGGCGGCCCGCGCCATTCAGGAGTTCGTGGGCGAAAACCTCTCGAACTGGTACGTGCGCCTCAACCGCAAGCGGTTCTGGGGAGGCGGCATGTCGGAAGACAAACTGGCGGCCTATCAGACGCTGTACACCTGTCTTGAGACCGTCACGATGCTCGCAGCGCCGTTCGCACCGTTCATCTCCGACCGCATCTTCACGGACCTCAACGCCGTGAGCGGCCGCCACAAGGACGAATCGGTGCATCTCGCGGCGTTCCCGACGGCCGACGAACGGCTGATCGACGCCCGCCTCGAAGAGATGATGTCGCTGGCGCAGAAGGTCTCGTCGATGGTGCTGGCCCTGCGCCGCAAAGTGTCGATCAAGGTGCGCCAGCCGCTGACCAAAATCCTGATCCCGGTGCTCGACCCCGCGACGGCGGAGCATATTTCGGCCGTGAAGAACCTCATTATGAACGAGGTCAACGTGAAGGAGATCGAGCTGATCGAAAAGACCACGGGGCTGATTACCAAACGCATCAAGCCCAACTTCAAGACCCTCGGGCCGCGTTACGGCAAGTGGATGAAGCAGATCGCCGCCCTCGTCGCGGAGTTCTCGCAGGAACGTATCGCCGAGGTGGAGGCCGCGCCGGAAACGGTGCTCGACCTCGGAGCGGAGCGGATCACCGTGACGCCCGCCGACTTCGAGATCACCTCGGAAGACATGCCCGGATGGCTCGTTGCCTCGGAGGGAAAACTCACCGTGGCGCTCGACATTACCGTCACCGAGGAGCTGAAAGCCGAAGGTGTGGCACGCGAGTTGATAAACCGCATCCAGAATATCCGCAAGGACTCCGGATTCGAGGTCACGGACAAGATCCGCGCAGAGATCGAACAGAAGCCCCTGGTGGCCGACGCAATCGCCCGATTCGCCGGTTACATCGCTTCGCAGACCCTCGCCGTGGAGGTCCGTCCGGCAGCGGAACCGGCAGGCGAAACGGTCGTCGAAACCGACGTGGACGACGAACCGCTGCGCATCGCCGTGACGCGGATATAGCCCCTTGATATATTCCGGTAAAATTTGGTAATATCGGAATTATTGCTTAATTTTACAGTAAACCTTAAAAGAGAGGAGATTATTATGGCAGACGAAAGAACCAGATACAGCGACGCCGAACTCGAAGAGTTCCGGCAGCTTATCCTGAAAAAGCTTGAGAACGCGCGTGCGGACTACGAGCTGCTGCGCGCCACGATCACCCATACCGCCGACAACGATACGGAAGACACATCGCCGACGTTCAAGGTGCTGGAGGAGGGCGCTGCAACTCTTTCCAAAGAGGAAAGCGGTCGTTTGGCTGCCCATCAGATGAAATTTATCCGCAACCTCGAAATGGCGCTCGTACGCATCGAGAACAAGACGTACGGCATCTGCAAAACGACCGGAAAGCTCATTCCCAAGGAGCGGCTGATGAAAGTGCCCCACGCCACGGAATGCATCGAGGCCAAAGAGGGCCGCAGATAAGGCGGGGAAGGGATGACCCCCATTCCACGCTGAACGGAAAATGGAAAAAGACGACCTTCGGGCCGTCTTTTTCGTCTTCTCCGGGGGAGGGCGTCGCGGCAAAGAAAAGAGAGGGATGGAAAACACCGATTATAAGCCATGCGGGGAGCTGCACCCGCCGCCGAGACGGAATAATCGGGATATGGGTATCGAATCCTCAATTTAGGCCCCTGTGTCGCACTTTTTGCCGAAAAAATCCGTTATCTTTGACACAATGTTCGCCCGGTTCTGCATATTTTCCCTGATCCTGATTGGGGCGGCAACGGTCCTCTCGGTCCATGCCGCAGGACCCGGCACGCACGCCCCCGACCGGTTCACGCCCGACAGTGCCCGCGTGACGAATCCCGATGCATCGGCGCGCAACCAGCGCCTCTACGACAGCATCCAGTCGAAAACCAGCCGGCGCGCCGTGCCGCGCATGCTTTACCGAATGCTCTTCGTAAAACCCGTGCTCGACACCACGATGAGCGGCCGCGTCACCGACGAGAGCCGCCTGCTGGAACCCTACGCCGGGAAAACCATCGGCGACATCACCATCGAACGCCAGCAGGTTTTCGACCCCGGCGGCAACCGGCTCGAACGCATGGCCAACAAAACCCACATGCTCACCCGCGACCGCGTCGTCCGGCGCGACCTGCTGTTCCGCTCGGGCGACAAGCTCGACCCGCAGCTCATCGTGCGCAACAAGCAGCTGATCCGCTCGCGCGACTACATCTCGGACATCGACGTCACGGTGCTCCCCGACGCGGTGGACTCGACACGCGTGAACCTCCTGATCACCACGCGCGACAGCTGGACCATCTCCGTCGACGGAGGATGGCATTCCGAGGGCCGGACGATGGTGGGGCTTTCCGACGCCAACATCTTCGGATCGGGCAACAAACTCAAATTTATGACCAACTTCAGCCGCAAGGACTTCTCCTACGGCGGCAACATGGTCGAATACGAAATCCCCAACCTGCTCGGGACCTTCTACACCGCCGAGATCGGCGGAGGGCGCGACTTCTACAACTCGACGCTCAACATGGGGCTGCGCAAAGAGTTCCTCAAACCGACGGACTACGAGATAGGCCTTACATACAGCGACATCAAAGCCAAGCGCTACATGATCGAACAGGACACGTCGCTGCTGGTGAAGGAACGCAACCTCGACGTCTGGGGCGGCTACTCGCACTACCTGCGCGGGATCAAATCGAGCGTTTATCTCTCGGGACGCTACAACTACCGGCGCGTGAGCCGCAGGCCCCTCGTAGCCCCGGACTACAACCCCGCGCTGCACGACCAGGACGCCCTGCTGGTCGGCGGGGGTCTCTACCGCGAAAAATTCTACACGGCCAACATGATCTACGGATTCGGTACGCGCGAGTATCTCGCGACGGGCTACAAGGCCGAAGTGACGACGGGCTATTCGTGGGGCGAATTCAACGACGCCCTCTACCTCGGCGCGAGCTACGAAACGGGTGGATTCCGCAGACTGGGCTACATCATGGGCGGCTTCACGCTCGGAAGCTACATAGACCTCGAAAACGGCATGTGGCAGCGCAGCGCCGTAGATGTCGACCTGCGGTGGTTCTCCAACCTTTTCCTGTTCAAGCGCAGCCGCATCCGCCAGTTCCTCGCCTTCAACTACACGCAGGGCTGGAACCGTGCGACGGGCAGCGACGAGAGCATCCGCTTCACGCGCACCGACGGCCTGCAAGCCCTCAAGGAGTACATCATCGGAACCAACCGCATGATCCTCAACACCGAGACGGTGGTATTCACCCCCTACCAGCCGCTGGGATTCCGCATCGCCGTCTTCGGGTTCGCCGACTTCGGGCTGATCGGCTATTCGCCCAATATCTTCAAAAACGACTTCTTCACCTCGTTCGGACTGGGCGTGCGGCTGCGAAACGACCGGCTGGTGTTCAACACGATCCAGATCCGGCTGGGCGTGGCCTTCGGCAAACGCGGGCTGGTCGAGAGCGAATATTTCCGCCTTTCGAACCCGACACGCATGGAGCAGTACCGCTACCGGCCGACGCGGCCCGAGATCGTCGAATTCAAATAGGCACGCACAAAAAAGGCGGAGGATTCCGTGGAATCCCCCGCCTTCGTGAACTTTTTATCTGCTTATGGTTTTTCCTTTAAGCCTTTACCTGCGGGCGCGAATCTCGACCACGCCGTTGCGCCCCTTCTCGCCGTAACGCTTCACGGCCTCGTCGCCCTTGTAGACCTCCATGCGCTTGATCTTCCCGGATTCCAGCCGTTCAACATCCTCTTTCGAGGCCTCCCTGCCGTTGATACGGATCAGCATGCCGTCGGGAAATCCGCCTTTCAGCGTAACCTGTCCCTTATAAACCGACACCGAACTCTCCGGAGTGCCCTGAATGGTCACCTTATCGGCATGCCCGGCGTCCGCCGAAAGTTTAAGCGACGTTCCCACCGCTTTCTGCATTTCGGAAAGCTGTGCCGAAGTCTCCTTGCGGGCCGCTTCAAGCTCCTTCTGGGCCTTGTCGAGCGCTTTCTGGGCCTGCTTCCAGTCATCGGAACTCATATACTTGCGGGCCAGTTTCAACCCTTCGCGGGCGGCTTCGATCCCGGCTCTCCCGGCTTCGATACCCTCCCGGGCCGACTTCGCGGCGGCTCTTTGCGCGGCAGCCGCCTGTTTGGTCGTAATCGTTATCACGCCCTCATACCCCTTGTCGGCAAACTCCCCGGGGAGATTCGTGCCTTTGATCACCGACATGCTTTCAATCTGATCCGGGTCGAGCGATTCGATTTCAGACACTTGTACGCCGTCGACGATAAATACAGGATTCGACTCGACCGACGAGCCGTTCTCGACCTTGAACCGATACGATTTCGCGATTCCGGCCGTATTCACCACAACCGTTCCGTCTTTCGGCCTCGTACCGTGACCGATCACCCGCACGGTTGTCGACTCGTTCGTCCCGGCGCTGTCCGCCCGGGTGACCGTCACGACTTTGCCTTTCAGTCCCGGGACCTGCGCCCCATCGCCCGGTTCTCCGGTCTTTTTGAGCGTTACAAGAATCACGCCGTCGGCGGCCTTTTCGCCGTACACAGCCATCGAAACGGAATCCTTGAGCACGGTGATCGACTCGATCCGGTCGGCAGCGAGGCTGTCCATCGACTTCACCTCCCGGCCGTCGACCAGAATCAGCGGTTGTTGCCCATCGGAAAAAGATTTCGACCCCCGAATGTAAATCGTACTGGTTTCTTTTTTACCTTTGTCTTCCGGAAAGACATAAGCGGTTTCGGCGAAAGCCCCCAGGGCGACGGCCGTGAGCGGCAGGAGCAGGAGCGCCCTGGCCCCGGCCCACCGCGACGATTTTTTACGCAACATCATGGTAATACGGTTTTTAAGTTTACTGTGATTAAAGCTGTTGGCAATCGAGTACCACCTCCCGCCGGCAGCTTTCTTTATTAACAACATCTGGTAACTCCGGGCGTCGACGCCGCTGTCGAGCACCGCCTCGTCGGCTTCGTATTCGTGGATGGCCCGCAGTTCGCGGCGCAGCAGCCACATCGCGGGGTTGAACCATTGCAGGCAGCCCGCAACGTCGGTCACGATCAAATCGAGCGAATGACGCAGCCGCAGGTGCGCCCGTTCGTGAAGCAGAATCGCCCCGCCGTTTTCCGCCAGGTCCCTCTCGGACATCACGATATAGCGTCCCCAGCTGAAAGGCGTCACGGGCCGTTCCGTGCGCACCAGCACAGCCCCGTCCTCCAGCCGTTCGCGACGTCCGCCGCGGATCAGACGCAGGACTCCGATGAGCGAACAAAGCGTCCACAGCAGCGTGGCGGCCGCCCCGAGCAGGAATGCCGCCCCGGCGAGCATCTCCCACGGAAAAGGTTCGGAAAGCGGTTCGGCGAAGACCGTCGCAACAGCCTCCCCGTCCGGGATTTCCGGCAGGACGGGGATTTCGCGGTAAACCGTGATCACGCACAGCGGCAGCACGAACGAGAGGAACATCGCCCCCAGAACCACGATCCGGTTGAAGCGGTGGAAGGTCTCACGGCTCAACAGCAATTTGAAAAAGAGGTAGAAGACAGCCAGGCAGACGCCGACTTTCAGGCTGTAAATCATCAGGTCGTACATGGCGCTACCGGTTTTGATTTTCGATGCGGTCGATCAGGCTGCGCAGTTCGCCGAGCGAGATCTTCTCCTCCTCGACCAGCGCCGAGACCGCCCCGAGGTAGGAATTCTCGAAATAGCGGCTGATCACGCTGCCGAGCGTCGAGCGCGAAAACTCCTCCTCGCTCACCACCGGATAGTATTGGTAGGTGCTGCCGAAGGAGTTGTGGGCGACATAGCCTTTGGCTTCGAGCGCGCGGACCATCGTCGAAAGGGTGTTGAAATGGGGTTTGGGATCGGGCGAAAGGGCCACCAGTTCGCGTACGAACAGCGGACCGTGCTCCCAGAAGCAGCGCATCAGCTCCTCTTCCCTGCGTGTCAGTTTTTCAGGATTCTCTTTCATATTTCACTCAAACAAGCGTTATCAGGTATCGTTTTCAGTTGAAACGGAGGCATTCCAGCATACGGCGGCGCAGCAAAACGCCCGGTCCGGTCCCGATGCGGCGAACGGCGCCCTCGCGGCCGACGATCCCGCCGGATTCGTCCCACGACTTTCCGGACACGCCCGGCCGGCAATGCTCCCTCCGGAACAGCCGCCCATCGCTTCATCGGTCCTTTTTCATGCACCCGGGAGCAAAGGTAACTAAAAAAAATTCACATGCAACTATTTTACATAGTTTTTAAACTAAAAAATTTAGTTATGGCTTTTTTCCGGAATTTGAAGATTAATCCGTATCTTTGAATTATGGTACTTATAGCCGACAGCGGATCGACCAAATGCACGTGGATCGCCAGCGACGGCGCACGGACGACAAACGTGCGCACGCGGGGGATCAACGCCGTGCAGCACTCGGCCGAACAGATACGCGAAGCCCTCGCGGAACTGCCGCCATGCGACGGCGTGACGAGCGTGAAATTCTACGGCGCGGGGTGCGGCGAGACCTTCCCGGAAGCGAGCGAGAAGCTGCGCCGGGAGTTGAAAGCGCACTTCGGAACGACGGACATTACGGTCGAATCGGACCTGCTGGGCGCGGCGCGGGCGCTCTGGGGCCACGGGGAGGGCATCGCCTGCATCCTCGGCACGGGATCGAACTCCTGCCTGTGCCGCGACGGCGAAATCCTGAAAAACGTCCCCCCGCTGGGCTATGTGCTGGGCGACGAGGGCAGCGGGGCCGTGCTGGGGCGCAACCTGGTGAACGGCATCTTCAAGGGGCACATTCCGCTGAAAGAGGAGTTTCTCGCGGCGCACGGGCTGAATTACGAGGAGATCATCCGCCGCGTCTACCGCGAGCCTTACGCCAACCGCTTTCTGGCCTCGTTCGCACCTTTCATACGCACGCATATCGACCGCCCGGAGATCCGGGAGCTGGTACTCCGGTCGTTCCGCGACTTTGCGTCCCGCAACTTGAGCCGCTATCCGGCGGAACTCCCCGTATCGCTGCTGGGCGGCGTGGCGGCCCACTTCGAGGCGTTGCTGCGCGAGGCGCTGGAAGCGGAGGGCCGCCGCGTGGAAACCATCGTAGAATCGCCCGCCGAAGGGCTTTTGAAATACCACTATGGAAGATAGAATCACCGAACAGGATTCGGCCTACGACGACCTGCAACGGATGTCGGTGCACGACATCCTGACGGGCATCAACCGCGAGGACGCCCGTGTGCACGAAGCCGTGCGGCGGACCATCCCCGTCATGGAGCTACTCGTCGAACGCATCGTCGGGCGCATGCAGCGCGGAGGCCGGATGTTTTACATCGGCGCCGGGACGAGCGGCCGGCTGGGGGTCACCGACGCCTCGGAGCTGCCCCCGACCTACGGCGTGCCGTTCGACCGGGTGATCGGGCTGATCGCCGGAGGCGACGGCGCTTTGCGGCGGGCCGTGGAGCACGCCGAAGACGACACCGAAGGAGCCTGGCGCGACATGGCGCCCTACCACCCCACAGCCGGCGATGTGCTGATCGGCATCGCGGCATCGGGAACGACGCCCTACGTGATCGGCGGACTGCGCGCGGCGCGGCGCCACGGACTGCTGACCGGCTCGATCACCTGCAACCCCGCGTCGCCCGTAGCTGCCGAAGCGGAGTATGCGCTCGAAGCGGTCGTAGGACCGGAGTTCGTGACCGGATCGACGCGCATGAAGGCCGGAACGGCCCAGAAATTGATGCTCAACATGTTATCGACAGCCGTGATGATCCGCCTGGGGCGTGTCGAGGGCAACCGCATGGTCAACATGCAGCTGACCAACGACAAGCTCGTGGCCCGCGGAACGCGGATGGTCGCCGAGGCGTCGGGGCTTGACGAAACCGAGGCCCGCGAACTGCTGCTGCGCTGGGGTTCGGTGAAGCGGGCACTGGAGGAGATCGGAAAATAGACAAAACGAATACACACTTCGACGTACAAATCGCTTTCGACCGCCGTCATTGCCGCCTGCGGAGCCATCTACAAGCATGGCCCCGCTCCGGCCTCCCTCCGGAAGGGAGACGACGCATGCTCCCGGCAGTTGAAACGATAAAGCATATGACCGCATAAACAGAACAATGGCTAAACTTTTTTCCGACCGCGAAATACGCGCCATTGCGGTATTCCTGCCGTTGGCCGGGCTGCTGATCATAGCCCTGATGCTCGTACGCCCGGCAGCCGACCCCGAAGCGGCCCGCCGCGCCGAGGCCGAGATGGAGGAGGCGTTGCCCGCGGACAGCGTCGTGATGTCGCATTTCGACCCCAACACGGCCTCGCTCGACGACCTGCGGCGGCTCGGGCTTACGAAGCACGAAGCGGTGAGCCTGCTGAAATACCGCGCCGCGGGCAAAGTGTTCCGCATCCCCGAGGACCTGACGCTCTGCTACGGCATCAGCGACTCGCTCTACCGGCGGCTCGAACCCTGGGTGCGCATCGGCCGCAAATACGCCATCGCACCCGAAAAATACCGCACGGGGCGCATTCTCCCCGAACCGCTCGCACCCGGACCGTTCCGCATCGACACCGTGAGCGCCCGCTACCTGCGCGCCATCGGGGCCTTGTCGAAGCGTCAGGCCGAGGCGTTCATCCGCTGGCGGGATTTGAGCGGCATCTACGACATGGAGGACCTGCGCGAATGCTACGTCGTGAGCGACTCGGTGGCCGCGGCGCTGGAACCCTACGTCATCTTCCCGGAACGGAAGGCGCGGCCGATCGAACAGCCCGTGGAGCTGAACACGGCCGATTCGGCGACGCTGCGCTCGGTTGTGGGCATCGGTCCCAGGACCGTCGTGGCGATCATGCACTACCGCGAACGGCTCGGCGGATTCGTCCGCGCGGAGCAACTCGCAGAGGTTCCGGGAGTGCGGGAACGCAATTATGAAAAAATTTTGAAACAAATTTACTGCGATAGTTGCAAAATTCGGAAAATTGATATTAACTTTGCAAGCCCGAAAGTGCTGGGGAAACACCCCTACATAGCACCGCAGGCATTACGAAAATTGCTGAAAGCAAGACAGTTGAAAGGAGGTTGGAGTACCGCTGGAGAATTGGTGGAACAGAACATATTGACCCGCGAGGAGGCAGCACAGATGGCTCCTTATCTGCAATTCGGGTCGGACAGCGGACCTGCCGACGAATAAAACGAGCGTTTTTGGGGAAGATGCATCGAGGATGCGCACCCCGCAGTTTTCAGAACGAACAAACAGATTCAAAACAACAAAAAACAAAGAATATTATGATTATCATGCCGGTAAAAGAGGGCGAAAACATCGAGCGCGCCCTGAAAAAGTTCAAACGTAAATACGAGCGCACGGGCGTCCTGAAGGAGCTTCGCCGCCGCCAGTACTTCACCAAGCCTTCGATCGCGAA
>ERZ836358.3595-NODE-3595-length-9904-cov-4.141740_pt1 | contig 9904 bp, 7 predicted proteins | sample MGYA00519942_ERZ836358 | MGnify/ENA primary metagenome ERZ836358 (study PRJEB31850, sample SAMEA3708798) | human gut metagenome | biome: human gut; feature: human-associated habitat; material: faeces | place: China | collected 2014 ...
CGTAGGTAAATTGCTTTGAAAAACTCTTACAAACTCGATTCGTCTTTCAAAATCGTGAGAAGTATAACACAGATGTAATGCATTGTCAAGAAAAGGAAAGATATTTTTTCACGCTTTTTACAAAAGGGGATAGACTGCTCAGAGCAAAGCCTTCAGCCTTTTTGCAGGGGAGCTGCGCAGGGTGGGAGTCCATCAGTGGCAGCCGTGGTTTCCGCAGCCATGGCTGCCCTCACCGTGCGCTTCATCGTGGTGGGTGCAGCGCACATCGGGGTCATAGCCAAGCTTGCCTGCCAGCAGGGCCAGCACGGCTGCATCGGCAGCGCCGCTGACACCGCCGTAAAAGCGGATGCCGGCCTGCGCCAGGGCGGCCTGCGCGCCGCCGCCGATGCCGCCGCAGATCAGTGTATCAACGCCGTTTTGCTTTAAAAATCCAGCCAGCGCACCGTGGCCGCTGCCGTTGGTATCGACCACAGCTGTGTTGAGGATCATACCGCCGGAAACCTCGTACAGCTTGAACTGTGCGCTGTGGCCAAAGTGCTGGAAGATCTGTCCGTTGTCGTAAGTGACTGCGATTTTCATGGGGGATACTCCTTTGTCAGGGTGTGGGTCGGAATAGATGCAGCTTCGCTAAATGCGGATAAAGGGTGGGGGTTACAGATACCGGACCGTCTCGGTCAGCGGCTTGCGGGCGCTGTGGTTCGGCAGCGGCGTGACACCCTCGGCGGCAAAGCCCAGATCAAGGATCATGAGGATCTCCTCGTTTTCTGGCAGTCCAAGTGCCTGTGCCAGCTTGTCGGGGTCAAAAAAGTTCAGCCAGCAGCTGTCCACACCGGCGTTGGCGGCGGCCAGCATCAAGTGCGTTGCTACAATGGACGCATCCTCCACGCCGGAGTCCCGCTTGCCGCCGGGATATGTAAAAACATTGCTGCGGTCAAAGGCTACCACAAGGCAGGTCGGTGCGCCGTAACGGCAAGGCGTGGCAGCATCGATCTTGGCCAGCCCCTGTGCAGACTGGATGACATAAATGCGCTGCTCCTGCAGATTTTTGGCGGTCGGCGCGACCCGACCGGCCGCGAGAATCGCGTCCAGCTGTGCGGGCGCAAGCTGGCGCGCACTAAAATTTTTGCAGGAATAGCGGTTTTCAATGACCTGTGTAAACTCCATCAGAATAACCCTCCTTGTATGGCGGCGGTAAAGAGCTGCCTTTATAGTTTGATTCTACCACCGAACCGCGCAGCTGTCAATTTTAGGCGGTATTGCCTTAACACTTTATTAAAAGTAAGTTTCAAAGTCGTTCAAACGGCTTCTATAGCAAAGTGCGCCGAAAGATACCCTTGCATGTCCGTGGATGTCTCGGTATACTGTTTATAGAAGTAAGGGGCGCGGAGCCCGGCCCCGGAATAGAGCAAGCCAGAAAGAAGGAAGGACTATGAAGTACGATTTTACATCCATCATGGATCGCCACGGTAAGGACGCCATCGCCGTTGACGGTCTCGGCACCGGCTTTGCCCCGGACCTGCCCAAGGACGGCTTTGACATCATCCCCATGTGGGTCGCGGACATGAACTTTCCCACCGTGCCCACCATCCCGGAAGCCATCATCGAGAGAGCCAAGCACCCGGCCTTCGGCTACTTTCAGGCAACGGACGAGTATTACGATTCGATCATACAGTGGCAGGCGACCCGCAACGGCGTGACCGGCCTGACCAAAGAAGCAATCGGCTACGAGAACGGTGTTCTGGGCGGCGTTATCTCGGCGCTGACCGCGTTTGCGGCCCCCGGTGACGGTGTACTGCTCCACAGCCCCACCTACATCGGCTTTACGATGAGCATCAACAACAATGGCTACAAGATCGTCCACAGCCCTTTGAAAAAGGACGAAAACGGTATCTGGCGGATGGACTATGAGGATATGGACGCCAAGCTGAAGGCCGAGAAAATCCATGTGGCCGTATTCTGCAGCCCGCACAACCCCTGCGGCCGCGTCTGGGAAAGGTGGGAACTGGAGAAGGCGATGGAGGTCTACAAGGCCAACGACTGCATCGTCATCTCTGACGAGATCTGGTCTGACATCATTCTGGAGGGTTACAAGCACATTCCGACACAGTCCGTCTCCGACTGGGCACGCCAGAACACCGTGGCGGTATACGCGCCCAGCAAGACCTTTAACCTGGCCGGTCTGGTAGGCAGCTATCACATTATTTACAATAAGTATCTGCGCGACCGCGTTGTCGCCAAGAGCTCCAAGCCGCATTATAACGATATGAATGTACTGTCGATGCATGCCCTGATCGGCGCCTACAAACCGGAGGGCTATGAATGGGTGGACGAGCTGCGGCAGGTGATCACCGGCAATGTGGACTATGCCTGCGAGTACATCCGCACGCATTTTGAAGGCGTTGAGGTCAGCAGGCCGCAGGGCACCTACATGCTGTTTTTGGATTGCACCCAATGGTGCGAGAAGCACGGCAAGACCATCGATGAGCTGGAAAAAGCCGGCTGGGATGTGGGCGTAGCATGGCAGGACGGACGGATGTTCCACGGCCCTTGCGCCATCCGCATGAATCTGGCGCTGCCGCTGAGCCGCGTAAAAGAAGCCTTCGACCGTCTGGATAAATATGTATTCAACGCCAAGTAAAATTGACGCAAAGTCTAGATGCGAAAGCCGCATAATGGCCCTATACACCATGAATAGCGAGGAATTCCCATGAAGATGCAAGAAGATGAGAACCGGCGGCTCAACCAGACGCTTGAGGACGCCGTGCAGGGCCTGCAGCAGGCCCCCACGCAGGAGCAGCTTGCCCACACTTTGACCGTTGTGCGCCGCGCCATGCAGGCCGGTGGGCAGTGGATCGCCGCCGTGGAGACAACGCCCGGCGCGTCCGCCGCGCTGCGCCCCAAAATTGTGCAGACCGCCGACGGAGGGCACTGGTGGTATGCCTTCACCTCGTTTGACGAGCAGATGAAAAGCCCCGATGCCGTGAAATCCACATTCTGGGCTGACATAAACAGCCTGTTTGACGCCGCGCTGGCTGCGGAGGAGATTCAGGGTATCATCCTGAATCCGTGGCACTGTACGCTGCAGCTGGATAAAACGCTGATCCGCATCATCAAGCCGTAAAAACAGGGGAGAGGGTAAGTATGAAAATTCGTTCTGTTGCGATTCTGGGGGCCGGTGCTGTTGGCTCCTATCTGCTGTGGGGGCTGACCGACAAGCCGGGGGTGGCGGTCAGCGTTGTGGCCGAGGGTACACGCGCCGACCGGCTGCGCCGCGCAGGGTGTACGATCAACGGCAAGACCTACCGCCCGCAGGTCCTGACCGCCGCGCAGGCCCACGGCGCAGACCTGCTCATCGTTGCGCTGAAATACGGTGCCCTGCGCGGGGCGCTGGATGACATCCGCGCGATTGTGGGCGAAAATACCACCGTCATGAGCCTGATGAACGGCGTTGACAGCGAGGAGATCATCGGGGCGGCGGTTGGCGACACTCATGTGCTGCCCGCGCTTATTAAAGTGGCGTCCCACCGCACCGAGGATGGCGTCTTTTTTGACCCGGACACAACAATCGGGATCATCTACGGCGAGCCGCAGCCGCCCTTTGACAGCCCCCGCGTGCAGGCTGTAGCCGACCTGTTTGACGGCACGGGGCTGCACTACCAGACCACAGTGCATATCCGCGAGGAAATCTGGAGCAAGTTCCGGTTGAATGTCTGCAACAACCTGCCGCAGGCAATTTTGGGTGCAGGTGTCGGCTGCTACCGTGACAGCGTCCATATGCAGGCCATCAGTGACGGCTTGCGCCGCGAGCTGGAGGCCATCGCCGCCGCAAAAGGCATTGACCTGAGTCTGGTGGACAGCGCCGTCAGCTACGGCAGCCTTGTAAAGCCGACCGCGCGGTACTCGACTCTGCAGGATCTGGACGCCCACCGTCACACCGAAATCGAGATGTTTTCCGGTGCGCTCATCCGCATGGGGCAGAAACTTGGCATCCCCACGCCGTATAACGAGTACACCTACCACATGATCAAGGCCATGGAAGAAAAGAACGACGGCCTGTTTGACTATGCCGAGGGAGAAGCAGCGACAAGAGCGCGGTAAAGCGTAAGTTTGCGACAGCAATGCAGTAGAATGTAAAAACAGGCGCAGCAGGGCAGACCTGCGGCGCCTGTTTTTTGTGGAAGTAAGTTTTCCGGAGAAATGTTATTGAATCAGGCAGGGAGTGCTCGGTTGAGTTGAACGCGCAAGGCTTTCTACCCGTTGCATTCGTTCCGGTTACCTTTTATAATAAGAGCAAAGACCATTCTTTCCGGGCCTTTTTGATGTTGGTGGATACAGTAGATATAAGGTACAAAATATATACACTTCTTCACGATGCGAATATTGAAATCACAATAGAAATGTGATATTATAACATAAGTACAACTGTGAATATACAGAAATTCTGCGGCAGACAGAACGAATGCCGCTAGCTATACGCGAGAGGGAAAACGGTTGTGGAAGTATTATTGACAGGAAATACAAGCTGCGTTACAAAGGCGTGGATTGAGGCGGCCTTTCCGCAGGATCATGTCCTGATTGCCGGGTATGAAAAGGCGCAGGACCCCCGCTTAAAGGCGATTGCGCTGGACAACAAGAAACTGCTGTCGCAGCTGACGGATACCTACGAGTTTGACTGCATCGTGTATTTTTCGCAGTACCTGATCCCTCACAATGAGCAGGCCGGTGAACTGGAACGGCTGCGCCATGTGCTGCAGATCAACCGTGAGCGCCCGGTTCGCATACTGTATCTGGCCGGGCCGGAAAGTATCGTTACCCCCGAGACGGGCAAGACCATCATGGCCAAAGCTGCGGAGGAGCTTTGCCGTCACTACGCAATGACCAGTCAGGTGCAGGTCAAAGTGCTGCATATGCCGTATCTCTACGGAACGGACGGTGCGGGCGGCGGGCAGGGCTTTGCACCGCTGTTTGAACAGATGGAGGCAGGCAAGCTTTGCTTTGATGAACAGGCGCAAAGCCCGCTGTACGCCCTCTGCAGCGAGGATCTGGCAGAGCTGGTGCCCCGTATTTATGACGCTTGGACTCCCGAATGGGAGGAGTTTACCGTGCCCGTGGTGTTCGATGTGAATTACAGCCATCTGGGCGAAAAATTGCAGCAGCTTTGCCCCGGCCTGCAGGTCAGCTATGGGCAGGATTCCCCGATGTATTACCCGGCCGATGACGGCTTGCTGCGCAAGCGTTATGGGTGGTTCCCCCGGTATGCTCTTTTGGATGACATGCCGGAGCTGTACGGACGCTGGAAGGAGGCACACACCCCGAAACGGGACCTGCTCGGGCGGATATGGAACACCTTACGCACCCGCCGCAGGCTTTTGGCTGCGGCAGAAATTGCAGCAGCCTGGCTGGTGACGGAACTGCTTGTGCAGATGACCGCTACACAGGCGCAGTTCCGCATGGTCGATTTTCGGCTGGCATTCATCGTGCTGGTGGGCACGATGTACGGCCTGAATGCAGGCGTGCTGGCGGCGCTGCTGGCCTCGCTTTCCCTGATGCTGGGGTACATGCAGCAGGGGACAACGCCGCTTCTGCTTTTCTACGATCCCGCCAACTGGCTGGCTTTTATCGTCTACTTTATCGCGGGCGCACTGTGCGGTTATGTTCAGATGCAAAATGCAGAATCCATCCGCTTTGTACAGCAGGAAAATGAGCGTCTTAAAGATCGTTTGCGCTTTGTGCGCAGGCTGTATCAGGACACGCTGGAGGATAAGCAGATGTTCCGCCGCCAGATTCTGGGCCGCAAGGACAGCTTTGGCAAAATATATGATGTGACCCGCCAGCTTGACGACATGCAGCCGGAAAAGCTGTACTATAAGACCGTCCAGATTATGGAGGATGTCCTGCAGAACAAAAGTCTCGCAGTCTACCATCTGGACGACAACCGCCACTTTGCCCGGATGATGGCTTGCTGCCCCGGCTTTGAGGGGCACATGCCGCGCTCGATCGAGACAGAGCAGTATCTGCCTGTGCTTCGCGCTATCGAGCAGGAGGGACTGTGGGTCAATCGTGAGTTGATCCCCGAGATGCCGATGTACGCTGCGGCGGTGCGCGAAAATGGGCGGGCCGTAGTGCTGGTCGTTCTTTTTGACGCGGTGGATGACCAGCTTACGCTCTATTACCAAAACCTGTTCCGCATCCTGTGCGGTCTTGCAGAGACGGCACTGGTGCGCGCCTTTGAATATGAGAATGCAATATATAACGAGCAGCATCTGCCCGGAACGCGGGTGCTGCGCCCGGCTGCATTCGCCGCTAAGCTGGATGCTGCCTGCACCCTCAAGGAAGAAAAGATGGCACAGCATCTCTTGCTGCGGGTCACGGATACCTTTGAGAATGAGACCCGTCTGTACGCTGCTTTGGACCATGCTATTCGCAGCAGCGATGCGGCAGGACGGGGACCGGACGGCAGCTTGTACCTGCTGCTGAATCAGGCTGAAGAAAGCGAACTGCCGATCATCGAACAGCGTCTGCAGAAGCATGGCATCTCAGCGCAGCCGGTCCCGTTTGAGCAGCAGCTTGCGCTGGCCGCAGCCGCAAAGCAGGAAGGGGCGCAGAGATGAACCTGACCGCTTTGGCACTGGTGCTGCTATTGCTGCATCTGCTGGTGTGTCTGCTGCTGTGGAGAATGGTACGGAGGGGTCTTTTGGATGCTCAGGGGTATTTCCTTCCGTTTATGCTGCTGATCCCATTTTGGGGACCGATCTGTGTACTGCTGCTGACCACGCGCAACGCCCTGACAGACAGGGCTGTCACCCCGCCCGATCTGGAAAAGCTGCGCATCAACGAGGAACTGTTCCGCAGCATTCTGGTTGAGAGCCATGAAGCGCGTGAGACCACAGTACCGCTTGAGGAGGCGCTGATCGTCAACAGTGCCGAGCAGCGACGCAAGCTGATTTTTTCGGTGCTGAACGATGACCCGATGCAGTATTACGATCTGCTGCAGCAGGCGCGTATGAATGAGGACAGCGAGGTCGTACATTATGCTGCGACGGCGATGGCGCAGATCTCCAAGCAGGCCGATCTGACCCTGCAGCGCCATGAGGCAGATTATGCAGCCAAGCCCAATGACCCGGAGGTGCTGGCGGCTTACAGCCGGTATCTCGGCGAGTATCTTGATTCCGGCCTGGTGCAGGGACGCGCTGCAGAGATCCAGCAGCGCCAGCTTATCCGGCTGCTGAAGCAGCAGCTTACAGCAGGGTTGGATTTCAGGCTGGGCTGCCGTCTGGCACAGGCGTATCTGGCAATGCAGGAATATGACGAGGCAGAGCGCGTGCTGGAAAAGCTTACCGCACAGTGGCCCCAGCGTGAGGAGCCGTGGCTGCTTCGCCTGGGCAGTGCAGCAGACCGCAAAGACGGTGATGCCCTGCGAAAAACCATACACAATATACAGGAGCAGGATGTCTACCTGAGCGCCAAAGGCCGCGAGACGCTGCGCTTCTGGCAAAACGAAAAAGAGGGAGATGACAGGGTGTGAAGCGTGTACAGGATTGGCTTTTGCGTTTCCGCTGGCAGAAGCTGCTGCTGGTGTGGGGCGTATTTTTGCTGATTGCCGCCGTTCTGTTTGCTGAGCGCAGCGGCGTGCAGTATACCCATACCCGTTTTCGCGTGTCGTATCTGCCGCAGGAACAGGCCATCTCCAAGGCGCAGGCGCTGCAGGAGCAGCCCGCCACCTGTCTGCTGCTCTGTGATACAAGGCAGAGCGGTGTGGACGATGCAAGAGAACTTTTTACACAGCTTCTGCAGGACATGAAGGTTGGCGCCGATGTGGTCGATCTGGCCGAAGTCTCGGTGAATGACCTGCCCGCACCGGAAAACTATCAAACCGCTGTTGTGCTCATGCCCAATGTTGAACCTTTGAGAGAGGAACTGCTCCGCCTGATGAACTGGGTCGAGGACGGCGGCGGCCTGCTGTTCGGTATGAGTCCTTCCAACGACCGGTATTTTAATGTGGTCTCCGCCAAATTGGGGGTGCTGTCCACCTCTGGCGAGTACAAGCAGGCAGAGAGCATTGTGCCGGCCGAGGGCTTTATGCTGGGCGGCGGGCAGCGCTACGAGCTTTCAGACCCGTTTGACTCCTCACTGGCAGTTGCCCTGCGCGAGGATACTGAGGTATATGCCGCAACCGGGGATGAAAAGGTCCCCCTGATCTGGGGCCGCCTTCAGGGCCGTGGGCGCATCGTGGTGGACAACATTGGTATCTATGACAAAGTCATGCGCGGCTTTTATGCAGCATCCTACAGCCTGCTGCAGGATGCCGTGGCTTACCCTGTCATCAACAGCGCTGTCTTTTATCTGGACGACTTTCCCTCCCCGGTGCCGGGAGGGGACGGCACCTATATCCGGCGGGATTACGGTCTGAGCATCAGCGATTTTTATTCGCAGGTCTGGTGGCCCGATTTGACCCAGTTGGCGGAGCGCTACGGCATCCGCTATACCGGTGTGATGATCGAAAACTACGAGGATGATACTTTGTCCGCGCCTGAACGGCAGGCAGATACCGAGCAGTTCCGCTACTTTGGTGGTCTTTTGCTTCGTCAGGGCGGCGAGATCGGCTACCATGGCTACAACCACCAGCCGCTCTGTCTGCCGGATACTGATTACGGTGATGCCTACGCCTATAATCAATGGCCCAATGCCGATGCCATTACTGCGGCGATGGACGAGCTGATTGCGTTTCAGAAAGCCGTTCTGCCTTATGCTGTGGGTTCGGTCTATGTGCCGCCCTCGAACATTCTTTCGACAGCGGGACGCGAGATCCTGGGCACCCATGTGCCGGGCATCCGCACCATTGCCAGCACCTATTTTGAGGATGGCTCTGGCCTGCCCTATGTGCAGGAATTTGATGTTGCACCTGACGGCATCGTTGAGCAGCCGCGCATCGTTTCCGGCGGCATGGTAGGGGACAGCTATATGCGGCTGGCAGCTGTCAGTGAGCTGAATATGCATTATGCCAGCACACATTTTATGCACCCGGACGACCTCTTGGATGAGGACCGCGGTGCAGCCGAGGGCTGGGAGGTCTACAAGGGCGGACTGGTGGACTATCTGAACTGGCTGGAAAAAGCCGCTCCGCACCTGCGCAGGCAGACAGGAACCGAATGCTCCGGCGCAGTGGAGCGCTTTGCCGCCCTGACGGTCACGACCACAGGCACCGATGATGCGTGGGAACTGACGCTCGGCAATTTTCACGATGAGGCGTGGCTGTTGTTCCGCGCCAATGACGGCGTACCCGGCACAGTCACCGGCGGGCAGCTGACACTATTGACCGGCAACCTGTATCTGCTCAAGGCAGAGCAACCGACCGTGCAGATCTTGCGGCAGGAGGGGTAAGATGCGAATCTGTCTTGTGCTGGAGGGGTCATACCCATATGTCCACGGCGGTGTTTCAACATGGATGCACAGCTATATACAGGCCATGCCGGAGCACGAGTTTGTGCTGTGGGTGATCGGTGCCAAGGCTACGGATCGCAGCCGGTTCGTCTATGATCTGCCGGGCAATGTTGCAGAGGTGCATGAGGTGTTTCTCGACGATGCGCTGCGCCTCTGCGGTGAGCAGCGCCCCGTGCATTTTACCCCGCAGGAGCATGAGGCCCTGCGCGAACTGGTGCGCCTTGGGAACCCCGACTGGGAAATTTTATTCCGCCTGTTTCAGGAAAAAAAGGTGCATCCGCTCTCCCTTTTGCAGAGCCGTGAATTCATGAGCCTGTTTACCGAGGTCTGCCAACAGGAGTACCCGTATGTTGCCTACGCCGATGCGTTTCATACGATGCGGTCGATGCTGCTGCCGGTTTTGTATCTGATCAGTGGAGAGGTACCGAAGGCGCAGATCTACCACGCCATTTCCACCGGCTAC
>ERZ836358.3609-NODE-3609-length-9854-cov-7.544239_pt1 | contig 9854 bp, 9 predicted proteins | sample MGYA00519942_ERZ836358 | MGnify/ENA primary metagenome ERZ836358 (study PRJEB31850, sample SAMEA3708798) | human gut metagenome | biome: human gut; feature: human-associated habitat; material: faeces | place: China | collected 2014 ...
CATCTACTGTTTCTGCTTTGCTGGCGGTCAGACCGCTGCGGGCAAATTTATCGGCGACTTTATTTCCGGACTCTACGCCGAAATAGTCTGCTTCCACTATGTGGGCAGCATCGGCAATGCTGACGGTGAATGCTCCCCGTGCCTTGATGTTCTGTACAGTCTTGTGTGTCTCGGTAAGGTTCAGAACAACGGTGTCCCGCTCCTGCATAGTGCCCCATGCGGCGTTCATGACATTGACGCTGCCGTCCTCGTTGTAAGTTGCAACCATCAGAACAGGCATGGGGAAAATGCCTTCGGTAATTTTCAGTTTTGTTCTCATGATAACTCCTCCTTGTGATCATATTGACAGGACTATTCATCCTGCTTATAATTATATCCATGCAAATTATAAATTCAAGTACTGATAATTATGATAGGTACTATCTTAGGAGAAAGTGAAATGATAAAAAATTATATTGAGAACGCCAATTTCGAGGACACCGGCTTTGCCTACACACTGTCGCTGATCTCCGGCAAGCACAAGATGGTCATTCTTTACTGCCTGATGGAGTTTGAGACGGTGCGATTCAATGAACTGAAACGGTATCTGAAAACCATTTCCGACAAGACTCTCAGCACGAATCTCAAGGAACTGGAAGCAGATAGACTGATTATCCGTACCGAGTATCCGCAGATTCCACCGAAAGTGGAGTACTCCTTGTCTAAACGTGGAAAGTCGCTGATGAAGGTGCTGGATCAGCTCTGTGTCTGGGGCGAGGAAAATCGACTGACAGAGAGATAACTTCAAGTTTGTTGAATTAAAAATGAAATAAAGTTCCAGTAATCATAGAGTGTATGGATTCAATTCCATATGCTCTTTTTCTTTACTTAATTTCATGAAAAATGTAAAAATCTAATGTTACGAGTTGCATTAAAGAAAACTCGTAAGAAAAAAGTAAAAAAATTTGCTTTTGACCACTGTAAAACATGCTCTGAGCGTTTCGTTATATGAAGGGATAATTTTTCTTTCATATTTCAAAGAAAAGAGGATAAAGAAATGTCAGAAAAAAGATGTTATACAGTTCAAGAGTTACAGGAAATCTTAGGAGTCAGCAGACCTACTATTTATAACCTTTTAAAGAAAAAGGAATTCCGGTGGATCCAGTTGGATGGCGGAAAGTATCGCATCTCTAAGAAGAGTTTCGATGACTGGCTCGATAACTTGGAACAATAAAAAACAGGGTGTTGATCAGGCAGATTTTGTCTGCAATCGACATCCTAAATTTTTATCTGGATTTGAGATATGATATAAGAAAAAACACTAACACTAAAAAAGACAGGAAGTGAAGAATAAATGGCAACAGCAATTATGAAACAAAAAGAAGTTCCGGAAATGGACGATGTTGAAGAGATCATTTCAAAGATATCAGAAGACAGTCCTTACAAACGGCGTCCGACACAAAAGAGAACCTGGATGACCGTGCCGGAAATGGGAAAGCTGCTGGGATTAAAAAAGACAGATCGATACTGGCTGGTGCATAAAAATGTTTTTGAATCTAAAGAGATTGCTGGAAAGATACGAATCAATATTGCCAGCTTTGAAAAATGGTACGCCAATCAGATTAAATACCATAAAGTTACCGGAGAAGAACCAGGGAAAGAATTGAAATCCTGGTCCTATTCCGTTAAGGAAGTTGCGGATCTGTTGGGTGTTGATGAGTATCTTGTTTATGATTTACTCAAGAAAAATCAAATGGAAGCTGTTATTGTCGATTACTGGAAACGAATACCAAAAGAATCTTTTCAGAACTGGTATAAAAGCCAGTCCCGGTATCGAACAAAGGAAGACAGAAAAAAAGACGCTCTTCTGGAAGATGCAACAATTACGATGCCTGAGATGGCACAGCTGCTTGGAACAACCAGAAGCGCAGTATATACAATTCTTGATAATCCAAAGTATAATCATTTTTTTGAATTCATTGTGATTGCAGAAAAGAAAAGGATCACAAAAGAGAGTTTTCGAAAATTCCTGGAAGGTCAGGATCGGTATAAGCTGGATCCATCGAATGATTATGAAGAACTTGCACAGGAACAAAATATTGCCCTGGCTAATTTCCGGCGGAAGAAATTATCACAGACCGGAATACGAGGAAGCAATGGAAATATAAAGTATCTTACTTTTGATGAAGCTTCCTATCTGGCAAAGGTCAGCAGAAGCATGATCAACAAGTGGGCGGATAAAGGAAAGTTCACAGTAATAAAAGTTGGCAGTCGAGTTAGGATCCGTCGGGATGAATTTGAGGACTGGATGGAGCAAAGAGATTTGGAAAGGAGTATGCAATAATATGGCATCAATAAGAGAACGAAACGGAAAATTTAATGTAATCTATTCTTATACGAATGAAAAAGGTGAGAGGAAACAGAAGTGGGAAACCTATGAAACGAAAGCCGAAGCAAAGAGAAGAAAAAAAGAAATTGAATATAAAAAAGAGATGGGATCATTTGTCGTCCGTAAATGCAAAACACTGGACGAGCTTATTACAGAATATGTTGCACTTTATGGCAAAGAAAACTGGGCGCTTTCTACATATGAAGGAAATGTCTCTCTTATCAATAACTATATTCTTCCGATCATTGGTGATACGAAACTCTCAGAGATCAATACCCGTTTCATCGAAAGATATTATCAGAGTCTTTTGAAGAGACGTGCAGTTATCAATCCATTGAATAAAACCAGTCGAAATGAATTTGTATCTTCCAGTACGGTCAGGGATATTAATAAGCTGCTTAGAAACTGTTTTGAACAGGCAGTGAAATGGGAGTTGATGGAGAAGAATCCTTGCACCCATGCGACTGTACCAAAACATAAATCACAAAAAAGAGACATCTGGACAGCGGATACATTGATGTATGCGCTCAGTGTCTGTGAAGATGAACGATTAAAGCTCGCAATTAATCTATCTTTCTCATGTTCCCTGCGACTTGGTGAGCTGCTTGGTCTTACCTGGGATTGTGTAGATATTTCTCATGAGGCAATTGAAGAAAACCGTGCATATGTCTTCATCAACAAAGAATCACAGCGTATAAGAAAAGAATCTTTAAATGCATTGGATGGAAAAGATGTGTTGTTGGTATTTCCGACAAATCATAAGAAGAATTCTACGGTCCGTATTCTGAAAACACCGAAGACAGAAAGCAGTGTGCGTAAAATATTCTTACCGAAGAGCGTTGCTAATATGCTGGTAGACTGGAAAGCTGAGCAAGATGAAATGAAAGAAATTCTTGGTGATGAATATATGGACTATAACCTGGTTATGGCAAGTACCTTTGGGCTTCCTCTCGGAGATGGAGCAATCCGTGGTCCTTTAAAAAAACTGATCGAGGACTATAATCTCCCACCGGTTGTATTTCACAGTTTCCGTCATAGCAGCGTTACTTATAAGCTGAAATTGAATGGTGGAGACATCAAGGCGGTACAGGGTGATTCCGGCCATGCTCAGGTCAATATGGTTACGGATGTGTACTCTCATATTCTGGATGATGACCGAAGGAAAAATGCAGAGCTTTTTGAAGAAGCATTTTATGAGAAGAAGAATCTGGATCCACAGATGCATGTACAGCAGGAAAATAATAATGCAACTGTTGCTGATGAAATCGATCCGGAACTTCTGGCAAAAGTGTTGGCAAATCCAGAGATGCGGGCATTGCTCAATTTACTGGCGAAGACGATGAAGTAATGAAAAATAGTGAAAAAATAGTGTAATTTTAGTGAAAAAACGATTCGCAACGATATAAGAAATAAGTATCGGAATAATAATACAAATAAAGCTTCAAATGAATCAATAAATGAATCTTTAAATTCAAATAGTTGGTAGCATACACGAACACAAGGCAGACAGGAATTATTTCTCGAAGCCAATGTAGATGAACAGAAAAGACTTTTAGAAGTTCTTCGATTCCGTTACAGAAAAGGTTACAGAAATTTTTAATGAATAAAATTTGCCAGTCAAAAACGCATGGACAAACCGTCTCGTATGCGGTATATTAATTGTAGACAAGAAAATATCTTGTGCTTTCGATAGGAAGTTTAATTGAATACTGTTTACCATGATCGAACGTACGAAGCATGGTGGTCATATAACAGATGTCGATGGTAATATCAAGGCATTCCCCGATTATTAGCTGGAGCAAACAATCAGCTAACTTTCAGAGCTTTACAGAGCTTGACAGAGGGGGTATTCAGAATAACTCAAATTGAATCGGAAACAGTTTTTAATAGTGTCCCATATGGGTTTACCTTACCTCAGATTGACAGAGAGTGACAATAGGTTGGAGCTCTCCTAAGACTTTATTGTAGGTTCGATTCCTACAGGGAACGCTTGATAAGAGGCGGAAATGATTAGCTGATTAGCAAAATCGTTATCCGCTTTTTCTTTTTTTCGAAAAATGATTGCTTTGAAAATCAGCTGTTTCTGCTAACAAATCCATAAAAATGTTAGCTGACAGCTAATAAAAAGCAATCATTTGCTAACAAGAAAAATTTACAGTCCTGCAAACATCGATTAGCTGAAATCTATATTTAAGAGTTTCTAAAATGTGTTCTCTAGAAGACAAACTTTTATGTGCATGTGAAGATTCCTATTTGCCGGAGAAATATATAGAACAGACTAAACAACTGATCACAACACGAATCGCAGTACTAAAGGAGGGCTGAAACACCCCTACATACAAAATGGAAGATTCTCCTAATTTTGTATGTAAGGGTGTGCTCACCGAGCGCACCACTGCAATAAAGCCCTCGTCATATTTTGTCAATCACGAGTGATAGACTTTGATTTGAAATTCTCACATTAGGAATTTTCGTTTAACCGCCACAGCGCAGCTGCTAGATAAAAATCATAGGTGGCCGGCATAAGGGTGAAATCGGTGTTTGTTATCTGCTTTATCTTATTAAGCCTGTATGTCACAGTATTTCTATGCAAAAACAAGGTGGCTGCAGTGGTGCTCAACTGGGAATCGCAGTCGATTAGGTACACTGCAAGGGTTTCCATCAGGCTGTCACTGTCGTCCTTTAAGGCTTCTATTATGGATTTGATTTGATCGTTTCGATTGCCTCTATTTATAGCTAGATTTGTGATTTCCTGCGAAAATATAACATCATACATGTCGCGAAATTTTCGGTGGATGAAAATTTTGCTCATTGCTGCTGAATTTGCACAAAAGTCTGAGTATATTTTCCTCATTGAAGTTAGATTTTTGCTAGACTCCAAGAAAAACAAGGCTCCCTCATACTCGTTTATGCATTTCTCTATTTCCGTAGCTATAATGCCATCATCCTTTTGGGAAACCATTATAGAACTTAGAATTACAAGTCTGTCGTCAATAATATCCTTAACGTAGAATCTTTCACTTTCCTTCAATATGCCTTCAATCTGCCGAAGAATGTCTGTTAAATTGTCTTTTTCCGATTCTACTACAAGAATAGTTGAAAGCTTAGAAAAAGGCACACCACTAGCTTCAAGGAATTTTTCTCCTATTACGCGCGATGATTTCAAGATCAAAGTAATAACAGTATTATAATTCTGCATATCGAGGGTGTAGCCCCATAAGGTTGAGAAGAAATTTGTGCATGCACAAATTTCATTTAGCTTGTGTTCACTAATGCTGTTTTCGTTGCTTGAAGCATATAATGTAAGCCAGGTATTTCCTGCGTGGGGGAACTCTTTTCTATACAAATAAAATGACTTATCCTGCAACATTATGCTTTTACAGAAAAGGTCCGTTGAGCCATCAGCGAAGGCATTAAAAAAGAATTCTGGACCAAATTGTCCAAAGGACGGCTTATATATAGATGTGAAATATAAACCGTTTTTGTTATAAAGCACAAGGTTACAGTTATAAGTTTCAGCTATTACATTTAGCAGGGTTTCCATGCTTCTTTTATTGTAAGGAATCTGCTTCAATCTATTCTCCACAGTGTCTGAAAAGGAATCCGTAGATGCCTGATCGTAGAAAACAGCCCCCATTACATCTTTAATTACATCACTATAACTAACACTATATTCTGCTTCGTCTTCAATAAGAATTAAAGGTATGTTCATAACGTCTGCAGTCTGCAACAACTCGTCAGACACCTGAGGGATGACGTCACCCACGTAAAACAGCACTAGTGCAACGCCTCCAGCATCATATAAGTTTCTCATTTCCTCGCATTGTCTAGTAGGATCATCTTTAATTGAATAAAATGACGTGACTAACAACTCATTGGGATTGAATACACTAATTGCCTCTACAGACTTTGCAGGTATTTCTATTACAGATACTGATGATACTATTCTACCCAGTCCATTCTTGCCTGCAATCACTCTCGCAGAATGAAAAGAGGGTAGTCTTAAACAATCTTGAACAGTAACACTCATGGCTCCTCCTAGTATAATTTTTTCCTTTATGATATCAAAACTCACAGTCATAAACAAGGCTTTTGTGCAAAAGCACAATATGATTGATAAATAATTCTGTCATCTGCATAATTATCATTTATAATAGTGTGTGCTATCATAGAGAAGATTCAAAAGGAGGTCCCCATTATGAGTACAAATGAAAATAAAGGTAAGAAAGCAGAAGTCACAGCTCTGCAGGCGATTTCTGCTGAAGACAGAAAAGACTGGATTTCGTTAGCCTTCGTTCAGGCCGGCATATGTGTATGCGTTCCTGCATTCCTATTGGGAGCGTTATTAGCGGAAGCAATGCCTATATGGCCAGCAATTATTTCAGGGTCACTAGGCTACTTAATTGTAGTAGTAGGTATGGTTGCAACGGGAATGATAGGCTGTGACCTTGGACTAGCATCCTGCACATGCTGTCAGGCCGGCTTTGGAAAAAGCGGAGCTAGATTTATCGTAAGTACAATCTTTGCTGTTAACATGATTGGCTGGTTTGGAATCCAGAATGGAGTATGTGGAGAAGCCTTCAGTAACGCAATGCTAGCTATGACCGGATGGGATATTCCAGTTGTAGTTTCAAACACAATTTGGGGAATCATAATGCTTTTGACTGCAGTATATGGAGTGCATGCGCTAGAAAAACTAGACAAGATTTCTATTCCATTACTAATGATCATTATGTGCTACGGAACATTCCTAGCATTTAAGGTTTACGGAACAGGAAACCTTAACGATGAAGGAACTGTACAATCTATGAGCTTCATGTCAGGTGTAGCACTATCATTTAACTTCACTGCTGTAGGTACAATCACTGGTCCTGACTATACTAGATTCCAGAAAAGCAGAAAAGACACTGTTAAATCTGTATTCTACGGTGTATTCCCAATGGGTGTAATAACTCTGATTATGGGAATCGTTCTTACAAAGCTATCAGGACAGTATGATATCAGTATGGTTCTAATTGAAGTAGGACTTCCACTCCTGGGCATCATTGCACTTGTTATTTCAACATGGACAACTAACTCAACAAATGCTTACAGCGCAGGTCTTAACATTGTTATGGCACTTAAGCTTAAAGATAACCGAAGAAGAGAAGCTACTTTAATTTCAGGAATTGTTGGTATTGTATTATGCGACCTAGGTATCTTGGGACACGTTGAGGGAGTGTTAAGCTTACTATCATACGTTGTTTGTCCTGTTGGCGGAGTAATTCTTGCTGACTACTGGGTTGTAGGAAAAGGTAAAGCTAAGAACTTTAGACCACAGGACGGTGTAAACTGGGCTGGTGTAATTGCTTGGGCATTAGGTGCAATTATTTCTTATACACTAGTTAAAATTGAATTCGTTGGTATCATTATAGGTTTTGTTATCTATCTTATTGCAGAGCGCTTTATTCCATCTGCATCAAGAGATAACGCCGAAAATATAGCATAAATTATCACAAAAAAAGAGGAGACAGAAAAATGAGAGAATTAAACAAACAGGACATGATCGATCTATTGTACGGATGTGCAGTGCTTGGTACCGGTGGTGGCGGTCCACTTGCTGACGGTTTGGCTCTTTTAGAAGAACATTTCGAAAAGGGAAAAACTCTAAAATTAATCACTTTAGATGAACTTCCAGATGACGAGTTACTCCTTATGGTTGCGGTGCTCCATCAGCTAAACCTGATCCTAGATTAGCTCATCTGAAGCATAGCGAAACAGCTCCCGCAGTTTTAGCTGTACAGGCTCTAGAGGAATCTTTAGGTAAGAAAATGTATGCAATTGGCTCAACTGAATTAGGTGGAGAAAATACAGCTGAGGCTCTTCACGTTGCACTGTTAATGGATTTACCTCTTATTGACGCTGACCCAGCCGGACGTTCAGTTCCTGAACTGCAGCATTCTACATACTATGTAAAGAACGTTCCTATTTTCCCTATGGGCGTAGCTACAAAATTTGGTGAAAAAATTGTAATTCAGAATGTAGCGGATGACCTAAGAGCTGAAGATATCGTTAGAGCTATTGCTGTTGTAAGTGACAACCTTGTAGGTGTAGCTGATCACGCAAACGTTGGTAAGGTTATCAAGAATTCTCTAATTCCTGGTGCAATTACTTACGCTCAGGAAATCGGTAGAGTTCTTAGAGAAACAAAGGAAGCTGGCGGAGATGTTGCTTCTGCTATCTGTGATGATAAAGAAGGTAAAGTATTATTCAGAGGCCACATTTCAGATTACACTTGTGAAACAAGAGATGGCTTCAACTTTGGTGAAATTCATCTAAAGGGCGAAGGAGATTATACGGACGAAGCATATCGCATCTGGTTAAAGAACGAAAACATCATCTCATACCGCAATGGCGAAGTTGATGTAATTGCTCCAGACCTAATCTGCATGATTAACGGAGAAGGAAATCCAATGACTACACCTAATTTTGAAGTTGGTGATAAGATGACAGTAATTGCACTTCCATCCCCTGAAATCTGGACTACTCCAGAAGGTTTGGAATGCTTCGGACCTAAGCACTTTGGATTTGATGTTGAATACAAACCATTTGAAAAATAATTGAAGATGTACAAGGGCCGGTTGTATAATAATATATGATCGGCTTTTGTTTTAGAAATTATTGCGAGGAACTATCGCGAAGAAGTAAGGGAGTGATATCATCAATCCGTAAATATGACGATGAATCAAAGAATTTTACAGTTCCCATTATCGTATGGTATTGACCGATTAATGGATTCTTCTGTGACCTTACGAAATATGTTACTTGTATCTTCCGGTCACAAGTTAAGATATTCAATTTCATATCCAACTCATTTTGCTTTTCCTCCGATAGAATCTTTCTAGGTTCATAAAGAATCTCTTGTTGTCGAACGGTTTCATCCAGTCTCCGAAGTGCTGCAAAAGGTGCAAACTGTTTTGCCCTGCGTCCTATATCCATCGGATGCCTTCTGGAAACCGGTCTTGGTAAATATAAATACGGTTGATATACACTTGCCAGCACTTCTGATTGTTCAAATGTAATTGATATAATATAAAAAATCAAATCGGGAGTTGTCTCACACGTTGTATATGAAAATATCATGAAAAACAAGAAGGCAAGAGGCATAGATATACAGATAAGGGAAGGAGCCAAATCACACTAATTTGACTCCTTTATATTTAAAAAACTCACTAACGTTAATCGATTATAGTACACTTTCACAAAATAGGTTACAGATATCGCTTACTTTGCATTTTCACTTTTTATTAGAAAAGAATAGTTATAAACAAGAAAATATCTTGTACTTACGATAGGAAATAAAAAATATCAAAAAAATAATGATTAATGGTAAGCTTGTGATAGAATGAAAAAAAGAGAAAAACATAAAGGATGTAGTTGGGGAGAATATTGGTTATGATTAGAAAGTTGCTGAACGGAGATATCGATAGAGTTGCTGACATATGGT
>ERZ836358.3612-NODE-3612-length-9851-cov-2.816966_pt1 | contig 9851 bp, 9 predicted proteins | sample MGYA00519942_ERZ836358 | MGnify/ENA primary metagenome ERZ836358 (study PRJEB31850, sample SAMEA3708798) | human gut metagenome | biome: human gut; feature: human-associated habitat; material: faeces | place: China | collected 2014 ...
AACATCTCCAAAATTTCCTGTTGGAACACTGAAAGATACTTTATCCCCCAATTGAATATCACCTTGTAGAACCAATTGTTTATAACTATCAAAATAATAAACAATTTGAGGAACTAAACGCCCCACATTAATGGAATTTGCACTTGTCAACAAAATGTTTTGTTTCGCACAATATTCATTCAATTCTTCATCTAAGAACAAACGTTTTACTTGGCTTTGCGCATCATCAAAATTCCCTTGAATTCCAAATACATTCACATTTTTACCTTTTTGCGTAACCATCTGACGATATTGAATCGCACTTACCTTTTTATATGGATAGAAAACATTGATTCCAATATTCTCTACATCACAAAATCCAGATAATGCAGCCTTACCTGTATCTCCACTTGTGGCAGTTAAAATTAAAGCTTTTTGACTTGTGCTTTTTAATGCACAGGACATCAATTGAGGTAAAAGGGTTAGGGCAACATCTTTAAAAGCACATGTAGGACCGTGGAAAAGTTCTAAAACATAAACATCATCTACTTTTTTAATAGGTGTAATTTCTTGTTTAGAGAATGAATTCGCATATGCATTTTCAACACATGCCTCTAATTCTTCCTTTGTATAGTCTGTAAGAAGATGTGAAAGAATATAAACTGCATTTTCTTTATATGACATTGTACATATTAAAGATAGATCCAAATGAATTTGGTCTAAAGTTGGAAGTACATATAAGCCTCCATCTGGACTCATTCCATTTAGTATAGCTTGCTTGCTTGAAACGCTTTGGTGTGCGTCTCTTGTAGAAATATAATCGTTCATGAGAATCCTCCTTGAAAATCTATATGTCATATGATACAATGTTCACACTTTAAAAACAAGTGTTTTCTAAAAAGATACAGGAGGAACGATATGAACGCAGTTATCTTAGGTTATGGAGTTGTCGGAAAAGGGATTGAAATCCTTACAAATTCACTAGAAAATATCAATATCAAATACGTCTACGTGCGTAAAGAAAAAGAAAATCTTCCATATTTTTCAAACAATGAAGATATGGTAGTTCAAGATGATATTGATATTGTATGTGCTTTTCATCCACAAGAAAAATTAGATGAAATACTTGAAATTCAAAAACAAATCAATCAAAAATATGTAGGTATTCATGCAACACTCAATGTTGTTTATTTAGATATTACAGTAGATTGTACTAAAGGAAGTGGACTTAAAAAGCTTTGTTCATTATTAAATCAAGAAGTGATTTCTTATTGTATAGGAGATTCTTATAATGATTTAGATATGTTTGAAAAAGCTGATCATGCTTATACTTTTAATCGTGTAGAAAAACAAATAAAAGAAAAGACAGAAAAACAAGTTGATTATGTTTATGAAGTCATCAACGATATGTTAGAGGGGGAATAACAATGAGTTGGCAAGATAAATTAAGACAAGTAGAACCGTATGTAGCAGGTGAACAACCAAAAATCAACAATATGATTAAATTAAATACGAATGAAAATCCATATGCTCCATGTAAACAAATAAAAGATATTTTAAAAGAAATCGATATTGAAAAATTAAAACTTTATCCAAATAGTGATGGAGAAGAATTAAGACATGCTTTAGCCAAGTATCATGGTTTAAAAGATGAACAAGTTTTTTTAGGAAATGGTTCAGATGAAGTTTTAGCACTTACATTTTTAACATTTTTTAATGGAAGTGATCCAGTATTATTTCCAAATATTTCTTATTCATTTTATCCAGTTTATTGTGATCTTTACCAAATGAATTATAAAGAAATTATTTTGGATCAAGATTTTAAAATGTATGTTGAAGATTTTAAACAACCAAATTCAGGAATTATTTTTCCTAATCCTAATGCACCAACAGGATTACTTGTTTCTTTAGATTTTATAGAAGAAGTTTTAAAAAGTAATTCAGACAGTATTGTTGTTGTTGATGAAGCTTATATTGATTTTGGAGGACAATCATGTGTCCCACTTATTCATCAATATGAAAATTTAGTGGTTATTCAAACATTTTCTAAATCAAGATCTTTTGCTGGAGCTAGATTAGGAGTAGCTTTAGGAAATAAAGAAGCAATCTCTCATTTATATGATGTAAAGAATTCTTTTAACTCGTATCCTATTGATTATATAACTCAACAAATTGGACTTGTTTCTGTTTTAAATAGTCAAGATATGAAAGAAAAATGTCAAAAAGTAATTCAAACAAGAGAATATACAAAAACGAAACTAAAAGAATTAGGATTTGTGGTTCCAGATAGTTATGCTAACTTTGTATTTGTAAAACATCCAAAGATTGATGGGGAAGAATTATTTTTAGCGCTTAGAAAAGAAGGCATTATTGTGCGTCATTGGAATAAACCATTGATTGATCAGTATTTAAGAGTTACGATTGGAACTGACCAACAAATGGAAAGATTCTTTGAATTTTTAGAAAACTATTTAAATCAAAAAGAATTGTTATGATTTTTTCATAACAATCCTTTATAAAAAGAAGCTATAGCGATTGCTATAGCCTTTATTTTTCTTCTGTATGATGTAAATCTTCTTTAATTTGAGTTGTAGAAATTTCAGGAGTTCTTGGTAAATAAATAACTTCTACACCCTCATCTTTTAGATAATCAAATTTACCTTTCCAATCATCTCCAATAACAAAAGTATCAATATGATATTCTTTAATATCTTTGATTTTTTGATCCCAATTTTCTTCAGGAATAACTAAATCTACAAAACGTACAGATTCTAGTAGACCTTTTCTTTGTTCATAAGAGAAATAACATTTTTTATCTTTTTTCAAACGTGTAAATTCATCAGTTGAAACAGCAACAATTAAATAATCACCTAAAGCTTTCGCACGTTTTAATAAATTAATATGTCCATAATGTAATAAATCAAATGTACCATAAGTAATAACTCTTTTCATACCTAACCCTCTTTTACTTTTAATAATACTATTTTCAAAATTAATATCTGCAACAGACTTTGTTAGCTCTGTTTTTCGATCACGATTCATTAATGCCTTGACTGCTTCATTTGGACTAACTTTACCTTTAACAATAGCATCGACCATGGCAGTAATTGGCATTTCTACATCATATCTTTTAGCAAGTTGCATTGCAGCAGGTAAAGCGTTTAAACCTTCAACGACCATACCAACTTCTTTTGTAGCATCATCAACATTGTAACCTTGTCCAATTAATGTTCCACATTTAAAGTTACGACTATGCACGCTTGTTGCTGTGACAATCAAATCACCAATTCCAGCAAGACCATGGAATGTTTGTTCAAGGCATCCCATTGTTGTTCCTAAACGTGTCATTTCAGAAAGACCACGCGTAATAAGGGCAGCACGAGTGTTATCACCATAATTTAACCCATGGGAAATACCAGCTGCTAAAGCAATGATATTTTTTAAAGCACCACATAATTCAACCCCGCGGACATCAATGTTTGTATAAACACGCATGCATGTATCTTGGAAAAGATTTTGTACTTTTTCAGCAACTTCTAAATCATCACAAGCTGAAACAATGGTTGAAGGCATATCTCTTACAACTTCTTCAGCATGGGTTGGACCTGATAGAGCTACGATTTTTGCTTGATTTCCTAAAACATCTCGAATAATTTCAGACATTGTATAAAGACTATCTTTTTCAACCCCTTTAGCAAGATCGATTAAGATTTGATCTTTAATATAATCTTTAGCTGTTTCCATTGTACTTCTCATAAAAATGGAAGGAACAGCAACTACGAGATATTCACTATTACATACTTCTTTAATGTCTGTTGTAAATTCCATATCATCAGGAATTTCTAATTCAGGTAATTTTGGATGTGTTCTGTTTTTTTGAATATATTCAATTTCTTGAGGTAAAGCTGACCAAACCATCACTGAATGATGACGATTGCATAATACTCTTGCGACAGCCATCCCCCATGTACCTGCTCCTAAAACACCAACTTTATACATGATAAATAACCTCCTATTTTTTGATGTATTTCATTTTTTCATTTTTTATAAAAACCCAATGATCATCATTTGAATCATCTTCACTAAAATGATAATCATCGATCACAATTTCTTTTATTTGTTCAATATCTTCAATATGATGTTCAATCAAATAATTGAGTATCATTCCTCTTGCTTTTTTTAAATACACGGCATTTCGTTTAAAAGTATGCCCATTTCTTATCACAAAATCAAGTTGAATGATTGGAAGATCAAACATTTTTTCATATTCTTTCGTACTTAAAGAAAGAATAACATCTTCATTTTTTAAATAATCATTTAGTTCTTTATACCAATACTGATATAAATTTATTTCATTTAATTTATGTTTCATTTCTAAACGATGATAATTTACAGCATCATTATAACGTAAAATTCCATAAAGTGGAGAATTAATTAGTAAATGCTTATCTAAATAATCCCACTCTTCTTTTTGATAATTCTTTAAATCAAGCTGTTTAAAAACAACGCCATTAAATAAATTTATGGCTGCAAAAGTTTCCTCATTATGAAAATAATCATAAATTAATGAAGATTGTTTAAAAGAAATTTTCATAAGATCATGAATTTGATCAATATCTAATTCTTTTAATTGTTTTCTTAAAGATTCTGCTTTATTAAAAAACAATGGCGTTTGTTTTTCAATAGGAAAATGCTTTTCTTTTAAACTTTTTGCATCAGCAATTATAATTTTCATAGACTTCACCACATCCATTATATATTAAAATAAAAAATTATGATATACTACATTCGGTGATAAAGATGAATACAACAATTATAGATAAGATATTAATTCATATGCTCGATATGGAACATAGTCAAATTATTTATTCTGATCAATTTATTGATTTAATAGAAGGAACAACTGAATATTATGATAAAAAAATAGAAAAATGTTTAACGAATACAACCATTAAAGAACTCATTGTCGGAAGTGAACATCATTTATTACAAGCGGCTAGAAATATGATCATTGATGATGAACAATTTATTGCTGAATCTAAAAAGATTGCTCAAGATCTATTTGCTGTCAGCAAATATGTAGAAGAAATGCCTAATAGTAATTTAATGTTTGTTGAATGTAAAGTAGATGGAGAAAAGATGATTCTCATCATGAAGTTAAATTATAAAGTGACCCCTATTTCTATTGTGGAAGAAGTAGATGGTAAAAGATTTATTAAATTTGTTAATAGACAAAGTCTTCCACCTAAAACTTCAGCTGTTGAAGAAGCAATTATTATCAATGTTGATAAAAACACAGTTTCTTTAATTGAAAAAAGATTTCAAATAGATGGAAAACCAGGCTACTATCTTAATGAACAATATATTAAAGGTGAACCTAAATTAACAGATAAACAAAAAATGAGTATTATCAATAAAGTCGTTAAAAAAGTCGATAGTGAATATAATGTTTTTGAAGGTGATCCAACAGCCATGGTCAAAAAAGAAATGATTGATTTAGTAATGGAACATTTACCATTAAAACCAATGGAAATTGCGAAGAAGGTCATGGGTGATGATTATAATGCACAAGAAGAAGTTGAAACGATTATGAGAGATCTAGGAATTGAAGAAGATGATGAAATTGTTAATGTCCCACTTTCATTAGATCGTATGTCAAGATGTAAATTGGTTTTAGATGATGATCGTATTATTGAATTAAATGTTGAAGATTATTTAAATCATGAAAATATTACAACCGAAACAGATATGTCAGGATATTCAACAATTACTTTAAATAATATTAAGGATATTAAGATTAAATAAAGACAAGAAGTTTTCTTTATGATAGAATAAACAGGCATATAATGAAAGGAAATAGATAAATGAGTAAAGTAATTAAATTAGGTAACTATAAAGGAATTGAATTTAAAGTAGAAAAAGTACCTGTATCTAATGAAGAAGTTGAACAACAAATTCAAATGATTTTAGCTCAATCAAGTCAAACAGAAGAAAAAGATGGAGATACTGTTGAAAACGGTGATATCGCTACAATCGATTTTGTTGGTTTAAAAGATGATGTTGCTTTTGAAGGTGGAACAGGAAATGATTATGATTTAGAAATTGGTTCAGGATCATTTATTCCAGGGTTTGAAGAACAAATGATTGGTATGAAAGTTAATGAAACAAGAGATTTAAACTTAACTTTCCCAGAAAATTATCAAGCAGAAGATTTAGCTGGACAAGATGTTGTTTTCAAAGTAACAGTTAAAAAATTATCTGTAAAAAAAGAAGCTGAATTAAATGATGATTTTGTTGAAGGTTTAGGTGTACCTGAAATTAAAACAGTTGAAGATTTAAAAGCTTATATTAATGAAGGTTTACAACAACAACATGATCAACAATATGAAGCACAAAAAGAAAATACAATTTTTGATACATTTATGAATGATTGTGAAGTTGAATTAGATGAAGATGCAATTGATGAAGCATTAGATAGACAAATGTCTTATATGGCAAATCAAATGATGGCTCAAGGAATTCAATTAGATCAATACTTACAAATGACAGGTATGGATGAAGAAAAATTAAGAGAACAAATGAAACCATCTGCTACTCAACAAGCTAAATTAGAAGCTTTAATTGATGAAATTATTGCTGTTGAAAATATTGTTGTTACTGAAGAAGTTTTAGATGAACAATTAAATATGGTTGCACAAGCTAATCAAATGACTAAAGAACAAGTTTTAGAAAAAATTGATTTAGAAGGATTTAAAAGAGATTTATCTCGTATGCAAGCAAGCCGTATTATTGTAAATAATGCAGTTGAAAAATAATGAAAATTCCACGATATAGTGGAGTTTTTTATTATACTGTATAAAAATAATTTTTTCATTGATATTTAGTTTGGTTAATGTAAAATAGGTTGAGTAATTAAAGAAAAAGGGTAAAAATATCTATCTGTATTAAGGGGATTTCATTTTTTATGAAAATCATTGTTTTGGGAGCCGGTAAAGTCGGAAAAACACTTATTAAACATATGTCAAATGAAGATCATGATATTATTGTTGTTGATCAAAATGCAACTAAAGTAGAAGAAGTTGTAAACCAATATGATGTTATAGGTGTTGTAGGTAATGGCGGTTCATATGATATATTAATGGAAGCAGGAGCAGAAGATGCTAACCTTATTATTTGTGTAACTACTTCAGATGAATTAAATATTTTAGCAGGATTAATGGCTAAAAAAATGGGAAAAACAAGAATTATTGCTGAAACTGGTGCTGGGCAACATGGTGTAGCTACAGCCACAGCAGCAGCCTTGCTTGGACTTGAATGTGAAATTTTTATGGGAAAAGAAGATACAGATCGTCAAGCTTTAAATGTTTATCGTATGGAACTTTTAGGAGCTAAAGTACATCCTGTAACTACAGGGACAATGACTTTAAAAGATGCGGTCAATGAAGCAATGAGAGAATGGACAAAACGTGTGGATGATACGATGTATGTTTTAGGTTCTGTGATGGGACCTCATCCATTTCCAATGATGGTGAGAGATTTCCAAAGTGTGATTTCTAAAGAAGCAAGAGAACAAATTCTTGAATATGAAGGTAAACTTCCTACAGCTGTGATGGCTTGTGTTGGTGGTGGAAGTAATGCGATGGGAATGTTCTATAATTTTATCAATGATAAAGATATAAAACTTATTGGTTGTGAAGCCGCTGGTAAAGGTGTCGATACAGCTTTAACAGCAGCAACAATTGCGACAGGATCATTAGGTGTCTTCCATGGAATGAAATCTTACTTCTGTCAAGATAAATACGGTCAAATTGCACCTGTTTATTCTCTTTCAGCCGGTTTAGATTACCCAGGTATTGGACCTGAACATGCTTATTTACATGATACAAAACGTGCACAATATGTACCAGTTACAGATGATGAAGCAGTGGATGCTTTTGAATACATTGCAAAAACTGAAGGAATTATTTGTGCCATTGAAAGTGCACATGCGATTGCACATGCAATCAAAATAGCATCAACTATGAAAAAAGATGATATTTTAATTGTCTGTCTTTCAGGTAGAGGAGATAAGGATGTTGCAGCGATTGCAAGATATAGGGGGAAAGAAATCTATGAATAGAATATATAAAGCTTTTGAAAATAAAAAAGCCTTCATTGGTTTTTTAACAGCAGGAGATCCTGTAATAGATAAAACAGTAGACTATATTTTAGATATCGAAGAAGCAGGGGCTAGTTTGATTGAAATTGGTATTCCCTTTTCTGATCCAATTGCTGAAGGACCAACCATTCAAGAAGCAAATGTACGTGCTTTAAAAAACAAAGTTACAACAGATGATGTTTTTGAAATGGTTAAAAAAGTAAGAGAAAAAAGTGATATTCCTTTATGTTTTATGACTTATTTAAATGTTGTTTTCCATTACGGTTATGATGAATTCTTTAAAAAATGTCAAGAAGTTGGCATTGATGGTATTATTCTTCCAGATTTACCTTATGAAGAAAGCCAAGAAGTCAAAGATGTTTGTTATAATTATGATGTTACTTTAATTTCAATGATTGCCCCAACAAGTAAAGATCGTGTTGAAATGATTGCAAAAGAAGCAAAAGGATTTATCTATCTTGTATCGTCAATGGGTGTTACAGGAACAAGAGATAATACTTCATTTGCAAGTAATTTAGAAGAAATCATAGAACATATCCATCAAGTAACAGATACACCAGTTGCTATTGGTTTTGGTATTAATAAACCAGAACAAGTAAAAGAGTTTAAACAATATGCTGATGGTGTCATTGTTGGTAGCGCAATTGTTAATATTATTAAAGAACATGGAAATCATGCAGATTTACCTTTAAGAGAATATATCCAATCACTTACAAAAGAACTTTAAGGAGATAGTTGAAAAACTATCTTTTTTTATATTTTTTAATGTAACTATTGACGTTACATTAAAAGGATGCTACATTATTAATGTAATAAAGATGATTACATCGAGGAGGAGAAAGAAATGAATAAAGTAATTGAATTTTTAAATGCCAACCCAGTGCAATATCTTGCAACAGTAGGAAGAGATGGTAAAGCTAAATGTCGTCCATTTATGTTTGCTGGAGAAATGGATGGTAAATTATGGTTTTGTACAAACAACCAAAAAGATGTTTACAAAGATATGTTAGAAAATCCTGAAATTGAAATTAGTGTTTCATCACCAGAATATGCTTGGATTAGATTACATGGTAAAGCTATTTTTGAAAATAACATGCCTGTAAAAGAAATGTGTATTGCTAATCCTATCGTTAAAGGACAATAACAAACAGCTGATAAGCCAATTTTTGAAGTGTTCTATTTAGAAGATGCACATGGTTTAATTGCTGATTTCAGTGGTAATGCACCTTACAAATTTTAATTATATTTTCTTTGGGATTTTGACCCAAAAGTTTCAATTTTAAGACTCAAAGATTTCTTTGAGTCTTTTACTTAAAGGAGAAAGACAATGGAAATAATGACAAAAAAAGTACTAACAACTAAAAATTTAACGATGATAGCAATGTTTTCTGCTATTTCTGCTGTATTGATGGTTTTTGAGATTCAGCTTCCTTTTTCACCTTCATTCGTTAAATTTGATTTTTCTGATTTACCGGTAATGCTTGGTGGTTTTTTAATAGGACCATTTGCTGGAGGAATCATTGCTTTTATGAAAGTTTTATTACATTTTTTATTGAATGGAACAACATCCTTTTTTGTAGGTGATCTTTCAAATTTATTACTTACACTTTCGCTTGTATTACCTGCTTCGTTTATTTATCAACAAAAAAAGACTAAGAAAACAACAATTCAAGGATTATTAGTAAGTATACTATGTACAAGTCTATTGGCGATT